>WNFV01000966.1_pt1 | contig 39421 bp, 38 predicted proteins | sample 5400101 | NCBI WGS metagenome assembly WNFV01 (sample SAMN13153361, study PRJNA577476) | soil metagenome | isolation source: 115 cm soil or saprolite under grassland replicate 1 | place: USA:California | collected 2016-06-15 | reverse complement strand
TGTGCGGGATGCAGAGCATATTGGCAAAGTCTATGAAGGATTCTGTCGTCAGAGGACGCCTGCTGCAGCTTCTCTATGAACGTCGAAGCGAAGATTCCATCTGTTCGGCCAAGGTGAGCAGGCGATCCCGCCGCCAGGAGGCATAAATGGCCGTGACTGGCTGCGCGCCTTGGCCCAGCTTTCAGAGTATCACCTCATCGACTGGACCCCTCTTGAAGATCAGAGCGGGATGGGCCTGCTGTCCGGATTTGCTAAGATAAACGACTTCGGGGTCAAAGTGTTCGAAGCTGGTGTCGCGTCCCCGATTTCGATCTCTATCGATAAGAGCCGGCGAACCACCGTTCTCCAGCGGCAACAAACGTCGACCGCACCGAGCACTCCGCAGCAGCAGCAAGTGATTATGGAGGCACTGGAGAAAGTGATCACTGCGATCAATCAAGCCGATGTGTCGGAGCAGGAGAAAAATGAAGCGAAATCTTTGTTGCGAAAACTGCTGGGTAGCAAAGCAGCGGCTAACGTATTAGGTCCTGGCGCGCAATCCCTCGCCGCGAAGTATTTCGCGGGATAGAGCAGAGAGCGGGCGTCAAAGATTCGTTGGCTCCCTTCCGAGTCTTGGATTCGCACGACAAGAAACGGTTAATCTTTCGGAAAATACGCCCGGGAGCGCACTCACCGACGAGGTAAATTACATCGTCTTCGGACAAGAAAAACAGAAAGACTACGCTATGAGAAAATTACCCCCGACCCTTACGCAAAGCGGACTGCTCGCCGTGTTGCTGCAACGCCAGCGCTACAAAGTAATCCAGTTGGCCCGGCGTCGCGCACAACGCAAGCACGTTCGTGCCGCCCTTTGGAATACCCTCACTTGGCCGTACCGCGCGCTCACGGCGCCAACGCTGGTCGGCGATTCTGCCGAGCCCCTTTGTCGGAACCGTTCCGCGTCACCCTTGAATCTTTCACCAGGCCAATAGCCATGTTTTACCAAATCCACACCTACACCGAGCTCCAGCAACAGATTCACGACGATCTGCGGATCCAACATCCCGAATGGGTCAAGTCCAATGGCGAATGTCCCACGTGCGATTCTTACGAGTCGCGCCTCACGAAAATGCTCGGCGTTTTAACACAAACAGGATCCAACGCTACGCGAAGTAAATGATCGTGGATACATCTACCTTCGTAATTCAGTTAGTCCTTTTAGCCGCTATTATTCTCGCTCCCTGCTTTTAAAAGAGGAGTAAAAGTTAGGTTTGTTCCGCTCAAGTCTAAAGAACAAGTTTACCAGACACACGGCAGTCTGCGACAGGTCCGAAATCCTTTATCCACGGGAGCGGAACGACCTTTTCTTTACCCAGGGCGGGGCTTCATCCAGATTCTATCTTCGGGCAAGTCCGGGGCGCCACCGTGCAAGTCTGGACAGTTGGAGAAAGATTTGGAATTGGAAGCGAGTTCGGTCAGACATGCTGCGCGGCTAATAATTTTCGAGATCATGATCTGGATTGAGTTAAAGCGATCTTGGTGCATTGCGCTCACCGCTTATTGTCAGAGTCGACCCTAATCTTGCGCATGTTGAGGAGGCCCCGCTAAAGGCAAACGCCCGGCGACTCCACCAGATTGCGATCTTAGCCACGCAGGCTGGAGCCCCGCGTGCTGCTCCAGGCAAAGATACCCGTTCCGATAGCGCGTAGCGGCAGTCCGCAATGTGTGCTTGCCATAAGCGTCTCAGTCGCGCATGATGAGTTCCCGATGATCCGAGCGAATTGTCGGGCGCGGTTCACCGCCGCTGATTTCGACTTCATCGTGCGCACGCTCGCGCGCTCCCAAACCGATCAAGTTTCACTCGTCGATCTTTTAAGCGATCTCGAAACGCGCGATTCCATTCTCGATCATCCGCGGCTGGTCGAAGCCATTTTATCCAATTGCGGGCATCTGCGGATATCGTCGCAGTTTTATTTTTATGTTCTGGCCCGGCACGTTTTGCAGCAGGGCGGGATCGGCGATCGCAAACTGTGCGATTACGTGGCGTCGTTGCTCGAAGCTTTTTCGCGCGCGAACCGATTGCAGATGTCGGATGAGAACGATAATCGCGCCCAGCAATATATCTCGGACATGCTCATCGCGCTGACCCGCGCGACGCCCGAGCAGGCGTTTTTGCTGCGCGCGCACGTCGGCAATTACTCACTTTTCATCAGCGGCATTTTTCACGAGAACACGCAGCGTCGCAATTTGCGCGGCGGACCCGACATAAAATTTTATGAGCAGGTCGGCCGGACCAATTTTCAAATGGTCGCTTCGCATGCGACGGCGCGACACTGCGAGCTGGACGATGTATTCGAGGAGCTGGCTGATCGGTTTCGCGAAGTCCGGCTCGCGCTCAATCAACTCTCCGATCAATTGCTCAACCTGGATGATGACGCGCGCCCGTCGCTCTCTTTGTGAACGAGACACTCTTCAGATGCAAGGAACATAGGCATCTTGCCTGTGTGGACAGCGGGCATTTTTGCCTGCTGCGAACGTTCCAGCGGAGTCAAACTCCGCTGGCCGCACAGACTGGAAGTCTATGTTCCTCCTGGCGGCTACGGTTTCATATGAATCGCACGAGCCCAATCCAAATGCTCGCGCGCGGCGGACTATCCCGACTTGTCGGGACTTGCTGCTTGTGAACGAGACGCTCTTTAGCCAAATCCAGAGATTGTTTGAGCGAACCTATGCCCAGGTCGGGATTAATCTGGAAGATTGCCTGATCGATCGGAAGCGTTGCGCGCAGTTATCGATCCTGGCCGGAAGGTCGGCCCGCGAGTTGAGCGAACTGGCGCGCACATTTCTACGCCATGCCGGGGACCAGCTTTACGTCGGCATTTATTATTCGAGCTGGTTGATCGACCAGCTCGAACAACACGACCCACGTGCTGGACTGGGCGAGCGCAACATCCGGTCGCTGATCATGTTCGTGGAAGAAATCAATCATGCACTGCACGCCGCGCTCCAGTTCAAATGCGGCTCGCGCGAGATCGCCTCTGAAAATTTCGCCCGCAATCTCGAGCTGCAGGCGCAGGTCGATACTTATCTGGTTCTCCTTTTGTTTGTCGCCTTTTTTCGAAAACCGCAGCGAGTTTCGCGAACCGACCGGCGCTGGCTGCGCTTTCATCTTTTCGCCCGTCAATGTCCCGAGGCTTTTCGCGACAAGAATCTCCGAGGCCGTTATCTCGAGACAAGCCAGCTCGCCGCCAGCTACACGCATTACCTCGACACACTCAACGGCCAGCGTCGCCTCGATGAAATCCGGCGGTTCCGTTCACTCGATTACGACGCGAAGCGCCAGCGGATCCTGGCCCTCACGGAGGGCGACGGGAACTAGGGAAATTGGCCGGCAGTTGCAGAAGCGCAGCGAGCCGACGATACCTTTGGCATGGCGACGTATCCGAAAAGCCGGAAAGAGATGACGCGCGGAATGATGTACTTCCCGCGCATGCTGGACAAGATCCGGCTCCATTCCCGCGGGGAATTGCATGAAGACTATCACAAAAACTTCGGTGCACCGCGCACGGCAGACAGTGCCTGCTGCAATTTCCTGCGCGTACACCATCGCGACTTGTGCGAGCGCGTGAAACAAGGCGGCACCGACGAGGAAATTCTGGAGTGGTGTTTCGAGAAAGGTCGGCGGCCCAATGAAGGCGACATCCTGGCGTGGAACGGCTTCATCTCCAAGTTGGGCTGGCGCGACTTCGCCACGCCAAACCTAGAGGAGAGAAAGCGCGAATTCGGAATCGCGGATCGCACCGACATTCTCACGATTCCCGACCTGATCGATTTCGATGAAGGTCGATTGCCAGAGATAAGGAAGACTGCGTGAATGCATCGAATTTGATTTGCCGGCGATTAAGCTTCGGCGTTGTCTTTTGTCTTTGCATTCTGGCTTTTACCGCTTGCGAATACGAAGTTCCAATCACGCCAGGTCCCACTCGCAAAGTGGAGGAACGGCTTCTCGGCGACTGGGTTTCCCTGGACGGCAAGGAGCAGATGAAAGTGCGACGGTTCGATGACAATATTTACATCGTTTACTACGATGGTGATTTGTTCCGTGCTTATCACTCCGATGTTGCGGATACGCCTTTTGTCAGCGTCCAGGATATTAACTCGAGCGACCGCAAATATGCTTATGTGGTTTGGAAGCTGTCCGATGAGGACAAGCGGCTGAGCTTACGCAACGTTAAAAGCACAGTGATCCCAAAGGAAACCAGAGACTCGGCTACGGTTGCTGCACTTTTGACGAAAAACGTGCGCAACCCTGAGCTGTTTGGTGAAGAAATCGAGTTTCGCAAAGAGAAGTGAGTGCGGCTTCCAGCGGCACTATTTGTTGGCGCCAACGGCGCTCTCCTCACTCGAGCCTGGGGCACCGCCCTAGGAATTCGAATCGAATGATAATGAGACGCTGCAAGCGCGATTCAAGCCGAAGTGAGTCGCACTTGCAGCGCTAGCGTTGCGGTTCCATAAAATCCTGGGGCGTTGCACCAGGTTCGCCACGGCGAATCCGTCCTGTGGCGGACTGGCGATGAATGCTGCGCCCTTGGCGCTACGCAGGATAGTCAACTGGATGATCAGATGCGATTCTTCAACTCGCGAATGCTTTCGGAGTCGGTTGCAGTAATTGATGTCAAAGGCTTTTCTGACAGAATTCGGAATGCCCAGACCAAAGAGTCGATTCTTCACAATCTGTTGTCTGCTGTTTCCATTCTGTTTTTGTGCGCTGGATATTGAGGCGCAACAAACGCCCGCGGCAGCGTCAAACTCGACCGCTTCGCCGTCGCCATCGCCGACGCCGGCTGTCTTTTCGGCGCAAACGCTGGCGGAATTGAAACGACTACAGCAGGCGGCTTTGAGTAGCGATTACGCATACAAGCAGGTTGCGCATCTCGCGAATAACGTCGGGCCGCGCTTAAGCGGATCGGCGCAGGCCGCCAAATCGGTTGAGTACGTCGCGAACGAATTGAAGGCCATCGGCTGCGACGTGCAGCTCGAAAAAGTAATGGTGCCGCATTGGGTGCGCGGTGAAGAAACGGCGACGCTCATTCAATTTCCGGAACAGGCCGAGAACACGACGCAGAAGATTGTGCTTTGTGCGCTCGGGGCAAGCGTCGCGACGCCGGCAGACGGAATCATCGCCGACGTAATCGCGGTCAGGAATTTTGACGAGCTGAAATCGCTGCCCCGCGACAAAGTCGCGGGCAAGATCGTGCTTTTCAATTATCCCTTCGACAAACAAATGGCCGCGCAAGGCCGTGGTGGCGAAGCTTACGGCGAAGCGGTCGTTTATCGCAGCGACGGTCCGAGCGCAGCCGCGCGACAGGGTGCAGTTGCGTGCTTGATTCGTTCGGTGGGCGGCGCGGATCTTCGCCTGCCGCACACCGGGCAAACAAATTACGCGGACGATGCGCCGAAAATTCCGGCGGCGGCAGTCACGGCGGAAGACGCAGAGTTGGTTGCTGATCTTGCGCGACAGGGAACAGTGAAAATGAAATTGCTTTTGACGCCCCAGCAATTGCCGGATGTCGAGAGTTACAACGTCATTGGCGACATCGAAGGCAGCCAATATCCAGAACAAGTGATCATCGTTTCCGGTCACCTGGACTCATGGGATCTGGGCACAGGCGCGACCGATGATGCTGCGGGCGTCGCAGTTTCAATGGAGGCGGCGAATCTGATTCAGAAACTCCACCTCAAACCGAAACGCACGATTCGCGTCATCGCGTGGATGAATGAAGAGAACGGTTCGGCCGGATCAAAACAGTACGTGAAAGATCACGAGAAGGAGATGTCCAGGCATTTTGCAGCGATGGAAACAGACGGCGGCGCCGGCCATCCGCTTGGCATCAATATCAGGGGAAAACCAGAAGTGAAAAAGATGTTCGCGCCGGTCGCGGCAATTTTACAGGAATCCGGCGCTGGCATGCTTAATTTGGTAGAACATTGTGGCGCCGACATCGAGCCGCTGGAGAAAGCCAATGTTCCCGCTTTCAGTCCAATTCAAGACAGCCGTTCCCATTTTGATTATCACCACACCGCTGCTGACACACTGGACAAGATCGTGCCGAAAGAATTGGCGGAAAATTCCGCTGTCGTCGCAGTCCTTGCCTATGCGCTAGCGAACATGGAACAGCCTTTGCCTCGTTGACAAAATAGGTGCGTCGAGATTCGGGGCGATCAGTTCGGCGCGGGCCGAAGCGCATCGTCAACGTTTCAAATTGCGCATCTCATTGAGCACAAGATGTCGAAGTCGCCGGCCCGTGATTACGCACAAATCTCCAAGGGCCCCCATCGACGAAATAAGTAAGCAGAATGCTATCCCTCGTAGTGACTTCCGGTCCAACCGGCTCGGCTGAATGCCAGGTATTATCGGCAACTGCGAACGCGTAGCCGGTATTTGGCGAGAATGGCATCTGCGGCTTATTCCAGCACTGCTATCCCGAGTTCACGCAACTGTTTTCTTGCTTGCTCGTATCCGGGCCTGAGCCGCAATGCTTGCTTCAGGTGCGCCACCGCCTCATCTCGGTGGCCCTGCTGCGCTAGCATTCGTGCCAGATTGCAATGTGCTTCTGGATAATCCCCATTCATTTGCACGGCTTTGTTGAATTGTTCGAAGGCTTCATCACGCTTTCCGATCCTTTCCAGAGCGCCACCGAGGTTGTTGAGAATTTTGGCAGCTTTTCCAGAGTCACGTTCTGTGCTGAGTGCAGCCTGGTAGCAAGCAATGGCACCGGCCCAGTCGCCTTTGCGGGCAAGCGCGTTACCGAGATTGACCTGCATCTCAGCAGAGCCGGGTTGGATCGCGACAGCCTTCCTATAATGCGCGATGGCTTGTTCGAACTCACCGCTTCGCGAAAAAGCCACGGCTAGGTTGTTGTGGGCGTCGGCATAGCTCGTGTCGAGCTTAACGGCCTTTTCGTAATAACGGACCGCTTCGGCAGCTTGCCCCTTTTTCATAAGAGCGTTTCCGAAAAAGTTATACGCTTCCGCATAAGCCGGATCAATCTGAAGCGCCTTTTGCAGGTGGACAACCGCTTCTTCTACGTTGCCCTCTCGCACGAGAGCATTCCCCAGGTTGCTCTGCACTTCCGCGACGTCGGGCTTTATCTCGAGCGCTTCTCTGTAATGAGTAATTGCTTCGTTGAGTTGTCCCTTCTCCAGCAAGGTACCCGCCAGGTTATTCTGGGCAATGTAATTGTCATGGGTAACATCAACGGTATGCCTCCACAGTGTTTCGCTATCTCGCCAATATCCAGCTTGGAGATAGCTACGTGTTATCAATGCTCCTATTAGGAGTAATGCAACAACTGGTAATACCTCGCGTTTGTGCCGCCAGTTTTTGAACAGCTCCATCGCGCCCCAGGTCACCAGAATGTATAGTCCAATCTGAGGCAGGTACGTGTAACGATCGGCCATTGGTTGTGATCCGACCTGAACAATGCCTATCATGGGAACCAGCATCCCCAGAAACCAGAGCCAGCCGGTTAAGGCGAACGGATAAGTCTTGCGCCAGCGAAACAAAATCACCGAGACAATCGGCAGCAACAGAAGCGCAAGGACTACTTCGGCGACGTTCGGGCCGCTTTTCGGATATGGATACAACACCGCCAGATTCGCTGGATACACCATCTCAACCACGTATTCGGCATACGCGACGACTGCATTACCTAATCGCTCCTGGAAAGGGACTTCGCGGACTGGAGCCAAAGCTTCTTTTTGAGCCAGAATCGTCGCAACGCACGACGCGCCGGAGAGCACAAAGAAGGGAATCTTCTCCAGCACTAGACCACTGACCACGGACCACGGACTTCGGACTTCTGCCCTTCGCCCTTTGCCCTCTGCCCTCTGCCATCTGCCAAGCGGCCAATAGTCCAGTAGCAGTAACACAAACGGCACCGTCACCAATGTCGGCTTACACATCAGCCCCAGCGCAAAGAGAACCAGCACCGTTGCATATCGGCCAAGGGAAAAGCGACTGCTGCGCGCGTACCGCGCGTAAGCAAAAAGGCTGAGCATGAAAAACACCCCGCTAAGCACATCCTTTCGCTCCGCTATCCAGGCCACCGATTCCACCCGCAGCGGATGAATGGCAAATAGCACAGCTACAAACGCGCTGGCCCAGAAAGCGCCGCGATCTTGTAGCCGGGATCGGCGATCCCGGCCGGCATCATCCCGACCTGTCGGGACTACAGCATCACCGTCGCCCGTGAGCTCCCGCAGCGCGAAGAACAGCAAGATAGCCGCTGCGGCGTGAAGCAGGATGTTAGTAAGATGATGTCCCCAGGGCTGGAGTCCGTAAAACTGGCAATCCAGCATGTGGGAAATGGTGGTGAGTGGATGCCAGTTGGCTGCATGCACATGGGTGAAAGCCCATGCAAAATTCCCTGGCGTGAGACCGTTCAATATTTTTGGGTTGGCGTAAACGTAAGGACCATCGTCGTAATTCACGAACTCGTGATGAAGGGTTTGGCCAAACACGACCCAGACAATGACTGCAAGCAAAATGCAGACAGCGCTGGGGATTAAATAGCCATTACGAGCGTGAGAGCGACTGGCCGCTAGCCCCGTTTTCGACGTTTTCCTCTGCTTCACCCGAGACGCCATTGCAAATCGAGAGAGTAAAACACGAAACTGCAAAAGAGCCAAGATCAGGGCAACGGCGTGTCTGATTTCTTAGGAAGCCGTTGCCGGGCTACTCTCTGGGCACTTCCGGCTGGCAGAATGCTCCCGGAGGAGTGAATAAGCGCTTGAGAGAGCAAGACGCAAAGATCCAAAAAGTTAGTGCCCAGTTGGAAGTCAGTAAACTACGGCCGCAAATCGTTAGTAACGATCAGTAAAGCCCTGCTTTGTTTCCAACGCCGTTTGCGCGCCACAGTGCCTCCAGATCATTCGAACGCAATAATTGCCGCGGGTCGCATCTTATCGTAGTAGCAGCATCCATGGCGCGAAAGACCGCCAAGCGAGCTAGAGTTTTCCACGGCGCATGGATGGTGCTGGCCGTGATTGTCCTTGGCGTGGTAATCGTAATTCGCATCCGGCTTCTGGGGATTCCGCTGGAACGCGACGAAGGCGAATATGCTTATGCCGGTCAACTGATGTTGCAAGGAATTCCCCCATACAAGCTGGCTTACAACATGAAGTTTCCCGGAACGTATGCCGCTTATGCCGTGATCATGGCGATTTTCGGACAAACAATCGCTGGTATTCACCTCGGCTTGCTCTTGGTCAATCTTGCCACGATCACGCTGATCTTTTTTCTTGGCCGGCGCCTGTTCGACTCTGCAACCGGCCTGATCGCGGCTGTGACTTACGCGATTCTTTCCGTCAACCCGTCCGTGCTTGGCCTGGCCGCTCACGTGGAGCATTTTGTTATGCTGCCGGTTCTCGGTGGCACGCTGCTTTTGCTCGGCCCTCAAGGGAACAGCGGGTTCGGCAGCGCACTGCAAAGAGCGGCGGTCTCTAGTCCGCCGCTTTTCTTACAATTGTTCCTCGGTGGTCTGCTCTTCGGCATTGGCCTTTTGATGAAGCAGCCGGCCATTTGGTTTATCCTATTTGGCGCGATCTATGTTCTGGCGGGCGGTCGTCGCCACCTTGGGTTGCAGTGGAAAACAGTCATTCTCCGAAACTTCATCTTCGGCGCCGGCGCGGTTCTCCCCTTCGCGATTGCTTGCCTGCTCCTCTGGCGCGCAGGTGTATTTGATAAGTTTTGGTTTTGGACAATCGACTATGCGCGTCAATACGGCAGCTTGGCTTCGCTCGGCATGGGGTTCAGGGCGCTCGCCGTGAACGGCACGCTGGTGATCGGATCCGCGTGGGCGCTCTTGACCTTGGCTGCGATCGGCCTGGCTGCCGGGCTCTGGCACAAGCCTATGCGCGCCGGCACGGGTTTTGTCCTCGCCTTGTTCGCTTTTTCCGTGCTGGCGGTCTCTGCGGGATTTTATTTTCGCGAGCATTACTTCATCCTAATCTTGCCAGCCGTCTCCCTGCTTTCTGGCGTCGCTATCCGCAGGTTTTCTGACCTCGTCGCTGCTCGCGGGGGTGCGATTCGGTTTGCGCCGTTTGTGGTGTTTTGCGCCGCGTTAAGTCAGCCGATTCTCGCGGCTAGAAAGTTCTACTTCGAAGACTCTCCCATTGAGGCATGTCTAGCAAGCTACGGATTGAGCCCATTTGCGGAGTCTGTCAGGATTGCAGAATATCTCCGCGATCACTCGAGCCCAAGCGATACCATTGTCGTACTGGGTTCCGAACCTCAGATTTATTTTTATTCAAGGCGACATTCTGCTACGGGCTACATTTACACGTACGGTTTGATGGAGCCGCAGAGCTATGCGCGGCAGATGCAGGAAGAAATGATCCGGGAGATCGAGCTTGCGCGGCCAAAGTATGTTGTCTCTGTTAAGATGAGTACCTCCTGGCTGCGACGCCCTGAATCCGAGTCGCTCATTTTTACCTGGGCAAACCGATTACATCAAAAAGTATTACGATGTCGTCGGCCTGGTGAATATTCTCCCGACGGGCCAAACCGATTACTATCTTGGGGAATTACCCAAATCCCGCCCGCGACTGGGAAGTTATGTTTTGATCTGCCAACGAAAATCCTAGCGAATCATCGGGCCGCAACAAAGGCACTTGCCCAGAAACCGCCCGTCAGTTGCCATAGAGCGAGAAACAAGAGGATCTCCGTTGCGATGTGCAACAAAACGTTGACTAGATGATGTCCCCACGGTTGAACTCCGTAGAACTGGCAATCCAGCATGTGCGAGATCGTGGTGAGTGCGCGCCAGTTGGTAGCGTGAACATGGGTAAAGGCCCATCGGACATTGCTCAGAGTAAGCCCGTTAGTTATCCTCGGGCTCGCCTAGACGTAAGGACCATCGTCGTAGTTGACGAACTCGTGCCGAAGCGTTTGGCCAAACGCAATCCAGACAATGCCCGCAAGCAAAATGCAGACGACGCCGGCGCTTAAGCGGTCATCATGAGTGTGAGAAGCGCGACTGGCAGGATGCGTTTTCGATGCTTTCTTCCGCTTCACTCGAAACCCCCAGGCGACTCATCCGCATGCGCGTTGCAGACGGAATCCGCGACGAACTGGATCAAGTTTTCAACTGACTCCGATCTCTCCATCGAGTGTTCTTAGCGGGGCTAATTTAGGAATGTGATTCTGCCGTGCAATGAATAACGCTTTCGGCTTTTCGATACAGCAAGGGCAAACGTTGTCTGGCCCCGCTGGAATCCGGGCACCGATGATGTTAAGGGTCGCAAGAGATAGCGCGAAGAGCATTCGGGTTGAACAATGAGCGAAATAAGCGAAAAGTGTTCGCGTCTCTCACGTCTCGGCCGTTGGGCGGCAGAATTGCTGCTGGTATTCCTTGGCGTGTACGCCGCGTTCTGGCTCAATGATTACCAGCAGCACCGGCAGGGCGCAGAACAGCGTGACCGAATCCTGGCGTCGATCGAGCAAATGCTGCGCCAAGGAATCGAGAGCGGAAAAATTAACCGCGCGAACTAAGACCGAGAGGCCGCGGAGTTTCAGCGCGCGCTCGACGCTGGCGAGATGCCACCGCTGCGTCCGTTTGTTTTCATCACAGACTACAGTCCTGGTGACTTCGCCACGATGCTTCAATCCGGCGGCATCCACCTGCTCGACTTGGAGACGCTTACCGCGCCGCGAAACGACGAATCGGTTATCCGCTGGGGATTGAGCCGCATCGCGCGTTACCAAAAATTAAGCGACGAACTGATCGTGCCGAATCTCGATCAGGACATTTCGTTCTTTTACGATCCAGCCACCAGGAAATTGCGAAAATGGTTCGAGATATATCCCGAAGCTCTACAAGCAACTGTGAAGTTTGCCAACGACCTGGAACACACCCACACCGAGCTGCTCCAACGAATTCAAGCCGAACGCCAACTCCATCGTTAACATGATTCCAAGAATTCGCAGCCTGGCTTTTATCTCAGCGATCTTCACCGCGAGCTTCGTATTCGCAGCGGATTATCCCACGCCTACGGAAGGCGATTTTGTCGTTCGCGATTTCAAATTTACTTCAGGCGAAACGCTACCGGAGTTGCGTCTGCATTATCGGACGCTCGGAAAGCCGGAGAAAGACGCGCAAGGCAAGACGACCAATGCAGTTCTCATCATGCATGGAACAACGGGCAGCGGCGCGCAATTTATCCGGCCGGAGTTTGCCGGCGAACTATTCGGGAAAGATCGGCCGCTTGATGCCACGAAATTTTTCGTCGTGCTGCCAGACGGGATCGGTCACGGCAAATCGAGCAAACCGAGCGATGGAATGCACGCGAATTTTCCGCGTTACGGTTATCTCGACATGGTGGAAGCGCAGTATCGCCTGCTGACTGATGGGCTTGGCGTGAATCATGCCCGGCTCGTAATGGGCACCTCGATGGGCGGGATGCATACCTGGTTGTGGGGTGAGTTGCATCCCGATTTCATGGATGCGCTCATGCCCCTTGCGAGTTTGCCCACCCAGATTTCCGGCCGCAATCGCGCCTGGCGGCGGATGATCATCGATGCGGTCCGCAACGATCCCGCTTGGAACGGCGGCGAATACAAAACGCAGCCGCCGAGCCTGCGCACCGCCGCGGAAATGCTCTGGTTCATGAGCAGCAATCCAGTCTTGCGCCAGAAGGATGTGCCCACACTTTCCAAAACGGATGAAGTTCTCGACAAATTCGTCGAGCAAATCGTCAAGACTGACGACGCCAATGATGTCCTTTATGCGCTGGAAGCTTCACACGATTACGATCCCGGACCGAATCTTGAAAAAATCCAGGCGCCGCTTTTGGCAATTAATTCTGCGGACGATTTGATCAATCCACCCGAGCTCGGCATTCTCGAGCGCGAAATCAAACGTGTCCCGCGCGGGCGCGCAATCGTGATTCCGTTCAGCGACAAAACGCGCGGCCACGGCAGTCACACCGTCGCAGCGCTGTGGAAAGATGAGTTGCTGAAGCTGCTAAAAGAAACGAAGGAATAAACCGCAGATCACGCGAATAAAACCGGAATTCTGCTGCCTATCGACGGCGTAGTTTGGACTTGTAAATTTCCGGTTATCCGAATAAAAAACGCAGAATGCCGGTAGCGTTGGATTCCACAACGCGGGATAGCTCGTTCGCGTCCACGCGGTGGACGGTTGTGCACCAAGCAGCCGATTCGCAAACAGCATCGCAGCACGCGCTGAGCGCGCTGTCGGAGCTTTGCCAAATTTATTGGCGGCCAGTTTATGTTTTCCTGCGACGCCAGGGCATCGCGCAGCACGATGCGCAGGATCTCACCCAGGGATTTTTTGCTGATCTTATCGAAAGTCGCGCCTACGCTCGCGCCGATCCAATGAAGGGACGGTTTCGCTCGTTCCTGCTTGGAACACTAAAACATTTCGTGGCACACGTGCGCGATCGTGACCGCGCACAAAAGCGCGGTGGCGGCACGGTGCCGGTGCAATTGGATGAGACGGCGATTTCTGAAGCCGAAACATACGCATCGCGCTGCACTCACTGGAGCGCAGATGGTGTATTCGACCGCGAATGGGCGGCATCACTCGCTCGACAAGCCATGGACCGGCTTGCGCAGGAGTATGAGCTTGGAGGCAAAGGCGCCCTCTTTGAAGCGCTGAAGTTTCGCCTAACCAGAGGCGAGGACGCGGCCATTCCATACGAGGAATTAGCGAACCGACTCGGACGCACCGCCGCACATTTGCGCGTTGACGTGTCACGCTTGCGTGCGCGATATCGGGCGATTCTGCGGGAAGAAGTCAGCGGCACGGTTGTCGAAGCGGCGGAAGTGGATGAGGAACTGCGCTACCTGTGTCGTGTATTGGCCGCGGGTTAAGAGCAGGAGCTAACGCAGCAATGATTCGACCGCCGCATTCAGCGGTAATCGGCTCATCGGTCAGCCACGAATCGATCAAGCCCGAGAATTGCGTTGTGAAAACCTAGAAATATCAGCTGATTCAAATGGCGCAAAATTTGAACAGCGTTTCGCAAGTAATGGGGAGCTTGCTAAAAGCGAGACCGGTACTCTCTCAGCCTAAGAAAGACAGTTACGAGTGCACTCATAGAAAGTACCGAAGATCAGGATCAGGTCTCGGGGAATGGGATCGCTCCGACGTGTCCGACCTGCGGCTCGCCAATTGAGACGACTTCCGCGGGCGATCTGGGTTGTATCAACTGTTTGCTTGGTGCCGGCTTGGATGCTGAGGCAGAGCAGAGTGATACCGCATTTGCTTCGGCGCCGGATCAGTTGGGTGCTTACACGATCGAGCATCACGCGGATGGCAGTGCATGGGAACTGGGTCGCGGCGCAATGGGAGTCACTTATCGCGCGATCGATAAAGCGCTCGATCGCCGCGTCGCGCTAAAAATCATCAATATCGATCGCGGGTCGCGCAACGCGGAAGCGCGAGAGCGGTTCATGCGCGAAGCGCGCGCGGCCGCTGCGCTGCGCCATCCGAATGTGGCGACCGTGTACCAGTTCGGTGTTCGCGAGGAAACCGGCCAATTCTTTTACGCGATGGAATTAGTCGAGGGCGAAACGCTTGAGGAACGCGTTCGCCGCTTGGGACCGCTCGATGTTCTCACAACGATCGACATTGCCTTGCAAGTGACCGCCGCGCTGGAGGCAGCTGAGGAACACCGATTGGTTCATCGTGACTTAAAGCCCGGCAACCTGATGCTGGTCGAGAGAAGCGATGACATGATAGAGATCCCGCAGTCGCGGGAGGCCGTCCGGCGCGCTCGGAGATCGCGCCCTACCAATTCTTCTGCGGTCGTAAAAGTAATCGACTTCGGTGTCGCCAAAGCGATCTCGGAAAAAGCGGATCCGAAAACGCTCACGCACAGCGGCTTCGTGGGGACACCGCCGTTTGCAAGTCCGGAACAATTTAGCCATGCGCCCGTGGACGTCCGCTCGGACATCTACTCGTTAGGCGTGACGCTCTGGTTTTTGCTCACCGGTCACATGCTTTTCAGCGGCCGTACCATCGAGGAAATTCGCGATGCGCGCCGATCGAAGCCGTTGCCCATCGCGCAACTGAAATCAGCGCACGTTCCGCGTCGCTTCATTTCATTGATTGTGTCGATGCTGGCGATTGAACCGGCAGCGCGACCCGCTGGCGCGCGCGAGCTCAGCGCGAGATTGCAGGCGATTCGTGCTTCTATTCTCGGCCGAGGCAAAACCGCAGCGCGGCTAGCGATTTCCGCAGCAATTGTTGCGCTGGCGATAATCGTTGCCGTCGGCGTATTCCATTCAGTTCGCGTAAACACAATCCCTCCCGCGATTCTCGAAAAGAGCATCGCGGTCCTTCCTTTTGAAAACCTCAGCAACGATCCAAATAACGCCTATTTTGCTGAAGGCATTCAAGAGGAGATCCTGACTCGGCTGTCTGGTGTGGCGGATCTCAGAGTGATTTCGCGTACGTCTACGGAGCGCTATCAGAGTAAACCGCGCAACCTCCGCGAGATCGCAAAGCAGCTTGGCGTGGCAAACATTGTTGAGGGTAGCGTGCAAAAAGCGGCCGACCAGGTGCGCGTGAATGTGCAGTTGATCAACGCGCAAAACGATTCTCACCTTTGGGCCGAGACCTACGATCGGAACTTGACTGACATTTTAGGCGTTGAAAGCGAGATCGCCAAAGGAATAGCGGAGTCGTTGCAGGCGAAGCTAACCGGTCCCGAGCAGCAAGCGTTAGCAGTCAAACCAACAAACAATCCGGAGGCTTACGACGCCTATCTGCGCGGTGTGGCTTTTGAAGCACGCAACCACTCGTACTCCTGGTCAACCGATCTCCTAACAAAAGCCATCGGTTTTTATGAGCAGGCCGCGCAGCTTGATCCCAATTTTGCGCTTGCTTGGGCGCGGCTTTCTCGGGCGCACGCCGCACTCTACATTTCCGGCGCCGACACTACTTCCGCCGCTCAGGACGCGAAACTTGCTTTGGAGAATGCGCAGAGACTGGAGCCAAACTCGCCTGAGACCCTCCTCGCCTTGGGTTATTATCAATACTACGTGCTGCGTGATTACGGGCTCGCTAAGACCACGTTCGGTCGCGTCAGCAAGATGTTGCCAGGCAGCAGCGAGGTACCCAAGGCCCTCGGCCTGGTTACGCGACGGGAAGGAAACTGGGATGAAAACGCTGCCTACTTCGAGCAAGCTCTCGCCCTCGACCCACGCGATGTGGACTTGCTTATATGCTCGGCAGAGAGTTACGCGATGCTTCGACAATTCCCGGCCGCGCTAAAGCTCTATGATCGAGTGCTGGATATTACGCCAAACGATCCCGGTGTGATGGCGTTAAAGGCTCGCATTTATCAAGCCCAGGGTAACCTGAGGGAAGCCGCCAGGGCCCTGCCGAAAATAAACTTGGAGACTTCTCCTGATTTTGCCTTCGGCACCAAGATCACTCAGTTGAAACTTGAACGAAATTACGATGAGGCGGTTCGATTGCTGCGAGCCCGACTGGCTCAATTCCATTATGCTTCTGAGTACGAGAAGACCAGTTCGCAGGTGAGCCTTGCTTGGATGCAGCGTCTTGCTGGCGATACGGCTGGGGCAAAGGTTACGGCTGAACAGGCGCGCAACATACTCGAGCAGTTCTACAAGGATCAATCAGACAACTTCGGGGGGAGAATCGTAACCAGATCGCCAAAACAGGCGGCGGATATTGCGGGGCTGCTGTCTACAGCTTATGCCGTGATGGGGGAGAAGGACTCGGCCTTAAAGCTAGCGGAGCGTGCAATCATGCTTCTCCCCCGTGCTAAAGATCCGGTTTGGGGACCTGCTTATGAAGAGCATCTGGCGCTGATTCAGGCGATTTTTGGCGAGAATAGCCGGGCGATTTCAACTCTCACCCAGCTGTTACGAATCCCCTATGGTTTGCGCCCAGCACCCATTACGCCGGCCCTTCTTAGGCTCGATCCGAACTGGGACCCTTTGCGCGCCGATCCCGCTTTCCAAAAACTCTGCGAGGAAAAGCAGCCGTCTGCCACGCCGTAGCTCGGTTTAGGCGAAGGCGGGTGAAGACACGAATTGCACGAATTATCACGAATAGCTGATTCAATTTGTGAATTTAGTGAAATTAGTGTCTAGCCGTTTTCTTTGGAGAGCAACCGGGCGACATCCGGCGTGTCAGGCCAACGGATTGCGCGGATCCGGCAGCCGCCGGGCGGATAAGACGATTCATCAGGAGGCCAAGCACACACCGACTCGAATCGTTCGCGCGATGCACGCGCGGTTTCTTTGCGAAATTCTGCGAAAATTGCTTTGCGTGTAAGCAATGCTTACATCATTGTGTATGCATGCATGCCACAATTTATGGTCGGGGGCAGATGGTGATACCGGCCCAGGCTCGAAAGGAAGCCCGGATCGACACTGGGGACGTCGTTAATGTGCTGTCCGAAGGCGACGGTCGTCTGGTTCTGGTTCGAATGGAACGGCCCAAGCCGAAGCCACGGAACAAGGTTCGAATCATTCGTCGCAAAGGCAAACACTCACTGCTTTCCATTCGCCGGAGGATTTCGCGTGAGGAAATCTTCAAAGCGCTTGAGAAATTTCCACCGTGATTTACCTGCTCGATGTCAACATGCTGATTGCCGCAATCTGGCAGGACCACGAAGACCAACCCAGGGTTGAGGCATGGTTGCGGGGCAAGCAAACGGCGACTTGCCCGATCAGCGAACTGGGCTTTTTGCGGATCAGCAGCGGCGACACGTTTCCGTTTCGGGCTGACCCGCAGCCTTGCCGAGCGGCTCTTTCGGAATTTGTCCGGAAACATCGCTGTCGGTTTATCGCGGACGATTTTTCACCGCGAAAGATCGCCGCGCAATCAAGCACGCAATTCACTGATTTGTATCTTGCCGAATTGGCCGAAAAACATCGAATGAAGTTGGCGACACTCGACACCCGCATCTCTCATCGGGCGGTTGAGGTCGTTTCTTAGGAACTAGCAGGGCGCGAGCAAGCGTGCGCTGGCGGAGGCGCCCTAGGGGGCCTTTGAAGAAAAGGCAACGAAGATAACGAAGCTTTCTAGCTCGGACAAACCGGAACCTTTGTTTCCTTTGCCAGCTCGCGAAAGCCTTCGGAGTTACCTTCTGTTTGGAATCTTCGTCGCTCCCGATCGGTGAAATCCGGGCAATCCGTGATCAGAAAAGCAGCGTTGCCGCCATTTTCTTTGTAACGCGGCGCAAAATTTTCGGAAGGAACAGGTGAAAGCACAGAAATGGACGCCGAGGAGGACACGAAAATGAAAAAGCAAATTAACCCGAATATCCAAGCGCATCTTCTCCAAGGTACGTTTTACGTGCTTCTGCTTGTGGCCGTCTGTGCAAACCCCTTCGCGCTGGCGCAGCGAAACGTTGCAAAGCAAAGCGTGGCCGAGCTCGGCAGCGCCAGCAAAGGAACGCTGGGAGTGGGCAAGGCTTTGCCAGCGGCCATCATCGTAGTCACAAATACCAATGACAGCGGCCCAGGCTCGCTGCGCCAGGCGCTGGTTGACGCAAACGACGGCGACACGATCAATTTCGATTCGTCACTCAACGGGCAGAAAATCACACTGACGAGCGGCCAACTGAACGTGGACAAAGATGTCACCATCAGCGGGCTCGGCGCGAACAATCTGGCCGTGGACGGCAGCGCGCAAAGTCGCGTGTTTTACGTCAATCCAGGCAAAACCGTCACCATTGAAGGCCTTACCGTCGGGAATGGCCATAGCGACTTCGGCGGCGGTATTTATAACGGTGACGCCACGCTGACGGTGAGCAACTGCACGGTCATCGGCAATTCGGCCACTGCTACCGGCGGCGGCATCTCCAACGGCGGGTTCACTTTTGGCAGCGCGACGCTCACGGTCACCAACTGCACGCTGATCGGCAACTCGGCCTACGGCGGTGGCGGCATCTCCAACGAGGGGGACGTAGGCAGCGCGACGCTGACGGTCACCAACTGCACGCTGATCGGCAACTCGGCCTACGGCGGTGGCGGCATCTTAAATGCAGCCGGATTCGAAGGCTCCTCCATGGCGACCATCAGCAACAGCACTATCAGCGGCAACTCGGCCGACTACGGCGGCGGCGGCATCGACAACGGGGGCGGGGGCAACGCCTTCGCGGCACTGACGATCACCAACAGCACCTTGAGCGGCAACTCGGCAGATTCCGGCGGTGGCATCTACAACAGCGAGGCGGGACTTGGAACTGGAAACACAATCTTCGACGCGGGCGCGTCGGGGGAAAACATCTTCAACTCCGGCGGCAACCTCGCTCGGCTATAACGTGAGCAGCGACGACGGGGGCGGATTTCTGACAGGCGACGGCGATCAGATCAATACCGATCCAATGCTCGGGCCGTTGCAGGATAATGGCGGCCCCACCTACACACATGCGCTGTTGCCGGGCAGCCCGGCCATCGACGCCGGCGACCCAAACTTCACTCCGCCGCCTGACTATGACCAGCGCGGTCCGGGGTTTGATCGCGTAGTGAACGGCCGCATCGATGTCGGCTCTTTTGAGATCCAGTCTGCGCCTACACCGACTCCAACGCCCACGGCTACACCCACACCAACCCCGAGTGTAACGCCGCTGCCTCGACCACCTCCAGGACCTAGCGCGACGCCTCGAGCAACCCTACCGCCTCGACCCGGGGGATAGAACCGCGCCCCCCAGTCTATTGGGAAGGCACTCGCGGATTTCCGCATTTTCCGCGTAACCTCGCGCCGGATTTTACGCACTACCTCAAGTGAATGGCCAGAAATAACTCCTCAATTACGAGGAATCAAAGAAGGCCAAAACAACGGAAAAGGAAATCAATGTTATGAAAAACCGAAGCTTACTAACCAAACTTATTCTACTATTCACATTCTTACTTGCCCACAGCGTGGCGCAGGCTCAGAGCCCCCTCTCCCTCTACCTCTACATTGACTACCGTCCTGTTGGCATCACCCTGGGCCAGAGTGTTCGGTTCAACTTCGTCAGCATTGGCCAAGACCCCGGTATCGTCTTAAACTGGCGGTTCTTGGAAAAACTCTGCGAGGAAAAGCAGCCGTCTGCCACGCCGTAGCTCGGTTTAGGCGAAGGCGGGTGAAGACACGAATTCCACGAATCGTCACGAATACGGCTGATCAATTGGTGTGAAGTTGTGAAATTCGTGTCCGCGTTTGGTTCCTAGCGGAACGAAACGATTCGATGGGGCAACGTCGCCCCCAAGGCTATCAGAGATCAAATTCGTCGCGTCTGCGAATATTTTCTTTCCGAGAATCACGGTAACTCGCGCAGAGATTTGGTAGGGATATCGCGCTGCGATGTCCGGACGGCGCAGCGCGCCGTCCCTAGCATTTGTTCATTCGCGTTATTCGCGGGCTAATCCTTCGGTTGTGACCGAGGCGCTCCGGTAATCCGCGGTCAGAAAAAGCAGTATTTCGACCTGCACGCCGCCAGCCCCGAGCGCTCGGGGTGTTAGCCAAGGCGGTTTGGCAAAAACGGACATTTTCTTTGTAACGCAGCGCAAAATTTTCGGAAGGAACTGGTGAGCGGCTGGAACTGACTTCCTCAAAAAAGAGGGCTCAAGGAAAGCCAAATCAAGAAAGGAAATCATATGATGGACGAAGGAAACTTTACGCGATGTGCCTTCTTTAATCTCACCGGTTTAATTAATCTGGCTGTCTTCCCAGCCGTGTTTCTGGCGATGCTTGGTTTTGGCGCGTTGTCAAAGATGTTCGGCGCGCCGTTACCCGACCGTCCGGAGCCAGTAGTAGTTAAGGCTATGCAAATTAGGGGCCCCGAGGGGACGGGCAGCTGTGGCGGAGGATATGGTTTGGGAGTTGGTCTGGTCGATCTCGACCACGGCCTTGGCGCTGGCGCCACGACTTATGACCACGGCGGCTTCCTCTGGTGCGAGACGTACGCCCCTTATCTGTGGTCAGAACAAAATGGAGGATCGACGCTTTGTGAGCTGGAAGGCGAGTTCAACTGGGAGAGAAGCACCTATATCCCGAGCGGAATGACTCCGGACGGAAGCAAGATGGTCGGTGGGGTAATCTTTTTTGACCGGGGTACGAATGCGCCATGGATGTGGACGGCGGATGGTGGCCCGGTGAAGTTTCTCAAGCTGCCGCAGGGTTACAGCGGAGGGAACGCGGTCGCCGTCTCCAATGACGGGCGGCTGGTCGCGGGCAACTTGCGCGTGGGGCGGGCCGGCGTGAGCAACGCAGCAGTGTGGCGCGATGGTACCCCGCAGATCCTGCCGAGTACTCAGCTTTGGTCGGCAGTTGGCAGTAATCCGTTCGAGCTAAACGTCGCATACACTGCGCGACGCACACACCCGATGAACAATGATGGCTCGGTCATCGTCGGGGCGGCTGGCGCGCCCTACCTGGCACCATGCAGAGCAACAAAGTGGGTGAATGGCGTCGAACAGCAACTATCCACCGGCGGGATTGTCGTGCAGTCCAGCGTAGCTGTGTTCGTTGCCGACAGTGGCGTGATTCTCGGTTATGCAGTCCTCAGCGATGGACGCGTGGTCTTGCTGCGCTGGGGTGGTGGCGATGGCAACCCCGAAATATTCGAACCGCCAAACGGCCTTAGTGTTGTTAACCTCAGCTCCATCGACTCACAAGGCAATGCGGCCGGAGGTGCGCTGGCCCAGCAATTCAGCTGCCCCTCATGCGACGACCCCGCCTGCAAACGAAAACCGTTTGTGTGGACTCGTCACAACGGATTCACGATCCTACCCGAAAACGGCCTCGAAGAAGCCTACAACACCAGCGCCGTCCAAGACGTGTCCGACGACGGGCGCGTAGCCGTGGGACAGCTGTCAACATGCCTCATAGGGCCGGGCAGTCCGCCGCAGGTGGGGTTCGTATGGACGGCGGACTCGGGGCTTGTGCTTGTTGACGATCTCATGGCGGCGTTCGGGCAGCCCGACCCTCACTATTACACCGCGACCGATGCGAGCCGCGACGGAAACCGCGTCCTCGCAGTGGGCAACCCTCCACTGAACAACGCGCAGGACACGCCCGATCTCGCTCTCGATCTGACGTGGCCCACGCCAACTCCAACACCCAGCGCGACTCCGACACCAAGGCCTCGGCCTACACCGGTGCCGCGCCCGTAAATCGTAGCGCCATCGTGATTCCCATTGAGCGACAAAACGCGCGGCCACGGCAGTCACACGATCGCGGCGTTATGGTTGGCAAAGTTACTTGAGGAAACGGAAAATAATCGGTCGCCTCAATCTCCATAGTAGTACGGCTCCGCCATCATTTGACATATACGTTTATCCGTATATGTATCGAACATGAAAACACCGGGCAACGGCGCGCCGGCCCTCCTCTTCAAGACGCTGGCCGATCCGACACGGTTGCGCTTGCTGAATTTGCTGGCGGATGGCGAGACCTGCGTCTGCGAATTGACCGATACCCTGCGAGTGGTGCAGCCGAAAGTGTCGCGGCACCTCGCCCACCTCAAACGCGCCGGACTCGTGGAAGCGTGCCGTAATGGGAAATGGACGCATTATCGTTGGGCCAAACATGCCGATCCGCTGATCCGCCACGTTCTCACCGGATTGCGGGAGTGGATGGCGAAAGACGACCGCATGAATGGCGAGCGTCGCAGGCGCAACCAGGTTTGCTGCCGGACCACTCTAAAGAAACCGGACGGAACAAAAAACAAATGAAAACGAACGAATTCATCTCGATGTTGCGCGTTGCGCCCGACAATCAGTTGATCTTTGTCGATCTTGACGGGCACACCGTGCGCAGCGGTTATCACCTCACAGAAGTAAAAGCAGCCTCGTTCGAGACAGTCGATTGCGGGGGACAAACAGACTGCTGGGAGGAAACGATCCTCCAACTTTGGGTGCCGTCAGACGCCGCTAACGAATACATGACGGCGGCCAAATTCTTGAAAATCTTCGAAAAGGTTCGCGGGATGATTCCGCTCAACCTTGGTACAGAAGTTCGAATCGAATACGGCGACGAGAATTTCTTTCCATCGACGTATCACGTGCACTCGGTAACGCACGATCAAACTACAACGCGCGTGTTGCTGGAACCGCCTCGGGCGAGCTGCAAGGCGCGAGATCGCCGTGTCGGGACTTTGTCCACGACAGATTCGTGCTGTGCACCCGCGACCGGTGTTTGCTGCCCGGCGTAGCTTGCCAGTGTTCGTTGATCGGCAGTTGGGCGTTTTGAGATCGACATCGGGGATCGACGCTTCTTGAATCAGCGTGATGAAGTGGAATTTCTTTTGTCTCGCCCTTTTCCTGACAATCGTGTTCGCAATGTTCGCGAAGGATCCATCGCCATCGCCAGGCGCCGCAGATTTCGACGTTATTATCAGAGGCGGCACGGTTTTGGACGGAACCGGCGCCGAACCGAAACATGTCGATATTGCAATTCGCGGTGATCGGATTGCGGGCGTTGGCGATTTCAGGACGGCGAAAGCGAAAACGGTTATCGATGCGACAGGGCTCGCCGTCGCCCCCGGGTTCGTTAACATGCTCTCGTGGTCAACGGTGTCGTTGATCCAGGATGGCCGCTCGCAGAGCGAGATTCGGCAGGGCGTCACGACCGAGATCATGGGCGAAGGCGAATCGATGGGCCCGGTGAACGATCGGGTGCGCGACCACATGCTGCGCACCCAGGGAGACATCAAATACGACATCAAATGGAACACGCTCGCGGAATATCTCCGTTATCTCGAGAGCCGCGGCGTTTCGTGCAATGTGGCTTCGTTCATTGGCGCGACTACCATCCGCGAATACGTGATCGGTTTCGAAGATAAGACGCCGACGCCGGAGCAACTCGATCAAATGCGCGAACTCGTGCGCAAAGAAATGGAAGCGGGCGCGCTCGGAATTGGCACTTCTCTAATCTATCCTCCGGCCTTTTACGCGAAGACCGAGGAGTTGATCGAGCTGTGCAAGGTCGCCGCCAAATACGGTGGCAAGTACATCTCGCACATGCGCAGTGAGGGAAATCGACTGCTCGAAGCGCTTGATGAATTGATCCGGATCAGCCGGGAAGCCGGAATTCCGGCAGAGGTCTATCACATCAAGGCAGCCGGACAACAGAATTGGTCGAAGATCGACAATTTACTTTCGCGAATTGAAGCCGCGCAAAAAGAGGGACTGAAGATTACCGCGGACATGTACACGTACACGGCTGCAGGAACCGGGCTCGACGCGTGTCTCCCGCCATGGACCGAAGACGGCGGTTATCCTGAGTTGTTCAAGCGGCTGCGCGATCCGGCCACGCGAGAAAAAATTGCCGCGGAAGTGGGCAAAGACAGTGACGAATGGGAAAATCTTTATATCGGCGCAGGGTCGCCCGACAGAATCTTGCTCGTCGGATTCAAATCCGAAAAACTGAAACCGCTCACAGGAAAATCGCTCGCCGAGGTGGCGAAGATGCGCGGCAAGGATCCGATTAGGACGATTATGGATTTGATCGCCGAAGACGAGTCCCGGATTGAGTCGATTTATTTCCTGATGTCGGAGGAGAACGTCAAAAAAGAACTGGCGAAACCGTGGATTTCATTCGGCTCTGATGAAGCGTCTCAAGCTCCAGAGGGCGTGTTCCTAAAATCGAACCCGCATCCGCGCGCATATGGAAATTTCGCGCGCGTCCTTGGCAAGTACGTACGGGATGAAAAAGTAATTCCGTTGAAAGAAGCCATTCGCAGGCTGAGCGGATTGCCTGCGACAAATCTCGGCCTCGATCATCGCGGTTTCATTAAGGAGGGAATGTTCGCCGATGTCGTTGTGTTCGATCCGGCGACGATTTCCGATCGCGCCACGTTCGAGAAACCGCATCAATACGCGGTTGGCATGAAGCACGTTTTCGTGAATGGCGTGCAAGTGCTCAAAGAGGGCGAGCACACCGGCGCCAAGCCAGGTCGCGCGTTGTGGGGTCCCGGGAAAACGCGATAAGATCCGGCGTGCTTCGTTTGAGCCGGTTGAAAACGGAACGCGCGGGGTGGAGATTCACTTGCGATGGATCCAAACCGCAGCATTAAACTGCGCTGGCTGCAGGGCACGCTTTATGGCGTGACCTCTGAGCTGGCGCGTTTGCAGTCTTCCCGGATCGGCGCGCACACATGGCAGCCGGCAATCAATGCTTATCGTTGCGACAAATGCATTCGTGTCTGTGTCGATCTTGCCGGGGTTGAACCCTCAGGCATCGATCTCACGGTCGAGTCAGAGCGCCTCATTCTGCGAGGCGTCCGCGAAGTGCCCGAGCCGACCAATGCTGAAGGGCGCGCCGTGCAATTGCTCGCCATGGAGATTGATTACGGGCCGTTCGAGCGCGAGGTGCGTTTACCGGCGCTGGTGGACATTGAAAAAGTACATGCCGAGCAGCGAAACGGCTTCCTGTGGATCTCTCTGCCACTGAAATCATGAATGAGGAGCCGCTAGTGGCCTTGCAAAAAGGCACCGATGCGAAATCTCCGCCATCGGATGCGACTGCAATGGGAGGCGTCGCTGCCACATCGGAACCCCAAATTCCCGATGTGCTCTCCATTCTGCCGTTGCGCAGCTTCGTTGTTTTTCCAGGGACGATTCTTCCCCTGACAGTCGGCAGGGCTGCATCGATCAAGCTCCTCGACGAAACGCTGCCGCAAACAAAAATCATCGGTTTAGTGACCCAGCGCGATGAGACGAAGGAAGATCCGGAGCTACAAGATCTCTATTCAACCGGCACGGCAGCGATCGTATTGAAACTTTTACGCCAATCGGACAATCACATTGTCATTGTGGTGCAGGGTCTCCGCCGCTTTGCGCTGCGCAAAATTATCGCCACGGCTCCATACCTGCGAGCCGAAGTCGAGCTGCTCGATTCCAGGCTGCCACCGAGCACCAAGGAATGGGAAGCGACTTTCCGGAACTTGCGCGATTCGGCTGCGAAGCTGCTCGAGTTAACCCCCGATGTGCCCGAACAAGCGCGTGCCGCTGTGCTCAGCATCGAGAATCCGGAACAACTGGCCGATTTCCTCGCGCCGAATTTGAATGTCGAAACCGCGCAAAAACAGGCGCTTCTCGAGGAGCTCGACGTCGAGAAGCGGCTCGCCACCGTGCAGACGGCTATTTCAGCGCAACTGGAGATCGCGCAAATTCAACAGAAGCTGCAACAAGATGTGCAGTCGCAATTTTCCGATGCGCAACGGCGCGCTTATTTGCGCGAGCAGATGAAGGCCATCCAACGCGAGCTGGGAGAAGAAGCCGGGGCGACTGACCAGATCGAGCGACTGCGTAAGCGCTTGGAAGAGGCCAAACCGCCTGACGATGTCCTGGCACAAGCCGATCGGGAATTGAAGCGTCTTGACGTCATTCCATCCGCCAGCCCCGAGTATTCCGTGATCGTGAGCTATGTGGAAACGATCGCGGAGCTACCGTGGTCGAAACTCAGCCAGGACAATCTCGATCTCGATCAGGCGCAGAAAATTTTGGATCGCGATCATTACGATTTGGAGAAAGTAAAACGCCGACTGATCGAATATCTTGCCGTGCGCAAATTGAATCCGCAGGGGCACGGTCCCATTCTTTGCTTTCTTGGCCCGCCCGGTGTGGGCAAGACCAGCCTCGGTCAGTCGATTGCCGACGCGCTCGGTCGAAAATTTGTGCGGATGAGTTTGGGCGGTATCCGGGACGAGGCAGAGATTCGCGGGCATCGCCGCACTTATATTGCTTCGATGCCTGGCCGCATCATTCAAGAGCTGCGCCGGGCGGGGACTCGCAATCCCGTGATGATGCTCGATGAGATCGATAAGATCGGTACCGATTTCCGCGGCGACCCGGCGAGCGCGCTGCTCGAAGTGCTCGATCCCCGCCAGAACAATTCATTTTCGGATCGCTACCTGGATGTGCCCTTCGATTTGTCGCAGGTGCTCTTCATTGCAACTGCGAATTATATGGATGGTGTGCCGGAACCGTTGCGCGACCGGATGGAAGTGATTTCGCTGCCCGGATACACCGAGCGCGAGAAGCTGGAGATTGCAAAAAGATATTTGGTTCGGCGGCAACTCGAGGAAAACGGTCTCAAACCAGAGCAATGCGAGTGGCAGGACGAAGCCCTCCGCCGGATTATCAACGATTATACGCACGAGGCCGGCGTTCGCGAATTGGAACGGCAAATCGGCGCGGTCTGCCGGGCAGTGGCGGCGCAGGTTGCTCGCGGAAAAGCCGAACGCGTCACGATTACGCCGGAACGCGTGGCCGAACTACTGGGGCCAGCCAAGTACGTTCGCGAAACGAAACTCAAAACAAGTCAGCCAGGCGTCGCCACCGGGCTGGCTTATACACCTGCCGGCGGCGAAGTGCTGCACATCGAAGCGACCCGTTATCCGGGGAAGGGCAGCGTCACGCTCACCGGACACATCGGCGAAGTGATGAAAGAATCAGTCCAGGCGGCGCTGAGTCTCGTGCGCAGCCGCAACAGCCAGATCGGCGCCAAGCCGGAGGATTTCCGCAATATCGACATTCATGTGCACGTTCCGGCCGGCGCGGTGCCAAAAGACGGCCCGTCAGCTGGCATCGCCATGTTCACCGCGCTCGCTTCGCTCTTCAGCAACACGCCGGTGCGGCCCGATGTCGCCATGACCGGCGAAATCACATTGCGTGGACTGGTGCTGCCGATCGGCGGCCTGAAGGAAAAAAGTCTGGCCGCCATGCGCGCCGGCATTTCGACCGTGATCATCCCGAAGCTCAATGAAAAAGATCTGGTCGATGTGCCAGAGGAAGCGAAACAGAAACTCAAATTCGTTCCCGTCGAAAACGTCGATGAAGTCCTGGCCGCTGCGCTGGAGAAAGACGGCGCCCAGCCTACATCGGAATCCAAGGTCGCCTAGCTAACTCGTCTCAAAACTTTTCAGGATCTCGGATCACGAAGCCCGCTGGCGAAACGAAGTATTTTGAGCGATAAAAGCGGCTGCGAATGGAAGCGTCGGGCGGTAAACGGATTTTGATTATCGAAGACGAACGCGACGTCGTCGATCTTCTCACCCTCAACCTGCGCAAGGCAGGCTTTAACGTCTCCACAGCGACCGACGGTGGAGCTGGATTGCAGAGAGCGCGCAGCGAAAAGCCGGCTTTTATTGTTCTGGATCTCATGCTGCCGAAAATGCCGGGACTGGAGGTCTGCAAAATTTTGAAAAGCGATCCCGCAACGCGCCAGATTCCAATCATGATGCTGACAGCCAAGGCCGAAGAGATTGACCGGATAGTGGGTCTGGAATTTGGCGCTGACGATTATGTGACGAAGCCGTTTAGCCCACGCGAAGTCGTTTTGCGGATCAAGGCGATTTTGCGCCGGGCAGAGGGTGGGACAGAAGAGGAACGTTTGAGCGCCGGTTCGATCGCAATTGATCCAGCGCGTCATGAAGTTTCTGTCGATGGCAAGCGTGTCAATCTCACCAGCCTCGAATTTAAACTTTTGCGCACGCTCATGCAGCGGCGCGGGCGTGTCCAGGCGCGCGACCGTTTGCTCAACGACGTTTGGGGCTACGAGAGCCTCATCGATACCCGCACGGTCGATACGCATGTGCGGCGGTTGCGAAAAAAACTCGGCAAGGCCGCCGATGTGATCGAAAGCGTGCGCGGTTTCGGTTATCGCTTGCGGGAACATTGAAGCGCGATGTCGTGGCTGTTTCTCGGTCTAGCCTGCGTCCTCTTCGCGGCGATGGGAGTGGTCGCCTGGCGAAAATGGATCGCGCCGTGGCGACAAATCGAGCGGCTCGTCGCGCAAATTGCCGGGAACGACCGGCCACGCACCTTTCTGATTGATGGCGGCCCCGAGCCCCGGCGCGTTGGCCTGGTGCTGGAGAGTATTTTCGCGCGCCAGGAGGAACTCGGTCGCCAGATCGCCGGACGCGAATCCGGCATCAAGACAATTCTTCGCGCGATGCAGGATGGTCTGCTCGTGGTCGATAAGAGCCTGCGCGTGACTTTGGTGAACCAGGCTTTCCGGAGATTGTTCGGTCTCTCAGAAATCTCATCGGGGACACCGCTTCTCGACATTGTCCGCGATGCCACAGTTGATCGGCTGATCGCGGAAACGTTGCGGACTGGCAAAGCGATGCAGAGCGAATTGATTCTCACCGATTCGAAAACGAATTCCGAACGCGATGTGGAAGCCAGTGCCGTCCCAATGAGCGACGATGCCGACCTGACAACTGGCGCGGTGGTCCTGTTTCACGACATTACGCAGCTCAAACAAGCCGATAAAGTGCGGCGCGATTTTGTAGCGAATGTTTCGCACGAGCTGCGGACGCCGTTGTCGATCTTGAGCGGCTACATCGAGACGTTGCTCGATAGTCCCAAAACTTCTCGCGAAGAATTATCGCGCATCCTCCGAGTGATGGAACGGCATTCCATGCGGCTCGGATTACTGGTCGATGACTTGCTCAGCCTCGCTCAATTGGAGTCACGTAATACGACCTTGCAATTGAGCGACGTCCAATTGCCGGAATTGTTCGAGAGCGTTATCCGCGATTGGGGGAAAAAATTGGCGGAGAAGCAGCTGAAAGTAATCGTCGATCTTTCACCGGATGCCCAGACGATCCGCGCAGATGAAACGCGGTTACATGAAGTTCTCCATAATTTGCTGGATAACGCGGTGAAATATTCGCGCGAAAACGGCGAAATTCGCATGCAATCCGTGCAGCGCGGCCATGAAATCGTGCTCAGCGTGACCGATAATGGGGTTGGGATCAGCAAAGATGATTTGCCACGGATTTTCGAGCGCTTCTATCGCGCGGATAAAGCGCGTAGCCGCGAGCTTGGTGGAACCGGTCTCGGGCTGGCGATTGTGAAACATATTGCCCAATTGCACGGCGGTCGGGTAGAAGCCGAAAGCGAGCTTGGGCGCGGAACCACCATCCGGGTGGTTTTGCCCGCGACGTGGAAGGGCGATTCCGGGTAGCGCACGCGTCTCGCGTGTTGGTTTCGGCGTCACGCCGAAACGATCTTTCCTTAAAGATTCGATTTGAGTGTTTGAATGCCACAAGGAGAAGTTCGCGAAAGCGCGACGCTTTCGCCAGCACGCGAGACGCGCGCGCTACCCGGATAACTGTCACACAAAAGTAACATTAAATTTTTTGACGGTTCGCCGCGCGCTGCGGCAGGCTGAACCATGAAATCTTTCACTTTTGGCCGCAAAATTCTGGCGATCGTGCTTCTAACCGGAGTAAGCGCGACTGCCTCAGCACAGCTGATGATTAACGGCGCCGGTGCGACGTTCCCCTATCCGATCTATTCGAAGTGGTTCGATCAATACGCGAAGGTCGATCCATCTGTCCGCTTTAATTACCAATCAATTGGGTCGGGCGGAGGCCAGAAACAAATCCTCGCTCAGACGGTCGATTTCGGTGCATCGGATGGGCCGATGAGTGACGACAATCTGGCGAAGGCGCCGGGCAAACTCTTGCACATTCCAACGGTGGCGGGCGCGGATGTAGTCGCCTACAACTTGCCGGGAAACCCCGCCTTGAAGCTCGATGGGGACGCGGTCGCCGGAATTTTTCTCGGGCAATTAAAAAAATGGAATGACCCGAAGATCACGGTGCTAAACCCTGGAGTCACGTTGCCCGATCAAGAGATTGTGGTCGTCCACCGCTCTGACGGCAGCGGGACGACTTACATTTGGACAGACTACCTGAGCAAAATCAGCCCAGAATGGAAGACGAAGGTGGGCACAAATACCTCGGTGAACTGGCCAACGGGTATCGGCGGCAAAGGCAACGAAGGAGTTGCCGGTCAGATCAAGCAAACCCCGGGTGCACTCGGCTACGTTGAGTTGATCTACGCAGTTCAAAACAAGATGCCGTATGCGGACGTGAAAAACTCCGCTGGAAATTTTGTGAAACCGTCCCTCGAGTCGGTCACCGCCGCGCTGGCGACGGCGAATATTCCGGACGACTTCCGTTTCTCGATGACGAACGCGCCGGGCAAAGATGCGTATCCAATCGCCGGCGCAACCTGGTTGCTGGTTTACGAGCAACAGAAGGATGCGACCAAAGGAAAGAAGCTGGTGGAATTTCTGAAATGGGCGCTTACAGATGGCGAAAAAATGGCCAGGGATCTCCAATATGCGTCCCTGCCCGAGAGCGTGCAGCAGCGCGTTCTGAAACGCGTCGGCGAGATCAAGATGTAAATTGCAAATTAGGCCCGTATGGAGATTGCCATACCTCGAGCCCCGAAAGCTTTCGGGGCACCGGATGATCCACGATCGGTAACGCGGGCGATGGCGCCGCCGTCGCGCTTTGGGGATAAGGCGTTCGAGTGGCTCACCCTGACGATGGCGATGGCGGTGGTTCTGCTCATCATTCTGACTGGCTGGCAGCTTTGGCGCGGATCTTCGCTCGCGGTCCAAAAATTCGGGTTCCATTTTCTCACGACATCCACCTGGGACCCGGTAGCGGAGCAGTTCGGCGCGCTCCCATTCATTTACGGAACGCTGGTTTCTTCCTTGATTGCGCTGGTCATCGCTGTGCCGTTGAGCATCGCGACTGCGGTTTATTTGACGGAGCTTGCGCCACTCTCGATTCGCCAGCCTCTCGTTTCATTAATTGAAATGCTGGCGGCAATTCCAAGCGTCATCCTCGGACTATGGGGCATCTTTGTCATGGTCCCATGGTTGCGAGACTATCCGTTTCCATTTCTGAAACGGCTGTTCGGTTGGACGCCGTTCTTCACCGGGCCGATCTACGGCACCAGTATGCTGGCGGGCGGAATAATCATCGCCATTATGATTCTGCCAATCATCACGTCGGTCTCGCGCGAGATTCTGCGCAGTGTTCCAGACCTGCAACGCGAGGCCGCCTACGCACTGGGGGCGACACGCTGGGAGGTGACCCGGATTGCGGTTCTGAGTTACGCGAAGAAGGGCTTGTTCGGCGCGGTTATTCTTGGTCTTGGGCGCGCGCTTGGCGAAACGATGGCGGTCACGATGGTCATCGGCAATACACCGCAGATCGCAGCGTCGCTTTTTAAGCCCGGCTACACGCTGGCGAGCGTGATCGCAAATGAGTTCACCGAAGCTACCACCGACATTTATCTTGAGGCGTTGTTCGAGATCGGGCTGGTGCTTTTCGGTGTGACGATCCTGGTGAACCTGATCGCGCAGCTTCTTCTCAAAACCATGACCACGACAACATCGGCAACTCGCGCGGTGCAATGACGATCAATTCCAGCCGGGCAGACAACCATCGCTGGCGCAAGGTCAAGAATGCGCTGGCATCGACGGCCACCTTTGTTTCCGCGTTGCTGGTAATCGCGCCGCTGGCTTTGGTCTTTTTTCATCTTCTCGTCAACGGCGCGAGCTCAGTAAACTGGGATTTTTTCACACATCTGCCGAAGCCGGTGGGTGAGGCTGGCGGCGGAATGGTGAACGCAATTGCCGGAACGCTCGAACTGCTCGCAATCGCGTCGATCATTGGAATTCCCATTGGCGTGTTGGGCGGCGTTTATCTGGCGGAATACGGGACAGCCCGCGTGAATTGGGTGCTGCGCTTCGTTGCCGACGTGCTCAACGGCGTGCCGTCGATTACGTGGGGCGTTGTCGTTTACGGATTTGTCGTGTTGCGTTTCAAAAGCTTCTCCGCTTACGCGGGCGGCGTCGCGTTGGGCTTGATCATGATCCCCCTGATTCTGCGCACGACTGAGGAAGTAATTCTCCTGGTGCCAAACGGGTATCGTGAGGCCTCTCTCGCGCTCGGTGTCGCTCGTTGGAAAACGATCGTGCACATCGTAATGAAGACAGCGTCCAGAGGGATTATCACTGGCATTCTGCTGGCGTTAGCACGAGTCGGCGGCGAGACCGCGCCGCTCCTTTTTACTGCCTTCGGCAACCGCTTTTGGAATCGTGACCTGAGTGAACCGATTGCCGCGCTCCCCCTGCAGATTTTTACTTACGCCATCTCGCCCTACGAGGATTGGCATCGCCAGGCCTGGGCCGGCGCCCTCGTCCTGGTCACCGGAATTTTTTGCGTTAATGTGATCGTGAGAATCCTGACGCGCGGGCGAACGGCATCCGTCGTTTAGCTTTTTTGGAGAATGGTTAATTTACTTATGGCAAATCCGGACCCAACGGTGGTCGAGCGCGCGGAAAAGCCGGCCGCGTCGCTGCCAACCGCCGAGATTGCGCCACCGTTAACTTTCGAGGTGAAGAATCTCTCGCTCTGGTACGGTGAGAAGCGCGCCATCAGTGACGTGACGCTCAACATCGCGTCGAATGCCGTCACCGCGATCATTGGGCCCAGCGGTTGCGGGAAATCAACCTTTATTCGCTGTCTCAACCGGATGCACGAGCTCGTGCCGAAGACGCGCATCAAGGGAAGCGTGCTCCTCCAAGGCGAGGACCTCTACTCGAACACCGTCGATCCGGCGATCGTTCGCCGCCGGGTCGGCATGGTCTTCCAAAAATCGAATCCGTTTCCGACGATGTCGATTGGCGAAAATGTAGTCATCGGCTTGCGGTTAAACGGAGTGCGTAACCAAAAATTCCTTAACGAGCGTCTGGAAAAATCGCTCCGCATGGCCGCCCTTTGGGATGAGGTAAAAGACGATTTACACAAGGCAGGGACAAGCCTTTCCGGCGGCCAGCAGCAGAGGCTTTGCATTGCCCGCGCGCTCGCGGTGCAACCGGAAGTACTTTTGATGGATGAGCCCTGTTCGGCTCTTGATCCGATCGCCACCGCCAAGATCGAGGAATTGATCTATGAGCTCAAAACCCAATACACGATCGTAACGGTAACGCACAATATGCAACAAGCCGGACGCATCTCCGATTACACCGCTTTCTTTTATCTTGGAAAGCTGATCGAGTTTGGGCCGACCACCAAGATTTTCACAAATCCAAGCGAACGACGGACCGAAGATTATATCACTGGCCGATTTGGCTAATGAGAATTTGGTAGGGCGCGACCGCCGGGCGCGCCGAGAGCAAGAGCAGGAGTAAGATTAAGAAGAAGACAAGACTAAAATAGAAAGACCTGATAACCGATGATCGCCCCAAGACATATTCTCGGCACTTTCGACGAGGCGCTGGCGTCGCTGCGCAACAACGTCCTGATGATGTCCAGCCTGACCGAGCGCAGTTTAGAGCGGGCGATGAAAGGCCTGTTTCAGCGCGACGACGATCTGTGTGCCCACGCCATTGCCGATGATGAAGAGATCGATCAACTCGAGATTCAGATCGATAGGGATGGCGTGGCAATCTTGTTGCGGTTTCAGCCGGTGGCTTCGGATCTGCGCCGTGTCGTTGCCGCCATGAAACTTTCATCGAATCTGGAGCGCATGGCCGATCAGGCGACAACCATTGCACGACGCGCGCGGAAGTTAAATCAGCATCCGCCGTTGGCAGAGGTTGAATTGATCAGGCCGCTCTACGAACAAGCGATGTCGATGTTTAAGGACAGCGTCGATGCCTTCGTGCGCGAGGATGTCGATCTTGGACGCGCGGTCGTTCCGCGCGATGAAAAGCTGGATGAGTTGAATCGCTGGGCGAGTCGCAAATTAATCGAGCGCATGGCGCAGGACCCAGAGCAACTGCGGGGCTACTTGAATCTGATTTTCGTTGGCCGTTGCCTCGAACGCGTGGGCGATCACGCCACCAATATTGCCGAAGAGGCGGTTTACGCCGCTGCCGCTGAAGACATCCGGCATCAAACGGCCGCCACCACAGCATGACGCGGCCGATGGCGGCATGTCTGGCTCTTGCCTAATTTTCCAAGCAGTGGTTGCTTGGATTTGGTGTGCCCGCCATGGCAGGCGACAAGCTGTAGGGGAGGCTGTTAGCCTCCCCATAGAAGCCAACGGCTTCTCCTACAGAATCGTCGCTCGCCGCGGGCCACGGATTCAATCAAGAGGTAAATGCCTACAGCTGTTGCCAAGGTCAGTGTCGCCGACGAGCCCGCCACCGGGATCGAACTCCTGCGGAAGGACGTTCCCCCAGCAAATCGTTTCTCCGATCCCCGGAATTTCATTAACCGCGAGTTGAGCTGGCTGGAGTTCAATCGCCGCGTCCTCGAGGAAGCACAGGATCCGACCCAGCCGCTGATCGAACGCGTCAAATTTCTTTCGATTTTCAGTTCGAACCTGGATGAATTTTTCGAGATCCGGGTCGCCGGCATCAAACAACAGATCGAAAGCGAGACAAGCGACGTGGGACCGGATGGCTTGAGCCCGACCGAGACATTTAACAGCATCCAGCGCGTCGTGCGCGAATTAGTGGCAGCGCAGTACTCGCTCTGGAACGAAGAACTCCTTCCCTTGCTTGCGAAAAATGGGATCCGCATTCCCAAGATGGCCGAATTGAGCGCAAGACGCGCGGCCTGGGCGCACAAATATTTTCAAGAAGAAGTCTTTCCAATGCTCACGCCCCTGGCCGTGGATGCGAGTCACCCTTTTCCGCAGCTCTTGAACAAGAGCCATAACTTGCTTGTCCGCGCCAAGACCCAGCGCGGCGGGGAACGGCTTCATGCAATTGTCCAGGTCCCGCGCGTGCTTCCACGCCTGATCGCAATGCCGCGCGGCAAGGGAGAGGACGAGCCCTGGGTTTACATTTACCTCGCTTCCCTCATTAAGCAGCACATCGGCGAGTTGTTTCCCGGCCTTATCCTCGACGGCGTCCACGCGTTCCGCGTTACGCGAAACAGCGATCTCTACATCGATGAGGAGGAAGCGGAAAATCTCCTGCGAACGATCGAACAAGAACTGAGGCGTTCCAGCCGCGGCAACGCTGTGCGGTTGGAAGTAGAAGCCGATTGCCCCAAGGATTTCCGCGATTTGCTGCTCAAGTTCTTCAACCTGACGGACGCCGATGTCTACAAACTCGACGGCCCGCTCTCAATGACGCACCTCATGCCGCTGGTGACGAACGATGCGTTCGCCAAGCTGCGGGACCGGCCATTCCAACCCGCGCGTGATCCTGCGCTTCCGCCGCATGTGGATATTTTTGAGGTGATGCGCCATCAGGACGTGCTCGTGCATCATCCCTACGAAAGTTTCGATCCAGTTGTGGAGCTGATCGAAGAGGCCGCACAGGATCCGCAGGTGCTCGCGATCAAGATCACCCTTTATCGCACGAGCGGCGATTCTCCGATCGTTCAGGCCCTGATTAATGCAGCGGTAGCTGGGAAACAGGTCACTGCTTTGGTCGAGTTGCGCGCCCGATTTGATGAAGCGGCAAATATTCAATGGGCGCGCCAGCTGGAGGAAGCCGGCGCGCATGTCGTTTACGGTGTCGTCGGCTTAAAGACGCACTGCAAAGCGCTCCTCATTGTGAGGCGCGACGCCGATCGCCTTCGTCATTATGTCCATCTGGGCACCGGCAATTATCATCCGCGCACCGCTCGCATTTACACTGACTTTAGCCTGTTCACATGCGAGCCGCAGTTAACCGAAGAGGTGGCGGTGGTTTTCAATACACTCACCGGTCTGGCCGGCTATCCCGGTCTGAAAAAATTGCTCGTCGCTCCGTTCGATCTCCACAAAAGACTGATCGGTAAGATCGAGCGTGAGCGCGATCACGCGCTGGCGGGCAAACCGGCCCGCATCATCGCTAAACTCAATCACCTCGTCGATCAGGAGACGATCGAGAAATTATACGAAGCTTCCTGCGCCGAAGTGACCATCGATTTGATCGTCCGGGGCATTTGCAGCTTGCGGCCAAAAATCCCCGGCTTGAGCGAAAACATCCGCGTCTTCAGCATTGTGGGCCGTTTTCTCGAGCACAGCCGTATTTATTATTTTGAGAATGCCGGTCAACGAGAGGTGTTTCTCTCCAGCGCCGATTGGATGCCGCGTAATTTTTTCCGGCGAGTCGAAATTGCTTTTCCCATCGAGCAAGCCGACCTGCGTGACAGAGTTATCGACGGGATTCTGCCGAAATTTGTCCATGACCGGGTGAAAGCGCGTGAACTGCAGCCGGACGGGAGCTACCGGCGGCTTAAACCGGAGGGGAAAGAGCCGCGCGAGCAAGCCCAGTTGCAGTTCCGGGAGCGTTCGCGTCGCCTGGCGGAAAAAAACCGCAAACCGAAACGCGCAGTGGCGGAAAAATTGACTCCGATTACCTCTATCGCCGACGCAAAAAAGTGATAAAGAAAAAAATCCTCGTCATCGATGTCGGCGGAACACACGTCAAGTTGATGATTTCGCGTCGCGACAAACGAAAATTCAAATCCGGGCTGAAGTTGACGCCGCGCGCCATCATCGCGCAAATGAAACCATTGGTCACCGACTGGAAATTCGATGCGATCTCGATCGGATTCCCAGCGCCCGTGCGAGACGGACGCATCCTGAGCGAACCGAAGCATCTGGGCAAGGGATGGGTTGGATTTGATTTCGAGAAGGCATTTGGCAAACCAGTCCGGATCATCAACGACGCCGCCATGCAGGCACTAGGAAGTTATCATGGCCGCCGGATGCTCTTTCTCGGGCTCGGCACAGGACTTGGCTCAGCCCTTGTCTGGGACAATTACGTTCTCCCACTCGAACTGGGAGACCTGCCTTATCGCAACGGCAGCATCATTGAAGATTATCTTGGCAAACCGGGCCTGGCGCGACTTGGCGAGAAAACCTGGCAGCGCGACGTCGAGCACGCGCTGGTGCAATTGAAAAAATCGCTCATCGCGGATTACATCGTGCTGGGCGGCGGCAACGCCAAGAAGTTGGATGAGTTGCCGGAAGGCGTCGAGCGCGGACATAATCGGAATGCGTTCCTGGGTGGAACACGCCTGTGGCAAATCGACTCGCGCACGCGGCGGCCAAAATGGCAGATCCTTTAGAAAAGCGAATAAAACTATTATGGAACTTTATTTTTTAAGACATGGCGAGGCCGATTGGCCGGACTGGAAAAAATCGGACGACGAACGTCCTTTGACTAAACGCGGTAAGAAAGAAATGCACGAGGTCGCCGCGTTTCTTGTCCGGCTTAAAGTGCGACCGGACTTAATTTTGACCAGTCCGTTGCCGCGCGCGGCGCAGACGGCGGAAATCGCGGCGGAACACCTGGATGTGAAGTGTCGCGAAGAACAGCGTCTGGCGCCGGCATTCGGTGCCGCGGAGCTGGAACAAATAATTAACAAACACTCAGTGGAGAGTTTGATGATCGTCGGTCACGAACCTGATTTTACGAGAACGATAGCTGCCTTGACCGGTGCGTCGCTAAAACTTTCAAAGGCTGGCGTCGCCCTGGTCGATGTCGACATTCCCTCGCGTCGAGGGAGGCTGCTTTGGCTCTTCCCGCCCAAGATCGCCAAGAAATAGTCGATTGCCGTTGTAGGGCAACCGCTCCGGTTGCCGACCAAATTAAATGAGCAGGCGATGCGCCTGCCCTACAATCTCAATCCGTCTTCATCCGCGTAATCCGCGGTTAATTCATCGCTGCGCAAGCAGATAAATCGCGGCGAGCGCCAACAGAAAATACGGAACAAGAACGGCCGCTCCGGCATAATCCTTTGCCATTCGTTGTCCGAAGAACAGCGCGAGAATCGCGACGGCAGAAATCACGGCGCCATAAAGTGCAATCGTCGAATCACGCGAAAAAACTACGACGACGCATCCAATCGCGCTCAACACCCCGGCGGCGAGCTCAAGGATAGTGATCGCGGTCACCATCGCGGGCACAATTCCCGCCAGAGGACTTTTAGCGAAATGTCCTCGCAACCATTCGAGATTGCCTCGCCGATCGACAACTTTATCAATCCCCGACTGAAGAAAAAGGATCGCAAGAAACGCAGAGATGAGGACCTGCAAGAGAGAGATTGTACTATCGAGAGTGTGTACGGTTGGCATGCGACCACTTTAATATTGAACGGTTCACCCTTGTCGATCTTGTTCACGCCGGAAACGCGCAAATGGGAGCACCCCGAAAGCTTTTCCAGCTAGTTCGCGGCAGCGAAACGCGCGCCCTGCAAGCCCGGCGTTCTAGGGTGCCCGCCGCGGCGGACGCCGACCTGAGATCAGGTTTCGCATCGAACGCACTACAATTGTTGACTTAATCGCCTTGAGCGAATGCGTCGGCGAAGGCAATATCGCCCGATTTCAGATCCAACTCGGCTTCGGCTGCCGTCCCAAATACGCGTGCGCGCTGATCATCGAATTCTCCCTCCCATCGGGCAATGACCATTGTTGCGAGACAATTGCCAATCAGGTTCACGCAGGTGCGTCCCATATCCATCAGTTCATCAACGCCGAAGATAATCGCAACACCGATCGGACCGAGTCCCGCCGGCAGAAAGGTGTTCAACGTTGCCAACAAAATGACCAGCGATGCGCGTGGAACGGCGGCCACACCCTTCGAGGTAAGCATCAACGTCAGCATCATCGTGATCTGCTGACCGAGTCCCATGTGCCAGCCCATCGTCGTTTCGGCCGCCTGGGCGACAAACA
>WNFV01003011.1_pt2 | contig 39449 bp, 36 predicted proteins | sample 5400101 | NCBI WGS metagenome assembly WNFV01 (sample SAMN13153361, study PRJNA577476) | soil metagenome | isolation source: 115 cm soil or saprolite under grassland replicate 1 | place: USA:California | collected 2016-06-15 | reverse complement strand
CATCGAACAACCCCCGCTGGGCCGAGTCCGCCACCGCCAACATCCGCCACCTCCTCGCGTCGCCCTACCGGCAACGCTAGGACCCCAACCGGACGATGGGCCACCGGACTTTTTCAGCGGTCTCCGCAGAAGACGACACTGGCTCGCGGTAGCGTCTTGGTCCGGAGCCGCAGCGTAGCCGCAGGCGCCGATCTCTGCGCAGCGCACAGCCACGTTCGCATCCGACAAGCTTCTGCGCCTGCCGACGGGGCCCAGGTCCGCGGCGTCCGCGGCGTCCGCGGCGTCCGCGGCGTCCGCGGCGAAGAACTACACGACCACTGCCCCACGGTGGGCGGCGTTGGTCAGCGAGTGAGGCGTGACCTGCGCACGCGGATCCTTATTTCGGGTGCCGACGACCTGCAACTAACAACTGGCGCCTTGGGTGCACGCGCATGTCTTGATGTTTGCAGGGCTTTTCCTGACGACGTTTCTGCAACCTGAGCTGCAGCAATTAAGCCCGCCGTCTTACTTGACGAGCGTGACCAGCTTGAACATGGGCAGGTACATCGACAAGATGATCGTCCCGACCATGGCGCCGACGAGGACGATCATGATCGGCTCGATGATCGAGGTCAGAGCGGCGATCGAGGCGTCGACCTCCTCCTCGTAGAAGTCGGCGATCTTCCCGAGCATCGCGTCCAGCTCGCCCGTCTCCTCGCCGATCTTCACCATCTGACCGACCATCGGCGGGAAGACCGGATGCTCGATGAGCGGCTGCGCGATCGGAACGCCGGCGTGCACCTGTTCCCGCACGCCCACGAGCGCGCTCTCGACCACCCAGTTGCCGGCGGTCGTGCCCGTGATCTCGAGCGCCTTGATGATGTCGACGCCGGCCGCCACCAGCGTCGAGAGGGTTCGCGCGAAGCGGGCCATCGTCACCTTGAGGACGACGTCGCCGATCTTCATCGGCACCTTGAGCTTGAACCGGTCCCAGTTCCGCCGGCCGTGTTCGGAGCGCTTCCAGCGGAAGAAGCTGAAGACGCTCAGAGCGATCGCCGGGAAGATCACGTACCAGCGCGTGCGCAGGAGAACGGAGGCGTCGATCATGACCTGCGTCAGCATCGGCAGCTGCCCGCCGAGCTGCTTGTACAACCTCTCGAAGATCGGGATGATGAAGAGCAGCATCGCCGTCAGGATGAGCAAAGCGAAGCACACGACTACACTCGGGTAGATCATCGCGCCCTTCACGCGGCGCTTGATGTTCGCCTCTTTCTCGATCTGGATGGCGAGCCGATCGAGCACCTCGTCGAGGATGCCGGCCGCCTCTCCCGCCTCGACCATCGCGACGTAGAGACGGGAGAAGACCTTCGGGTGGCGCGCGAGCGCCTGCGAGAGCAGGGAGCCGCCCTCGACGTCGGCGCGCACCTCGCTGATCACAACCGCCAGGTACTTGTCGTCGGTCTGACTCTCGAGGATGTGCAGCGCCGTGACCACGTTCAGTCCGGCACCGATCATGGTCGCGAACTGGCGCGAGAAGATCTGCAGCGACTTCGCCTTCACCTTCTTGAACGCCGTGCGGACGCTGTCCTCGCCGCTCGCCGGCAGCTCGTTCAGCAGCTCGGCCAGGAGGCCGCGGACGCGCAGCTGCTCGCGGGCGGCGTCGAGCGTCGGGGCGTGGACTTCACCCATCAGCTCGAGGCCCTCCGCGTTGATCGCGTTATAGGAGTAGGCGGCCATCTCGGACTATCTCCAGCCTCATCGGCAGAGGGATGTCCGCGCTTGAGGCATTGCGCCGCTCTGCCGATACGGGTCCCGTGCGGCTTCGCCTGCTCAGAAAGCTGCGTGAGGACGAGGGCTTCGGCCTCGTCGAGTTGCTGATCGCGCTGCTCATCCTCACCGTCGGAATCCTCGCGCTGCTGAGCGCGTTCGTCAGCGGCGCGGCTACTCTCCAGCGCGCGAGCCGGACCGCGACGGCGTCAACTATTGCCGACACGCAGATGGAGCTGTACCGCGCGCTCACTTACGGCGCGATCGCACTCGACTCGTCGACCATTCCGACCACGAGCCCGTACACCACGGACAGCGCGTACAGCGGGTCGCAGGTGACGGCGACGTGCTCCGGAACCGTTGCAAGCAATCCGCAGTGCAACGCGAGCCGGGCCGCGACCGGCCCCGACCACGGCACGTACCGGATCGACACCTACATCGTCAACTACACGCCGACCTCGGGTCGGGCAGTCAAGCTCGTGACCATCGCCGTTCGCGGGGCGAACAACCTGACCGGCCCCGCGCTGGCCCGCATCTCGAGCGCGTTCGACGAGTCCACCGGCTTGTAGGCACTCCTCGGCGGTCACCCCACCGGGCGCTCCGGCGTTGCTTGAGGCGTTGAGGCCAGCTTTGCCGGATCTTAGGACAACCTCAACCCAAGGAGTTACTCCGCGGTCGCGCGACTTCGTCTAACCGAAGGGAGTTTGAGTCGTCGTCGTGTCGAGCGGGTCGGTGACGATCGGCGTTGTCGTCGTCGTGGTCGTCGGAGCCGGCGTGGTCGGCGTCGACGGAGTCGTCGTCGTGACGGCCGGAGTAGTCGGAGCCGCGCTCGGCGGCGTGGTCTGGACCGGGCACTTCGCCAGGAGGGCGATCACGTAGCGCGTGCCATCGGCGGTGTTGACGAGCGTGAGCTTGTCGCCGAGCTTCAGCTTGGCGGTCGCCTGGCCGCTGTCGTATGCGCCGCCGACGACGCCGATCTTGACCGACTTGCCGTCCGGTGCGATCGAGACGAGCCGGAAGATGTCCTCGCTGGTCGGGAAGGTCCCGTTCAGGGCGACCGCCAGGCAGACGCCGTTCGTCGAGATCGAGACGCTGGTGGGCGCGGTCGCGGGAGCCGCCGGTGTCGTCGACGGCGACGTGGTCGCGGGCGTGGTCGGCGCCGGGGTCGTCGACGTGCTCGGCACGGTCGAGGCCGGCGTCGTCGGAGTAGGCGCGGGCGTCAGGCCGACGCCGACCTTGCTGGGCGGCGCAACGCGAGGCGCAGCGACGGTCGCGATCGGCGTCGTTTGCGGAGACGAGGGCGACACCGCTGAGCTGCCCGACAGCTGCTGCACGAAGGGGTCTTTGCTCTTGAACAGGCCGAACGACAGCAGCTGGTCGGAGTCGTGCTGGACAACGATCCGGTCGGTATCGGGCAACTTTGCGGGTGCCGCCGCGAGCGGCGAGGTCAGGCTCGGCGCCGTCGTCGTGCCGCCGGGGGCCGCCGCGGAGTCGGTGCCGCCGCCGAGCACCTTCGACAGCTGGAAGCCGACGACCGCGAGCAAGACCACGGAGGCGACGGCGAGGATCTGCTTCTGCCGTGTGGCCTTCCTCTGGGCCAACGCCTTTGCCGGGGTCGTGCTCATGCTCCGGCGGCGGTCGCACCCGGCGGCGCGGCCGGAATCGGCTGCGAGTCCTGGGTCGCAGGCGTGGTCGTGGTCGCGGTGCCCGGGCCGGCTGAGGCCGCCACGGGCGGAACCGGCGCGGCCGTACCGTCGCCGAAGATGTATGCGGAGACGGTCAGCGCTGCCTTCACATGCGGGAACTGGAGCTGGCCCTCGTCGAACGAGATCGAGTCGACCGAGAAGAGGCGGCCGGTCGCGTCGAGCACGCCGTCGTGTACGCCTACAAGGTTGCGCAGACGGTAGAGGAAATCGGACAGGTCGTAGAAGTGGCCCTCGAAGACCAGGTCGACCGCGATCTGCTGGTAGGAGCCGAGCGGGACCGGGTCGTGCGGCTTGATCGACTCGAACGTGACGCCCGTCTCGGCGGCGACGTCGCTGAGCTGCAGCAGCATGCCCGGCATGTCGGCGCGGTTCGGCATCGCCCGCGAGAGCTCGAACAGGTCGGCGACGCGAATCGCCGGCGCCTGCGGCTCTGACTGCGACCCGCCACGCTGCGCCACGACGATCTGCGCTTGTGTGTCGTCAATCTGGTCCTGCAGCTTGGCCGCCTCGGAGCGCTTGGGCGCGATCACGACGAACCAGCCGGCGACAAGCACGATCACAAGTGCCCCGGCGAGCAGTCCCAGCTTCGCGGCGGCCGGAAGCTTGCTCATGACGCCACCTGCGGTCGCACTGAAGCCTCGATCTCGAACGAGACGACGTCCCGCCCGAGGATGTTCGTCTTCGAGCTCTGGATGAGCTTCACGTCCTGCAGCTCCGGGATCACGTCCAGCCGGCTGAGGAGCCGAGCGACGCCTTCCTGCGAGTACGTGTAGCCGACGAGCGTCAAGGGTGCGGTTGCGACGGGTGCGGGAATGGGAGTGGGAGCCGCCGAGGTCGTGGTCGTCGTCTCGGCGCTCGTAGTGGTCGTCGCCGTCGTGCTCGGCGGCGGCGTAGTCGCAGCAGCGGTCTGCGGCGATTCTGCGGAGAGGGTCGTCAGCCAGACGTCGCTCGGCAACACCGAGGAGATCTCCCGCAGGATGCGATCCCAGGCGACGCGGGCCTGGAGCGCCGGCCCCAGAGCGCTGATTCGCAGGTCGCGCTGGATGGCGAGCTCAGGGGCGATCTGCGGCTCGGCAGCCGGCAACGGGAGCGCGGCGAGTTGGTCCTGCAGCGCCTGCAGCGTGGCCTTGTTGTCGTTCACCTTGGAGCTCGCCAACAGGTAGCCGGCCGCGAGCAGCGAGCCGACCACGAACGGCGACACGACGGCAAGCTGAACGACGACCGTCATCCGCTTGCGCCCTTGCCGCGCAACGTCGCGGGGGAGGAGGTTGACGGCGCGCATCAGTCTTCTATCCCCAGGCCGACCGCGACCGCCAACGAGCCGTCTGAGCCGTTTCGGCTCTTCCGGAGCTTGCGCGGCACCTTGACGCGGGCGAGCGGGTCGGCAACGCGAACGGGAACGCCGATCAGCCGCTCGAGCTCCGGCGCGAGCCCGCCGCAGGCGGCCGCGCCGCCGGTGACGAGGATCTCGCCGACTCCGAGCGAGCCCGGCTGCTCCTGATAGAAGCGGAGAGAGGCGACGAGCTCCCGCGCGAACGCCTGGAGCTCGGCGGCCATCGCCCGGCGCGCCTCGTTAGCCCGGTGCGCGTCCAGGCCGGCCCCCTCGCCCTCCTCTCCCAGCGAGAGCGAGCGCTTGATCGGCTCGGCCTCGGACGGAGCGAGGTCGAGCACCCGGGCGAGAGCGACGTCGAGCGCCGATCCGCCCCAGGCGAGCACACGGGTGAACTCGCAGATGCGGCCGTCCGAGACGGCCAGGGTCGAGCGATCGTGGCCGATCGAGATGCAGACGAGCCCGGCGTCCTCGGCCGCGACAGTGCGAGCCGGGTTGCCGAGCGCGCGCAGCAGTGCGAACGCCTCGAGGTCGATGCCGATCAGCTTCAGCCCCGCCTTACGACAGGCGGCGACGTAGCGATCGACGAGGTCGCGGTGGGCGACAACGAGGAGGACACGCCGCACGCGGACGCCGTTCTCGTCGACCCGGTCCTCGAGGATCCGGTAGTCGAGCACGGCCTCGTCGAGCGGGATCGGCAGGGTCTCCTGCGCCCGGAAACGGATCGCGTTCGCGAGTTGCTTCGTGTCCTCAATACCGGGAATCTCGAACGTGCGGACGCCGATCCTGTTGTTCGAGATCCCGAGCCGCACACACGTGCGCGGCAGCTTGTTCTTGCGGAAAAAGGTCTTCAACGCAGCGGCCAGCTCCTCGGGCTCGCGCAGCTCGCCGCCGACCACCACCCCGCGTCCCAGCGGCATGCGGGCCAGCCGAACGATCCGCGGACCGCCCGTGTTGACCACCTGCGCGGCCGCAATCTGGGAGGCGCCGATCTTCAAGCCGACTACCCGCTTGTGCCCGGCGGGATGCGCCTTGCGCTCCTGCTTCGCAATCTGGTTCGCCTGCTGCCGCTGCTCTTTCGCGAGGCGGTCGGCGGCGCGCTGGGCATCCTTGCGCTCGCGGCGCGAGAGCGCTTGCGGCTGCTCCTCGTGCGCGTCGGCCACGGACTCGGCAGGCACGGCCTCCCGCTCCGAAGCGATGGCCGGGGCAGCCACATCCACGATCGCCTCGGCCTCCTCGGTTACCTCGGGCTCAGGCTCGGGCTCGAACGCGGCGGGCGGCTGGGGCACTGTGGGAGGCGGAAGCGGAGGCGTGACCGGCGGCAGGACGACTGCGTCGGCGGGCTGGTCGGCCTCAGGCTCGGGCTCGAGCGCGGCGGGCGGCTCGGACACCGGAGGCGACTGCGGCACGATGGGCGGCTGCGGCACGACGGACGGCGGCGACACGGCGGGCGGCTGCGGCACGACGGGCGGCTGCGACACAGCGAGGGGCGGAGCCGGAGGGGCGACCGGCGGCAGGACGACCGGATCGAGAGAATGCTCGGCAGGCTGTTGCAGCAACTCGGCCACCGACTGGGGCTTCACGGTCGGCTCCAAGATGGCCGGCACGCGGTGGCCCTGCTCCGCCTTCGGCTTTCGCCGGAAGGTGATCTCCTTCTTCCAGACTGACGTCTTGTCGTCCGGCTTGCTCGTCAGCTCTCCCCCAGCCGGCCGCATGCGGTGGCCCTGCTCCGCCTTCGGCTTCCGCCGGAAGGTGATCTCCTTCTTCCAGATCGAGGTGTTGTCGTCCGGGCTCATCGTCAGCTCCCAGTCAGTTCGAGGGCGGGAATGGTCGTGGGAACCCGCGCGACGTAGCCGGAGCGCTCGAGCAGGCCGAGCAACTGGTCCGGATAGCTCGAGCAGCCGAGCGCGACGTCTGTCGTGATCGTCCGGCGGAGGACGAGCTCGCACAGCGACTGCTCCATTGTCTGCATCCCGCGCGAGGTGTTCGTCTGCATCACGGAGTAAATCTGCTCGACCTTGCCCTGGCGAATCAGGTTCCGGACGGCGTCGTCGGGCAGGAGGATCTCGACGGCCGCCACCCGACCCTGTCCATCGGCCGTCGGCAGCAGCGCCTGAGTGACGACCGCCTGCAGGGCGCTGGCGATCTGGGTGCGCACCTGGCTCTGTTGCTCGGCGGGGAAGACGTCGATGATCCGGTCGATCGTGCTGGCGGCTCCGCGCGTGTGGAGGGTGCCGAGCACGAGGTGGCCGGTCTCCGCGGCGGTCAGCGCGGTCGAGATCGTCTCCAGGTCACGCATCTCGCCGAGGAGGATCACGTCCGGGTCCTGGCGGAGCGCGGCGCGGAGCGCAACGGCGAACCCTGGCGTGTCGGAGCCGATCTCGCGCTGGTTGACGATGCACCGGCGGTGCGGGTGGAGAAACTCGATCGGGTCCTCGATCGTGACGATGTGCGCCGCCCGGGTGCGGTTGATCTCGTCGATCATCGAGGCGAGCGTCGTCGACTTCCCGGAGCCGGTCGGGCCGGTGACGAGCACGAGCCCGCGAGGACGCTCGGTGAGCTCGTGCAGGCTGGTCGGGAGGCCTAGCTCCTCGAGCGACCTGATCACCTGCGGGACGAGGCGGAAGGCGGCGCCGATCGTGCCTTGGCGGAAGAAGACGTTGACGCGGAAGCGCGCGACCCCGGGGACGGAGTACGAGACGTCGATCTGCCGGTCGATCTCGAGGCGCTTCTGCTGCTCGGTCGACAGGATGCGGTAGAGCAGTTGCTGTGTGTCCTCCTCGGTGAGAGGCGGCAGGTCCTCGATCGGGTTGAGCTCTCCGCGCACGCGGACAGCAGGCGGCGCCCCCACGGTCACGTGCAGGTCGGAGGCATCCCGCCCCTCCATGCTGGCGAGGAGCTCGTCGATTGAGTAGTCGGCGTCCATTCCCTCGAACGGGCTATCGGCAGGGGGAGTCCTCTTCTTTACCGCCTCCTACGAGCAGGGCCGTCCGGCCGCTGTTTCTGCGCAAATCTGCCGCTTGAGAGGCCCGATCCGATCGCTCTTTCTGCGCAAACCTCCTTGTTGTTGCGCAATCACCCGTTCAGGGCTGCACTTTTCTGTCGCAGCGGCCGATACCCCCGGAGCCACCGCAACTCCAACAAAGGAGCAACGCATGTTCAGCACGTTGCGCAAGCGCTTGAGGAACGAGGAGAAGGGTTTCACCCTGATCGAGCTCCTCGTCGTCGTGGTTATCCTCGGCATCCTCACGGCGATCGCGGTTCCGTCCTACCTGAGCCTCAGGGGTCGGTCCGAGAGCGTCAAGAACAAGTCGAACGTCCGCTCGATCATCCCGACGATCGAGCAGTTCTACGCCGACCAGAACCCGGGCACGTACGTGGGCATGGACCTGGCCACTCTCAAGACGAACTACGACCAGGCCCTCAACGTCGCCAACTACACACTTGCAAGCCTTACGACCACGGACTACTGCGTCCAGAGCCCGGCGCCAGGCGGCGACGTGAACGTGACGTGGCACTACATCCCAGGGACAGGGCTCGTCACGGGCAACTGCCCGTAGACCGAAGCTCGAGTCTGGATCTGAAAGGGCGCGGGAGACCGCGCCCTTGCTCTTGGGCGAGATCCGCGGGGACACTCGGCCTACGAGTTGCTCGTGGAGCGAGGCCGCGCGGATGCCACCCGCAGACTGGAGCAGCACCACCTTCTGCCTGCGGCGCATGAATCAAGCGCTACCCCCGTTCTGCCGATAACCGGACTGTGACCATGCCTTTCACACCGCGCGTTCGCACGCTTCTGATCGTCGTCGTGCTCGCGTGCGCGGCGGTCGGTGCCGGCCTGATCGTGCTCGGGCGCCGGCAGAGCTCGAGCGATGCTTCGCCCGGCAAGCCGAAGCCCCCGGCCGCGACACTGAAGCGGCCCTCGGCTGTGCGGCCGTCTGCGAAGACTCCCCGGGCACAGGCGGGCGGAGGCACGTCACAGGCTGCGCCTGCGGACCGGCTACCGGCCTCGATCCAGCAAGCCCTCGCTGCGAACCACGTCGTCGTCGTCGGGCTCTTCGACCCGAACGCGAAGATCGACGATACCGCCATGCGCGAGGCGTCTGCCGGCGCCCTTCTCACCGGGACGACCTTCGTCTCGATAGACGTCACGCAGGACGAGATCGACTCCTTGAACGCCCGCTACGGGGTGATCCAGGATCCGGCAGTTCTCGTTCTGCGGCCGCCCGGAGACCTCGTCGTCCGGATCGACGGTTTCGCCGACCGCGACACGGTCGCGCAGGCAGCCGCGAACGCGGCCTCATGATCCGCTTCGGCGGCCATCACGACACTGCGGAGGCCGATCAGCAAACGGCAGTCGCCGGCGACGGGCGCGAGCTGTTCGTGCGCCATGCGCGCAAGGACGGCCGCCTGGTCGCGGTGCTGCGCGCAGTCGACCGCGGCGGCTCCTGCATCGTCGAGGCCGAGGTCTACCCGCAGGGCACCACGCAACTGTCCCGACCCGGCCCGTACACGTTCGCGGACGCCCATCAGGCGAGCGCGTTCGTCACCGAGGCGGTCGCGGCACTGATGTACCTGGGCTGCGACATCCAGGCGCAATAGAGCCCGCGTCAGGGAAGCCCTTGCTCGCGGCGGCGGCGTTGCAGCTCGCGGAGCAGCGGCAGGTGGCTCAGGTACTTCGGCCCGCCGATTGCCTGCTTGTTGCGCAGCATGTCGTCGAGATGCGCGACCTTCACCTTCATTCCCGCGACCTCGGTAGCGATCGCCCTCTTGATCAGGTCGTCGTAGCCGCCGATTCCATCGGGCCGGAACCAGACATCGAAGAAGCCGTAGCGCGTGATCAGCGCGAGGCTCGGGTAGGAGCCGAAGCTGGGGCTGCTCCACGGCTCCGCCGTTGGAAAGCCCTCCAGTTCGAGCCCTTCGGCGCGGAAGCGCGCGTCGACCTCGTTCAGGACGGCGGCAAGTCGTTCGAGATTGGCACGGCTCATCGCAGGGCAGAAGTCGAAGTCATCAGTCGTGCGCGGCGAGCCGAGTATTCGTTCGGCCACGCCGCCGAGGATGACGAAGCGGAGCTCGTGTCGGACAAGAACCTCGAGGAACGCGCGCGGGCGGAAAGCCACGCGGCGAGGACCCGGTAGTGGCTCGCCCTCGGAGCTGTCGCTGGCGTCGCGGGCCACCTCTTTCACCTCTTTCACAGATGCGAAGAGCTCGCTTTGCTCTTCGAGACTGTCGAGTCGCTCCTCGACCGGCAACGCGAGCATCGCGTCGATCAGTCGCTCGTCGTGATCGTCGTGCGGGACGAGCTCGATCTTCAGGTCGAAGCCGGCGGCGCGAACGAGCCGCTCCAGTGTCGCCAAGCTCGGCCCCTGACGGCCGGTCTCGATGCGGGCGATCTCCGACTGCGCCGTCTGTGCGCGGTCGGCAAGGGCGCGCTGGCTCAGATTCGCGCGAGCGCGAGCTTCACGGACAATTGCCCAGGCAGACACACCTGGATGATAGCGAATACCTCATCGCGCGCCGGAAGCTCAGATCGTCACGCGGGCCAGTTCTTCGATCGAGGTCAGCCCGGCGGCGACCTTCGCCATCCCGTCGTCCCAGAGCGTGCGCATCCCGCCCGCCATCGCCTCGCGCTCCACCTCTTCGCGGCTCGCCCTGCGGACGGCCAGGTCGCCGAGCGCCTCGTTCATCAGCAGCAGCTGGAAGATGCCGATCCGGCCTCGGTAGCCCGTCTGGCCGCAGCGCGGGCATCCGCGCCGGCGGTACAGGACCATCCCGTCGGAGGACGCCGCGACGTCTGGCGACACGCGTGCCTCGATCAGCTCGTCCACGCTGGGGGTGTACATCTCGCAGCAGTGCGAGCAGAGCTTGCGTGCGAGGCGTTGGGCCAGCACCGCCGAGACCGCCGACGAGGTCAGGAAGGGCTCGACGCCCATCTCGCTCAGCCGGGTGATCGTGCTCGGCGCGTCGTTCGTGTGCAGGGTGGTCAGCACCAAGTGGCCGGTGAGTGCGGCCTCGATCGCGATCTTCGCCGTGTCGCCGTCGCGGACCTCACCGACCATGACCACGTCGGGATCCGAGCGGAGAATCGAGCGCAGCGCATTGGCGAACGTCAGCCCCGCGCGCAGGTTGATCTGAACCTGATTGACGCCGGCCAGCCGATACTCGACCGGATCCTCGACCGTGACGATGTTGATCTCGGGCCGGTTGATCTGCGACAGCGCCGCGTAAAGCGTCGTCGACTTCCCTGAGCCGGTCGGTCCGGTGACGAGAATCGCGCCGACCGGCCGGGAGACCAGCGTCGTCAACTTCGACTGCATCTCGTCGGAGAGCCCGAGCGCCTCGAGCGTCGGCGGGCTCTTCGACTTGTCGAGCAGGCGCATGACCACCGTCTCGCCGACCACAGTCGGCAGCGTCGCGAGCCGGATGTCGAGCAGCCTGCCGGCGGCGGCCGCGCGCAACGAGATCCGGCCGTCCTGCGGCCGCCGTCGCTCGGCGATATCCAGCTTCGCCAACACCTTCAGGCGGGTCGTCACCGCGGGTGCCAGGCGTTTCGGGATCCGCTCCACCTCGTGGAGGAGGCCGTCGATGCGGAACCGGATGACCAGACCGTCCTCGTTCGCTTCGAAGTGAACATCGCTCGCCCCGTCCTCGGCCGCCTGGAGGATCACGGAGTTGACGATGCGGACGATCGGTGCCTCGGAAACCCCGTCCTCCTCCTCGAGGTCGGCAACCGCAGATCCCTCGAGCCCCGCGTCCTCGAGCGAGTCGACAACGGCCTCCGTGACCCGGCCCATCCGGTCGAGCTCGGCGACGATGTCGTCGCGGGGCGCGACGCCGAGTGAGAGCTGGTGCCGCGTCGCCAGCCGCAGCTCGTCGATCGCGCTCACGTTCTGCGGGTCGGCGATCCCGACGAAAAGGACGTTGTCTTCGAGTCGGTAGGGCAGCGCGGCAGCCCGCCGGAGGACGTGCAGTGGGATCAGCCCGCTCGCATCCGCCGCGACTCCGGTCAAGCGCAGGTCGACGAGCGGCAGCCTGTTACGGGCGGCGAGCATCCGGGCGACGCCCTCGCTGGAGGCGAGCCCCTCGGCGACGAGCGCCTCCGAGAACGAGCCGCTGGCCGCACGGCCGCGCACCAGCGCGAGCCGGTCAGTCGGGACAAGGCCGGTCGCTTCGATCAGGTCGGCGACGAGTTGGGCGGACTCGTCGACAGCGTAGGGCTCAATAGGGCCGGCCGAGGGCGCGACGGTGTCGTCGTCCGTCGTCAGCGGGCGCGGATTCGGCTGTTCGGGCTCCATATCCCTCGAACGAGGTATCGGCATCGGAATCTCCGGCCTTGAGCCGGGCCGATGCTCAGAAGACGGCCAGATACGCGTCGATCAACGCCTGCCCGGCGAAGAGCGCCACAACAGAGCCGATCGCAAGAAACGGGGCGAACGGGATCGCCATCTTGCGCGCCTTGCCTCCATGCCGGACGAAGAGCACGAGCGCCGGGACGAGCGCCGCGATCATCCCCAGCAGCAGTGCGACCGTCACCGTCCGGCCGAGCGCCGCGCCCATGAGCAGCGCGAGCTTGACGTCTCCCATTCCCATCCCGCCTGGATAGGCGAGTGCGGCGACGAGCAGAAAGGCGGAGGCCCCCGCGCCGGCGATCGCCCACTCGGGGCTCGGCTTCCATACAGTCATCAGCGCGAGCGCAACCGCCGCTGCCGGCAGGACGACTCGGTTGGGGACGATCCGGTGCGTGAGGTCGGTGGCGGTGATGACGACGAGCGCTACGCAGAAGACCGCGGCGGCCGCCGTTCGCCACGAAAGCCCGAAGGCGACGAGGCAGCCGGCCAGCAGCGCTGCGGTTGCGAGCTCAACCGCCGGGTAGACGAGCCCGATGCGCGTGCCACAGGCCCGGCACCTGCCGCGAAGGAGGAGGTAGCTGAGCAGAGGTACGTTGTCGTACCAGGCAATCGCGGACTTGCACGTCCCGCACGCAGATCCAGGCCGCACGATCGAGCGCCGCTCCGGCAACCGGGCGGCGACGACGTTCAGGAAGCTCCCGAGCGCCAGCCCGGGCACGAACGCGAACGCGGCGAGCGCGGCGTCCATCTCAGCCGTCGTAGCCGGTCGGCGGCAGCGGCTGCGCGTATACGACCGGGTTCCCGGGAGCCCCAGCCGGCACGAAGCTGATGACCGGGAACGTCGAGTTCGTCGACTGACCGAGCCGGACAACGTTTCCGATCATCGGCCCGTCAACGCTCGAGGTGGTGTCGATGTTGATGTCGTGCGTGCCGTATAGCCCGCCCTGAAGATACGCGCTCTTGATCTGGACGCTGTCGGGGCTCGCGACGTTGATGGTCGGATCGCCGCTGGCGTTGGCGACGATGATCAGCGCGTTCGTGTTCGGATCCCAGTTCGTCGTGTCGCAGCCTGTACCGTTGGCGAGCTTGACCGCGCACAGCTTCGAGTTCTTCAGCAGGAACACGCCGGAGAGGTACAGCGTGCCCAGGCCGGTGTAGGAGTTGACGTTGCCGTTGTCGATGTAGGCGCTGCCGTCGATGAAAAAGGTCCCGTTGACGGTCAACACGTTCGTGGTCGGGTTCCACGCCAGCTCACCGCCGGGCGTCCAGCAGTCGTAGGCGGTCAACGGCGTCAGGTTCCAGGCAGGAGCGGTCATATTGATGACCGTGTCGGTGTCGAACGTGGGCCATGTGCTGCTGGGGCTGGAGTTCGCCGCGACGCACCCGAACTTCGGGCCGGGGGCGGCGTTGTTGTACCAGGCGTTCCACTCCACCGTGGGCGGGCTGACCGCCTGCGGCGGAAGCGTGCCGATCGTGGTCGCGAACACGTTGTCCGCGGAGGTGCACGGACTGTTCGGCGAGTTGTTCTGGAGGACGCAGCTGCCGGCGATGTAGGCCGCAGAAATCTTGTTGGCGTTGGTGCCGACCCAGTTCTGGTTGTGGTTCGCGAGCGTCAGCCGGCCCCCGACGACGAGCGTGGTGCCGTGCGACCCCTGCGAAAGGGTCGTGGTCTGCTGCAGGCAGAGATCGCCCGTGACGTACATCGGCGTCGCGATGTCGCCGCCGTTGTTGATCGTCATTTCGCAGGTACTCGGGTCGCCGTCGTTCGGCTTGAACGAATAGATGTAGTTCCAGGCCTGATTGTTTACCGGCTCTTTGAACGACGCCGAGATCGGCACGACCACGGTGAGCGCCCTCGTCACCGGCGCCGCGCCGCTGGGGTTGCTGACCGTTCCCTTCGAGCAGATGATCCACCGCGCGCTGGCCTGTTCGAGATGGCCAGTCCATTTCGCGTTCCCGCCGTCGTGCGGCGAGTTGAACGTCGGGGTCGTCTGGCATACGTCAGCGGAGACACCGCTCACGTGAACGGCGGGCATGGTCGGGTCCGCTGCACTGTTCGTGGGCAGCAAATTCGCGGTCAGCGCGTTGTTCGTCGGCAGGTTGAGCACGGACACGGCCTCGTTCACCCCGGCCTCGGCGAGCGCGTACGCGGACACGCGCGCGCCCTGGTACCGGACACTGCGTGCGTTGTCGCCCGTGTACGAGATCATCGCTGCCGTGCTGATCGAGAGCACGATCAGGATTCCGAGCGCCATCACCAGCGCGATGCCGCTTTCCTCTGCGAGCAGGCGCTTCATGCTCTCACGCTGTTCCGCATGACGATGTCGTCCTGAAGCTGGAAGGTTTCGACGGACTTCGCGGGGTTCACGCTCGCCGTTATCACGGCGCGGACCTTCGCCAGGCTCGTGCCTGCGACCGGAGCGACGTAGGTGAAGATCGACGACGAAGTCAGGCAGTCGGCGTACTGCTTCGTGAAGGAACCGGAGGTCCGGGAGAGCGCATAGAGCGTGTAGCCCGTCGAGGTGCAGGTGCTGCTCGTGGCCGCGCTCCAGGTGACGGACCCTGAGCCGCAGCCGCTCAGCGTCATCGTCGCGCCGCTGATCGTCGCCGAGCTCGCACAGTGGACGTCGCGGCGCAGCCGGTCGAAGGCTGACGCGGCCTGGATCTGTGCCTGCACGCGGCGGTTCATATCGACCTCCGCTTTCGAGCCCCCGACGAACGCGGTCGTCAACCCGGCGAGGACCATCCCGAGGATGACCATGACGACGACTAGCTCAATCATCGAGTAACCCGCCTCCCCGCGAACCACCCGGAGGAGCCGCCTCATGTGCCCCCCGGCCGGGCCTTGGTCGCCGTCGGTGTGACCGTCTGCGGGTGCCCGGCGACGCCGGTGAGCAGGCCGATCGCGGTACCTGCATACGGGGCCTCCTCGTCGGGCGTGCCGCGCTCGACGTACGACGCGCTCCGCGACAGCATCAGCGTGATCGTGGGCGCGCCCGTGTCGAGCACGACCGAGCCCGCCCTCGGCCGCTGGACGGCGACTCTGTTCACTGCGTAGCCCTGCACGGGGCCGGTGACGTGCCAGGCGAAGCCATGGTCCTGGAGGATCCCCTTCGCGAAGACGTAGACCTGCCCGGTTACGTTCGGGACCTTCAGCGTCTCTGGCTTTGCCGGGGCAGCTGGGACGAGAGTCGGCCGCTGCACGGCAGCGCGGTCGGCGGCGAGCGTCAGCGTGCCGCCGGCGATGAGCAAGCCGGCGAAGGTGGCGATGACGCCGCGAAGCAGGACCGCTGCAAACCGGAGCATTACAGGGTCCCCATCGGCGGATCGACGCTCGAGCTTGAGACACCAATAGGGGCAGTGCGAGGCCGGCCTCGTCGGCCTCGCTGCGGACTAATCAGCGGGCTGCTGCGCGATTGCATCGGCCAGCGCAGTCGGTGTCGCCCCAGCCCTCGTCGGGGCCTCGTCCGACCACTGGAAGGCCGTTCCTGCGAAGGCCTGGAACCACTGCTGTTCCTGCGGATAGGACTCCGCCGGCTGTAGCTGAAGGTGTAGGTGCGGCCCGGTCGCGTGACCGGTGTGGCCGACGAGCCCGACCGGAGCGCCGGCCTGCAGCTGGGCGCCCTGCACGATTTCGGGGTAGACGTAGGAGAGGTGGCAGTACGTCCAGATCTGCCCATCCGTCGTCTGCATCGTGAAGCCGGTCCCGCAGCGGTCGTCCCCGCTCCAGGAGTAGAGCACGATCCCGTCCGAGAGCGCATAAAGCGGCGAGCCCTCGGGTGCGGCGATGTCGGCCGCAGGGTAGTCGTGGTGGAAGTGCGAGACCGAGACCACCGACGGCCCGCCGCCGACGGGGAAGACGTACGTGCCTTCGCCCTGAGCCGCTGCCGCCGAGAGGATCTGGCCTGCCGGCTGGTTGAAGGCCGCGGCCTGCGCCTGCTCCTGCAGGCCGGCCAGCGTCGCCTGGGCGGCGTCGATGTCGCTCTTCAGCCGGTCCGCATCAGCCTGCGCCGCGTAGGCATCGACGCCGAGCTGGGTTGCCTTCCTCTGCGCCTCCAACCGATCGGAGAGGAGCGGCACGGATTCGACCCGGTCCGCCAGCACCTGCTCCCGGTCGGCGAGCTCCCGCGCCTTCGCCAATGCGGCACGGTAGGCGCCGCTCGCGTTGGTCACAGCGGCCGCCGCGTCGTCGAGCTGCGCCTGCAGCTGGTCGAGCGCGAACACGGTCTGCTGGGCCGCCGGCTGGTCCCCGGCAGGCACGCCCTCCGCGCTGCCGTAGAGCTGGGCCATCTCCAGCACGTCGTTCACATACCACCAGGCGTGGTTGTAGGAGAAGACGGCCTGCCTGATGTCGCTCGCACCCCCTGAGGCGGCGAGGTAGCGGGCGGCCGAGTAGACCGCGTCGACCGGGTTCCACGGGTCGGCCGCACCGTTGCCGTCGGCGTCCGTCCCCCAGCGCAGCCAGGTCGAGGGCATGAACTGCATCCAGCCGATCGCGCCCGCGGAGCTCGGTCCCATGTTGCGGCCGAAGTTCGACTCGATCTTGTTGATCGCCGCGAGCACGTTCCAGGGGACGCCGTACGCGGCGCCCGCGTTCTGCCACAGCGCAAGCAGCTGCTCGTACGAGAACTGGACGGGCTGAGCGGGCGGCGTCATCCAGGTGGGAGCGAGCACGAGCTCGGTGCCGTTCGCGTACTGGGCGCTCGGCAAGGCGACGGCGCCGGGCACGATCGCGAAGGTGGTGCCGTCGCCGCGCGCGGCCCCGGCTGTGGTGAGCAGACCGGCCACGAGGAGGAGCAGGACGCGCTTCATCACTCGCCCGGCTGCACGAGGCGCAGGCCGCTCAGGTCGTCGTCCTCCGGCGGATGATCCTCGGCCTCCTCCGCGGCCTGCCGGTCGACGGCCTGCTGCTTGAGGGCATGGTCGAGCGCGACGAGGAAGTCGTGCCGGTTGGTGGCGGCGTTGGCCGCGACCTCGCGCTCGACCTCTCCCGCCACGACGAGCTCGATCAGCGCCTGGGTGAACGTCTGCATCTTGAAGAAGGCACCCTCGGCGATCGCATCCTGAATCTCGTCCGCGCGGTTCTCGAGGATCAGGTCCGAAATGCGCGCGTTCGTGACCAGCACCTCGACGGCGGGGACGCGCCCGCCGGCGGCCCGCGGCAGGAGCCGCTGGCTGACCACACCGCGCAACACCCCCGCGAGGATCGAGCGGACTTGCTGATGCTTCTCAGGCGGGAAGAACTCGACCATGCGCCCGATCGTCTCGGCCGCGTCGACGGTGTGGAGAGTCGAGAGTACGAGATGGCCCGACTCCGCCGCCTGCATCGCCGTCTGCGCGGTCTCGGCATCGCGCAGCTCACCGATCAGGATCACGTCCGGGTCGGCGCGAAGTGCCCGCCGCAGCGCCTCGCCGAAGGAGGCGGTGTCGAGCCCCACCTCTCGCTGATTCACAATGCACTGCTGGTCGTCGTGGAGGAACTCGATCGGGTCTTCAATCGTGACGATGTGCTGGCGACGGCTCGCGTTCACGTGACCGACGATTGCCGCGAGCGTGGTCGACTTGCCGGAGCCGGTCGCGCCGGTCACCAGCACCAGGCCACGACGCTCCTCGGCGAGTGCGGCGACGCCCTCCGGAAGCCCGAGCTCCGGGAAGCTCGGAACCTTGCTCGGGATCAAGCGGAACGCGAACGAGATCGCGCCCCGCTGGCGGAAGCCGTTGACGCGGAAGCGCGGCAAGCCGGGCGACGTGTAGGCGAGATCGAGCTCACCGGTGTCGTCGAACCCCTCGCGGCGACCCGGGTCCTGTGCGGTGACGGTCGCGAGGACGCTCTCGAGCTGCCTCCCTTCGAGCGGAGGCAGGTCCTCGACTGTCACGAGCGCGCCGTCGTGACGGAAAACAGGCGCCTGGCCGACCTTCAGGTGCACGTCGCTGGCCCCAGCCTGAACGGCACGCAACAGCAAGGAGTCGAGGTCCACTCCAGCCTGATCGGCAGCGGCGTGGAGTGGCTTTAGGCGGCCGAGGGTCCCGCGAGACGCGCGAGGGCCGCGATCGCCTTCAAGGGCGGCCGGGCGAGACCTCGTGCTTCGCTCGGCGCACTGATGTCACCGCGGACGAGCCGCTCGACGACCGGCCACACGAGCGGAGCCCGCGCCAGCGCGAACGTCGCGCGCGGGAAGCGGTCGAGCGCGATCTTCGCGCCCCAGGATGCGCCCGCGAGCGACCCGAGGGCGTCGGTCAGGCGGTCGGCGTAGGGCTCGACCGTCTCCGCCCGCCCGGCGACGACGTCGAGCGCGGCCTCGGCCGCCAGCCGCGCGCTGACGAAGGCCTCGTACAAGCCGTCGCCGGTCAACGGGTCGACAAGGCCTGCGGCGTCGCCGACCAGGAGCGCGCGGCCGCGGGCGGGAACGAAGCCGGCGCGCCGGAGAGGCAGCCGGTGGCCGCGGACGCTCTCGAGCGCGCCGTGGTCGATCTCATGGCGGCGGCAGAGCTCGGCGAGGTGGTCGCGCAGCTTCGGCCCCTCGGACTCCCAGCCGCCGACGCCGACGTTGATGTGGTCTCCCTTGGGGAAGACCCAGCCGTAGCCTCCCGGGACCGTCCCGAGCTCGATCACGGCAAGTCCCCGGTACCGCTCCTCGAAGGGCGCGTTGCCTTCGTAGGCAACGCCTTGCGTGATCGGGCCGCCGAGGCCCAGCGACCGGGCGGTGGTGCCGTTCGCTCCGTCCGCACCGACGACGACCTCGGCCGTGATCTCCTCCCCGTCGACGCGCAGGCTGCGCTCGGCGACCCCGGAGACCTTGATGCCGTCCCGAAACTCCACGCCGGCGGCAACGGCCTGCTCGACGAGGTAGTAGTCGAGGCGTCGGCGCTGGGTCATCAGCACGAACGGCCCGCGGCGGCCGGTGCGCTCGAATGAGCTGCGCCGGCCGAGCCGAAACTCCATGCGGTCGACTTCGTGCTCGACCACGGGGCCGGGGTCGACGGGCAGCTGCCGCACCGCGCGCAGCGTCAACCCGCCACCGCAGGGCTTGTCGCGCGGGAACCGTGCCTTGTCGACCAGCAGCACCCGCGCCGCCCCACCGCGGGCGAGGTGGATCGCGGTCACCGAGCCCGCCGGCCCGGCGCCGATCACGGCGGCGTCGTACCGCTCCACGCCGCCATCGTAGTGCCGCGGCGTCGGCCGGTTCGCGTCAGCGACCGAGACGGGATCGGCCGAGGTCTCGAGAGCCCCGCCAAGGCGGGACTGCGCGAGCGTCAACTCCTTCGGGAGATCCGTTCCTGCAGTACTGAGCGGATGCGTTCCGAGAATATCGGCTGGCTGCGCTCGAGCTGGCGAAAGTTCCGGTCGAACATTGCGACAAGGGTCATCGGTGTGATCGCCACCACATCGGCTGTCCGGCGCCCGGTCACGAGCAGCCCAAGTTCTCCGAAGAAGTCGCCCGGCCCGAGCTCGGCGAGTCGAGTGCCCTTCGCCTGCACCTCGGCCGTGCCGCTCTCCACGACGTAGAACTCGTACGCGAAGTCTCCTTCGGTCGCGATCCGTTCACCGGCGGGCACCTCGACGGCGTCGACATACGACGCTATTCCGGCGCGTTCCTCTTCGGTCAGCTGAGAGAAGACGGTCAGGGACGCAAGCCTGCTGGGTTCGACCACGCGGCAACTCTAAGCCGAGCAAGACATAAGACCGCTTCGGCCACCGAATCGACACGATTCGTTCACCGCTCGGCAATCGCGCTGAGGGCGACCCGCTCGTCGCGGATCGACGTGCCGCCCCATCTTCAGGATCTCATGAGTCGTAATCAGCATCGTTTCCGGTTTGTCCGACCTCGAGGCCGGGGACCAAGGCGCTCAAGCGACAGCACGCTCGTGCAGCAGCGGCTGACTCCTTTCGCAATGACAGACCGGCTGGTTGCTCGAGGCAGCGTTGAAGAAGGTCACGGTCGAACGGGTCGAGCGCGGGAAACTCGCCGACCCGGTTCGAGGACGAGCGGGCGCTCCGGGCGGAAGTCGGGGGTCGCTACGCGTTTGTACCCACGTCCGAAGTCGTTGACAGGTGGTTTCGAGACGTCCTCCCACGAGGGGCGTCGGCCTGCTGACCGATGAGTTTCGGCGGCCCGCCGGGTTGAACCTCCTGAAGGGTCTTCACTCGACGACGGAGGTGAACGATGACGGACGTGACGGTAAAGTCGATCGACGACATGGAGCCGATCTACGGCGGACTCGCCCGCCGCGCCCGCGCCGAGCTCGGCGTTACAGCCTGGGGCATGCAAGTCCTCACGCTGCCGCCTGATGGGAAATCACGTCGGGGTCAAGCGGCTGCCTGTTGAAGGGTGACGGTATGTCCGAGCCGTTCGAGTTGGGCGATCAGGCGTCGGGTCTGCTTGTCCGGGTCGAGACGGGTGAAGTAGTCGCCGCCGGCGTCTTTGTAGATCTCGCCGGTTATGAGCATGTGCCAGCAGGCGACGATGATCGAGTGTCTGACGGCGCCGATCGCTTTGCGGTGGCCACGGCGGGGCTTGAGCCGCCGGTATTGCGCGGAGAGGTAGGTGTCACGCGAGCGGGTGTTGGCCTGGGCGGCCTCGGTCAGCGCGATCCCGAGCCACCTGGAGCCTTTTCGAGAGCGGCCTGAGCGGCGCTTACCGGCCGACTCGTCGTTGCCGGGACAGAGCCCGGCCCAGGAGGCGAGGTGGCCGGCGGTCGGAAAGACGGACATGTCGGCGCCGATCTCAGCGACGATCACCTCCGCGGTGCGTCGTTGCACGCCGGGGATCGTGCAGAGCAGCTCAACCGCCGCTGCGAAAGGGCGGATCTGCTCCTCGATCGCCTCCGAGAGCCGGTCGATCTGCTCGTCGAGGAAGTCGATATGGGCGAGGATCGCCGAGACGACGATCCCGTGCTCGGCGTCGAAGCGGCCTTCCAGCGCCTCCCTGAGCGCCGGCAGCTTCTGGCGCAGCTTGCCCTTGGCCAAGTCGGCGAGCACCGCCGGATCGGTCGTTCCTCGGCAGAGCGCGTCGAGCATCGCCCGCCCGGAAGCGCCGAGGATGTCCGAGGCGACGCAGTCGAGCTTGATCCCGGTGTCCTCGAGGATCTTGTGCAGCCGGTTCGCTTCCCGTTGGCGCTCGCCGATCTGCGCCTTGCGGTAGCGGGTCAGGTTTCGCAGCGTGCGGATCGGCTTCGGCGGCACGAAGCTCGCCTTCAACAGCCCGGCCTCGAGCAGTTGGCACAGCCAGGCCGCGTCGGAGACGTCGGTCTTCCTGCCGGGCACCTGCTTCACGTGGCGCGCGTTGACGAGCAGACACTCGAACGCGTCCTCAAGGATCGCCCACGGCGGTTTCCAGTACACGCCTGAGGCCTCCATCGCGACGTGCGTGGCGCCGTGCGCCTGCAACCAATCGCGCAGCGCGAGCAGACCCTGCACCGTCGTCTTGAACTCCGCCACCTGCTGCTCACGACCGCCGCCCGCGCCCGGCACGCGAACACACGCAGTCACCTGCTCCTTGTGCACATCCAGCGCCGCTGGCCGATCCACCACCGTCTCCATCGCTGCTCCCCCCGCTTCGACGACACGAACCGTCGCCCGGGAACCTCGGAAACTGACGAGTCTGATGGTCGTGCTCAAGCAACAGTCCGGGGTGCCGGCAAGGCTCCCACGCCAAACTAACTACGGGCTCACAGGCACCAAGCGAAACCGGCGTCAGCAGGCGACACGCGAATAATCACCGATTTCATCCGCCCGCGGGTGGGCCCCGCCCATGGTCAACTAACACGGCGTCAGACCGCCGCCCCGCGCACCGCCACGTCACTCATAGTCTCGTCCTCCTTGGCAGCCCAGCGTACGCTTCCGCGCCCGCAGTAGGCGCTTCGGGAGTAGGCGTGTCGGACGCCGCCTTTCGCCCGAAGGCTTTGCGTCCCCGCATGCAGGCTTTGCGGGCTATCAGCGCCGCTCCGGCACCAAGGAACCCGACGCCGGCGATGAGGCCGATCGCCACATCGCCCCAGCGCCCGAGAACGAAGAAGCCAGCGAGGATCTGGGCTCGACCCGGTGTCGCGGGTCGAAGGGGTGACGCTCGGAGAACGTCTCGATGGTGAATTCGGGAAAGATCGCGACCAGGCGCTCCGCCATTCGACCGTAGTAGTCGGGGTTACTGAGGCGCCCGAGCGCGAAGTACACCGGCCGATCGAACGCCCGTAGCGCTTCGACGTCGACGACTCGAGACAAGCCGAACTCATTCATACGTGGAGACCCCGTTCATCCTCGCCTGTGGGCTTGTGTCGGATTTTTGTGTCGCTCGCCGTCATGCCCTGAACTGGCTTAGCTGACAGGAAACCCCGCCATCCAATGTCAGAGTGTCGGACATACGCGCTCCGACACACGGAGACCGCACGCCTGTTGGGTGTTCGCGAGCCTTGACTTTGCGTCCGGCTGGATGTCAAATGTTCGATTATTGAAACTTACGATGAATGACCGGTGAATGATCTCCCGGGGGTGGCGAGGTTGACCGCCGTGAAGGCACGCTCGGCGTTCGCGTCTGACCGCGAGTACGCACTGTTCATCGACGGTGTCGAGCGTCCCACCGCCGACGTCTTTCCGGCAATCGAGCCGAGCACAGGGCAGGAGTGGACGCGGATCCCGCAGGCTGGGTCGGCCGACGTCGATTCGGCCGTCGCGGCTGCGCTGGCGGCGTTCGCTGACTGGCGATTGAGCACGCCGGCGCGCCGCCAGGCCGTTCTCTCGTCGGTCGCGGACCGCATCGAGACAGACGCGGACCGGTGGGCGACGCTGCTCGCAACGGAGAACGGGCGGCCAATTCGCGAGGCGCGCATCGGCGACGTGCCCATTGCAGCTGGGACGTTCAGGTACTTCGCGGGGCTCGCCCGGGGCCTGCAGGGCGAGACGATCCCGGTCGAGGACCGTGACTCCCACGTCTACACGGTGCGCGAGCCGCTCGGCGTGATCGCGGCGCTGATTCCGTGGAACTCGCCGTTGATCACGCTTGCGAACAAGCTTGCGCCGGCGCTTGCCACTGGCAACGCGGTTGTGTTGAAGCCCTCCGAGCTCGCGTCGGCAAGCGTCCTCGAGTTTGCGCGCGCGACCGCGGATCTGATCCCGCCGGGTGTTCTCAACGTTGTCACCGGTTTCGGCTCGGAGGCGGGCACCGCTCTCGTCAGCCACCCACGCGTGGCGAAGATCAGCTTCACGGGCGGGCCGCAGACGGCCGAGCGCATCATGGGCGCGGCCGCAAGGAATCTCACGCCGTCGCTGATGGAGCTCGGCGGGAAGAGTGCCTTCGTCATCTGCGCTGACGCAGACGTCGAAGCGGCCGTGTCGGACGCGCTCACGGGGATCTTCCTCGGGAACGGTGAGGTGTGCTTCGCGTCCTCGCGCCTCCTCCTACACGAGGACGTACACGACGAGTTCGTCGCGCGCTTCGTCGAGGTCGCGAACGCGATCGTCGTCGGCGACGCTCTCGACGACCGAACCCAGGTTGGTCCACTCATCTCTGCTGCTCACCGCGACAGCGTTCTCGCCCATGTCACACGCGCTGTCGACGAGGGCGCCGAGCTTCTCGCGGGCGGCGAGACACTCCCGCTCGGCGGTGAGCTCGCCGGCGGCTTCTACCTCCGCCCAACCGTGCTACGCGACCCCGATGGCAGGACCGGCATCGCGCGCGAGGAGGTCTTCGGCCCTGTCGCCGTAATCGAGGTGTGGAGCGACGAGGCCGACGCGATCTCCCGGGCGAACGACACCGAATACGGACTCGCAGCGGGGATCTGGACGAGCGACGTCGGCCGTGCGCACCGCCTGGCGCGCGATCTCGAAGCCGGAATCGTGTGGGTGAATACGTGGTTCGAGACGCCTCAGGGGCAGCCGCAGGGTGGGGTCAAGCGAAGCGGTTTCGGGCGCGAACTCTCTCGCGACACGCTGCTCGAGTACTCGGCGCCGAAGGCGGTGAACGTGCGGCTGACCACGGAGCGGCCGCGCCTGTGGGGATGATCGCCGTCGGCACGGTGGCGCGCGCGCAGCTCGTGTCGGAAGTGTGCGACACCCTGGTTCCGGCGCTCGAGACGTCGGAGACCGGCCCGCGAGGCGAGTTCTTGCGGCGCTCGCCTTCGGACCTCGACCTGCCCGCACTCGTCGAGGCGGCTCTCGAGACTGCCCCCGCCGACGCGCATGATGAGATCGACGCCGCGCTGACGGCGCTCGCTGCGGAGGGCTTTCTGAGCGCGTCGCCGGCTCGGCGCGAGGCGCTCCTGCGCGGCGAGCTCGAGAAGCCCCGGGTTCGTGAGCTCGCCGGTCTCGTGCTCGCGCTCTTCTACGCCTTCAGCGGCGACAACGGGAATCCGAACTGGCCGGCGATCGGCTATCCGGGCCCGAACTCGGTTCCGCCGACCCCGGATCAGGCGCCGAAGACCATTCCGCTCGAGGACGTCCTGGGGCGCGACGCGACCCTGACGGCGGACGTCTGCATCGTCGGTTCTGGCGCCGGCGGCTCGGTGATCGCCGCCGAGCTACAGGCGGCCGGCCGCTCCGTTGTCGTGCTCGAGCGAGGGCAATACCGGAACGAGTCGGACTTCCGTCAAGTCGAAGACGTCGGGGGACGCGAACTGTTCCTCCGTGGCGGGATGTTCTTCTCCGTCGACGGCTCGCTCGGGCTGCTCGCCGGTTCCACGCTCGGCGGCGGCACGGTGATCAACTCCATGGTCTGCCTGTCACCCCCCGAGGAGGTTCTCGCGGAGTGGGCGGGCGCCGGTCTCGACGGTGTCGACGGCCCAGACTTCGCGCGGCACGTTGACTCGGTGTCGCGACGCCTCGAAGTCAACACGGCCGCGACTGTGCAAAACAGGACCAGCGCGCTCCTCGCGAAGGGAATCGAGGAGCTGGGCTTCGCGTGGCAGTCGATCCCGCGCAACGCGTCTGCCGATGACGACCCGCGCTTCTGTGGGTTCTGTCACAACGGCTGCCAGCATGGATCGAAGCGCTCGACCCTGAAGACGTATCTGCAGGATGCGGCTGACGCGGGCGCGCGCTTCGTCGTCGGATGCACTGCCGAGCGTCTAGTCATCCACGCCGGTCGTGCCGCCGGGGTCGACGCAGTGGTCGCACAGCCAGACGGCACCAGCACGACGCTGAAGGTCGAAGCGCCGACGATTGTCGTCGCAGCCGGCGGCATCGAGTCGCCCGCGCTCTTGCTTCGCTCCGGCGCGGGGGGTCCGGCCGTCGGCCATCACCTGCGGGTGCATCCCACGTACTTCGTCGGCGGGATCTACGACCAGCCGGTCAGGGGTTGGGAGGGACAGGTGCAGTCGGTCGTTTCGTTCGATCGGACACGCGCCATCGACGGAGGCGGCTACCTCGTCGAGTGCACGACGCTCAGCCCCGGCATGTGGGCGATGCTCAGCCCCTGGGTCGGCGGCGAAGACCACAAGCGGCGCATGCTCGCGCTCGAGCATACGGCGCCGTGGCATGCGGTTTGCCACGACCACGGATCGGGCCGCGTAACGCTGGATGCGGCGGGCGCGGCGGTCGTGCACTGGTCCCTCGACGACCCCGTCGACCGGGCGATCTCAGCGCTCGGGCACGTCGAGCTCGCACGAATGCACAGGCTCGCCGGCGCGAGGGAAATCGTCACTTCGCATGCCGGCGGGCCGCGCTGGCGGGAAGGCGACGACTTCGACGCCTTTCTGGGCGAGATCGGGTCTGAGCGCTCCGACACCCGCGCGTTTTCGGCGCACCAGATGGGCTCGTGTCGAATGGGTTGCAGCTCCGCGTCGAGTGTGGCTGATACGCGAGGCGAGCTCCACGACGCCGGCGGTGTCTGGATCGGCGATGCATCCGCGTTCCCGACTGCTCCCGGCGTCAATCCGATGATCACGGTGATGGCACTCGCGCGCCGGACGGCACAGCGCATCCTCGAGGGAGGTCGTACGTGAGGGAGAGCAGGATTGCGCCGCTGCGCGAGCTCGGCCCGCAGGCGCGGACGATCCCCGACATGCTCCTCGACCGGGCGCGCCTCGGCGACAAGATCTTCGTGTCAGCAGGTGGGACGGCGCGCACGTACGGCGAGATGCCGCTCGTGGCAGCCGGACGTGCTGGAAGCCTCGCTGCCGCAGGCGTTCAGCCCGGCGACCGTGTTGCCGTTATGGCCACGAACAGGATCGAGTTTCTCGACCTCTGGTTTGCGTGCGCCTGGTCAGGGGCGGTCCTCGTTCCGGTCAACATCGACCTCCGTGCGGCGCAGCTCCATCACGTGCTGAAGAATTCGGGCTCGCGACTGCTCGTGGTCGAGGCAGGTTGTTTGGAGCAGGTTCGACGGCTGGACCTCGCGAGCTTGCAAGTCCAGTGCATCTGGGTTCTCCCGGGCGAGTCGGACGCGGAGCCGAGAGGACTCGAGGAGCCGTACCCGGGCATGGGCACCGAGCTCGAACCGTTCGCGTCTGCCCCGGAGGACACGTGCGCGATCCTCTACACCTCTGGCACCACCGGCCCGCCGAAGGGTGTGTGCTGCCCGCACGCGCAGAGCTTCTGGTGGGGCGTGAACATGTCGGAGCTCCTCGGAATCACCGAGAACGACGTGCTTCATACGTCGCTCCCGCTCTTCCACACAAACGCGCTGAACGCCGCGTTCCACGCGCTCGGCGGCGGAGCGACGCTCGTCGTCGGCGAGCGCTTCTCCGCCTCGCGGTTCTGGCAACGGCTGGTGGAGAGCGGCGCAACGGTCACGTACCTGCTCGGGGTGATGGTCCAGATCCTCTCCGACCGCGAGCCAGGTGAGCACGACCGCCGGCATCTGGTTCGTTCAGCACTCGCCCCCGGGACTGCGCGGGATCTGCTCGCGCCGTTCAAGGAACGGTTCGGGGTCGACTTGATCGACGCCTACGGGTCGACGGAGACGAACGCGGCTATCGCGGCGACGAGTGGGGCGCCTGCCGGTTCCATGGGTCGCCTCTTACCAGGGTTCGACGCGCGTGTCGTGGACGAGCACGACAGCCAGGTCCCGGACGGGACGCCCGGTGAGCTCGTGCTGCGCGCGAACGAGCCTTTCTGCTTCGCCACCGGCTACTACGGCGACCCGGCTGCGACTGCGAGCGCCTGGCGCAATCGCTGGTACTACACAGGGGACCAGGTCGTCCGCGACTCGGACGGGTGGTTCACTTTCAGGCAGCGCCTGAACGACCGGATCCGCCGCCGCGGCGAGAACGTGTCGGCGTGGGAGGTCGAGCAGGCGATCGAAACGCATCCGGCCGTCAGTCTCGCCGCTGTGGTCGGTGTGCCGTCGGATCTGGGCGAGGACGACGTGATGGCGTTCGTCATGCCTCGTGAGGGAAGCGCGGTGGATCCGGCCGAGCTCATTGCGCACTGCGCGCCGCTGCTCGCGCCGTTCGCGCTCCCGCGCTTCATCGAGATCGTTGAGTCGCTGCCGGTCACGACGACCGGCAAGGTCGAGAAGTACCGGCTCCGCGAGCGGTTGCGGGGCGAAACGACCTGGGACCGCGAGCTGACTGCGCGTGTTGCTCTCGAAGCGGCGGGTGCGACTGCGACTCAGAACACCGCCACCGAGCGGGCGCCCGTGGTTCGCATGACCGGAGTCTCGAAGCAGTACCCGGGCGTGCGCGCGCTCAACCAGGTCTCGCTCGTCCTCTTCCCGGGCGAGATCCACGCACTGGCCGGCGAGAACGGTTCGGGGAAGTCGACGCTCGCAAAGATCTTGTACGGCGGCATGCGTCCAGATGCCGGGCGGATCGAGGTGGACGGAGTCGAAGCCTCGTGGACATCGCCCCGTCAGGCGCTCGAGCACGGGATCGTCGGGATCAGCCAAGAGCTAACGCTCGCCCCGACGCTGTCGGTCGCAGAGAACGTCCTCATGGGTCGGCTTCCGCGCACACCCGCGGGGATGATCGACTGGCGTGCCGCCCACCGGGCGGCACGCGAAGCACTTGCTCAGCTCGAGGTGGGCGTCGACACCCATGCACGGGTCGCCGACCTCAGCATCGAACTGCAACAGGAGATCGAGATTGCTCGTGCACTGTCAGCCGAGCCCCGCATCCTGGTCCTCGACGAGGCGACGAGCTCCCTCTCGGAGGCGGCGACGACGAGGCTCCTCGCAAAGCTGGGTGAGCTGCGTGCGCGCGGCGCCGCGATCCTCTTCATTTCGCACCGGCTGCGTGAGCTCTACCAGTGCGCTGATCGCGTTACGGTCCTCCGCGACGGGCAGCTCGTCGGCGATTTTCCACTGCCTGCTATGCCTGCGGGCGAGTTGGTGCGGAGGATGGTCGGTCGCCCCCTCACCGACCTCTACCACCGGCGCCCTGCGCGGCACGGCGACACGTTACTCTCGGTCCAGAACCTCGCGGCTCCGGCGCACGGCCTCTGGAACGCCACGTTCGATGTTCGCTTCGGCGAGATCCTCGGCATCGCCGGGCTCGTCGGCTCCGGGAAGGCGGAGGTCGGGCTCGCGCTCGCCGGCGCGATTCCGGGAGAGGGGGAGGTGCTCATCGACGGCCAGACGGTGCGGATCGACTCTCCGCGCCGCGCTCAGGCCGCCGGTATTGCGTTCGTTCCCGACGATCGGAAGCGGCAGGCGATGTTGCCGACCCGGACAGTGCAACACAACATGTCGATCGCCTGGATCGATCGCCTCGCCGTCGCCGGCGTGATCAGGATGCGCTCCGAGCGGCGCATGGCGCGATCGGCCTCGCAGCGGTTCTCGGTGAGGACCCGGTCGCTCGACGCGCTCGTGACGGAGCTTTCGGGCGGAAACCAGCAAAAGGTCATCCTCAGCCGCTGGTTTGCAGCCGATCACAGCGTGATCGTGCTCAGCGAGCCGACGCGTGGGGTCGACGTCGGCGCGAAGAGCGAGATCTACGGATTCATCCAAGACCTGGCGGCGCAGGGAAGGGCGATCGTGATGATCTCGTCCGAGCTGCCCGAGCTGCTCGGGGTCACCGACCGGATTCTCGTGATGTTCCGCGGGAGGGTTCGCGGCGAGTTCGACGCCCGAACCGCCACGGAGGAAGAGGTGGCGCAGGTTGCGCTCACCGGCGCCGCAGAGGGGGTGGCGGCGTGAACGCGCTTGTCTGGGCCAGGCTGGAGCGGGTCGCCGCCGCGCGGCGGCGACCCTTGCGGAGGCTGGGGCTGGGTCGGTTTGTCGGCGTGATCACCGGGCTCGTCATCTTCTGCGTCTACCTCTCGATCACGCAAGAGGTCTTCATGACGTGGGACAACTGGCAGAACATCTTCCGCACGAACGCCGTCGTGCTGATCCTCGCGCTCGGGATGACCTTCGTGGTGATCACAGCGGGGATCGACTTGTCGATTGCGTCGATGACGGTCGCCTGCGGAATGATCTTCGGGCTGACGATCCAGGGTCGCGCGTCGTGGTTCGTCGCCGTGCTCGCGACAGTCGGCCTCGGCGTCGCGCTCGGGCTCGCGAACGGAATCCTGATCGGCATCGCGCGGATCTCGTTCTTCGTTGTCACGCTGGGCTCCCTGTCGATCTACGCGAGCATCGCCCTGCTCTCGACCTCGGGCGAGACGATCTCGCTGTATGACAAGCCCAGCTTCACGACGAGCTCGACGCTGGCGAACGGCACGGTGCTCGGCATTCCGCGCGCGATCGTCATGTGCGCCGTCCTCTACCTGCTCGGCGCGTTCGTCCTGCGCTACACACGCTTTGGCAGGTCCGTATACGCCGTCGGCTCGAACCGTGAGGCTGCGCGACTAGCTGGCGTGAAAGTGGTGTCCGTCCTCGTGGCGGTATACGCGCTGTCGGGGCTGACGGCCGGACTTGCGGCGGTCGTGCAGACAGGTCGCCTCGCGGCTGCGGCGCCGCAGGTCGATCCGACGCTGATGCTCACGGTTGTCGCAGCGGTGCTCATCGGGGGGACTGCCTACACGGGGGGCGAAGGTGGTCTCCTCGGGACAGTGATCGGCGTCCTGTTCCTTGGTGTCGTCCAGAACGGACTGACGTTGAGCGGCGTGTCGTCGTTCTGGCAGGGAACGGTCAGCGGCTTGATCCTGATCGTCGCAGTCGGCCTAGGCGTCCTGCGCGAGCACGGCTGGTCGCTGAGGCGGCGCAGGCGGGCGACGGCGCAGATCACAGCGGAGGCGGACGAGGACCTCGGTGCCGTCGCCCGACCGGTGCGTGGACCGGACCGCGCGGAGGACGCCCGGCTCCGCGCAGAGCTCGAAGCGGCTCGCCTGCGAGTGGCGAGCCTCGAGGTAGCCATCGCCCGTCACGAGCGGCCGAAAGGAGGGTGAACAGACCCACGAAATCCCGTTGTCCGCAGCATCCCTCTAATCGAGATCGGAGACGCAAAACATGAGTCTCAACCCGGGTTGGTTCAAGAGGCCCACGACAATTCGGCTCGTTGTTCTCGCAGCTGTTGCTGCCGGAGCGATTGCCACTCTGGCAAGCGCGCCGCTTGCTGCAAAAGGCCCCATCCTGATCGGCTCTGCCCATCCCATCCTCGCCGGCCAGCCGGATCAGCAGGCGTTGCTGCTCGGGCAGCAGAAGGTGGCGAAAGTCCTCGGGTGGAAGGTGACGGCACTCGATGCGCAGCTCTCGTCTGACAAGCAGATCGCAGCTATCGATACCTTCATCACGAAGAAGGTCCAAGGCATCACGACGTTCTCACTCGATCCGAAAGCCGCCGAGCCGGCGTTCAAGCGGGCGAAGCAGGCGGGTATTCCTGTCGTCGGATTCAACTCGGCGGCGCCCTCGGTGACGACGGTGATCAAGCAGAACATCTTCTGGACGTGTAAGCCCGGAGAGGACGCTGCTGCGTTCATCGCACGCCAGAAGCCCGGGGCGAAGGTGCTGGTGATGGGTGGCGCTCCGGTGCCGGTGCTCGATTTCGTCGCGAAGTGCTTCATCTCCGCGGCTAAGAAGGCGGGACTGAAGGTGCTGCAGCGGCAGGACAACGTCAAGGACTCGACTGCGACGGCACAGCCGATCGCCGTCGACATGTTGACGAAGTACCCGTCGGTAGATGCCTGGTGGGTAATGAACGACACGACGGCCGCCGGCGTCGCCGCAGCGCTCACCTCTGCGGGCACGTCCGTGCAGTCGAAAACGAAGAAGGGCGTGATCCTGGTCGCAGGCTGCTGTGGAAGCCAGCTCGGCGCGGACGCGATCAAGGCCGGCCGGCTGAGTGCCGTATACGACACCGGCTCGGTCGAGGCGGGGGCGTCTGCGATACAGGTATTCGCGCTTCACTACGTCAAGGGGCGGCCGATCGCAAAGCTGCCGAAGGTGCTCTGGATCAACGCGAAGCGGTACGACTTCAACAACATCGGCACGTATGTGCCCTACACGAAGCGCAATCTCTCCAAGTACGCAAAGTAAAGACGGGACGGGCGTCGCTGTGGCCTCGGCCGCGGCGACGCCCCTCCTTTAGAGGAGGAACATGAGCCCCAACGAGCTGCTGACCCACCTTGCCTTCAACGTCAATGACCTCGAGCTCGAGCCGTGGCCGATCCCGCGCGGCGAGAACGGTGTCACGATCCATGGAGACCCTGAGTTCAGCGGCCGCTTCTTGCACGTGTCGGAGGATGGGCGCACACGAATCGGAATCGAGCGGTTGGGCCCCTGCACCCTCACAGGTGTTCACGCGGGCGAGACGCTCTACTTCCTCGAGGGTCACATCCGCTGCACGCCATCGGGTGGCGAACCGTACGTGCTGAAAGCAGGCGACTTCTGCTGGTTCCCCGCGGGAGTCGAAGATGTGTGGGAGATCGAGGAGACGTATCTGAAGCTGTTCTGCGTGACACTCCCCGACGAGCTCGCTGGATGAAGCCTCCGCCCTTCTCCTACCATCGTCCCGAGACCCTCGAGGAAACGCTCGCGCTGCTCGCCGAGCACGGGTCCGACGCCTCCGTCCTCGCCGGCGGCCAGAGCCTCGTTCCCGCCCTCAACCTCCGGCTCGCACGGCCCGCCCACGTGATCGACATCAACCGAATTTCCGGGCTGGATCGGGTCGAGGAGCGGGACAGCTCTACGGTCGTCGGTGCGATGGTCCGGCAACGAGCGGCGCTGGAGTCTCCGGTTGTGCGCGAGCGGATTCCGGCCCTTGCCGAAGCGCTCCCGCGCGTCGGCCACCCGGAGACGCGAAACCGGGGCACGCTGGGAGGCAGCCTCGTTCATAACGATCCCGCTGCGGAGTTCGCAACAGTCGCACTGGCGTGCGACGCGGAGGTCGTCGTGGTTTCCTCATCGCGCGGCGAGCGTGTGGCGCGCATCGCAGAGTTTCTCGTCGCTCCGTACACGACCGCGAAGGAGCCCGACGAGCTCGTTGTCGAAATTCGCATCCCTGCCGACGATGCGGGCTGGGGTTGGGCATTCGACGAGATCTCGCGGCGGCATCACGACTTCGCGCTCGTCGCCGTTGGCGTGGGTCTCCGCGTCGAGAATGGCTCGATCTCGGATGCCCGCCTCTCGTATGCCGGCGCCGGTGGCACCGCGCTACGAGCCCCGGAAGCCGAGCAGGTGCTCCGGGGCGAGGCGCCAAGCGCCGAGGCTTTTTCCGCGGCGGCCGCGCACGCGTCAGGGGAGCTCGATCCCCCGAGCGACGTCCTGGCGTCGGCCGACTACCGGCGCCACGTCGCGCGAGAGCTGACGAAGCGCGCCCTGGCAAGCGCGTACGCACGCGCGAAGGGAGAAGAATGAACGAGACATTGCCGATCCGGCTCGTTGTCAACGGCAGGCAGCGCGATGGATTCGTCGAGCCGAGGCGAACCCTGGCCGACTTCCTCCGGCACGACCTCAGGCTCACCGGAACCCACGTCGGGTGCGAGCAGGGCGTCTGCGGTGCGTGCACGGTCGTCGTTGATGGGAACGCCGTGCGCTCGTGCCTGATGCTGGCGGTTCAGGCAGAGGGAGCCGACGTGCTGACGATCGAGGGTCTCGCCGAAAACGGCAATCTGCATCCGCTCCAGCAGGCATTCAGCGAGTGTCACAGCTTCCAGTGCGGCTTCTGCACGCCAGGTTTCGTGATGTCGTCGTACGCCTTTCTCCGGGACAATCCGCAACCGACGCGGGAACAAATTCGCGCCTCGGTCGCATCGAACCTCTGCCGGTGCACCGGCTACCAGAGCATCATCGACGGTGTCGAGTTGGCCGCGGAGAAACTCAGAGGAGGTGTCTCGTGACGACCGCGATGGTCGGCAAGCTCGTCGGCGGCCGGGTTCAGCGTGTCGAGGACCGGCGGATCCTCGTCGGGCGGGGACGTTACGTCGATGACATTGCGCTGCCCGGCATGTTGCATGCCGCGTTCGCGCGCAGCCTCGTCGCTCATGCGAGGATCGTCTCCATTGACGTCACGGAAGCGCGTGCGCTCCCCGGCGTCGTTGGAGTATTCACAGCGGCCGACCTCGAGTCGTTTGCGAAGCCGCTGAACTTCGACTTTCAGATCGAGGGGCACCGGCCTCCGGTGCACGAGGCCCTGGCGCGAGACAAAGTGCGGTTCGTCGGCGACCCAATCGTCCTCGTGGTGGCTGAGAGTCGCGCGCTCGCCGAGGACGCTGCTGAGCTCGTCCTGGTGGAGTACGAGGAACTGCCGGTGGTGATGACGGCGGCAGAGGGACTCATGCCCGATGCAGCGGTTCTCTTCGAGGAGCTCGGAGACAACGTCATCCATCGCGACCGCGAGGACCAGTTCGTCTTCGGTGACATCGAAGGTGCGTTTGCGGCCGCAGATCGCGTCGTGTCGGCCACGTTCACGCAGCACCGCCACGGGCTCGTTCCGATGGAGTGCCGCGGCGGCGTTGCTCACTACGATCCGGGGCCGGACGAACTGACGTACTACGCCTCGACGCAGTCGCCGCACCTGTGGCGCATGTACCTCTCACAGCTACTCGGAATTCCGCAGAACCGGACGCGCGTGCTCTGTAAAGACGTGGGCGGTGCATTCGGCTCCAAGTGGTCGATCTACCGGGAGGACGTCGCAATCGCAGCGGCCTCGAAGAGTCTCGGTCTCCCCGTCAAGTGGATCGAGGACCGCCAGGAGAACCTGACTGCCGGTGGATCGGCGCGCGAGGAGACGGTCGATGCCGATTTCGCAGTCACCGAGGAGGGTGTGATCCAGGCGATCAGAGTACGGATGACAATGAACCATGGCGCCTACCCGGCGATGCCTCCCTCTCCGGTATTCGCTGCCCTTGTGCGCGCCACTCTGCTGTCTGCGCTTCGCGTGCCCATCTACGCGTTCCACACGACGATCGTCGCCACGAACAAGAACCCGTACATCTCGTATCGGGGGCCCGGCGCGTCCGAGACGCTGGTCCGCGAGCGCATGATGGACATCGTCGCGCGTGAGCTCGGAATGGACCCCGTCGAGATCCGGCGGCGCAACCTGCTACGGAGCGACGAGCAGCCGTGGAGGATGCCGTCGGGCGCAACCGTCGACCGGGCGCCGGCGCTCGAGACGTTAGAGGCGGTTTTGGAGCACTTCGACTACGGTGAATTCCGGGAGGAGCAGCGCCAGGCTCGCATGCAGGGCAGGTACATCGGGGTCGGTTTCTCGAACTCGATCCAGCCGACGCCAGGCTTCGCCGATTGGTGGGAGTCGATCGGCTTTCCGATGGAGAAGGACCCGTCGCGCGTGCGGCTCGAGCCCGACGGGCGCGTGACCGTGATCACCTCACAGATGCCGCACGGACAGGGGCATGAGACAACCCTCGCGCAGATCGCAGCTGACGAGATGGGTGTTCCCTTCGACCACGTGACGGTGCTGACGGGCGACACGCAGCTCACTCCGTACTACTTCTTCGGGACTGGCGCGAGCCGTGCCGCGCACATGGCAAGCGGGTCGGTGCTGTTCACGACGCGCGAGCTGAAGCGCAAGGTGCTCGAGGTCGCGGCGCACATGCTCGAGGCGAATGCCGACGATCTCGAGATCGCGGATGGGATCGTGCGTGCGAAAGACACGCCGGCACGTTCGGTGACGCTCGAGGAGCTTGCCACCACGGCGTTCATGGCTCCCGACAGGCTGCCCGCACACGCGGATCTCGTCCTCGACGTGAGGCAGAGCTACCGGCCGGACGAGGTGGGGGGCGGCTGGGCGGCGACCACACACGTCTGCGTCGTCGAGGTCGACTTGACCAGCGGCTTCGTGAAGATCCCGCGTTATCTCGTCGTCGAAGACTGCGGCAAGATGATCAACCCCGCGATCGTCGAGGGACAGATCAGGGGGGGGATTGCGCAGGGAATCGGTGGAATGCTCTACGAGCATGCCGCCTACGACGAGGACGGCCAATTCCTCTCGGGGACGTTCATGACGTACCTGCTGCCGAGCGCCATGGAAATCCCCGACATCGAGATTCACCACCTCGAGCTCGAAACCGACGCTGAGGTGGACTTTCGTGGAGTGGGCGAGGGCGGAGCGATCATCGCGCCCGCAGCAGTGGCGAACGCGGTTGAGGACGCCCTTGCGTCGTTCGGCGTGACGATCGACAGCTTCCCGCTCACCCCGCCGCGGATCCTCGAGATGACGAACGTGATTGGAAGTTCGACATGATCACGGGCGAGCGCGACGCATCCGGTTCCGACGGCACGGCCGCGACCATGCGGGACGGCGACCCGAGGCTGGGCGCGTTCCATCCGGTGCGCGTCCGCAAGGCCGCCGACGAAGTGATTGCGGTCATCGTCGACGCGATTAGAGGCGGCCTGTACAAACGGGGCGACTACCTCCCGCGCCAGAGTGACCTCGCGGAGCGTCTCCAGGTGAGTCGTGCGGTCGTGCGCGAGGCGGTCGAGGTGCTTCGGCGCGCAGGCGTCGTTTCGGTGAAACGGGGCAACACGGGCGGCGTCATCGTCGCTTCGACGGCGAACCTCCACCACGTTCTGGCGTCGATTGGGGGCGAGACCCATGCGAGCATCCGGGCGGCGCTCGAAGCTCGTCGGCCGGTCGAGACGAGCGCAGCGGTTCTGGTCGCCCAGCACGCAGACCCGGAAGCTCTGCAGCGACTCACGGAGCTCGTGAACGCGCTCGGGGACGCCACCGACGACGAGGAGTTCCTTCGCATCGATCGGATGTTCCACTATGCCCTCGGTGACCTCTGCGGAAGCCCGCTGCTCGGCAGCTTCCTGCGCTCGGCGATCGACCAGATCATCCACGCGACAGCCGACATGCCCGTCGGCCGCGCCGACCGTCGCCAGGCCCTTCGCAACCAGCGCCGGACGTTGGATGCGATCGCAAGCGGCGACCACACCCGCATACGGCGCGCGATGGACGATCATCTCGCGATGCTCGAGGAGGGCTATCTCGGGGAGCGTCTTCGTCTTCCCTAGGCGCTGCGGCGTGAGGACGAGCATTCTCTTGCCGGAAATTCCGTGACCGAGGCGATCATCGTCGGTGCCGCCGAAACCCCGTACACACGGCACCCGGACCTCACCGTAACGACAATGAGCGTCCTCGAAGACGCTGGCCGGCGCGCGCTCGAGGACGCACGGCTGAAGCCAGGCGACATCGACGGCCTCGGCATCTCGTCGTTCTCGCTCCGCCCCGACCACGCAATCGATCTTGCGTGGCGCCTCGGTCTGCGGGTCCGGTGGCTGATGGATTCATGGACGGGCGGCGCTTCCGGCGTGGACATGCTGCAACACGCTCGACGGGCCGTCGAAGCGGGCGACGCCGTCAACGTGCTGCTGCTCGCCGGCGACGTCCTGGACGCCGCGGCTTTCGCACGACTGGTCGATGATTACAACAGCGCCACACGTGATCATCTGGCGGGCATCCCGACCGGCGGGCCGAACGCGCTCTTCGCGCTGCTCACGCAACGACATATGAGACGACACGACCTGCGCCGTGAGGACTACGGCCGCGTCGTCGTTGCCCAGCGCGAGTGGGCAACGCTGAATCCGGGCGCGGCGTACCGCGACCGCCTGATGCTCGACGAGTACCTCGCGGCGCCATTCGTCGCGGAGCCGCTGTGCCGGTACGACTGTGTGCCCGTAGTCGCGGGTGGAGATGCAGTCGTCGTCACCGGCGAGCCTGCACATGATCGCCCCGCGGCTCGTATCCGTTCGATTCAGGCGATGCACAACAGAGATCAGCAGGAGGGTGACGGGCTTGTGACCGGGCTCTGCGACATCGCATCGGCGCTCTGGGGCAAGGCAGGCTGCGAGCCTTCGGATATCGATCTCGCCTGCGTATACGACGATTATCCGGCGTTGGTGCTCGTCCAGCTGGAGGACTTGGGGTTCGTGCGCGGGTCTGTGAGAGCGTTCATCGAAACCAAGCTCATGCCTCGCCGTTTCCCGTTGAACACGTCGGGCGGCCTGCTATCAGCGGGTCAGGCGGGGGCCGCGGGCGGGTTGCACGGAATCGTCGAGGTGGCTGAGCAGCTTCGTGGTCGAGCGGGCGACCGACAAGTGCAGCACGCTCGCATCGCAGTCGTGACCGGCTACGGGATGGTGGCCTACCGCTACGGGGCGTGTGCGAACGCTGTGGTCCTGGAGGCCACGGCGTGAGCGGACTCCTCGTCAGTGCGTGCAATGCGTGCGGCTGGCGCGGGTTTCCCGCCCGACTGTGGTGCCCGGTCTGCGGCAACTTCGAGCTCTCGAGCGCGAAGGTCAAGGCGGGCTTGATCGCGGAGGTTGCGGTCGTGAGCACGGCTGTCGGCCGCGAGCTCAGCGGCGACGTCCGTATCGCGAACGTCGTGCTTGAGGGCGGGGGCACAGTGATTGCGCGCCTCGAGAGCGGCTCGGCAGGACAGGTTGACCTCAGATCCGAAGAAGGCGCACCGGTCGCAGGCCTTCCCGTGTCTCACCCGAGGCAGTAGGTCGAGCCGTCTGCGCACCGGCCTCGGGGCCGACCGCGAGCTCGCCGTCTCGACGAAGGTGATCGCCACATACGGCTAGAGCTCGTCCCCCCGCGGGTCAGGATCCGTTCGACCCCGTCGAGGACGCCTAGAACCTTCGCGCGTAGTCCATCTGACGGGCGCCGCACGTCCGTCACAATGTCATATCGAACGCGGAAACCCGCTTGTGGTGCGGGTTTGCCCACCTTAGGCCCGTCACAAGAAGCCATCAGTTCGCGTAAACGGGGGGACGATCGCGGCCGAGTGGGTGGGCATCCGTCGTACTTCCCGCAGAAGACGACAGTTTGGAAGCACTACACACGGTCGAGGAGGCACGCTGCTTAAACGCACCAACAAACGCACCACCCGCGAGACCCCAACCACCACCGACACGGTGTCCAGCCCACCGAGAGCACGCAGGGCGCCCATCCTGCGTGATTTAGCTGCATGCTCGGACGCGCGGCGAACCGCTTGGGTGCTCAGGTTCCTGCGCTCAAGCTGCGAGGTTGCGAGGGGTGCGAGGGTGGAAGCACGGGCTGAGCGTCGCCCCTCACCAATCACCCCTTTCTGACTGGGAGCATCCGGTGATCGTGATGTCGTCCGCGACCCCGCCGGAGAGCAGCGCGGCGTTAGCGTGCAACCCTCCCCGTTTCATGGCGGGGCGCCTCGACCGTCGTTAGCGTGCGCGCGTGTACGCGGATGAGCTCCTGCTGCCCTGGTTTCGCAGCCTCGTCGAGGAGCTGCCGGGAGTGCGGCTGTTCGATGCCCATACTCACCTCGGCGGCGACGATCCGGACGGGTGGCGCTGCCGCCCGGACGAGCTCACCGACGCGCTCGCCCTGGTCGGAGGACGGGCAGCGGTGTTCTCGCTGATGGAGCGGGCCGGTTACCGGGAGGCGAACGACGCCCTGCTCGCCGCCGCGGAAGCGTCCGAGGGTCGGCTCGTCCCGTTCTGCCGGGTCGACCCGCGCGCGGACCCGGTCGGTGAGCTCGAGCGCTGTCTGGCCGCCGGTGCCCGGGGAGTGAAGCTGCATCCGCGGGCGGAGCGGTTCGATCTGCGGCATCCGGGTGTGGCGGCGGTGCTGGCGGTCGCCGCGGAGCGGAGACTGCCCGTGATCGTCCACTCCGGGCTCGGGATCCCCTCCCTCGGCTGCGACGCGCTGACGCTCGGCGAGCGGTATCCGGAGGCGCCGCTCGTCCTGGCGCACGTCGGCGTCACCGACCTCGCCTGGATCTGGCGTCGGCTCGACGACCATCCGAGCCTCTTCTTCGACACCGCCTGGTGGAACCCGGCCGACCATCTCGCCCTCTTCGCGCTCGTACCCCCGGGCCGGATCCTGCTCGGAAGCGACGCCCCCTACGGGACGCCGGCGGCGGCGGCGATCGTCGCGATCCGCTGCGCGCTCCAGGTCGGCCTCACGCCCGCCCAGGTCGAGTCGGTCGCGGGCGGCCAGCTCGAGTGCCTCCTCGCCGGAGGCGACCCGCTCGACCTCGGGCCGGCGCCGGGGCCGGGCCCGGCGCGG
>WNFV01002455.1_pt1 | contig 39463 bp, 33 predicted proteins | sample 5400101 | NCBI WGS metagenome assembly WNFV01 (sample SAMN13153361, study PRJNA577476) | soil metagenome | isolation source: 115 cm soil or saprolite under grassland replicate 1 | place: USA:California | collected 2016-06-15 | reverse complement strand
CTATGTCGACGTCGATGCGGACTCGGCCGGGTGGGTGCGGCGGACAAACAGGCCCACCGCCGGCTCCGCCAGCCAGCCACGCCGCACCAGCCGCTTGAGCTTCAACCGCAGCCCCTCCACGCTGCGGTGCTCGCCGCCCAGGCCCAGCGCCGCAGCGATCTGCCTGGTCCGCAACCCCTGCCCGGCATCGGCGAGGACCTCCAGCACGTCCCGGTAGGCCACCGGCAGCACCGCCTCGGTCACACCCGCCTGCCACACCGGCACCGTGACCGCCCCCACCCCCACCCGCGCCCTCCCAGGGCCAGGGGCCGCCGCCAACGCGGCACGAGCGACCGGGCCGTCCAGGCGCAACGCGGCACGAACGCCCCCGTCGCCGTCCTGGGCGACCTCGACACCGCCCCGCCTGCCATCGGCACCCTCCAGCGCCCCCCACGCGTGGTCGTCACCGCCGAGGATCTCCAGGACGGTCTGCCGCGTGACCCCCAGCCGCGACAGCAACTCCTCCTCGCCGGCCAACTGCTCGGCCAGCTCGGCGATCCGCATCCGCAGTGCCTCCGCCCGGCCACGGGCCGCGGCTTCCCGCGCTTCCAGCTCTGCCATCAACGAACCCATCATCGGTTCCTTCCGTCACCGGACACTACGTGACGGTCATCCTCTCATGCAGCCAGACCAGCAACTTCCCAGCTCAACAGGTCCCTACAGACGAGCTACACCCGAAGGCGTTGGCGTGCCTGGCAGCATCATCCGCCACGGGCTCAGCGCCAGCCATCGCGGCGTCTGGGATAACGGTGCCAGTGTCCTGATCGAGCTGAACCGGTAATCAATCAGCGTTCCCGCCGAAACGGTCCCGAGCGGCTTCTGTGACCAGCCCCTCCAAGAGTTCTGGGTGAGCTTCCTACCCGGAGGCACAGCACTATGGGGGCCATCATGCGCCTTGCTCGCCCGCTGCTAGCCGCAGCGGCACTCACCACCGTCCTGCTGGCTGGCTGCAGCTCCGCAGCCAAGCACCCAACCGCCGCCGCCGCCCCAGCCGCCGGGCAGCCTGCCGCCAGTCCCGCGGCAGCTGCTCCCAGCGGCCCAACCACTCCGACTACTCCAAGGACGCCGGACACGCCGGATCGCACCGATGGCGCCAAGGCGGTGGCGACCGCCCGCGCCTTCCTCGCCCGCGAGCTGGGCATGACCGACATGGTCGCCGGCCCGTTCCGCACCACCGGCGCCCGCACCGGCCAGGTCGGCTTTCGCCACAAGTACGGCGAGGTCCGCCGGCTACTGCCCCAGACCGGCCCGTACGCGGTCGTGGTCCAGCTCCAGCGCCTGCCCGCCGGGTGGTGGGTCCTGGGCGTTAACGGCCGCAGCATCAAGATCACCAGCCCAGCCCGGCTCCAGCGGATCAGCTCACCGCTGACCGTCCGCGGCACGGCGCCCGACGTCTATGAAGGCAGCCTGTACTACAAGGTCACCCAGGACCGGCCCGGCCGCGACCTGCTGCTCGGCGAGGGCCTGGTCGACGGCAGCGCCAGCACCCAACCCGGCGACCTCGGCCAGCTCCGCTTCCGCCAGCCCACCAGCACCGCGCTCGGCTGGATGATCTTCTACGACCCGGCCAGCGACGGCAGCGATAGGCTCATCCAGGCCACCATGGTGCGGGTCCAGTTCACCGCCGCCACCCCGGCGCCCCGCATCCTCAAGGTGACCACCAGCCCTAGGCTGCGCACCCTGGAGGGCGGCTTCTGGCTGGAGCTTCCCCCGGGGGCGGGCACGGTGGTGTTCTCGGTCAACGCCACCCACACCCAACGGATGCGCTTCGTGCTCACCCCGACCGGAAACGAGACCGGCCCCTACGCCAAGCTTCTCGGCGAGGACCGTGACCCCCGAGACGGGTTCACCCTTACCTGGCGCTACCCGAGCCAGGGCCTGTCCGCGCACCTGGACATCCAGGCCATCGGCCCGGGCGGCACCACCGACAAGACGTTCGGCATCGCCCACTAACTCCCCGATAGCGACCGGCGCCACGACCCAGCCTGTGGCGCCGGTCGCCTACTGTCGACCGACAACCGGGTATTGACACCACAGCCCGTGGGATGTCTCCCCCCGGCCTGCTGGCCAGCTTCGCGCTTGACGGGGTACCGAAGGTCCGCCCGCCTGCCTGGTCGCTGGCCGCGCACGGTGGCGGCGCCGGCCGTGCGACCCGAGGATGAGGACGCGCCTTCGGCGCGTGCTGCTGCGCTGGCAAGCTCCGCAGCCCTGCCGGTCCCGGCCCGGTCCCACGGTGGCCACGGTGGTTGGACCCCTACGCGGGACCCTACGCCGGACCCTACGCACGCGACCTGCGTACCCCCGTGCCGGCTGGACGGCGGCATCGCCGCTGGCAGGGCCCCCCTCGGTGGAGCGGCCGCGCCGAGCGGTGCGCTTCGCGCGATTAATCCATCGGCGCGGCCGCGATTTTGGCGGACCTTCGGTCCGCGCCGCCTGCGGCGGCAATCTCAAGCCTGACCTGGTTGCCACCCAGGGTGACATGGCACGACTGCCCTTGGACGCCACCAGTCAAATAGCTCGTCCCTCGATCGTCGCTATGCTGCCCTTGACGTGCGCCATCTGCTGACTGCTGGCCACGCGCCCCCTTCGCCTACCCGTCCTATCTTCACTGCTGCTCCAACGTCGGCGGTGCATGGATCCTCAGAGTCTGGGCCGACCAACCACAGCAAAGCAGTCCCAGCTTGGAGGGGACCTTCGACCCTGGTCAGACGCATCTCCCAGCGGAAGGTGGGTCGCGAAGCACCAACGCGAAGGAGCGTGGGGTCATGGCCAAGGCACGCCTCGTGGATCGCTTGACCGCATCCGACCTCTTCATGCTGTGGGCGGACGATTTCGGCTGGTCCCAGGACATCGGCGTGCTCGCCATCCTGGACGGCACCCGGCTGCTGGACCGTGATGGCCGCGTCCGCATCGAGGCCATCCGCCGGCACATCGAGCCGAGGCTGCAGCTGGTCCCGCGCTTCCGGCAGCTGCTGTACCGCCCCCGGCGGGGGCTGGGCTGGCCGCTGTGGGTCGACGCGCCATCCTTCGACCTGGCCGACCACGTCCAGGTCCACCCGCTGGCCGCGCCCGGCGGCGACCAGGCCCAGCTGCTGGCGGCGTGCGCGCAGCTGTACCGGCGACACCTGGATCCGTCCCGGCCGCTGTGGGAAGCCTGGTTCCTGCCCGGCCTGCCAGACCAACAGGTGGGCCTGCTCCTACGCGCCCACCACACCATCGCCGACGGCGTGGCAGGGGTAGCTGCCTTCGGCGCGCTGCTGGACCTGGCCGCCGATGCGCCCACCCCGGCCGCGCCGCCGTGGACGCCGGCCCCGACCCCGACCGCCGGCGAACTCTTCCGCGACAACCTGCACCGGCGCCTGCGGGGGCTTGGTCACGGACTGTCGGCCCTGGCCCATCCGAACAGGGCGCGGCGCGGCGCCCCAGCGGGGTGGCGCGAGTTCTTCGCCGAGCGCGCCCCCCGCACCAGCCTCAACCGCCCGATCGGCGCAGACTGCCGGCTGGCGATCGTCCGCAGCCACCTGGAACTCGCCAAGCAGGTCGCCCACGCCCACCACGCCAAGGTCAACGACGTGGTGCTGGCCGCCGTGGCAGGCGGCCTACGCCAGCTACTGGCCGGCCGAGGCGAGCCCGTCGAGGGGCTGGTGCTGCGCGCCATGGTGCCCATCTCGCTGCACCACGAGCAGCCGGGACAGGCGCGCGGCAACCAGGACGGGATCATTATGGTGCCGCTTGCGCTCGGCGAGCCCGACCCTGTCCGCCGCCTTGACCTGATCGCCGCCGAGATGGCCGCGCGCAAGCACAAGGCCCACCCGCAGGTGACCAGCGGGATCTTCCGGTTCGTCGCCGTCCAGCGCGCTTCCTACCGGTTCCTGGCCCACCAGCGCTCCGTGAACCTGTCGGTCACCAACGTCCCCGGTCCGCCGGTGCCCCTGTACCTTGCCGGCGCGCGGCTGCTGGAGCTGTTCCCGGTCGCGCCGGTCCAGGGCAACGTAACCCTCACGGTCGCGGTGCTGTCCTACGCCGGCCAACTCAACCTCACCGCAATCGCCGACCAGGACACCTGCCCCGACGTGGAGGGGTTCACCCAGGGCGTGCGAGGTGCCCTTGACGACCTCGCGCAGTCGGTGCTCGGTCTCGTGCCCGCTTCTTGAGGAGGACGTGAGGTCCCAACCACCACAGAACCCTGGCCCCTGCGGCTAGCAGGTCGCCAGCAAGAAGAGGAGGTGGTCGCCATGACCCAACCCCGCACTCCCACCGAAACTCCCGCTGCCGCGGCCGTGCCGGCCCAGCAGGTGGACCCACCGCAGGCCCGCCCGCCCCAGGTCGGTCACAAGCGGCACCTGTCCCCGTTCTGGCGGCACTTCCTGGAGATGCTCGCAGCCATGGCAGTCGGGATGATCGCCACCGGCGCCATCTTCCTATCCATCGTGGGGCTCAAGACCTGGGACGAGGTGACCATCCAGTACCCCACGCAGGCCCTGCTGGCGATGGCGGCCGGCATGAGCATCCCGATGGCGGCCTGGATGCTTCACCGGGGCATGGGACGCAGGAACGCCTACGAGATGGCGGCGGCGATGATCCTCCCCGTGCTCCCGTTCCTGTGCCTGGTCTGGTTCGACCTCACCAAGAGCGCATGGTGCGGGGCCTACTGCGCGGCGACGATCGTGGCCATGCTGGCGCTGATGCGCTACCGCCGCAGCACCTACTCGATGGCGATGTAGCCGAACGGGAGCGGGATGCAATTCCTGTACTTCTACCTCATGCGGGACGCACCTGATCGCGTGCGGGCCACAGCGCCCAAGCACGCCGCCTACTGGCGGCAGCTGCACCTCAACGGCTACCGTGGGGGACCCTTTGCGGACCGGTCAGGAGGGCTGATCACCTTCGAGGCCGAATCCAGCGCGGCGGCGGAGGCCCTGGTGGCAAACGACCCGTTCCTTCGAGAGCACCTGCTGGAGCGCCATTGGGTAAAGGAATGGCTGCTGGACTGACTCGACGTGGCAGCACCACAGCGCCGCCAGATGGAACATCAGGTGCCCACTCCACAGCGGTCGCCGCGGTCGGGTGGCCGAGGGCGCCGTATCGCACGGCTTGATCACCCCGTTGATCATCCAGACGATCCGACGGGGCCCTTCTCGATCCGACGGGATCGACGAGGCACCCGACCTGAGCAGGCCATTTCCGTCTGGAGCCGACCAGATCGACGCAGAGCACCAGGCTACGGATCTGGCGGTGTCTCGACGCCACGTGGCCGCGGTCGTGATGGGCCGGCGGCCGAAGGTGGCTACCCGTACCTCCTGTACGGGGTCGCACAGAGATTGTTGGATCAACCTCCTCTGCTCGGGTAGGCTGCCCCCGAACTCCGAGAAGGAGGCGACGCATGTACGGACTTGTTGTCCGATTTGATCTGAAGGATGGAACCGGCGAGGCCTTCGATGTACTCACGCGCGAGGCTGTCGCCCGCATCAGGGACACTGAGCCCGGGACCCTGATCTATGCCTGCCACGCGGTCGACGGTGACGCCGACGCGCGTGTCTTCTATGAGCTGTACCGCGACAAGGACGCCTTCGAGGAGCACGAGCGGCAGGAGCATGTCCGCCGCTTCCACGAGAAGAAGGAGCGGCACCTGGCCGGGGAGCCCCGGGTGGAGTTCCTGAACCTCCACGTCGGGAAGGGTATCCCGCAGCTCAACGTCCAGAGGCCGTAGGCGTGGACGAGGCCACGCCCCTCGGGGAGCGCATCGCCTACTACCGCCGCCGCCGGGGCCTGTCCCAGGTCAAGCTGGCCGGGCTGCTTGGCCGCTCAGAGAGCTGGCTGTCCCAGGTCGAGCGTGGCGTCCGCTCCATCGACCGCATCTCGGTCCTGACCGAGGTGGCCGGCGCCCTCAACGTGCCCGTCACCGAGCTCACGCCCGATCCCCTGGTGCAGGAGCCGGCAGGGGAGCACCCGACCGTCCGGGCGGTCCGGCTCGCCCTGAGCCGCCAGGACGTGATCGCGCTGCTCTTCCAGGGCCGGCGACGCCCACGAGCGGACCGACCGGGGCTCTCCGACCTCAAGGCCCGGGCCGAGCACGCCTGGCAGCTCACCCACGCCGCCCGCTACGCCGAGCTGGGCGAGCTGCTGCCGACCCTCATCCCCGACTGCGAGGAGGCCACCCGGCGCCTGCACGGCGGGGAACAGCAGGCAGCGTTCCTGGTACTGGCTGAGGTCTACCAGGCCACCGCCGCAGCCATGAGCAAGCTCCGCGACCTTGAGACGGCCTGGGTCGCAGGGGACCGCTCAATAACGGCGGCCGAGCGTGGGGAGGACCCGCTGCTGGCGGCGGCTGGCTCGTTCCGGATCGCGCACGCCCTGCTGAGCAGCGGCCGGACCCCGGAGGCGCTGCGGACGGCGTTGTCTGCCGCCGCCGCGCTTGCGCCGCAGGTGCCGAGCGGCTCGCCTCAGCTTGTCGCCCTGTGGGGCGCGCTCAACCAGGTGGGTGCCGTGATCGCCACCCGGGCCGGCGAGGAAGAGACGGCCCGTGAGTGCATGCGCAAGGCCGAGGAGGCGGCCGAGCGGCTCCCATCCGGCCGCAACGACTTCCACACCGAGTTCAGCCGTGCCAACGTCGCGCTCCACGCCGTTGCCATCGCGGTCGACCTGGGCGACGCCGGGGAGGCGCTTCGGCGGGTTGCCGGCGTCGACGCCGCCAAGCTCTCGACCGAGCGGCGCGCGCGGTTCCTGCTCGACGTGGCCCGCGCCTACGCCCAGCGGCGTAAGGCGGCCGACACGGTCCGGACCTTGGAGGAAGCGGAGGCCCTTACGCCAGAGCAGATCCGCTCCCATCCGATGGTGCGAGAGATGGTGCGTGACCTGCTCCGCGGGGAGCGCCGAGCCGTCAATCCTGCGCTGCGCGCGCTCGCGCAGCGGATCGGGGTTCTTCCCAACCCGCAGTCCTGATACTATCCCGCACAGAAAGTGCGGGACCATGGTCCCGTCCTCTTGTACGGTTCACCTGACGCATCAGGTTGGGTGCCGAGGAGGACTCGATGAACGCGAGGATCGCTCCTGTACTGACCGAGCTGCCCCCGACGCTCACCGTTGAGCGGGCCGGCGAGCTCCTCGGCCTGAGCCGCAGCGCGGCCTACCGCGCAGCCGCCGCTGGCCATCTCCCGACGCTCACGTTCGGGCCGCCGGGTCCTCGTGCCCACCGTGAAACTGCTGGAGATGCTTGGCCTGGCGATCGAGGAGGTGCGCTGATGCGCGGAGGTGTCCGCAAGCGCGGCTCTACGTGGACGTGGTACCTCGACGTCCACGATCCGCTCACCGGCAAGCGCCGACAGCGGAGCAAGGGCGGCTTCCGGAACAAGAAGGAGTGCCAGCAGGCCCTCAACGAGACCTTGGCCGCCCTACGGGCCGGTACATTGGTCGAACTCTCACGGCTGACCCTCGGCGGGTTCCTGACCGAAGAATGGCTCCCTGTTGTCCGACCGCCTAAGGTGCGGCCATCGACCTGGCTGAGCTACCACAGGAACATCGAGCGGCACATCCTCCCTGCCCTCGGACACGTTCCCCTCCAGCGGCTCACGGCTGCTCAGCTCACCACCTTCTACCGGACGCTGCTCGATGCCGGTAGCGGCCGTGGCCTGGCTCCGAAGACCGTCCGCAACATTCATGGCGCGTTGCACACCGCGCTCAAGATGCGGTTCGCTGGGGCCACGTCGCCCGGAACGTCGCCGCTTCGGCAGACCTGCCCAAGGCTGCGGCCCCCGAAATGCATGTCTGGAATCCTGAGCAGCTTCGCGCCTTCCTTGACCACGTTCGGAACGACCGGCTATACGCCGCCTGGCTGCTGCTGGCCACGACTGGCATGCGGCGCGGGGAGATGGCTGGCCTCCGCTGGGCCGACGTGGACTTGGAGGGAAGTCGCGTCTCCCCTCGACGGCCCAGGGTGACCGTCAACTACAAGGTCGTCGTCTCCGAGCCGAAGACGGCGAAGGGCCGCCGCTCGATCGCTCTCGACCCGGCCACCGTGGCGGCCCTTCGCGAGCACCGGTCCCGGCAGCTTCAGGACCGGCTGGCGGTCGGCCCACTGTGGGAGGACTCCGGACTCGTCTTCACTTGGGCGGACGGCCGCCCGCTCCATCCGGAGCGGTTCTCCCGATGGTTCGACCAGCACGCCAGGGCAGCTGGTCTGCCAAGAATCCGGCTCCACGACGTACGCCACAGCTACGCGACGGCGGCGCTGGCGGCAGGAATCCCGGCCAAGGTCGTCAGCGAGCGGCTCGGCCACGCCAACATCGCCATCACGATGGACACCTACAGCCATGTGCTGCCCGGCATGGACGAGCGCGCGGCGAGCGCCGTAGCCCGGCTCATCCTCGGTCCGCCGCGCTCCGAGCAGCCCTCTGCTGTCAAACCGCTGTCATCCGGCCGCAAGGCCGCCCGCAGGCGAAGGGAGGTGAAGCGCGAAACGCCTGGTCAGAACTGGGGTGACCGAGGGGACTCGAACCCCCGACCTTCGGGACCACAACCCGACGCTCTAACCAACTGAGCTACGATCACCAGGTTGCAAAGCGAAGGAAGGATACCGGCCCTGGCTCGCCGGTGCCAGCGACTTGGCCGACCGCGGGCGGGGCCGCCCGTGCTCGTTGAACGCACGGCCGGGGCGCGCGTAGGGTCGGCGCATGGCCCACAGCATCCAAACCCGGCGCCTGCGTCTGCGCCAGCTCGAGCTGGACGAGGCGCGCGACCTGCTCGAGGGCAGGCCACACCCGGAGCGGCCGTGGGCCGCGGGCTACCCAACCGAGGGGACCATCACCGCCGTGGAGGGGTTCGTGCGGGCCGTGACCGCCGGGGTGGAGCCCGGACCGTACGGGGTGTACCAGCTCGTGCTCCACGATGGCACAGTCGTCGGTGACCTGGGGTTCTATGGCCCGCCCACGCCGGCAGGGGTGGTCACCGTCGGCTACGGCCTGGCGCCAGGCGCCCGCGGGCACGGGTACGCCACCGAGGCGTTGCGCGAGCTGGCGGGCTGGGCGCTCGCCCAGCCCGGCGTCGACCGGGTCGAGGCCGACACCACCCACGCCAACCTGCCGTCCCAGCGGGTGATGGAGCGGGCCGGCATGCGCCTGGTCGACCAGGACCAGCAGCTCCGCTATTACGCCATGCCGTAGTGGCGACCCGGCAAGGATTGCCCGGTCGGCACCGGGCTCCCATGGCCCCACGCCGCGGCGACATCCGCTGTGGCGAGGCGCCGACGGGCAAGCCTTCCTTGGGGAGCCGCTAGCCTTCCTTGGGGAGCCGCTAGCTGCCCTGCCGGTGCGTTGCCGACCCGGCCACGCGCATGGTTGCATGCCGGCGCGGTCGCTGCCGCGCAGGTCGGGGACGCACGGAACGGCGCGGCGAATCGCCTGTTCGATGACGACCACCACGGGGCAGAACCAGGTGGGGGAGCCGCCTGTCATCCAAGCCGGCGAGCGTCAGCGAGGGAGTGGACACATGCGAATGGTCCTGATGGGCCCGCCGGGCGCCGGGAAGGGCACCCAGGGCAAGCGGCTCGCGGCCGAGTTCGGCGGCGCGCACATCGCAACCGGTGACCTGTTCCGGGCCAACGCCGAGCGCAGGACCAAGCTCGGCCGGGTCGCCCAGGAGTACATGGAGCGCGGCGACTTGGTGCCCGACGAGATCGTCATCGCGATGGTGACCGAGCGCCTGAGCGAGCCCGACGCCGCCGAGGACTTCGTGCTCGACGGGTTCCCGCGGACCGTGCCGCAGGCCGAGGCCCTGGACCGGCGCCTGGCCGAGCTTGGCATGCCGCTGCAGGCCGCCCTCAACTTCGAGATCACCAAGGACGAGCTGCTCCGCAGGCTGGCCGTGCGGGCCAAGAAGGAGGACCGGGCCGAGGACGAGGACGACGACGCCATCCAGCGCCGGCTCGAGTCCTTCGTCAACGACACCAGGCCGGTGGTGGACCACTACGACCGGCGCGGCCTGCTGATCCACGTCGATGCCATGGGCCCGGTGGACGAGGTCACCAAGCGGATCCTCGACGACCTGGCCGCCCGTGGCCTGCGCCAGAGCTGAGGGCCGACAAAGGTTCACGCTGAACTGGAGGATTAGTGATGATCGCGCTGGTCACGGGTGCTTCGAGCGGGATCGGCGCGGCGACCGCGCGCCGGCTGGCCAGGGAGCCGGGCGCACACCTGGTGCTGGTCGCCCGCAGGCGGGAGCGCCTGGAGGCGCTCGCCGCCGAGCTGGACGGCGCCACCGTGCTCGCCGCCGACCTGACCGACCCGGACACCCCTGCGCACGTCGCCGAGGCGGTGGAGCGCGAGCATGGCCGCCTCGACCTCCTGGTCAACAACGCGGGCGCGCCCGGCCATGGCAGCTTCGGCAAGAGCGGCTGGCCAGGTGTGCAGTCGACCATGGCGATCAACTTCGACAGCCAGGTCCGGCTGACCGAGGCGCTGCTGCCGCTGCTGCGCCGCTCGGCGCCGAGCGCGATCGTGAACGTGGCCAGCGTCGCCGGCCGGGTCGCCCGCGCCTCGATCGGGGACTACTCGGCCGGCAAGTTCGCCCTGGTCGGCTGGACGGAGGCGCTCCACCTCGAGGAGCGCAAGCACGGCGTGCACGTCGGCCTGGTCCTGCCCGGCTTCGTCGCCACCGAGGGCTTCCCCCAGCGTGAGCTGGTGGCCCGGCGCCTCACCCGCTGGATGGTGTCCACCGAGGACAAGGTGGCCGAGGCGATCGTGGACGCCGGCCTGCACCGCAAGGCCGAGCGGTACGTGCCCCGCCTGTACGTGCTCGTCCCGATCGTGCGCACGCTCGCCCCGCCGCTGTACCGCCGGGCGGTCGGTGGCGGCCGGCGCTTCGCGCCGAGCACGCCGACCAACCCGGTGGAGCCAGACGACCAGCGCCACGGTTGAGCATCCCCGCCGCCCGGGTCAGCGGAGCAGGGGACGGAGCGCGTCCTCGACCTGGGCGGCGGTCACCGGGCCCTCGAAGCGGGCCCGGATGATCCCCTTGCCGTCGATCACCAGCGTCCACGGCTCGGACTGGAAGCCCCACTGCACGAAGGCGCGCACCGGCTTGTCGGGAACCTTCTGGTCCGGGTAGATCTCCACATGGATCAGGTTGGCCCGGGCGGGGCGCACCTCGTCGGCGACCACGAGCAGCTCGTCCACGACCGGCCCGCACATGCGGCTGGAGCAGAACAGCGGCGTCGAGAAGCTCACGACCGTCGGCCTGCCCGACGCGAGCGCCCGGTCCAGGGAGATGGCGTGCAGGTCGCACGGTGGGTCGCGGGTGCAGATCTTGGCCAGGCCGGCCTTGCCCGTGGCCACCGGCGTGGCCGCCGCGATCGCCTTGCTGCCGACCGCTCCGGGCACCTCAGCGGCGACCGGGACCGCGCCCCTGGCCACGCCGCGCTGGCCGCCGCCGGCGTCGATGGTGGTCGCGACCAGCCAGTTCCCGGCGGTCGGGAAGTCGATCTCGGCCGCGTAGAAGCCCTTCAGGTCCGACCGCGGGGACTTGTCGCCCGTCTTGTCGTAGGCGTCCATGGTGAACCATTCGGCCAGGAACGGGCCCGCCGCCTTGCTGGTCTCGTCCCTGGCCGTCCACACCTCGGGGCGGCCGCCGGTCACCAGGCGGTTGTCCGCCGTCGACAGGCCGAAGGTGTACAGGCCCTTGCCGGTCTGGAGCTGGCTCTGGGCGCCGAGCAGGGAGAGCTGCGCGCTGCCGCTGCCGATGGTGCCGATCGAGCCGGGCGCAGCAGCCGGGCCCGGCCCGGCCGAGCCCGAGCCGTCCCCGGTGCAGGCGGCCAGCAGGGCTGAGAGCCCTAGGGCGCCTGCGCCCACGGCGGCCTGCCTGAGCAGGTCACGCCGGGAGACCGGCGCACCGGCCCGGGTGGTCTGCTCGTCGGGGGGGAGAACTCCGGTTGCTTCGCGGTTGGCCATGGCTCACTGCTCCAAAAGCGCTGACTGGTCGATTCAAGTGCCCGTCCGAGGGAGATGACAACTAGGGAGATCACAGCCGAGGGAGATCACAGCCGAAGGAGATCACCACCTACTAGTGTGGACCTAGTGCGGTGGCCACGAACGTTTGCCGGGTTGGAAGCGACGTTCGCGCTGCTCAGTGAGCCAGACCATCCCGGTCGACGTAGATGGCCACCGCACTAGTGTGGACCACCATGGTCGGTCGGGTGACCGGGGGAGGAACTTCGGGATGAGCAAGGTGGTGCGGACGACCAGGCTGCGGCGGCGAGGAGGGGGCAGGCGCCTGGCCCGGCTCGGCGTGGTGGGGGCGGCCGTGCTGGTCGGCCGAAAGACGGCGGCCAGGCAGAACCATGGCGCCGACGGCCGCGGGTCGACGAACGGCGTGCCGGCCGCAGCCGGCAAGCGGGAGTCGCCAGATGTCGGCGCCAATGGCCCTTGGGCCGGCCACAGCCCGGTGCCGCCGGCCACCGGCAGCCGGGGCCGGGCGGCCGACAGCCCCCAGGTCATTCCCGAGCAGGGCTGGCGGGACATCCTCACCCGGGTCAAGAAGCAGGTCCGCGACGACAAGGTGCCGCTGCTGTCGGCGGGCGTGGCCTTCTACGCGATGCTGTCGCTGTTCCCGGCCCTCATCGCCCTTGTCTCGATCTACGGCCTGGTCGCCGAGCCCGACGACGTCAGGACCCAGGTCAACAACCTGGCCTCGATCATCCCGGAGGGGTCCCGGACGCTGGTCACCGACCAGCTCACCACGCTCACCAGCACCGCGGGCAGCAGCCTCAGCCTCGGTGTGGGGCTCGGGATCCTGACCGCCCTATGGAGCGCGTCGAGCGGGATGAAGGCGCTGATCACCGGGATCAACGTCGCCTACGACGAGCCCGAGTCGCGCAGGTTCCTCAAGCTGCGAGGGCTCGCGCTGCTGCTGACGCTCGGCGCCATCCTCACCATGGCGATCGCGCTGGGCGTCATCGTCGTGCTCCCGGTCCTCATCGACCACGTGTTCGGCCCGATCGGCGGCACGATCGTCGGCATCCTGCGCTGGCCGTTCCTGGCTCTGCTGCTGGTCGTCGGCCTCGCCGCGGTGTATCGGCTGGCGCCGGACCGGGACGACCCGAAGTGGCAGTGGGTGAGCTGGGGCTCGGTCGTGGCCACCGTCCTGTGGGTGGCCGGGTCGATGGGGTTCTCGGTCTACGCGAGCCACTTCGGCAACTACTCGAAGACCTACGGCTCGCTCGGCGCGGTCATCATCCTGCTGTTCTGGCTCTTCCTGTCGGCGTTCGTGGTCCTGGTGGGTGCCGAGCTGAACGCCGAGATGGAGCTGCAGACCAGAAAGGACACCACCCGCGGCCCGGACAAGCCGATGGGGGAGCGCGACGCCCACGCCGCCGACCACGTGGCCGAGACCCCGGCCGCCGCCAAGGGGTAGGCGGGGACCAGGACAAGGGCCGAGCCCGCAAAGGGCCGAGCCCCGAGCCGAGAACGGCCGGCCCCGAAGTGGGCCGGCCGTTGGCGTCGTCCGAACGGCGGGGCGCGCCGCGTGATCAGTTCGGCTAACGGCCGCTACCGCCGCTGCCGCTCGTGGTCGGCGCCGTGCTGCTGCTCGGCGAGGGGCTGCTCTTGCGGGCGGTCCCGGTCGTGCCGGTGGTCCCGGTGGTCCCGGTCGTGCCGGTGGTCCCGGTCGTGCCCGTGCCGGTCGCGCCCTCTCGCGCCGTGCTGACCTTGGCGGCCGCCTTGTCGGCGGCCTGCGTGACCTTGCCCTCGATGGTGGTCGAGGCCCGGCTCTTGGAGGCGGAGAACAGCGAGCCAACCTCCTCCTGGAGCCGCTGCACGCTGGGGTTTTCGGTCAGCCGCTTGGCGGACGCGCTCAACTGCTCGTACCGCTCCCGGCCCGCCTTCGTGCCGAGCACGTAGCCGATGGCCAGCCCCAGGGCGATTCCCGACTTTCCTTTCATGGTCTGCTCTCCTTCTCGTGGTCGTGCCGGCGGTCGAACTGGCGGAAGAGGGCTTCCACGGCCCGGTGGTCCTGCTTGAGCAGCTTGGCGGCGTCCATGACCTGGCCGGCTCCTTTCTGGCAGGTTCGGTACGTAGGCCTACACCGGCACGGGCAGCGCCAAACCCATCTGGCGGGCGCACTCGTCCGGGGCCCGGCCGTCGCGCTGGCGGATGCTACCCGGAGGCGGGCTCCGGGGCCGGGCCGTCGCGCTGGCGGATGCTACCCGGAGGCGGGCTCCGGGGCCGGGCCGTCGCGCTGGCGGATGCTACCCGGCGGCGCGCCGGTAGCGGTTCACGGCCAGGGGCACGAACACCAGCAGGATCCCGAAGATCCAGGCCAGCGAGTACAGCAGCGGCCTGGTGGTGGGTCCGCCCAGGCAGAGCGCGCGCAGCGCGTTGACCGTGTTGGTGATCGGGTTGACCTTGGCGAACCCCTGCAGCCACCCTGGCATGCTCCCCACCCGCACGAACGAGGAGCTGGCGAAGACCAGCGGGAACACCCAGACGAACCCGGCCGCCTGGGCCGACTCGACGTCGCGGACGGCCAGGCCGATGAACGCGGAGATCCAGCTGAACGCGAGCCCGAACAGCACGGCGAGTGCGATGGCGGCGAGCGCCGCCAGCACCCCGGCGTGGAACCGGAAGCCGACCAGCGTGCCCACCACCGTCATCAGCAGGACCACGAACAGGTTGCGCACGGTGTCGGAGAGGGTCCGACCGGCCAGCACCGCCGAGCGGGCCATTGGCAGCGACCGGAAGCGGTCGATCATGCCGCGAGAGAGGTCCTCGGCCAGCCCGACCCCGGTCTGGGTGGAGCCGAACACCACCGTCTGCACGAAGATGCCGGGCATGAGGTAGTCGACGTAGGCGACCCCCGGGATGGTGATCTCGCCACCGAACACGAAGACGAACAGCAGCACGAACATGACCGGCTGGATGGTGGAGAACAGCAGCAGGGTGGGGACCCGGACGTAGCGGAGCAGGTTGCGCTTGGTCACGGCGGCGGCGTCGGCCACCGTCCAGTACAGCGACGAGTGGCGCTGGGAGGTGATCGTGGCCGCGCTCATGCCGCGCTCCTCGCGGGACGCCGACGGCGCCGTCCCGGCGGTGGCGGCTCGTCGTCGGCCGCAGCCTCCTCGGCGGCCCGGCCGGTGAGGGCCAGGAACACGTCGTCCAGGGTCGGCCGGCGCAGCGCCAGGTCGGAGATGGCGATCCCCTCGGCGTCGAGCCGGCGGACGACCTCGGGCAGGACCGAGGTGCCCCCTCCGATCGGCAGGGTGAGCACCCCCGAGTCGGCCGCGACCTTGGGCGCTCCCGAGCCGAGCGCGGCGACGGCGTCGGCCGCCGCCGGTGCCTGCCCCAGGTCGGCCACCCTGACCTCGAGCTGGTCGCCGCCCACCTTGGCCTTCAGCTCGTCGGCGTTGCCCTCGGCGATGACCCGGCCGCCGTCGATCACCGCGATGTCGTCGGCGAGCCGGTCCGCCTCCTCGAGGTACTGGGTGGTGAGCAGCAGGGTGGTGCCGTCGCCGACCAGCTCCCGGATGGCCTCCCAGAGGCTCATCCGGCTGCGGAGGTCGAGCCCGGTGGTCGGCTCGTCCAGGAACAGGACCTGGGGCCGGCCCACGAGGCTGGCGCCGAGGTCGAGGCGGCGGCGCATGCCGCCCGAGTAGGTCTTGACCGTGCGGTTGGCGGCACCGGTGAGGTCGAATCGCTCGAGCAGCGCGTCGGCACGCCGCGTGGCCTCTGCGCCGCCGAGGTGGTAAAGCTGGCCGACGAGCTGGAGGTTCTCGCGCCCGGTGAGGTTCTCGTCCACGGCAGCGTACTGGCCGGCCAGGCCGATGACCGAACGCAGTCGGGCGGCCTCCCTGACCACGTCGAACCCGGCGACCCAGGCCTGCCCGCCGTCGGGGTCGAGCAGGGTGGTGAGGATCCGCACCACGGTGGTCTTGCCGGCCCCGTTGGGTCCGAGCAGGGCGAGCACGGTACCGGCCGGGGCGGCCAGGTCGACGCCGTCGAGCGCCTTCACCTCACCGAACGACTTGCGCAGGCCCTCGGCGACGATGGCTGGGGGGTCACTCATAGGCCAGGTGCTCCTTGTCGTCGGGCCGGCCCGACGCGCCGGGGCCTGCCCGACGCGCCGGGGCCTGCCTCCCGGGGCGATACTTGACGATTACAACCTTACATGTCGCCAACCAACTTACATGTCGCCAACCAACCCCGCACGGCAAGGGTTCTCTTGAGCGGCGGGATCCGCCCGACCATGGCACAGGCGCTCTTGGGGGGCCGTGGGGGGAGCGTGTACTGGTGGACCCACGGATCCCCAGATAGATGGCACAGGCGCTCTTGGGGGCCGTGGGGGGAGCGTGTGCTGGTGGACCAACGGATCCCCAGAGGGCTGGCACAGGCGCTCTCTTGGGGGGCCGTGGGGGGAGCTCGCTCCCCCCACATGGGCAGAGGCCTGCGTGTGAGTTCCAGTTGCCGCGACGGACAGAGGGCGACGAGCGCCGCCCTCCTCTCAGGCCTGCCGGCTGGCCCCTCCCCAGCTCGTCGCCGCCGCGGGGACCACGCGGTGCTCGAGGGCGAACGCGACCGCCTCGAGCTTGGAGTGGACCCCGAGCTTGACGAGCACGTTCTGGACGTGGGTGCGGACCGTGTTGAGCGACAGGAAGCAGTGCTCGGCGATCCTGCGGTTGGAGTACCCGGCGGCCAGGTAGCCGAGGATCTCGCGCTCGCGGGCGCTCAGCGTCCGCACCAGCAGGTCGACGGCCGGGTCGCGAGTGGGCTGGGGCGGGGCGGTCGAGGTGGTCGGGCCCCCGCGGCCGTCGGCGAGCGTGCGGATCACGGCCGCGACCCGGAGGCTTGAGGTGTCCTTGGCCAGGAAGCCGTCAGCCCCCGCAGCGACCACCGCCGCGACTGTGACGTCGGAGGTGTCGGCCGACAGCACCAGCACCTTGGTGCCCGGGGCGCGCTCCTTGACCTCGCGGAGGACGCTGGTCACGTCGGTCCGCGGCATGTGCGCGTCCAGCAGCAGCACGGCCGGCGCGTACAGATCGGTCAGGGCCAGCGCCTCGGCGCCGTCAGCCGCCACCCCGAGGACGCGCAGGTCGTCCTGGGCGTCGAGCACCATGCTGAGGCCCTCGGCGAAGACCTGGTGATCGTCGGCCAGCACCAGCGTGATCGTGCCCCCCATTATCCCGCCTCCAACTCGGTCTCCGCGGTAGCCAACGCGTTCGTGTGCGAGCTCAATGCCGGCCGGCCCGCGGCTGGCAGCTCGAGGCGGACGACGGTGCCGCCCCCGGCCCGGCTTGCCGTGAGCATGCCGGTGCCGGTCTCCTCGGCGAAGCGGCGCACCAGGGCGAGGCCCAGCCCGTTGCTGTCGCGCCTGCGCCTGGCTTTGCCCATCCCCGGCCCCCGGTCCATCACCAGCACCTCGATGCCGTTGCCGGACGAGCGCCGGACGACCACCTCGACCGGGCTGCCGCCGCCGTGGCGATGGGCGTTCTCGATCAGGTTCTCGAGGGCCTGGCGGAGCAGGACCGCGTCGGTCACCGCCCACAGGGGCCCGGCGCCCTCCAGCTGGACGGTGGCCCGCATGCCTGCGCGGACCGTCTCGGCGGCCTGGGCGGCGATCGCCAGGACGTCGGTGTCCTCGCGCCGCTCCTGGCGGTGGGCGTCGAGCACATGCCTGCCGAGCCGCTCGAGGTCGCCGACCTCGCCGGCGAGCCGCCCGGCGAGCGGACGCGGGTCATCGCCCCTGCCCGCGGTCAGCTCGATGGCCTCGGTGAGAACCCGGACAGCGGCCAGGCGGCGCATGACCTCGTGGGCGAGCAGTGCCAGCGGCTCTGCCCCGCGGTCGTCATCACTCAGCTGCATCACTGCACACCTTCCGATGGGCTCCGCGTGCGCGAGCACGCGGGAACCGGGACCCATGGTCGTGCGACGGTGACGGCGAACCTTCTGGCCGCTGCGGCCGTCCGGTCGCGATGTCGGCATTAAGAGTACGGCAGTTGCAGCAAGCCACTCATCCGGAGAATTGACTACTTGCCCTCCCAGGTCCATCGCAGGACGCTACCCGCCGAGGCTGCCCCGAGCTTCCTGCGGGTCGGACCTGGATCGGACGTCTCACCGCGCCCTGCCTGGCAAGCCCCACCGCGGTTTTCGGTTAGCTGCCGTACCACCAGGTACTGCGGCTGGCGTACGAGTGTGGTCTGGCAATGCGCCACCCTTACAGGCCGGAGGCCCGCGCGGCCGTCACAGGCGGCACCACGGTGGGCTGGCGGCATGGAGGGACGATGGCCCGGGTTTTCCTGGCGGACTGCCAGCCGTTGTTCAACGAGGCGCTCGAAGCGCTGATCGAGCGCGACGGGCGCAACGACGTCGTCGGCTCCGGTTCCTCGGCCGCGCAGGTCGTGGGCGCGGTCGGGCGCCTGCGGCCCGACCTCGTCGTGGTCGACGCCGACCTCGCGCTGGCCTCGCGACCGACGCTGGTCGAGACCGTCCTGGACCAGCTCCCTGAGACCAGGGTCATGCTGCTCACCCAGGAGCTCGGCCTGGACCTGCTGCTCGCGGCCATCCGGTCGGGCGCGGTCGGCGTGGTGGGCAAGAAGAGCGGCACCCGCACGGTGCTGCGCGCGGTCCAGGCGGCGCTGGACGGCGAGGGCGTGGTCCCCCGGGCCATGCTGCCCGACCTGTTCCGACGCCTGCTCGACCTCGGCGAGCGAGCCACCGACTCGCCGCTGAACCGGCTGTCGCCCCGGGAGCGCGAGGTGCTCGCCCTGCTCGGCCGCGGCTGGAACAACGCCCGCATCGGCCGTGAGCTGTTCATCAGCCCCCACACGGTCCGCACCCACGTGCAGAACATCCTGCAGAAGCTCGAGATGCACTCGAAGCTTGAAGCGGCCACCTTCGCAATGCAGCGCGACCTCGCGCCCCGCACCTTCATCCCCGAGCTGAACGGGAGCCGCGCCTTCCAGCGCTAAGCAGGTCACCAGAAGTTCTGCCCATACCCGGGTCAGCGACCAGGGTCTTCCCGTCAAGTTAGGGCTCGCCAGCCAACAACTTGGCCGTTTCATCCCTGAGACACCGAGGTGAGCGCACTCGACCTGGCCAGGTTATTCGGCGGCGAGCCCTTAGGGCCCGCCGCTCGACAACTTGTGCAAGCTCGACCCCGTCTGGCCTGGGCAGGCTCCTTCTGGAATGCCAATGTTGTAGAGCGGCGAGCCCTTACGGACAGGACTTCTGAGCAGGTGCTCAGCCAGGTCGCCGGGCAGCGGGTCAGGAGGCCTCGGCGGCCGGCCTCGACCGGCAGATGCGGTGAATCCCCCAGACCGCGCCCACCACCACGAGCACGTCACCGATGCTCACGACGTTGCTGAGCGGCCACGACGCCGGGATCGAGAACAGGTCGCCGAGGAACGCCAAGCGAGGATGGGGGACGACGGCTGAGTTCGCGAACTCGCCGCCCTCGGTGCGGATGCCCGCCGCCGCCTGCGCCGCGAGGGAAGCCGGCATGACCCCGCCGTTCACGCTCATGGCGAGCGCGTTGAGGGTGGCCCCGAGCCCGACCAGCACCATCCCGGGAAGGCGCCGGTTGGCGAGCACGAACAACCCGGCGATCGGGTAGCAGGCCACCAGCAGCCCACCCCGCACCCCGCCGGGCAGCCCCGGGAGCTCCTCGGCGAGGATGCGCAGCCCGAGCGACGCCGGGAGCGCCCAGACCTGCCCGAGCCGGAACTCGGCCAGGGCGCCCAGCCGGCCGCCGGCCAGGGGGACCAGGAGCGCGCCCAGCGCCACCACGACCATCATCCACACGCTGCATCCCGCCTGACCGTCGCTTGCCATCCCCGCGCCCTCACAACGTATAGTAAGCAGACAAGGGCCGTAGAGGCCGCAGGCTACGCAAATCACGTGAGCAGGCCTAAGAGCGGCCGAACCGGGACGTGGTTTGCTCGGTGCGAAGGAGAGGCGATGAGAAACCGCTTCGCCCGGATCCTGTATTTCGTCAAGGAGAGGCGATGAGAAACCGCTTCGCCCGGATCCTGTACTTCGTCGGTGTGCTCGCGGCGCTCGCCGCGGCGCTGGGTGCCGGGCAGAACTGGCGCAGCTGACCCGTCGGCCGAGGGCGACCTGAGCCCATCCGCGCCGCCCACCGCGGTGGGCGGCGCGGGTCCATCCTGCGGTCGAGCGGCATTCTGCGGGTTTGCAATGAAATTGCGATGGTGTTGAGTTTTTCGTCAGTAATTCACACTAGATTTGAGATACTCGCCTTGAGAACAGCAGGGCGATAACGAGCTTTTAACGTTCTAAGGTATATGCTCCCGCTCTCAGCGTCCCGGGTTGCCGATTTCCCCGCCCTGGCCCGCCTTCGCGCGGCACCCGGTCCCGTTGTGGTGCAGGGGGTTGGGGACCGATGACCCGTTGACGGTTCGAGCCGCCCACCGGTGACCGCGGTGGGGGGCAGGGGGCTGCCGACCGTGCCCGCGCAGGCGAACGCCGCGTGCCGGCCACGGCGCCGTGCGGTGGCCGTGGCCATCGGCCACATCCAGACGGTCTTGCCTTGCCGGGGCCGTCACGTCGGTGTTCGTGTGCGTATCGAGTACAGGAGGTAGGGCGTGGAGACCTGTCGCCCATCGTCGTCACGGCTCGACGCCGTGATCGTGTTCGTCCTCGCCGGCCTGCTCGTCCTGGCCGCCGTGCCCGGCCATGCCCGGCCGGCCACCACCGGGACCGCGGCTCCCGGTGGTGCCGCGCTGGTGGGCCCGTTGCTCACCGCTGCCGGCGGCGCCGTCCGCGTGATCGTGCAGAAGCAGGCCGGGGTCGGCCACCGCGCTCCCGAGCGCGCGGTGGCCCAGCTCGGCGGCCGGGTCACCCGGCCGCTCCCGATCGTCGGTGGGTTCGCGGCCACGTTGCCCGCCGGCGCCGTGCCGAAGCTGGCCCGCACGCGCGGCGTGCGGGCCGTCTCGCACGACGGCCGCATGCACGTCCAGGCCACCCTGGCCGCCCCGCCTCCGTCCACGCCACGCTCGGTCTACCCCCAGGTCGTGCGCGCAAACATGGTGTGGCAGGCCGGGGTGACCGGCAGCGGCGTGACCGTGGCGGTCGTGGACACCGGCGTCGCCGACGTGCCCGACCTGCACGGCCGGTTGGTGCAGGTCACCGACGACCTCACCGGCCAGGCCTCGCCCTGCGTGAACCTGTCCGGCGAGCCGAGCTGCGCCGACTCCTACGGGCACGGCACGTTCGTCGCCGGCACCATCGCCGGGAACGGCGCCTCGTCCGCGGGCAAGTGGAAGGGCGCCGCGCCCGGGGCGCGCATCCTGGCGGTCAAGATCGCCGGCCGGGACGGCGCCGCCGACGTCAGCAACGTGCTCGCCGCCATCCAGTGGGTGGTGTCGTTCAAGGAGCGCTACGGCATCGGGGTGCTCAACCTGTCCCTGGGGACCGACTCCACCCAGTCCTCCACGGTGGACCCGCTGAACTACGCGGTCGAGCGGGCCTGGGACGCCGGCATCGCCGTGGTGGTGTCGGCCAGCAACCGCGGGCCCGGCCCGGGCACCATCTCCAAGCCGGCTGACGACCCCTTCGTGCTCACCGTCGGCGCGATCGACGACAACGGCACGGTGGGCCTGGCCGACGACCTGCTGCCTGACTTCTCCTCCCGCGGCCCGACCGCGGCCGACGGCGTCGCCAAGCCCGACGTCACCGCCCCCGGCGGGCACGTCATCTCGCTGCGCGCCCCGGGGAGCGCGATCGACACGCAGTTCCCCGTCTACGTCGACGGCGCCTACCGCAAGGGCAGCGGCACCTCCATGGCCGCCGGCGTGGTGTCCGGCGTGGCTGCCCTGGTGCTCGAGGCCAACCCGGGCATGCCCCCGGACCGGCTCAAGCACGCGCTCATGGCCACCACCAGGGCCACCGTGACGGCCGACCCGATGGCCGTCGGGACCGGCCTGGTGGACGCGAACGCGGCCGCCTTCACCGCGCCGCCGGGCCTGGCCAACCAGGGCCTTGCGCGCTCCAGCGGGCTCGGCCCGTTCCACCTCTCGCGCGGCACCGTGCGGGTCAAGACCGACGACCTGCTCGGCGGCACGCTGGGGCTCGTGCTCGGCGGCCTGCTCACCGCCCAGCTCCTGCTCTGGGACCCGCTCGGCTACACCGTCGGCGCCTGGTCGAGCGACACCTGGTACTCGACCGGCTGGTACACCTCGCGGTGGTACCGGCTCACCTGGGCCGGCAACGACTGGGGCGGGAGCAACTGGCGCCAGGCCAACGCCTGGTACGGCAACAGCTGGTACGGCTCGGCCTGGTACGGCGCCTGGGAGTAGCGGTTGACCGCGCCCGGGCAGGAGTCGCGGGGAACGGCGCCGGCCAGCGGCGCCGTTCCCCGCTCGGTCCCGCTGCTCTCAGCCCTGCTGGCGGTCGCAGGCATCGCGCTGGGCGCTGCCGGGACCGGCGGCGTCCCGGCGCTCACGCCGCTGTCGGTCACAACGATCGGCGCCCTCCTCGGCGCGCTCGTCGTCGCCGGCACCCTGGAGCTCCGGTACCAGCTCCGGGGCGGCCGCTTCGTCCACGTCGACGAGGCGAACTCGTTCGACCTCTTCGAGGCGGTCCTCACGCCGCTCGTCTTCGTGCTTCCCGGGCTCGGGGCGGTGCTCGTGGTCGGGGTGGCCAAGGCGGTCTCGGAGCGGCTCCTGCGCGTCCCCACCGTGGTCGCCTGCTTCAACGTGGCCCAGTGGATGTGCACCGCGGCCGTGGCGAGCCTGGTGTTCGTCTCGGTGCGCACCAGCGCCATCCCCTCCGTCCGGGACATCCCCGGGCTGCTCCTCGCCATCCTGGCCGGCTGGCTGGTCAACTACCTGGCGCTCGCCATCGTCGTCTACCTGAACCGCCAGCAGCCGCTCCGGCAGGTCGTCGCCACGATGGTGCCGGGCGTCGTCCCCTGCCTGCTGGTGACCGCGGTCAACCTCTGCTTCGGCGTGCTCTTCGTGGCCGCCTACGCCTGGGCGCCGGCCGTGGTCCCGCTGTTCCTGGTGCCCCTCGGGATCCTGCACCGCGCCAACCGCGCCTTCGCCGCGGTCCGCGCCGACCGTGCCCGCCTCCGGGGCATGCAGCGGGCCATGCACGCCCTCGGGGTGCCGATGGACCCCAGGGAGGCGGTCCCGCAGTTCCTGCTCGAGGTGCGGCGCTGCTTCGAGTCGGAGGCGGCCGACCTGATCGTGGTCGCCGGCCGGGCCCGGGCGGTCCACCGCTCGGGCGGCGGCAACCCCGCCTACTTCACGTTCCAGGAGCCGATGGGCACCGAGACGCTGGCCACCGCGCTGCTCACCCTCGAGGAGGCGAAGCGGGTCGGGCCGGGCGTGAGCGACGCCACCATGGTGGACCTGCTGCTGGCCGACGGCTGGCGCAACTGCCTGGCCGCCCCGGTCCGGTCGGGCGGCCAGACCGTCGGCGCCCTGGCCACCTACAACCGGACCGGCCTGGAGGGCTTCGAGGAGGGCGAGCTCGCCGTGCTGGACGCGCTGGCCGGGGAGGTCGGCGGCGCGCTGCAGAAGGGCGAGCTGCTCGAGGCGATCATCGAGGAGCGCACCAAGCTGTCGGAGATCTTCTCCAACACCTCCGACGGGATCGCCACCGTCGACCCGGACGGCAGCGTGGTGAGCTGGAACCCCGGGTTCGAGCGGATCACCGGGTACCCGGCCGCCGACGTGGTCGGGACCATCGGGTTGGCCCGGCTCAGGCCCAGGGACGCCGACGGCCGGGAGGTCCGCATCGACCGCTGGGCGACCGACGCCGGGACCCTGCCTGCCGTGCTCGAGGTGCTCAGCCCGGACGGCCAGCCGTGCTGGGTCTCCTGCGCGTACGCGCGCGTGCCTGCGGCCGGCGGCCGCTACCGGCGGCTCATCCTGACCTCGCGCGACATCACCAAGGAGTTCGAGCTGCGCCGGGCCGAGCGGGCCCTGCGCGAGTCCGAGGCCCGCTTCCGGGCCCTGGTGCAGAACTCCTCCCACATGGTGATCGTGCTCGACGTCGGCGGCGAGATCACCTACGCGAGCCCGGCGTTCTCCCGGATGCTCGGCTACCGGGGCGGGGCGCGGGTCGGGCAGAACCTGTTCGACCTGGTCCACCCGGACGACGTCAAGGAGGCTCGCAGCCGCTTCAGCGACCACCTCGGCCAGCACGACTCGAGCCTCACGTTCGAGTTCCGCATCCTGGCCGCTCACGGCCGCTGGCGGCACGTGGAGACACTGGCCAACAACCTGCTCGAGGACCAGTCGGTCGGCGGGGTGGTGTTCAACTGCCGCGACGTGACCGAGCGCAAGCGGGCCGAGGCGTTGCTGGCCGGCCAGGCCCACGTGCTCGACCTGATCGCCAGGGACGCCCCGCTGTCCGACACGCTCACCGTCCTGGCCCGGGTGATCGAGACCGAGGCCGAGGGCGCCCGCTGCGCGGTCCTGCTGCTCGACGAGGACGGGGCCCGGCTCGGCGTGGCGGCCGCCCCGAACCTCCCGGCCGAAGGCATCGGCGAGGCCGACGGGCTGGCGGTCGGCCCACAGGCCGGCGCGAGCGGCGCAGCCGTCCACCACCAGGCCGCGGTGATCGTGCCCGACGTGACCACCCACCCCAACTGGGCCCGGGCCCGCCCGGCCGCCCAGGCGCTCGGGGTCCGGGCGGCCTGGGCGGTACCGATCATGGCCTCGGACGCGGCCCGGGTGCTCGGCACCCTCACCCTCTACCACGAGACGCCGCGGAGCCCCGAGCCGGCGGACTGGCAGCTCCTCGAGCTGGCCGCCCACCTGGCCGACATCGCCATCGAGCGCACCCAGGCCCAGGCCAGGCTCGCCTACCAGGCCGCCCATGACGCGCTGACCGGTCTGCCCAACCGGGTCTGCTTCCTGGACCGGGCCACCATGGCGCTCGCCCGCACCCAGCGCAGCCGGGCCTCGGTGGCCGTGCTCTTCCTCGACCTCGACCGCTTCAAGTTCATCAACGACTCGCTCGGCCACGCGGTCGGGAACCGGCTGCTGATCGCCCTCGCCCAGCGCCTGCAGCAGGTCATCCGGCCGGGTGACACGGTCGCCCGCTTCGGCGGCGACGAGTTCACCATCCTGTGCGAGGGCATCGCCGACGAGGCCCACGCCCTGGCCATCGCCGAGCGGGTCGCCGAGGCGGTGGCCCAGCCGTTCATGCTCGACGAAGCCGAGGTGTTCCTCACCATGTCGATCGGCATCGCGCTGGGCAGCGGGCCCCACTTCCGGCCCGAGGCGCTGGTCGAGAACGCCGACGCCGCCATGTACCGGGCCAAGGCTCGCGGCGGCAACCGGCGCGAGGTCTTCGACCAGGCCATGCGGGCCAGGGCCAGGCGGCGCCTGGCCCTGCACAGCTCCATGTACCGGGCGGTCGAGCGGGGCGAGTTCCGGGTCTACTACCAGCCCAACGTGTCGCTGGACAGCGGCGAGCTGGAGGGCGTGGAGGCGCTGGTCCGCTGGGAGCACCCAGCCCGCGGTCTGCTCGAGCCGCGGGAGTTCATCGAGCTCGCAGAGGAGACCGGCCTGATCGTGCCGATCGGCACCTACGTGCTGCGCGAGGCGTGCCGCCAGGCCGAGCGCTGGCGCCACGCCGGCCCGGGCGGCAGGCCGCTCAACATGAGCATCAACCTGTCGGCCCGCCAGTTCGCCCGGCCCAAGCTGGCCGGCCTGGTGGCCGACATCCTGGCCGAGACCGGCGCCGACCCGGCCTCGATCTACCTCGAGATCACCGAGAGCGTGCTGATGGAGGACGCCGAGTCCACCACCGCCGCCCTGGCCGAGCTGAAGGCCCTCGGCGTCAGCCTGTCGATCGACGACTTCGGCACCGGCTACTCGTCGCTCACCTACCTGAAGCGCTTCCCGGTGGACAGGGTCAAGGTCGACCGGGCCTTCGTGGACGGGCTGCTCGGCGACCCGGAGGACGCGGCGATCGTGACCGCCGTCGTCAACCTCGCCCACAACCTGGACCTGCGCGCGGTCGCCGAGGGGGTCGAGACCGCCGAGCAGGTCGCCCGGCTGCGCGACCTCGGCTGCGACATCGGCCAGGGGTACCACTTCGGCCAGCCGCAGCCGCCCGAGGCGATGGCGCCCGACCTCGGCCTGCCGACGGGCGTGCCCTGAGCCCTCTCTTCCACGCGCTGCGCCGCCGGGTCGTTGACCGATGCGCGTACCCCTTGCACACTGACGATTCGATCGCATTTGCCAGATGCATCCCAACTGCGGCAGGCGGAGCGAGCATGACGGTCGGCAAGGCTGTGGCGCTGCGCAGGGCGGGCTCGCTCCCGGCCCTGGTCGCGCTCGAGGTCGGCGCGGTCGTGGGCCTGCACCGGCTCGGTGGGCTTGCCGCCTTCCGGGTCCCCTGGCAGCACTTCGGCCGCGACCTCGGCGCCTGGCTGCTGTACAGCCCGGTCGAGGACGTGCTCGGCGCCGTCCTGCGGATGGTCGCGCTGCTGGTCGCCTGGTGGCTGCTGCTGAGCACCGCGCTGTACCTGGCCGCCAGCGTGACCCGGGTGCCGGCCCTGGTCCGCAGCGTCGAGTGGCTCGCGCTCCCGGTCGTGCGCCGGGTGGCCGACCGCGCGGTGGCGGTCGCCCTGGCCACCTCGATCGCCGGTGCCAGCCCAGCGGCCGCGGGCACGATGGCCCGCTGCCGCTGCCGCCACCGCCGCCGCCGCTGCCGCTGCCGCCACCGCCGCCGCCGCCGCCACCGCTGCCGCCGCCACCGCTGCCGCTGCCGCCACCACCACGACTGCGGCGCCCTCTGACGGGTATGTGCCGCGCCCGGCCGGGCCCCCCGGCGCCCAGCCATCCGCCCCGTCGAGCAGCACCTCCACCTCCACCACCACGCCGACGACCACCACCAGGCCGTCGACCACCACCCCGACGACCACGACGAGGCCGGCGACCACGGCCGCGCCGTCCACCACGGCCGCCCAGCCGACGACCACCCCGACGGTGGAGCCCCCAGGCCCGAAGCCCACGTTCCCGGCCACGACGACCACGGCCGCGCCCACCACCACGCGGGCCCCCGCCACGACCTCCACCCGGGCGGCTGCCCCGACCACGGCGCCCGCCCGCCCCCCCGCCCCCACCACCACCAGCGCGCCCGGGCCCGGCTACGTGCCCCACCCGGCCGGCACCACCACGACGACCACCAGTCCGCAGGGCGGCGGCGGCGCCCCCCCGGCGCCTCCGGGCCAGGGGGGCCAGGGCCCTGGCCCGAGCGGCACCGTGCTGCCGACCATCCACCGGGTGGTGCCCGGCGACAATCTCTGGCTGATCGCCAGGAACCAGCTCGCGCTGGCCACCGAGCGCAACCCGCGGTCGCTCCGCAACAGCGAGGTGGCCTCGTACTGGCTGCGGGTGGTCGCCGCGAACCGCAGCCGCCTGCGCTCCAAGCACCCGGACCTGATCTACCCCGGCGAGTACGTGCGCCTCCCCGCCATCCGCAAGAGCGCCGGAAGCTGACCATCCGGCCGCTGCGAGACACCGCCTCGAATTTGTCAGGCCGAACCCGGTCCCGGGCGTGCCGCCCGGCCTTCCGGAATGGCGCCGGCCGGGTGCAGCGCAGCCGGCCACCAGCCGATTGCACATTCCATCCGGGTTTATGACAAAGTTACGGAACTGATGCGCAGCCGGTCCCCTCCCGACCGGCTGCATCCCCCCGCATCAGCAGCCCGGGTTCCCCCGCCCGGTCTCGTCCATCCGTCCGGCGTGTCCGGACCAGGAGGTCAGTGTGCTCAAGGACGTCATCGCACCAGGCGACGTCAGGGTCGCCCCAACGCGGTACACCCCTGCGCGCTCGCCGCTTCGCATCGCCCTGGTCGCCCCGCCCTGGTTCGAGCTCCCCCCCAAGGGCTACGGCGGCATCGAGGCGATGCTGTTCTGGCTCGTCCAAGGCCTGGCCGCACGCGGCCACGACGTCACGCTGATCGGCGCCGGCGAGGACCACACCGGCGCGCGATTCCTGCCCACCTATGCCGAGCCGCCAACCGCCAAGCTGGGCCAGTCGTTCCCCGAGGTGATCCACGCCCTCACCGCCACCGAGTACCTGGACGGATTGGAGGTTGACGTCCTCCACGACCACACCTTGGCCGGGCCGCTGCTGCTCCGCGGCAGCCAGATCCCGGCCATCGTCACCACCCACGGCCCGATCACCGGCGAGCTGGCCGAGTACTACCGCATGATCAGCCGGTACGCCCGGCTGGTCGCGATCTCCGAGTTCCAGCGGGCCAAAGCGCCGCACCTGCAGTGGGCCGGCACGGTCCGCAACGCCGTCCCGGTGGCCGAGTACCCGTTCCAGGCCGAGAAGGAGGAATACGTGCTCTTCCTCGGCCGCATGAGCCCGGAGAAGTCGCCCGACCTCGCCATCCGGGCGGCGCGGGCCGCCGGCCGCGAGATCGTCGTCGCGGCCAAGTGCAACGAGCCGGCCGAGCACGCCTACTTCGAGCAGCGCGTCCGCCCGCTGCTCGGGCCGGACGCCCACTGGTTCGGCGAGGCCGACACCAAGCAGAAGAAGGAGCTGCTGGCCCGAGCCCATTGCCTGGTCTTCCCGGTCCAGTGGGACGAGCCGTTCGGCATCGTCATGGTCGAGGCCATGGCGTGCGGCACCCCGGTCGTGGCCCTGCGCCGCGGGTCGGTCCCCGAGGTGGTCCGCGACGGGCTCACCGGCTGGATCCGCGACGACCCGGCGGAGCTGCCGGCCGCGATCGAGCGCGCCGGCGAGCTCGACCCGTGGCGCTGCCGGGGCTGGGTGGCCGACAACTTCGACGTGTCCGGCATGGTCAGCGGGTACGAGGCCATCTTCCGGCGGGCGGCCCTGCTGGCCCCGCAGGTGGTGGCCTGACCGCGGGCCCGGGGCTCAAGCAGCCGGAGGCGGTAGCCCCGGGCCCCCGGACCGACGGCCGGGCGGGCCCAGCCAGAACGGGCTGGAGTAGGCGATGGCCCGGCCCAGCCCGGCCCACTCGCCCTTGGCGCGTGGGTCGGGCTGGTCGGCCGGGTCGCTGACCCGCAGCACCACCCAGGCGCCCTCGGCCGGGCCCAGCCGGGCCTCGAAGGCGACGACCGGCTCCTCCGGCGCCGGCACCTTCACGTCCTCGGCGGCGGCCAGGACTGGCAGCAGGGGCCCGGGACGCAGCACCTGCACGTTCAGCGGCCGGCCCTGCCAGCTCTGGCCGCGGTCGAGGTCGACCTCGAAGCTGGCAGGGCCGCCGCCATGGGCGACCGTGCCGCCCATGCGCACGCCGTTCAGCGACGCGTCCAGGCGCAGGCCCTTGACCCGGGTGGCGTAGAAGCGCCGGGCGGCGAGCGCCTCGAGCACGCCCGCCCGGGTCAGCTCGTGGACGTACAGGCCTGCCCGTCCCTTGCCCTCCGGGAACCCCCAGTCGGCGCCGTGCTCGTCGCTGACGCCGAGGATGCCGACCCGCCAGCCGGCGTTCAGGCACTGGTTGAGGGGTGACTCGCGCCCCCGGTCGGTGCCCTTGAACAGGTAGTCGTCCTTCTTGTTGAACATCTCGAGGCTGACCACGCGTTCGGCCAGGGCCGGCCGGTAGCCGAAGTTGCCGAAGCGCAGCCGCCCGGTGCCGGGATGGTTGAAGCCGATCAGGCCCTCGGGGGCGTCGCGCTCCAGCCAGCGCCAGAGCGGGGCCATGGAGACGACCAGCGTGCGCACGGGGTCGGTCCAGCGCTGGCCGCCCCAGACGTTGACGTGCCCGAACAGCGCGCTCGACCACTCGAACCCGCGCAGGGCGGCGAACTCACCGGGCGCGTCGGCGGCGTCGGCCAGCCGCGCCGTCGTCTCCCAGGCGCGGTCGTCGATGCCGGTCCAGCCGGGCGCGTCGACCAGCCCCAAGAAGACCGACGCCCAGCGGGAGTGGTCGGTCAGCGCGGCCACGTCGAGGCCTGACTCGCGCATCGAGGCGAAGGCACGCGCCGGGTCGCCCTCGCCGTCCGACAGCATGGTGTGGTTGTGCAGGTCGGCGTGGACCAGGAAGGGTCCGGGGAACAGCCGGGACCGCCGGCTGGTGCCCCACGCGTCGAGCCCGGGGCCCGGGGAGGGTGCCTGCTCCGTCATGCACGAACGGTACCGCGCCGCGGGGCCGGGCGGGGGTCCGTGACCCATTCGTGCCCGTCTGCGCCAACTCGGCGCAGCCGGTCGGTCCCGCGGGCTGCCGGTACCGTGGCGGGCGGTCCGCGACGACAATGGCGTGGCCCGTTCGGCAGGCACCAGCTACCCGGAAGGCGGCGGCCATGCCAGCTCCGAGGATCGTCCACCTCGTCCCCCACACCCACTGGGACCGCGAGTGGTACGAGCCGTTCCAGCGCTTCCGCATGCGCCTGGTCGACCTGGTCGACCGGGTGCTCGACCTGGCCGAGGCCGACCCGGGGTTCGCGTTCACGTTCGACGGCCAGACCGCCGCGATCGAGGACTACCTCGAGGTGCGGCCCGAGGCCGAGGCGCGCGTGCGCCGCCTGGCCGGGCGCGGGCAGCTCGCCCTCGGCCCCTGGCGCATCCTGGCCGACGAGTTCCTGGTCTCCGGGGAGACGCTTGTCCGCAACCTCGAGAGCGGCTGGCGGCGCGCCGAGGCCCTCGGCGGCGCCATGCCCGTCGGCTACCTGCCCGACGAGTTCGGCCATGCGGCCCAGCTCCCGCAGCTCCTGCGCCGGGCGGGCATCGGCGACGCGGTGCTCTGGCGCGGGGTGCCGGCCGCGATCGACCGCCACGCGTTCACCTGGGTCGCACCCGACGGGTCCGCGGTGCGCGCCGAGTACCTGGCCGCCGGCTACGGCAACGCCCTACGGCTGCTCGCCCTGCCAGAGCGGCTGGCCGACCGGCTCGAGGCGTTCGACGAGGTGATGCGGCCCTTCTTCGGCGACGACGAGCCACTCGGCATGTACGGCTCCGACCACACCGAGCCCCTGCCCAACCTGGCCGGCCTGGTGGCCGACGTGAACGCGGCCCAGGACCGGTGGCGGCTGCGCATCGAGACCCTCGGCGCCTACGTCGCCGGGCTCCCCGCCGACGGCGGCCACCTCCCGCGCTGGCAGGGGGAGCTGCGCTCCGGGGCGCGGGCGAACCTGCTCATGGGGGTGACCTCCGCGCGGGTCGAGCTGAAGGCGGCCTGCACCCGCGCCGAGCGACTCCTCGAGCGCTACGCCGAGCCGCTGCAGGCGCTGTGGGGCGGGTCCTGGCCGGACCGCTTCCTCGACCTCGCCTGGGGGAAGGTGATCGAGAGCTCGGGCCACGACTCGGTCACCGGCTGCGGCGCCGACGCCGTCGCCCACCAGGTGCACGGCCGCTTGGCCGAGGCCGAGCAGATCGCCTCCGCCCTGCGCGACCGCGCCGCCGCCAAGGTCGCCGAGGGTGTCCCTGCCGGTGCGGCGGCCGTGCTCAACCCGTCCCCGCACCCCCGCAGCGGCCTGGTCGAGCTCGTGCTGCCCGTGCCCGCCGCCTGGGCCGCGGTCGAGCTGGAGCTGCCCGACGGCCGCCGCCTCCCCACCCAGGAGACCGCGAGCGACGCCACCCGCTGGGAGATGAGCGTGGAGGCCACCACGGGGCGGCGCCTCCTGGCCGACGTGCCGGTCCCCGCCCTGGGCTGGACCACGGTCCGGCCCGCCCCGGCCGGCCCCGATGCGGCCGGCCCCGATGCGGCCGGCCCCGATGCGGCCGGCCCGCCGGGCCCGGGAGACGCGGCGGCCGGTGGCGCCGCCGCCGGGCCGCCCGCGGACGCGGTGCGGGCGGGGGAGCGGTGGCTGTCCAACGGGCTGGTCGAGGTCGAGGTGGGCGGGGACGGCACCCTGCGCGTCTCGGGCGGCGGGGTCGAGCTGGCGGGCGCCGCCCGACTGGTCGACGGGGGCGACGCCGGCGACCTGTACAACTACGGTCCGCCGCCCGACGACGAGCTGGTGGACGCGCCGGCGTCGGTGGGCGTGCGCCGCGTCGAGGGCGGCCCGCTGCGCGGGCGGCTCGAGGTGGCGCGCGCCTACCGCTGGCCGCGCGGGCTCCGGGACGACCTGGCCGCCCGCGACGCCGAGCGGCACGAGGTCGCCACGACCACCCTGGTGGAGGTGAGGGCGGGCGAGCCGTTCGTGCGCCTGACCGTGGTGGTCGACAACCAGTGCACCGACCACCGCCTGCGGCTGCACGTGCCGCTGGCCGCGCCCGCCGACCGGTCGTTCGCCGAGGGGCAGTTCGCGGTCACCGAGCGGGGCCGCACCGCCGAGGGCGGGCACGGCGAGGTGCCGCTGCCCACCTTCCCGGCCCGCGGCTTCGTGGCTGCCGGCGGCGCGGCGCTCCTGCTCGACCAGGTCACCGAGTACGAGCTGCTCGACGGCGAGCTGGCCGTGACCCTGCTGCGGGCGGTCGGGCGGATCAGCCGCAACGACCACCCCTACCGCGAGGAGCCGGCCGGCCCCGAGCTGGCCACGCCCGGGGCCCAGGGCCTGGGCCGGCGCGAGTTCCGCCTGGCCGTGCTGCCCCACAGGGGTCGATTCGAGGAGGCCGGGGTCCTGCGCGCCATGGAGCGCTACCAGCACGAGCTGGTCACCGCGCCCGGCACGGCCACGCCCGGCGGGCCCGTGGAGCCAGGCCCGGCCGGGGAGCCAGGCCTGGCCGAGCAGGCCGGTCCGGCCGGGGGGCCCGGCCTGGGCGAGCAGGCCGGCCCGGCCGGGGGGCCAGGCCCGGGCGAGCAGGCCGGTGTCGAGGTCGCCGGGGACGGCGTGGTGCTGTCGTCGCTCCGGCGCCGCGACGGCCGGCTCGAGCTGCGGCTCGCCTGCCAGCACCCCGCGGGCACCACCGCAACCGTCACCGGTCGGTTCGCCCGGGCCCGCAGGGCCGACCTGCTCGGCCGGCCCGGTGCCGACCTGCCCGTTGACGGGCGTGCGCTGCGGCTGCCCCTCGGCCCCTGGGAGATCGCCACCGTGCAGCTCTCCGAGTATCCGGCGTGGCCGGGGACCACCGGGGCGCATCCAGCCAGTGCTCGCCAACCCAATGCTGGTCGGTTAGGGCCCGCCGCTCGAGAACTTGTGCAAGCTCGACCCGTCTGGCCTGGGCAGGCTCCTTCTGGAATGCCAATGTTGTAGAGCGGCGAGCCCTTAGGTCACGTACTGGCGCGGTGACCAGCATGGATGTCGTGTGTAGATACGGGAAGGCTCTCGTAGGTGACCGGCATTGTCGCTAAACCGGATATGCTTATCAAAACGGTCAATAGGACGCCATGGACGAGGCGCCTGTCGCACGGCCCGGGCGGCGGATGCCGCGCAGGCGCCTCCGCCTGCCGCACCCGCTGGTCGTGCTGCTGCTCGGCATCGTGCTGGCGCCGACCGCGTGCTCGCTGACCTACAACGTGCTGACCGACCAGCCGGGGCTGCCACCGCAGGCGCTCGCCCGGGGCCCGTTCGTCCGGGCCGCGGGCGTGCTCACCCACTACGAGCGCTGGGGCAGGCGGGGCTCGGCGGTCGTGCTCGTGCCCGGGTTCGCACAGTCGACCTACGTCTGGCACCGGGTGGCGCCACTGTTGGCCCGCGCCCACCTGGTCTACGCGCTCGACCTGCGCGGCTTCGGCTACAGCGAGCGCAAGGGCCCGTTCACCCTGGCCGCCGACGCCGACCAGGTGCAGGGGTTCCTGGCCGCGCTGCGCATCGACCGGCCGGTGCTGGTCGGCCACGGCTCTGGCGCGGCCGTGGTCGCCGAGGTCGCCCGCAGGGCGCCCGGCTCGCTCCGCGGCATCGCGCTGGCCGGCGGGGACGCCCTGGCCGGCCCGGGCCCGCCGCTGTGGGCGCGTCCGCTGCTCGTGCAGCCGTTCCGGACCAGCGTGATCCGGCTGGTGTCGCGCTCGGACCTGCTCCTCGGGGCAATCCTCGAGCGGGCCTGTGGGCCGGGCTGCGCCCCGCCCGACGGGCGGGCCCTGGCCGCCTGGCAGGGCCCGCTCCGGGTGGCCGGCAGCGAGGCGGCCCTCGCCGCGGTCCTCGGCCGACCCGCTCCCGGCCTGACCCCGGCGGCGCTGGCCGGCATCCGGGTGCCGGCCCTGGTGGTCTGGGGAGCGGTCGACGCCAGCCGGCCGCTCGACGCGGGCTGGGGCGCGGCACGGGCCCTGCGCGCGAGGCTCGTGGTGATCCCTGATGCCGGGCACCTGAGCATGGTCGCCGCACCCGGCCCGTTCGCCGCCGCCGTCGAGCGCCTCGCCGCCGCCACCGGGAGGCCCGGGTGACGGTATGGTGGCGTCCGGACGGCTGGGGCCGGCGACGCTCAGGCCCCCGGCCCGGGACAGGGCCCGACCAGTGCCGGTGGGCCGGTTGCAGGTGTCCGGGGGTCGAGCAGACGGGTACCGTTGCCGAAACCCAGTACAAGCCCGCCCGACGACCTCGACGCTCAAGGAGACCTTCATGTGCGGGATCATCGCCGTGGTGCGACGCCCCTCCGGCCGCACGCCACCGGCGGCCGCCGAGGTGATGCTCGGGATGGAGCGGGCCTTGGCGCGCTGCGCCGAGGCAGGCCAGGCCGAGGCCGCCACAGCGACCCACCTGGGCCGGGCCGCCGCCGAGCTGGAAGCGGTCGACGGGCTGCTGCGGGGCGCAGCCGGCCTCGGGTGCCTGCTCGGCGACCCGGCCCGGCTGGCCGCGCTCGACCGGCGCGCCGGCGAGCTCGAGCACTTGGTTGGCGAGGTGGAAGCGCACCTCGACGCCGGGAAGCAGGGCCAGCCCGCCGCCACCCTCGAGCCGGTCAACGCGGCGCTGGTGCGGCTCAAGGACGCGCTGTGGGCGGTCCGCCGCGACCGGCTCGGGACCGCCCAGGCGGTGGCGGCACTGGCCGGGCCGGACCCGGGACTGGCCGCGGTCGAGGCGTTCGCCTCGATCCAGACGGCCCTGTCCGCGCTCGACCGGCTGGAGGTGCGCGGGCGCGACTCCGCCGGGCTGCACGTGCTCGTCACCGGGCACGGCCTCGACCTCGACGACCCGAAGGTCGCCCGCCTGCTCGCCGCCCGGCAGGACCGGCTGTTCACCTCCCGGGCGGTGCGGGCCCCCCACGGCCACCTCAGCTTCGTCTACAAGGCGGCGAGCGAGGTCGGCGAGCTGGGCGACAACGGCCGCCGGCTCCGGGCCGCGATCGCCGGGGACGCGCTGCTCCACCGGGCCCTGGCCGGCGAGGGCGCCGAGGCGATGGTGCTCGGGCACACCAGGTGGGCCAGCGTCGGCATGATCAACGAGGCCAACGCCCACCCCCTCAACCAGGAGGAGGACGGCGGTCCCCAGACCCCCTACACGGTGGCCGCGCTCAACGGCGACGTCGACAACCACACCCAGCTCGTCGAGCGACACGGGCTCCACCTGCCCGACGAGATCACCACCGACGCCAAGGTCATCCCGGTGCTGGTGTCGCGCCGGCTCGCCGCCGGCATGCCCGTGGAGGAGGCGTTCCGGCAGACCGTGGCCGAGTTCGACGGCTCGGTCGCGATCGCCGCGAGCGTGGCCGAGGCCCCAAGCCGTCTGCTGCTGGCGCTGCGGGGCAGTGGCCAGGCGCTGTACGTCGGCCTGGCCGACGACCTGTTCGTGGTCGCCAGCGAGCCCTACGGCCTGGTCGAGGAGAGCGCCCGCTACCTGCGCATGGACGGCGAGGCCACGAGCGGCCCGGACGGCGGCGGCCGCGGCCAGATCGTCGTGCTCGACCGGGCGCTGGCCGGCACCACCGCCGGGATCCGGCGGCTGGCCTACCAGGGCGGCGACCTGCCGGTCGGCGAGGGGGACCTGCACCGGGCCGAGATCACCACCCGCGACATCGACCGCGGGACGTTCCGGCACTACCTGCTGAAGGAGATCTCCGAGGCGCCGCTCTCGCTGCGCAAGACCCTGCGCGGCCGGATCAGGGAGACGGGCGGGCGCCTGGCCGTCAACCTGGGGCCGGAGACCCTCCCAGACGCGGTCCGCCGGCGCCTCGAGACGGGCACGATCCGCCGGGTGCTGGTGATCGGGCAGGGCACCGCGGCCGTGGCCGGCATGAGCGTGGCCACCTCGGTCACCGAGGCGCTGGGGGGCGCGGCCCTGACGGTCACGGCGCTGCCCGCCACCGAGCTGAGCGGGTTCGGCCTGGACGACGACATGGGCGACGCCCTGGTGGTGGCGATCAGCCAGTCGGGTACCACCACCGACACCAACCGCACCGTCGACCTGCTGCGGGCCAGGGGCGCCGCGGTCCTTGCGATCGTGAACCGGCGGGGGAGCGACCTCACCCACAAGGCCGACGGGGTGCTGTTCACCTCGGACGGGCGCGACGTGGAGATGAGCGTCGCCTCCACCAAGGCGTTCTACGCCCAGGTGGCGGCGGGGCTGCTGCTCGCCTTCGCCATCGCCGACGCGGTCGGCGCCGGCGACCCCGACCAGCGCCACGAGCTGCTGGCCGCCCTGCGCGAGCTGCCCACCGCCATGGAGCGCCTGCTCGGCCAGCGCGAGCACATCGCGGCGCTCGCGCACAGGCACGCGCCGGCCAAGCGCTACTGGGCGGTGGTCGGCAACGGGCGCAACCGGGTCGCCGCCGAGGAGATCCGGATCAAGCTGTCCGAGCTGTGCTACAAGTCGATCGCCTGCGACGCCACCGAGGACAAGAAGCACATCGACCTGTCGTCGGAGCCCCTCACGCTGGTCTGCGCCGCCGGCCTGGTCGGGTCGGCCGCCGACGACGTGGCCAAGGAGGTGGCCATCTTCCGGGCCCACAAGAGCGTCCCGCTGGTGATCGCCACCGAGGGCGAGGCCCGGTTCAGCGCGGCTGCCGGGGTCATCGCGGTGCCCGCCGTCCACCCGGCGCTCGCCTATGTGCTGTCGACCATGGCCGGGCACCTGTTCGGCTACGAGGCGGCGCTGGCCATCGACGCCCAGGCCCTGCCGCTGCGGCAGGCCCGGGCGGCCATCGAGCGGGCCGCTGGCTCGACCCGCACCGCCGACGAGCTGCTCGACCGGCTCGGCCCGGAGCTGGAGGCCCCGGCTGCGGAGTACCGGACGCGCCTGCGCGACGGCCGCTACGACGGCACCCTCGAGGCGAGCACCGCGCTGTCAGTGGCGACGCTGCTCCGCTACGCGGAGCGGGCCATCCCGCTCGACGCCTGGCAAGCCGAGTTCGGCACCCAGGCGACGCCGGGCGCGGTCGTCGACGACCTCGCCGTCGCCCTCACGACCGGCATCGACGAGCTGACCCGGCCCATCGACGCGATCAAGCACCAAGCCAAGACCGTGACCGTCGGCATCTCGCGCTCGGACGAGACCGTGCTCACCGTGCCGCTGGTGCGCGAGCTGCTCGACGCGGGCGCGGTCCGCGCCCAGCTCGGCTACGACACGCTGCGGGCCGTGGCCGCGCTCGACCCGGCGGTCGCGCGTGTCACCGGGTTCACCCGCTACCGCATCGAGGGGGAGGCGGGCGACGAGGCGGCCAAGCTCGCCGTGCTCGCCAAGGGCGGGATCTCCGAACGGCTGGTGTCACGGGCCGAGCAGGACCACCGCCTGCGCGGCACCAAGCAGCTCGTGGCGATCGAGCGCCAGGTGCTCGTGGCCAGGGGCCGCAGCGACGGCCGCACCGTCCTGCTGGTCCCCGAGGTCGCCGGCGGCCACGTCACCGGCCTCACCCTGCTGCACGTCGACTTCCACGAGCGGCTGCCCGCTGCCCGCGCGCGCACCGTGCTCGAGGGGTACCGGAGCCGGCTCGCGGCGCTGCGCAGCGCCGTGACCGAGACCGAGCCGGCGTTCGACGAGGCGCTGCTCGGCGAGCTGCCGGTGGCGAGCCTGGTCACCGACCCGGTCGAGGCGCTCGCCGACCGCTGGCGGAGCACCCCCGCAGCGCCGTAGCCCGGCCGCGACGCCCGAGGGGGCGTCATCGCCCCCGCCCGGGGACGCGCCGGTCAGCGCCTGGCCAGTGCCTGGAGCCTCCTGAGCGCCGGCCGGGACGCGCCGGTCAGCGTCTGGCCAGTGCCTGGGGCTTCCCGAGCGCCTGCTGCCCCTCGTCACGGACCAGCTCGGCCTCGTCCGGTCCGGCCCCGTGCCTTGTCTGCCGTCCCGAGCCCTGCCAGCCGTTCTCCCGAGCTCAGGAGGGCTCTTGCGCGCTCAGGGCAGGAACACCTCACCGCCCTCGTGAAACGCCGAGGCTAGTCCGAATTGCATTGCTAGAGCGGTGTAAGTTCTCTGTCAGGAAAACTACTTTCGCCTGAAGTGAGGTGCTATGGGGATCGGCGCTGGCCAAGGACGCAGGCCGGAGGCGGGCCAGCGCCCCAGGGGATGGCGCGACCGCGTCCGAGCGGTCTGGCCGTCGCCGCTGCGGCAGGCCGAGCCGCCGCGGGCGCGGCGGCCGGTGGATCTCGCCGCGGCAGCGGAGTTCCTGCACCTCTTCCATGCCGAACGCCCCGAGGCAGGGCCCCCGCAACCGCGGCTGGACGAGATCCGGGCCCAGATCGAGCGGGACGGGACCTACGTGCACACTGCCGCCGAGCTGGCCTTCGGGGCGCGGGTGGCGTGGCGCAACTCGAGCCGCTGCATCGGCCGGCTCTACTGGCGCAGCCTGAGGGTCCGCGATCGCCGGCACGTCACCGCCGCCGAGGACGTCGCCGCCGAGGCGTTCGCCCACCTGCGGGAGGCCACCAACGGCGGGCGGGTCCGCCCGACCGTTACCGTCTTCGCGCCGGGCACGCCCCAGCGGGACGGTCCCCGGATCTGGAACGAGCAGCTGATCCGCTACGCCGGCTACCGGCGGGCGGACGGGACGGTCGTCGGCGACCCCCGCTCCGCCGGCTTCACCGAGGCCGTGCGCGGGCTCGGCTGGGCGGGTGGGCCGGGCACGCGGTTCGACGTGCTGCCGCTGGTCGTACAGGCCCCCGGGAAGCCTCCCAGGATGTTCGATCTGCCCGGCGACGCCGTGCTCGAGGTCGGGCTCAGCCATCCCTGCCACGAGTGGTTCGCCGACCTCGGGCTGCGCTGGCACGCCGTCCCCGTCATCTCGAACATGTGCCTGGAGATCGGCGGCATCTGCTACCCGGCCGCGCCGTTCAACGGCTGGTACATGGGCACGGAGATCGGCGCCCGCAACCTGGCCGACGCCGACCGGTACGACCTGCTGCCCGTGGTCGCCGGCAGGCTCGGGCTCGACACCACCAGCGAGCGGTCGCTGTGGCGTGACCGGGCGCTGGTCGAGCTCAACCTGGCCGTGCTCCACTCCTTCGACAAGGCCGGGATCACCATCGCCGACCACCACACCGAGTCCCGGCGCTTCCTGGCCCACCTGGCCAGGGAGGAGCGGGCCGGGCGGGCCACGCCCGCCGACTGGTCGTGGATCGTGCCGCCGATCTCGGCCGCAGCCACTCCCGTGTTCCACCGCTACTACCACGAGGCCGACCTGCGCCCGAACTACGTCCACCACCCCGATGCGCAGGCGCTCGCCCAGGGCGTCACGCCGGCCTGAAGGCC
>WNFV01003799.1_pt1 | contig 39466 bp, 48 predicted proteins | sample 5400101 | NCBI WGS metagenome assembly WNFV01 (sample SAMN13153361, study PRJNA577476) | soil metagenome | isolation source: 115 cm soil or saprolite under grassland replicate 1 | place: USA:California | collected 2016-06-15 | reverse complement strand
CTTTTCACCGGCAGCTTCCAGCTCAACGGCCAGACGATGGTCAAGCGAGTGCTGGTGCCGGCGGTGGATCCTTCCCAGCGCACGTCGTAGTTCTCACCGTCGGGCACTCGACGCGTCCGCTCGAGGAATTCATCGGGCTGCTGCGGCACCACCACGTCGAGAACCTGGTCGACGTCCGCACCATGCCCGCCTCTCGCCGCATGCCTCACTTCGCGAAGTCGGCGCTGGAGCGATCGCTGGCCGCGAACGGCATTCGCTACGCGCACATGCCCGAGCTCGGCGGCCTTCGCAAGCCGAAGCCTGATTCGATCAACACGGGCTGGCGCAACGTTAGTTTTCGCGGCTATGCCGACTACATGCAGACCGACGAGTTCTGGGCAGGAATCGATCGCCTGGAGAGGCTCGCGCAACACGATCCCATCGCGATCATGTGCGCCGAGGCCGTGCCCTGGCGCTGCCACCGCTCGCTCATCTCCGACGCGCTCACGCTGCGCGGCGTTGAGGTGAGGCACATCACCGGCCCATCGCAGCCAACGCTGCACATGCTCACTCCATTCGCCCAGGTCCGCGATGGCCGCATCACATACCCGCCGCCGGATACACTCGCCCTTTGAGGGGAATGGGCAAGAAACAGGTGCGCCAGGTGCGCACCCAGATGCGCAAGATCCAACCCAAACAGGCCGCCTCCAACGCGCAGGGCGCAACCCGCAAGCAGCGTGAGCGCTACGTCCAGTCGGGAGGCATGCTCCAGGGCTATTCGCCGGACTATGTGATCCGTATCGGCTACATCTCGATCGCGGTCGCGGTCGTTTGCCTCCTGATCATCGCGGCCCTGCTGATCTTCATCCCGCCCATCTACGGCTGGATGGTCGCGGTGGCGGCGGCGATTGCGTGGATCCTTCCCATCGCGTTGCTGGCCAGCTTCGTCGGTCCCGGGTTCCGCCTGGCGCTGAAGGACAAGAGGGCGGAGCCGCGGCTGGTCCAGGGCCAGCTCGTCGGCGCGAGTTCCGTGAGCACGTCGATGGGACTGGGCATGATGATGGTCCAGACGCGTGGAGGCGTGGAGCAGTACCTGGTGCCGCCGGCGCGGTTGAAGCAGGTGCCCGGCAACCAGGTCAACATCGTGCTCACGGTCACGCCGCATCTGAAGCACGTCAAGTCGGTGGGCGTCATGGGGCAGCGCATGGTCGGCCGCGTCGAGCCGCCGGTGCCTGCCGTCATGCGGCGCCTGCAGCTTCTGCCGCTCGCGACTCCGCTCGCCCTGGCGCTGGCGGCGGTCGTCGGCGCCGACGCGGTCGCGCTGGCGCCGATCTCACCCGAGCCGTTCCACGCCGGACTCGCCATCCTCGTCGGCACCGCGCTCGCAGCGGCGGTGTACGGGGTCTCCTATCTCCTGCAGCGGCGGATGATGGACGAGGTCCAGTCCCTGGTCCCGCGCGCCTAGGAGGCCTTCTCGGGCTCCTTTGTCGTCCCCTTGTCGGTGATGGGCTCGGTCTCGACACCCGGCATCGAGGGGCTCGCCTCCGCCGGCTTCCCGCCGAGGCCGGTCTCGGGAAGCAGCTTCTTGCGCTCCGGGTAGGCGGCGATCAGCAGCAGCGAGAACGCAAGGCCGAAGATCACCGGCCCGAGGTGGAAGCCTCTGCCGCCGAGGCCAGAGATGACCTCGAAGATGAGCACGACGACGCCGTAGAGGATTCCCGCGCGGACCCAGGCGATCGAGCCGGAAGGGTTGAAGGCGGCGACGATCAGCCCGATCCCCAGCACCGCCGCGGCGGCCGAGCCGTTGGTGCCGACCTGGTCGTCGATCGATTTGAAGGATTCAATCAGGACCCTCCCGGTGGAGCCTCCCAGCAGGCCAATGCCCATCAAAAGCATCCCGATCCGGAGGATGAGCGGTCTCACGCCCGCGACTCTATACGGCGGGTACCGGCTTGGTCACGGGTTAGACTCGAATCGATGACGAATGACGTTCACATCACTCCCGAGGGCCTGGAGGCCGTCCGCCGCCAGCTGGAAGAGCTGACCACCCAGCGGCGGCCGGCGATCGTGGCCAAGATCAAAGCAGCCCGGGAGCTGGGCGACCTCTCCGAGAACTTCGAATACCACGCGGCCAAGAACGAGCAGGGGATGATGGAAGCCCGGGTCAAAGAGCTCGAGGCCATCATCAAGAACCACGTCCTGATCGAGACGCAGACGGAAAAGGGCGTCGTCGGGATGGGCAGCACGGTCCGTTTCTCCGAAGACGGTGAGGCCGAGGAGACCTACCGCATCGTCGGCCCGACCGAGGCCGACCCGAAGGCAGGTCGCGTCAGCTACGAGTCGGCGGTCGGTAAGGCTTTGCTCGGCCACAGGGTAGGCGATAAGGTCGCCGTCAAAACGCCGGGCGGCCAGTACAGCGTGCGCATCATTGCCATTGAGTAAGTCAGTCGCCACCGCGACTCCACTCGAAGGGTTGCGGCGATGGATGGCCAACCGCCACCTCAGTGCCCTCTACATCACGCACCCCGTTTCGATCGCCTACCTCACCGGCTTCGCGGCCAACCCGCACGAGCGCCTCATGTCGCTGACCGTCAGCGCTTCGGGCGCGACGCTGATCGTCCCGGCGCTCGAGGCCGAGAACCCGAACGCTCGCGCCGCCAGCGTCGAGGTCGTGTCCTGGCGCGACGGCGAGGATCCGTACGAGCTGGTCGGTCGCGCGCTTGGCGGCGTCAGCGAGGCGGGCGTCGAGAAGGAGAAACTGAGCCTGCACGCCGCCGAGGTGATCACCAGCCGGACGGGGATCAGCGAGCTCGTCGACGTCGGCCCCGAGATCCGGCGCCGCCGGCTGATCAAGAACGAGGAAGAGATCGAGAAGCTGCAGCGCGCGGCGGAGATCACCGACGCTGCGGCCGAGAAGGTGCTCCCACTTCTGCGCGCCGGCCAGTCCGAGGTCGACGTCGCACTGATGATCGATTCCACCATCGGGGAGCTCGGCGGCAGCCTGTCGTTTTCGACACTCGTGCAGTCGGGACCAAACTCTGCGCTGCCTCACCTCGAACCAAGCAACCGCAAGCTGACGGCCGGCGACCTCGTCCTGCTCGACTTCGGCGCCGCGTTTGAGAACTACAAGGCGGACACCACGCGGATGGCCGTCGTCGGCGAGCCGAGTGCGAGACAGCGCGAGATCCATGCCCTGGTGCTGGCCGCCCACGACGCCGCGATCGCGGCCATCCGGGCCGGCCTGACCACGGGCGACGTCGACGTGGCCGCGCGCACGATCATCGAGGCTGGCGGCTATGGGAAAGAGTTCTTCCACCGCATCGGGCACGGTCTGGGCCTGGAGGACCACGAAGATCCAAGCCTCGACCCGGGCTCGAAGACAGCGCTCGAGGCGGGCATGGTGTTCACGATCGAGCCGGGCATCTACATCCCCGGATGGGGCGGTGTGAGGATCGAGGACGATGTGGTGGTCGAGGAGACGGGATGCCGCGTGCTGACGAGATCCGACCGCTCCCTGCACGTAATCACGACGTGATGCTCGCGCCGGGCATGCGGCGCACAGCGCAGCGGGCGATGGTCTACGAGGCGATCGTGCGCCTTGGCGGACACTGCACCGCCGAGGAGCTGACGGAAGAGCTCCACAAGTCGAAGCCGGGGTTTCCGCGCAGCACCGTCTACCGGGCGCTGGAAGCGCTGACCGCTTCGGGCTCCGTGTACGCCGCGCACCTCGGCGACGGCCCGACGCACTACGAGCTCGCGAGCGGCGATCACCACCATGCGGTCTGCCAGGTGTGCGGCGGCGTCATGCACATCCAGGAAGAGCTTGTCCACGAGCTAGAAAGGCACCTCGAGGAGGGCCATGGATTCAAGCCGGTGCGCACGGAGGTGCTGGTGGTCGGGGTCTGCGACGATTGCTCGCGCAACCCGGCGCCGCATCAGTCGCGCCGCCGCGTGATCGACCCTCACCACAGACGATAAGGAGCGGTCCATGGAGTCCAAGATCGTCGGCACCGTGATGCCGGTCCTCGAGCTGAGCATGCAGCCCAACGACAAGGTGTTCGCGGAGTCGGGGGAGCTGTCGTGGATGTCGATGGCCGTCCAGATGCAGACGGGCACCTCGGTCGGGGGGCAGCAGGGCGGATTCATGGGCGCGCTTGGTCGCGCGTTCGCCGGCGGGACTCTTTTCATGACCGAGTACACCGCGGTCGGTGGTCCGGGACTGCTCGCCTTCGCGGCGAAGCTGCCAGGGCAGATCGTGCCCCTCGAGGTCGCGCCGGGGCACGGCTACCTGGTCCACAGGCACGGTTTCATGTGCGCGACGATCGGCGTGCAGTTCTCGATCGCGTTTCAGCAGCGGCTGGGCGCCGGCGTGTTCGGCGGCACCGGGTTTCGCATGCAGCGGCTCACGGGCCAGGGCCTGGCATGGGTCGAGCTGCACGGCGAGGTCGTGATCTACGACCTCCAGCCGGGCAACACCCTGCGCGTGCATCCAGGACAGGTGGGGATGTTCCAGGAGTCGGTGCAGTTCAACGTCGTCACCGTGCCCGGGATCCAGAACATGTTCTTCGGCGGCTCCGGCCTGTTCCTGGCCGCGCTGACCGGGCCGGGCCGGGTCTGGCTGCAGTCGATGAGCATGCATCACCTCGCGCACGCGCTTTCCGAGTACATGCCCAAGGCGGGCTGAGTAGAAGGAGGAGATCGAATGCCGAAATATCTATCGACGGGTCACTACACGGTCGAGGGTGTGAAGGGAGTGCTCAAAGAAGGCGGCACCGGACGCCGGAAGGCGGTCGAGTCCGCGATCGAGGCGATGGGCGGTCGCATGGAGGCGTACTACTTCGCGTTCGGCGACAGCGATGTCGTCGTGATCTCCGACCTCCCGGACAACGTGACCGCTGCCGCGCTGTCGATGGGCATCGCGTCCACGGGCACCGTTGGCGTGAAGACGACGGTGCTGCTGACGCCCGAGGAAGTCGACCAGGCGACCAAGAAGACGCTTTCGTTCCGAGCCGCCGGACAGTAAGAAGCCCTGGCTTTGGCCGACCGCTGGCTCACGTTCGACTGCTTCGGCACGCTGATCGACTGGCGCCATGGGATTCGGACGACCGGCGAGCTGCTGTTTCCGGGACGTGGCGAAGACTTTCTAAACGCGTACATCGCGCTGGAACCCGAGGTGGAAGAAGGACCCTTCAAGCGTTATCGGGCGGTGCTCACGGAGACGGCGCGGCGTGCGGCGAAGCAACTGTCGCTTGACCTGAAGGCGGACGACGCGAGCGCGCTCGTCTCGACGATCCCGCACTGGCCGCCGTTCGCCGACGTCGGTCCGGCGCTGGCCGGGCTGCGCAAGCAGGGATGGAAGTTCGCCCTCCTGACCAACTGCGACCGCGACATCATCGCCTTGACCCAGCGTCGCCTTCCGGCGTCGTTTGACGCGGTCGTCACCGCGGAAGACGTCTCCGCTTACAAACCGAATCCGGCTCATTTCAAGTTGTTCCAATCGACTTTCGGCTCGTCTGCGGCTGCGTGGATCCACGTCGCGCAGAGTTACTTCCACGACATCAGGCCGACGCACGAGCTTGGCATCACGCGGATCTGGGTCAATCGCCAGGGCGAGAAGAATGACCCGTCGCTGGCGGATTCGGTGATCAGCAGCCTCGGCGAGCTGCCAGGGGCGGTCGCGAGCCTGCAGTAACGATGCGGCCGGTCGCTCCGTTTGCGCTGTCGAGATGCGACTGCTCGTCCTTGGTGGCCTGGTGGTGGTCATCCTCGCCGCCTGCGGCGACGGATCGCATCCGACGGGCGCGGCGAGCGGTGTGCGGGCCCAACCTGGAAGCCCGGCGCCTGCGGAGCAGGCCGGTGCAATCTCGGGTCAGCTCGGCTACCCGTCCGAGTTCCTGCCCGGGCAAGCCGTCTACGCCTTGTCGGTCGACGGCCGGACCTACTACAAGGTCGAGTCGGTCTCCTTCCAGGGGCGGTACACGATGCAGGGCGTGCCGACCGGCGATTACTTCGTGTACGCGGTGGCACGGTGGGGCAACTCCCAGCAGCGGTTCGGTGCCGGCTACACGAAGGCCATCGCCTGCGGTCTGTCGGTGGACTGCACCGACCACTCGCCGGTCACCGTGCACGTGAAGGCGGGCCAGACGACCGCCGGAGTCGATCCCAGCGACTGGTACGCCGGCCCAAACGACTTCCCCTTGATACCGGACGGAGCAACGTCCAGTGCGTCGCCGCCACCCCAGACGTTCGAGTCGTCCGAGGCGGCGGCCCGATCGCTGGGCGAGAGCAGGCTCCTGGGTCGATTCGTGGCCAGCCAGGGTGACTGCCCGTTGAACCGCGCCTGCTTCTGGTTCGTCTCGACCGGGAACGGCCACAACGCGTCCTACTACGTGGCGTACGCGGGGTCGAATCAGGACCTCATCCGATGTGGCGTCTATGTAGTCCTCGATGCCGCATCTTGGCGCCAGCTGGATGTTCGTTGCTCGGCTGCGGAGGCTGGTGTGTTCCCGTCGGTACGTGAGGCCGGTCATGTTGCGCTGGGCATGGGCGAGACCGGCTGCGTGCGCGTGCGTTCGGCGCCGGGGCTGGCCGCGCGCGTGGTGGCCTGTCTGCAGAACGGCACCCGCGTCATCGTTGACGCTGGGCCGTACTACTTGCCGACTGAGGCGTCGACTGGGGCCAACGGACCCTCAGTTGTCGACCTCTGGTGGCATGTCGACGGGCGGGGCTGGATGGTCCACCAGTACCTGTACGCCGGCTAGGCGAAGTCGATCAGATCGACAGTCGCGCGATAGACACGCCGCGCCGGACCGGACTGAACCAGGTTGCCACCGGGTTCGCGGCGCACCGCCAGGTCGCCGCCGGGCATCGACACCGTGACGTGGTCGTCCACCAGGCCGCGGCGCATGCACGCGGCAGCGACCGCGCTGGCGCTCGTGCCGGAGGCGAGCGTGTAGCCGGCGCCGCGCTCCCAGATCTCCGCGCGCACGCGCGTCCGATCCACCACCTCGCACAGCTGGACGTTCGTCCGCTCGGGGAAGGCCGGATGCCGCTCCAGGTGCGGCCCGAGCTCCAGGCACCGCTCCTTGTTGACGGGCTGGCCGAAGGCCACGCAGTGCGGATTGCCAACCGAGACAAGCACCGCCTCGACCCGGCCGGCAGGCGTCTCGAGGTCGACGTGTTCCGGCTCGCCGTCGAAGTTCGCGGGCAGATCGGCGGCGCGGAACGATGGCCTGCCGATGTCCAGCTCGGTGACGATCTCGACGCCGTCTTTCGCAAGCACCCGGACCGAGTTGGCGCGATCGCGAGTACGCAGCTCGAAAGTCTCGGGCGCGCCGTGCTCCAGGACCGCGTGGGCTGCGGTGATGCGCAGGCCGTTGCCGCTTTTCTGCGCCTCCGAGCGGTCGGGGTTGAAGATGCGCACGCTCCACTGTTTGGGGTCGAACGCCAGCAGGCCATCCGAGCCGAGCCCCAGGTGGCGGTCGCAGAGCGCGGGCAGGATCGCGATCAACTCTTCCAGCGGTCCTGGCAGGTCCACGACAAAGTAGTCGTTGCCAAGGGCCTGGTATTTGAGGAGGGTTACTTGCGACACTGTCGCAAATTCTCAGGAATCCGCCACTTCGTTTGGTGGTTGCCTACAATTGATGTCTCCGATGCGGGACCTCGTGTGGCCTGCCCAGCGTTTGACCCACATCCCGGCCTGCTTCTGTAGCTAGCACCGGTCGTCTGCTCGCGTCCTGACCGGACGCGCCCACTCGACCGCTCTCGTATCCGAACCGTCAATTCGGCATACCCACTTTCTGGAGGAGTTGGATTTGAGCTCACAGACACAGATCAAGGCATTGGTAACCACGGACTCGATCGCGGACCGCGCGAGGGACTCGGGCCTTCGCCTGGTCGAGGTCGACGTCGACCCGACGGTTTACGAGAAGGGCCACATCGAAGGCGCCGTCGGCTGGAACTGGAAGCGCGACCTCCAGGACCAGGTCGCACGCGACATCGCGCCGAAGGAGGCGCTCGCCCAGCTGCTCGGCCGCAGCGGCATCTCGGCGGACACCACGATCGTCCTCTACGGGGACAACAACAACTGGTTCGCCGCCTACGCGTACTGGGCGCTGAAGTATTACGGGCACGACAAGGTGCAGCTGGTCGACGGTGGCCGGGTCAAGTGGGAGAAGGAAGGCCGTTCGTACACGACCGAGGTGCCGTCGTATGCGGCGACGAGCTACCACTTCAAGGGCTCGCCGAACGAGGACATCCGCGCATACCGCGACCAGGTCCTCGACAAGCTCGGCAAGGCTGCGCTCGTGGACGTACGGTCACCGAAGGAGTTCTCGGGCGAGCTGCTCGCGCCAGAGAACCTGCCGCAGGAAGGCGCGCAGCGTGGCGGGCACATCCCGACCGCCGCGAGCATTCCGTGGGCAACCGCAGTCAACGCCGAGGACGGCACCTTCAAGAGCACCGACGAGCTGAAGGAGATCTACGGCGGAAAGGGCATCGTCCCCAACAAAGAGGTGATCGCGTACTGCCGCATCGGCGAGCGCTCGGCTCACACGTGGTTCGTGCTGCACGAGCTCCTCGGCTACACCGACGTCAAGAACTACGACGGCTCGTGGACAGAGTGGGGCAGCTCGATTCGGGTGCCCATCGAGAAGTAGTCGTGGCAAACCAGATCGTCGATCACGCGGCGTTGAAGGTCAACCAGGCCGGCATCGTGGCGACCGTGCTCATCGCGTTCGTCGGCAGCCTGTTCTCGCCTGTGTTTCTGTGGTTGATTCCGCTGCTTGGGATCGTGCTCCTGCTTGGCACGTTCGCGCCGCGGCTCGCGCTTTTCAAGCAGTTCTACTTCCAGGTCCTCAAGCCGCGGGGGATCGTCAAGCCGCGGCCGGTGCAGGACCGGCCGCAACCTCACAACTTTGCTCAGGGCTTGGGCGGGGTGTTCCTCGGCGTGGCGTCAGTCTTCCTGATTCCGCTGCCGGTGGTCGGACTTGCGATCGCTTTGCTGGTCGCAGTGCTGGCGCTCGTCAACCTGGCGTTCGGGTACTGCCTCGGCTGCCAGATCTTCTACCAGCTCGAGCGCAGGGGGCTTCTCAAACCGTCGTGAGTGCGCAACTCTGGGCGTTGGCGGTGGCGGGTGCAATCGTGCTCGCTGCCGCCTGCCTGGAGCTCTACCGGTCGCGCCGGGCGGCTCGCCTCGCGGCGGGAGCCACCGTCCCACCCTCAAAGGACCCGTACATCCTTTACTTCACCAGCCACAGCTGCGCGGTGTGCCGTACGCACCAGGAGCCGGCGCTGGCCAAGCTCGTGGGGATCCGCATCGACAAGGTGGACGCCGTCGCCGAGCGTGAACTGGCCGAACGATTCCACGTCTATACGCTTCCGACAACGGTGGTCATCGCGGGCGACGGCCACGCGCTGCACGTGAACTACGGATACGCGCCGGCACCGAAGCTGGAGCGCCAGCTTGCCGAGGCAAGGAGCAGCAAGCTCAGCACGGCGACCGCGTAACCTGAGCCGGTGATCCGGCGCGTCACGACATTCCTCCTCGCTGTCCTTGTCCTCGCCGCGTGCGCGCAGACCGGCGGCAAGCAGCCTCTGGTGCTCGGCGCGATCTATCCGCTGAGCGGACCGCAGGCCGAGGGTGGGAAGGCGGAGCTGGCGGGCGTGCAGGCCGCGCTTCGCGTGTCCGCCGCCAACGCCCGGCTCCAGGTCATCGACGCCACGACCCCGCAGGCCGCGGCGGCCGCGGTCGACACCCTGGTCAAGACGTACCACGTCCCCGCGATCGTCGGCACCTACGGGAGCACGCTCTCGGCGGCCGCCTCGGCGCGCGCCGAGGAGCTGAAGACGGTCTACTGGGAGACGGGCGCGGTCGCCGATCCGATCACGGCGAAGCGGCATTACGTGTTTCGCACGGTCGCGACCGGCGGCGCGCTCGGCCGGATGGCGGTGACCTTCACGAACAACGTCCTCGTGCCGCGGTATGGGCTGAACAAGCCGCGCGCGGTGGTGGTGCGGGTGAACGACGTCTACGGGCGCTCGGTCGGCGGAGGCGAGGAGGAGCTCGCCCGAAGCCTGGGCATCGATGTGGTCGACGTCATCGAGTACAACCCGAACACGTACGACGCGGACATGATCGCGGCGCGCCTCGCAAGCGATCGCGCCGACTTCCTGTGGGATGTGAGCTACCTCGACGACGGCGTGGCGATCTGGAAGGCGGTGCTGCGGAACCACGTTTCCCTCAAGGGCGCGATCGGCACGAGCTCAGCGTTTTGCATGCCCGCGTTCAGCGAGCTCGTGGGCGCCGGTTCGATCGGGGTCTACGCCGCAGACAAGCCCGATTCCGACGTCAGCGAGGCCGCACTGTCGGCGTCGGGGCGGGACCTGCTCAGGCGGGCGAAGGCGGCCTATGGCGGAAGCATGGACATCCCGGCGGTGGCGGGATTCGTGGGTGGCTGGACGCTCTTCCATAACGTCCTGCCGAACGTCGACGGCGAGGTGAGCGCCGAATCCATCCGGCTGGCTGCGCTGAACGTGGACGTGCCTGCCGGCGACAGCATCAACGCGGGCGGTGTCAAGTTCGCCGGTGTGGGGTCGCTGGACGAGGGTCAGAACACGCGCGCGGCCGCCGTGGTGGGGCAGTGGCAGGCGATCGGCCTGATGAAGGTGGTGTATCCGCCCGCCTACGCGACGATCGGTACCAATCGGACGTAACCAGGCCGTTTGATGACGCCGATTGGGCGCAATCGGAAGTCTTAACAGTCAGGGTTGAACCGGTAGCGGGCCTGACCGATCCTGTCCGCATGCCCCGGGCTCCCCGCATACCTCGCGAGCTCAAGACCCATCCCTTCTCGCTCCATGAAGCGCGAGCCGCAGGTCTCAGCGACGGTTCGTTGAAAGGGCGAAGCTGGCGCCGGCTCGGGGCCGGCCTCTACTGCTGGGCGGGATTGGTCCCCGACTCGTGGGCTTTGCTCGCAGCCTGGCGGCGCACCTTCCCGCCTGGCGCCGTTTTCGTCGGGCGAACGGCCGCGTGGCTGCATGGGCTCGACCTTGAACCCACCAATCCCGTCGAGGTCGCTTTTCCGCTTGGCAGCGAATTGCGATCGCGGGAAGGAGTGAGCGTATGGCGGTGCGACATTGACATGACCGAGGTCACGACCGCTCGAGGGATGCGAGCGACGACTCTTCCGCGAACGCTGCTAGACCTCTGTGCCCGCCGGCCACCGCTCGATGCGTTGATCGCGCTCGACATGGCAGCCCGAAGACGATTCAGATTGCAAATGCCTGATTTCAAGGGACGTCCGGGAGCGGCGCGACTGCGACGGCTCATGGAACTGGCAGCACCAGCCGAGTCGCCGATGGAAACGCGCCTTCGCTGGTTGCTGGTGTCGAATGGACTTCCCCGACCGGAGGTACAAGCCGATCTGCATGATGACGCAGGGCATTTTGTCGGCAGGGCCGACCTTCTCTACCGCGCTGCGCGACTCGTGGTCGAGTTTGACGGCGGCAACCACCGGGAGCGGCTGGTCAGCGACGACCGCCGGCAGAACCTGGTCACCGGTGCAGGATTTCGGGTCTTACGGTTCACGTCCGCGGACATATACCAGCAACCCGATGTCGTCGCGGCCCAGGTCCGTGGGGCCACTCTCTAGCTTTCCAGCTCCTTCTGGACCAGCGTGATGTCCATCCAGCGGTCGAACTTGTGCGCCGCGTTACGGATCGTGCCGATGACCCCGAAGCCCTGCTTGGTGAACAGCGCCAGCCCAGCTCGATTGTCCTTGGCGACGCTCGCGACGATCGTCAGGTAGCCCAGCCCGCGGGCTTCCGCGGTCAGGTCCCTCAAAAGCGCCGCGCCAATGCCCCGGCCGTGGTGCACCGGGTCGACGTAGACGAGGCACTCGACCACGTCAAATCCACGCTGCTTCCACGGCAGAAGGCGCGCCCAGCCGATGACGCCGGTGTCGTCCGTTGCGACCAGCAGCTTGGAGCGCTTGCCGTGCATCTCCCACCACGCCTGGGCCTCTTCGGTGGACAGCGGCTCCGAATCGATCGTCGCAAAGGTCTGGTTGACCGCCCAGTTATAGATGCCGACGATCGCCTTCAGGTCATCCTGGGTCGCCGGCCGGACCGAATACGCCCTGGTGGGTTTCGCTGCCGTCGTCTTGGCCATCGCGATGACCATTATGCTTGCCGCCCGATGAAGCCTGAGATCAAGACATCGCTGCCTGGGCCGAAGGCTGCGGAGCTGATCGCACGCGACGCCAAGGCGATGTCACCGAGCTTCACCCGCTCCTATCCCTTCGTCATGGAGCGCGGACAGGGATGCTGGGTCACCGACGTCGACGGCAACCGCTTCCTCGATTTCACCGCGGGCATCGCCGTGGTCACGACCGGCCACTCGCATCCCAAAGTCGTGGCCGCGATCAAGGAGCAGGCCGAACGGTTCCTGCACATGTCGGGCACGGACTTCTACTACCGGCCTGAGATCGAACTTGCCGAACGACTCGAGAACCGGATCCTGCCGGGCACTCCCGCGCGCGTCTTCTTCACCAACTCGGGGGCGGAGGCGATCGAAGGCGCGATGAAGCTCGCGCGCTTTGCGACCGGGCGTCCCAGCTACATCGCGTTCATCGGCGCCTTCCACGGTCGCACCTTCGGCGCCCTCTCGCTCACCGCGTCCAAGGCAAGCCAGCGCCGGCGCTTCGCGCCTCTGCTCTCGCAGGTGTTCCACGCGCCGTTTCCGACCCCGGCGCGCGGAGTCACCACTGATCAGTCGATCGAGCGCATCGAAGAGCTCTTCAACACGGTGGCGCCGCCCGAAAGCGTGGCCGCGGTCTTCGTCGAGCCCATCCAGGGCGAGGGTGGCTACTTCGTGCCGCCTGACGACTTCCTGCCGCGGCTCCGCGAGCTCACATCGACGCACGGGATCCTTCTCGTCGCGGACGAGGTGCAGTCAGGCATGGGCCGCACGGGGCACCTGCTGGCCGTGGAGCATTGGGGGGTTGAGCCCGACATCGTCTGCCTGGCGAAGGGCATCGCATCCGGCCTGCCGCTGGGAGCCTTCATCGCGCGCGCCGAGCAGATGAACTGGCCGCCCGGGTCACACGGCAGCACCTTCGGCGGCAACCCGGTCGCGTGCGCCGCCGGCATCGCGACCATGGACTTGCTGGAGGATGGGCTGATGGAGAACGCGGCGCGCGTCGGGGCCGAGCTGCAGGATGGCCTGCGCGAGATTGCGTCCAGGCACACGAACGTGACCGACGTACGCGGCCTCGGCTTGATGCTTGCGCTCGAGATGAAGACCCCCGAGATGGCGGCGAGACTCGTTCAGTCGGCCTTCGAGCGCGGACTCCTGCTGCTTACGGCGGGTGCCCGCGCGGTGCGGATCAGCCCGCCGCTCGTGCTCAACCGGGACGAGGCGGCGACCGGCCTGGAGATCATCGCCTCAGCCCTGGATTAGTCGACGGATCCGTCGCCGCCGACTCATCCTCGGATTGCGTCTCCTATCGGCTGGATGGAGGTCGCGGCGGCGCGGTCGTCGCCCGCGACCGTGGTCCAGTTCTTGGCCCGCTGGTCGTCGACCACCTTGATGGTCGCACCGACGTGATTGGCCACGTCTGCCCTGGCCACGTTGGCGGCTGAAGCGAACGCGTCGACGAACTGCTGGGTGAGCACTGGCTTAGCGGTGGCCTCGCCCGCGGCGTAGGCGACCAGCGCCTTCTGCTCGATCCCAAGCTGCTCGACCAGCACGCTGGGAAGGATGCCCAGCGTCGAGGCGAACACGGCCGCCACGTTGGAGGAGCTCTCGGCCAGGGCGGACGCGGCGGCGCCGGTCTCTACGGTACGGCCGGCGATGGAGGCCGCGGTCGCCATGGTCGATAGGTACGCGTGCTCCTGCAGGTTCTGGTTGGCAGACGTGCGCACGGAGACCGCGCGCAGCTCGGGGTCGCCGGGGAACTTGTCGGGGAATCGATGCGCGACCTCCACCGACAGCGCGTCGCCGAGACGCGAGGCTTGCAAGTAGGCGCGATGCAGGTCCGCATAGAACACGGAGTGCTTGTTCGCGAAGTAGTCGTCGATGAACAACTTGTCCTCGAGCACCTGCTGGCTGAGGAGCTGCGTCACAGGATCGAGCGGCAGGTGGCTGGCGTCGCTGATGAGCTGGGCAAACTGCGGGACGAATTTCTGGGTGAGGTTCGCCATCGCGGTCTTCGCCTTGCTGTCGTTGTGGGTGACCACCCCGATCGCGTAGTCGACCAGGTAGCCGTTCTGCGTGTTCCAGCTGTCGGATAGCCTGGTGGCCGTCGTGTTGCCGAAGGCGCGCCGGAAGATGTCGGCCAGGTCGGACGAGTTGGTCGCCAGCAGCATCGTGTAGGCGGCGTAGTCGTCGGTGCGATTGACCGCTGCGATCGTCTCCTTCGCCACGATCATCACCTGCTCGCCCAGCAGCAGATTGAGGTGGGTGCGCAGGTCGCCGGCCAGGGTCGCCGCCGGGTTCACAATGGGGCTGTTCGAAGGCGTGGTTGAAGTCGTCGGGTTCGTACCCGGCTCGCAAGCCGCGAGCAGCAGGCCGATCGCAGCCAGGGCGCCGGCGACCTTCAAACCGCCACATTGTGGGCGAACTAGCATGGGCGAGTCTTGCCTGAATGGCTGCTGGTGGACGGCTCGAGCATGTTCTTCCGAGCCTTCTACGCCATCCCTCAGACCATGCGCGCACCCAACGGCGCGCTCGTCAACGCGGTCCGTGGCACGCTCGACACGCTGGCTCGATACATCACCGACCGCAAGCCTCGCCACGTAGCCTTCACCACCGATGAGGACTGGCGGCCGGACTGGCGCGTCGAGCTGATCCCCGGCTACAAGGAGCACCGCACCGCCGAGCCGGTCCCGCCCGCCCTCATCCCGCAGGTGCCGATCATCCTGGCCGCGCTCACCGCGGTCGGCGTCGACGTCGTCGGGCTGGAAGGCTACGAGGCGGAAGACATCGTCGCGTCGCTGGCGGCGAAAGTGAAGAGCCCGATCGAGATCGCGAGTGGCGACCGCGACCTCTTCAGCCAGGTCCGCGGGCGGGACATCATCGTCCTGTATCCGCAGAAGGGTGGGCCGGTGGAGGTCGACGAGGCCGAGGTCGCGAGGCGTTACCACATTCCGGGACGCGCGTACTCCGACTACGCGATCCTCCGAGGGGATCCCTCCGACGGCCTGCCGGGCATTCCAGGCATTGGCGACAAGACGGCCGCCCAGATGGTGACACGCTACGGCTCGGTCGAGAAGATGCTCGAAGCCGGGGTGTTTCGCAAACCCGAGCACGCCGACTACCTGCGCAAAGCACTGAAGGTCGTACCGCCCGTGACCGACCTGAAGATCAAGGTGCCCCGCGGCCGGCGAGCGCGTTACCCGGACGATCCAGAGCTGGTCGAAGCCATGGGCAAGAAATACGGCATCACGAACAACCTCGAACGGCTGGTCAAAGCCCTGAGTGCATGACGTGGCGGTCGGCCTTTGCGCCACCTGCAAGCACTCGCGGACGGTCAAAGGCGCGCACACGACCTTCTGGATGTGCCGGCGCTCGCTGACCGACCCTTCGTTTCCTCAGTACCCGCGGCTGCCGGTCGTTCGGTGCCGCGGGTACGAGGAGGTGGATTCAGCTAAGCGGCAGCCACCCGCATGAGGGCGATCGGCTGGCCGGTGCCGAGGTCGAACCTCTCGCCGACCTCGCCAGACGCCATCGACAGCTCGGCAATCGTGCCCACGTCAGCGACCGCGTAGAGACTCTGTCCGTCCGGGCTCAGGCCCAGGCCCCAGATCCGCCACGTCTCGAGCGCGCGCTTGCGGACGGTCAGGGTCCCGGTGTCGATCCAGGCGACGCCGGACGTGCCCGCGACCAGGAGGGTCTTGCCGTCTGGACTGACAATCGCGGCGTTGACGGCCAGCTCCTTCGCGCTGACCTTCTTGATGAGGCCGCCGGTCGCGCTGGTGAGCGTGACGCGCGCGGTGCGCACGAGCTGCGGTGAGTCATTGGTCAGCGACACGACCGCTACGTCTCCGCTGCCCAGGTTCGCCGCGTACAGAGTCCCGCCGTCGGGACTCATCGCGAGCGACCACTGCATCGCCTTGTCGTCGTCGCCATACCCCGTGCCTCGCAGGTCGAGGCACAGCGCGAAGCCGTCCATGTTCAAGGCGTGGATGAATGGGTTCGCGTGCTCGCGCACGTACATGCTGAAGAGCCAGCGGGCATCGGTGGACGCGACTCCCGTCAACCTGATCCCCGACATGGCCTCGCCGCCGTCGATCTTGTCGACGACCGGGCTGGGCTCGAGGCGTCCGTTGGCCCCGTCGTACAGGCGGACGTAGTACTCCCTGCCGTTGATGTACTGGACGAGGAAGAGGTGGTTGCCGTCGTTGCTGATCGCATCGAAGTCGAAGAAGCCCGCAAGGTCGATCCGTCCCACGACGTGCAGGGGTTGAGTGTTGATGAGCAGGAAGTGCGAATCCCTGGGCAACCCCTCACCCTCCGGGGCGTCGTATCGCTCGACGACGAGCCAGCGGCCGTTGGGTGACATGCCGCCGGGAGGCCGTTGGCGGTGGCGTTCGGCATCCGGTACGCATGCCCGAGCTGCAGCGTGCCCAGCGTGGCTCCAGTCTCCGGGTCGGTGTCAAGGATCGAGGTGTCGACCAGCGAGTAGAGGTGCTTCCAGTCGCTCGTGGGCACGCCGAGCGGCAGTCGGCGTTCCGCCTGGTGGGAATGCGAATCGATGACCGTCACGTACTGGGAGTGGCTGATGGCGACCGCCTCATAGAGCTTGTCGCCCGCGGCGGCACGATTGGCGCTCGTCCCGCCACAAGCCGCCACCAGCAGTCCGGCGCTGATCAGGGCGACCGGTGTTCGCATGCTCATCACCTCGACACCCCCTACACCGCCTCGGCGGTCGCGGTTCCCCGCCTACTGGAGCGAGAGCGCGATCGCGATCGCGCGCTCCTTGGTGGCGTCCGCCTCGACGCGGACGATCGTGCCGTCGCCCCGTTCGAAGATCAGAGTGTTGGTCGCCAGCCGCAAGCTGTCGAAGAAGGGCTGGCCATCCGCATCCGTGAAGATGAAGTCGTGAGGCTGGCCGGAGATCCAGTAGCCCGCGCGACCGCCGACGGACACCTCCTCGATCGTGGTGTTCGGGCCGACGATCTTCTGGAAGTAGGTCTCGTTAACCCTGCCGCGCGCCTCCGTGACGAGCACCGACACGCCTGTCTGCCCTGAGACCGGGATGTCAGGGGCTTTGGCGTAGACGAGCGTCACCTCGCCGAGGGTCGGCGGGTACTTGACATAGACGGCGTCGGGCTGGCCGAGGGCCCTGGGGGCCGTGATCTTCCAGTCGACCAGGCGCTGCGCGTCGCTAAGCGTGTAAGGCAGGCCAAGGCCCAGCTGGTCGCCCAGGGTGCCCGACGGCAGTGTGGAAGGCGTCGGCGGATGCTCGACGCGCTCGATGCGGAGGTGGAGGTTGACCCAGTTGGCGATCGCGCTGCGTGAGGGTGGGTAGGCGACGAGGGCCAGGGCGACGATGAGGAGCGCGGCGACGGCCACGGCGAGCCCGCGGCCCCACCCTGACCCTCCCCGGAGAGTGGGGAGGGAAAGCCAGCTCCGGCGGGCCCGGTCAGGGGCGGCCACCCTGAGGCGTGGGGTTGCGGGCCAGTCGATGGCGGCCGCCAGCGCGCTCAGCTGCTGCTCGAGTTCAGGCACTGGCTGCCTCCTCGACCCGCGCTCGCAGCCGACCGAGCGCGCGAGACAGCCGCGACTTGACCGTGCCCTCCGGGATCCCGAGAGCCGCGGCCGTCTCCTCGCCGCTCAGCTCGAGGAAGTAGCGGCTCGTGATGACCAGCCTGTCGTCCTCGCTGAGGTCGTTGACCAACTCCAGCAGGCGGCGCCGCTCATCTGACGCCACGGCCACCGCCTCGGGGGATGGGGCCGCATCCCCCGGGCGGAAGCCTTCGGTCAGTCGAAGTTCGAGCTGGTGGCGGCGTCCCGACGAGCGGACCTTGTTGCGCGCCTCGTTGCCCACGATCCGCAGCAGCCAGGGCCGCAGCTCGGCCCCCGGCCGGAAGCGGTCAAGGGCACGAAACGCCTTGACAAAGCCCTCCTGCGCGGCGTCCTCGGCATCCGCGGCGGAGCCCGTGACGGCGTAGGCGGTGCGGAACGCAATCTGCTGGTAGCGCTGCACGATCTCCTCGTAGGCGGCCGCATCGCCGCGCAGCGCGCGCGCGATGAGCCCGGAATCGTCCGCTGGCCGGCCCTCCATCGGAACGCATCTTCTACACCAGGGGCGGCATCATGGTTCCGCGTACTTCTGCAACCAATTCGCCCGGACCTGTGTTGAGGGAGGCAGATGGAGGGTACGGAGCGCGTTTTCGAGCGGCTGGTCCGCGACCACCAGGACCGCGTCTACGCGGTGAGCCTGGCGCTGACGGGGAACCGGCATGACGCCGAGGAGGTCGCGCAGGACACCTTCCTGCGTGCCTACAAGGCGCTGGAGACCTACCCGCCTGAGCGTGTCCGCGACCTCAAGCAGAAGGCATGGTTGCACCGGATCACGGTCAATGTCGTCCGCAACCGAGTCCGCGGCATGCGACCGCGCCTCGTCGAGCTCAACGGGAGTGAGCCCGACCGCGGCTCCGGGCCGGAAGAAGACGTGATCCGAAAGCTGGAGATCGATGCGCTGGCCGCGCGGGTCGCATGCCTGCCGCAGCGCTACCGAGAGGCGGTCGTGCTCCGGCACATCCACGAGCTGTCACGGTGCTGGGGGCGGTCTACGTGGCGTGGAACCGGTTTGGAGTTTCCGCCGCCATGCGGTCGAAGTCCCCGGCGGAGTTCGAGGAATGGTTCCGCAACGACGTCGGGCGGCCGCTCGTCCGTGTGGAACCGCCGGCTGACCTGGGGGAGAAGATCCAGGACCAGCTCGACGGCAAGCGGCGCATGCGGTTCGACCTGCGCGGGCTGACGCCCTTCACGCAGGCGGTGCTGCGCAAGACGCAGGAGATTCCGCGCGGCCAGGTGCGGCCGTATGGATGGATTGCACGCGCGTGATCGGCAACTACGGTGGCGGCGGTCCGGAGGCGAAGAAGAACATCCTGTCTCTCGAAGGAGTGCAGCTGGGGCGCCTGCAGAAGCTTGCGCAGTCGGGCTATCGCTTCGAGGGTGTCAAGAGCACAAAGATCTTTTGCTTCCCGACGTGCTACCACGGCCGCCACGCGCGCGAGGAGAACTTTGTGTTCTTCCACGATGAGACGGAGGCGCGGGCTGCGGGGTATCGGCCGTGTAAAGACTGCCGGCCGGCGGTCGCCTAGTCGGGAAGGGGCGCGACTGCGCCCTCGAAGTTCAAGGCCTTGCCGCCGTCGAACGCCAATGGCTTCTTACCTCGGTGCGGCTTGTGGCCGAATGCGACGCGGCGGGCGCCCATGCGATCGAGGTACCGCACGAGCCTCGTGGACTGCGTTTCGAACACGTTTGGACTGCTCAAGAAGTCCCAAAGACGTCGCTCGCTACCCGACTTCAGTTGTTCGGCGACGACCCTGTTCACGTCGTCGGGTTCGTCGCGGAGCCCGAGGTAGGAATCGTTGCCACAGTGTTGTACGAGCGTGCCATCGGGGAGCTTCATCAGCGCTGGGCGCTCGCGCATCCAACGCTGCAGCGGCTCATCCTGGCGCAGCTCCTCGAGGTCGTGCAGCTGGCCGCCGACGGCAATCCACCAGCCGACGCGAGTCGGATCGCGGAGCGCCCAGAGCATGGCCACCTCGTGGTTGCCCAGCAGGGCCTCCGAGTTCGGGCGGTCGCGCGCGTAGCGCAGCGCGCCGACGCCGAACATGCCGTAGTCGACGAGGTCGCCGAGGAAGATCGTGTGCCAGAGGCCTGCCGGGTAGGGCTTCAGCGCCTTGAAGAGCCACTCGAGGTCGCCGTGGACGTCGCCGACGATCAGGACAGGCAGATCGTCCGCAGCCATTCCTCGCCGTGACCTTCAATGCGGCGAACCGCGCGCGTGTAGGAGCCGATCGTCTGCAGCTCGGTGCGGTGCGACGGCCACCTGCTTGTCTTGTCGAACAGCCTGTCGGTCTCCCGTCGCCGGAAGGGGATCGCGCGCTCGAACAGACGGCTCGGTGGGCCTCCGCGAAAGACCCAGAACGCATCCCAGCTGCCGGTCGCACGCGCCCGCCGGATGTGAGCGTTGCGATCCCACCAGCCGGGGCCGGGGTCACGAGTCACGTCCTGGATCGCATCGTCGATCTCGAGGCATCCGACGAGATGAAATCCAGCCGGCCCGCCGGCTGCCTGGAGGCGGGCAAGGAAGAGGATCAGGTCGCCTGCCTGCGCCCGCCGGAGGCTGAAGGCACGGCCGGCGCGCCGGCAGTTGTCTCCGTACGTGGCGACGCCCGAGGCGAGATCGGGATCGAGGTGCACAGCCCAGTCGGACCACGACCTGGGTGCATGGATGTGAAGGTGGGGCACGTCGCCGAGCCGGAGCATCGGCGGCCGCCATGGGATTCGCTCGGGGATCGGCAGCAGCGCAAACGTGCCATCGTCGAAGAGCGGCGAGCGAGCCGCGTGCGCCGCGTTCACACCTACGTTGGCGAGGAACACAGCCACGCCTCGATGCTAACCGTCGGCCCGGAAGGGGTTGGGTAGAATTCCGTAGGCGCATAGGGGCGTAGCTCAGTCTGGTCAGAGCATCGGTCTCCAAAACCGAGGGCCGAGGGTTCGAATCCTTCCGCCCCTGCCAATTTTTCTGTCCCGGCAAGTAGGGCCGCGCACCGTCCCGTTCACCAGTTGAGGAACCTGCGCGGTGAGCAAGCGGACGATCACTCGGTGGTACATCGACGCCTGGGTGGTCTGGTTCGCCGCCCTGGTCGCAGCCGTCGCGATTTCGGGCGCCACTCACGGGGCCACCGCGCCCGCCGGCCTGACGGTCGCATACCTCGTGATGGCGCTCGCAGGCATGGTCACTTTCGTGATGTGGGTCGCCGCACTCGTAAAGCTGGCGCGGCAGGGCGCCACCGCCACGTTTGTCGCGATTCTGCTGCTGCAGCTCGTGGGCCTGGGCATCGTCGGCATGCTCCTGTACGCGGTAGTGGGGCCAGACGAGAGCTCGGGCTATGTCATCAGGCCGTCTGTGACCTGACTTTCGCCGTTCATCCCTCCGTCGGCTGGCCGGTTCCACCGCGGGGCTTGGCCGGCCCGCTGCCGGCCTTCGTAAAATCGAGCGGCCCAGCTAGACTCCGTGGGTCTGGCCTGGCCATGGGGGCTTTCTGACGGGCCGCTAGCTCAACTGGCAGAGCGCCGTGCTGATAACGCGGAGGTAGGTGGTTCGAGTCCACCGCGGCCCACCACGGATTTCCTATCTCGAACAGACCTCCCATCCCCGAGAAATCGTCTCGCTTTCCCAATCGCCGAGGGCGTTCTCTGAATGGCGCGGTAATGGCAGCATCAATAGACGTTTGGCCGGGCATAGTGGCAAATGAGAAGATCGCGTCTGATGACCGCCGAGCCTCGAGTGACCTTGCCGAGAGAATAAGGGTCCTGTGGCTTCGACTCGACCGGTTACGCTGGCGCTCCTAGGTACCGGTTCCCGGGGTCGCACATTCTCCAGCTTTGCGCAGCAGTATCCGGACCGGACTCGCGTGGTGGCGGTCGCCGATCCGCGCACGGATCGCCGTGAAATGTTGGCCGACCAGCTTGGGGTGGCGACCGACAAGCGGTTCGACGACTGGCGCGACCTGGCCGCGCAGGCCCGGCTCGCGGATGCCGTGATTGTCACTACTCCGGACCGCGAGCACGTGGGGCCGGCGTGCCGCTTCGCGGAGCTGGGCTACCACGTGCTGCTGGAGAAGCCGATCGCACCGACCCGGGCGGGGTGCGTTGAGGTCATTGACGCCGTCGAGAAGGCCGGGGTCATCCTCGCGGTCTGCCACGTGATGCGGTACACGACCTACACGGACCAGGTGAAGACGATCTTGGCCAAGGGTAGGCTCGGCCAGCTGGTCGGCGTGGAGCACCTGGAGCCGGTCGGCTGGTGGCACTTCGCCCACTCGTACGTGCGGGGCAACTGGCGCCGCTCGGACCAGGCGGGACCTAGCATCCTGACCAAGTGCTGTCACGACCTGGACTGGCTGCGCTACGTCGTAGGCCGGCGAGCGCTCAGAGTATCCAGCCGGGGCGGGCTGCATCACTTCACTGCAGCCAGCCGACCGGCCGGCGCGGCCGACCGGTGCCTGGACTGTGCCGTGGAGCCCGACTGCCCGTACTCCGCCCTGCGGCTCTATCTTGGCTGCCTGGGCGATCCGGAGCGGGAGCGCTGGCCGCTCTCCGTTGTTACGACCGACCTGACGGAAACGGGGGTACGGCGTGCGCTGCGCGACGGCCAGTACGGGCGCTGCGTCTACGCATGTGACAACGATGTAGCCGACCACCAGGTCGTAACGATCGAGTTCGAGGGAGGGGTGACAGCCACACTGACGATGAGCGCGTTCACGCCTGTCGGTCGGCGTCGCACGCGAATCATGGGTACCCGAGGTTTTCTGGAGGGCGACGGCAAAAGGCTCACCGTCACCGACTTCGTCACCGGGGAGGTCGAGTCGTTCGACCTGGTCGATATTGGAGCGGATGCTGGGGATGGCCACGACGGAGGCGACTTCGGGGTTATGGGCGCGTTCCTGGATGCTGTCTCAGTCGGCGATCGATCATTAGTCCGGTCGGGGCCGCGCGAGTCGCTAGAGAGCCATCTCATGGCATTCGCCGCCGAGCGGAGCCGGTTGACTGGACTTCCAGTAACCGTGTGGGACTAGCGATTTCTGCCGCTCTCATCCTTGCGGGACGCCTCGTGGGTTCAGCAAGATGCCCAGTTGCGCCGGCCGATTAGGCGATGACATCGTTTACCGGCAAGGCCGGCGCCCTTTTTGATCTAAAAATTGGCGATCCAGAGCTTATGCTGCTGTCGGGGTAGCAGGGGCTCAGGAGCCAGGACGATGGTGTATCCATCCGAGCCGGGTTTGGCGCCCCGGATCCACAGCTCGCCACACCCCTGGCAATCTCGAGCTGGCGCTCGGCTTGATCAGCCGGGCGTCAGGCTTTCTTGGCCTTCCCTGGATCCGGCCGCGTCATGAGCACCCAGGCGGGGTTAACGCGGAGGTAGGCGGTTCTAGTCCACCGCGCCCACCACAACTCGACGGCCTTTCCATAACGCGAACCGACTATGGTATGTTAGCAACGGTTGCCAACCATGAGCCGAACAGCCGTAAGCCGAAGCTTCTCTCTCCGCCCCGAAGAGGCGCCCCGATTCGACCGCATGGTCGAGCGCCTCGCGAATGGGAGTCCTACTGAGTTCATCCGGAAGGCAATGGACCGGATGGAAGCGGTCGAGAATTGGCAACTCTTCGAAATGGTCCGCGAGGTCGGGCTGAAGCGGGCTGCCGCCGCCGGGATAACAAGCCCACGTGAGCGGCGTGAGGCGGTCCGGTCGAGTCTCAACCGGAAGTCGAGAAAGCCGCACTCCTGAGCGTGGTCTCGCCACGCCGCGTCCCGATCGTGGTCGACATCAACGTGCTGGTGGACGCTGTGGTGGCGGAACCCGATCCGGAGCGCTGGGAGTCCCCGCCGCCAGTCCGGGGCGAGGCCTCTGCCATGGCTCTGGCGATTCTTAACGAGGGTCTCGAGTTTGAGCTCTGGTTGAGCAGGCACCTGATCGAAGGCACGGCGCGCGTCCTCCGTCGCGCTTTCAGGTTCACCGGCGGGGAGTCAGCCTCCTACAGCGCGTTTCTGCGCGGGGTGACAAGCAGAGCGGGTGGCGTCGCGGAGCCTAGTGTGCGCGTTAGCGAGTGCGAGGACTGGGAGGACAACCGGGTCTTGGAGCTCGCGGAGACAGTTGGTGCGTTCCTGATCGTCAGCTCCGACGAGCATCTCCTTTCGATGTCGCCGTGGCGTGGGATTCCAATCCAGACGCCGGAAGCCTTCGTGTCACGCGTCGACGCCATGCGGCGTCGCTCTCGGAAAGGCTCTTAGCGACCAAGCGTGATCGAGTTGCCCCGAACGACCAGTTCGTTGCGGTTCGCGTTATGGAAACCATGGGGCTCAGTCACGTCGTCGTTCGTGGATCGACTGTCGATCGCTCGGCGGCGTCGGTCGCCTTTTTCTGCCGGGAAGCAGCGCGCGCGTGTTGGTGGAGGCGATCCAGTCGCGGTATCGCTCAGGCGACCATCCGCGCTGCACGACGAGGAGGTTGTAGACGGCCAACGAATTCACAGTCCAGAGGATGTCCCCGGCCTCATCGAGCGATAGCTCCTGCCTGATGCCACCGAGGTTCTTCAGCTTCTCGGCTATCCGCCTCATGCCTGTCAGTCGCTGGGCCTCCAATTGGTTCCAGACATCCGCGACGTCGGGATCCGCTGCGGCTGCCTCCATCAGCACCCGATACAGGGGGCCGGCTCGTGCCTGGATCCCAGGCTGCGTGGCGGCGTGCAGCTCGAGCACGCGGCGCGGATTTTGCTCCGCGATCATTGCTCGGACCACAGGACGCTCCTCGGGCGGGATGGCGGCGCGGGCGGCGCCTCCGGCGATCGCAGCCTCCATCACCCCTTTGAACAAGGCCGCCTTGCTGCCGAATCCCCGATAGATGGTTTCCACCGCCACTCCCGCCGCCGACGCGACGTCGTTGATCGTGGTGCGTGCGTAGCCGCCTTCCAGGAAGAGGTGCAGCGCCGCTTTGAGGATGTCGTCGCGAGTCTGGGCCGCCTGCGCCCGACGCCGGGTCGAGTCGTAGCGGCGAGGTGGCTTGACACGCCGAACATTCGGTGGAATACTTATAACTCCAATACAGTCTGGTTCTCTCGAATTCTACGCGGGGCGGTGGGACGACGGGAAGCGTCATGGCCGGGAGGCCGAGGGGGATCTGATGTTCGCGGTGGTGGTTCAAGAGAGCGGAGAAGCTCAGCGGGTGCGGGGAAGCCGAGACCATGTGGAGGCAAACGTCGTGCCTCAGGTGAGAAACGCTCCCGGGATCGTCTCAGCAACCTTTACGACAGACGAGGGCGGAAAAACGCTGAACCTGTTCCTCTTTCAGACAGAGGATGCGGCACAAATGGCGGTGGAGTGGATACGCGGCGCGCCGCGACCCCCATTCATGCGCCTGGAGACCGTCGAGCTGAGAGAAGTCCTGGCTCACTTCTAGCGGTGGCGACTCGGTCACGGCGCGAGCTGCTGCGTCCAAGTGGAGGCCGACCTGGACACTGATTCCAGGACTCGCCACATGACACCCGCTGAAACGGTCCCTCAGCTCTGCGGGGAGCGAGCGGGGTTGTACAGCGTTGGGGGGTGAATTACCGCGGAGGTAGGTGGTTCGAGTCCACCGCGGCCCATCACGGAAAGCCCCGGAAACGGGGCTTTCGTTCGCCCGCATGCGTTTGAGCCTCTTCTGCAACCCGCGATGGAAAGATCGTGGAAAAGCTGCCAGCAGAACCACGGACATTCATCGTCGCCGGCTGTGGCCCCAGCCAGAACGCATCGTCTGCGTTCGATGGCGACGCCATGCGCCTCTGACCACACGAGTGTCGGTCGCAAAGAGACGTTGCTAGATAAGGCATCACACAGTAGGGTGAGCACATGACGATTCAGCGCATGGACAACGTTCTCATCGTTGTCGATGACCTCGAGGCGGCCAAGTCTTTCTTCATCGAACTCGGCCTCGAGCTCGAAGGCGAGACGCAAGTCGAGGGACCTTCGGTCGACAGCCTGATCGGGCTCAAGGATGTTCGCGCCACCCTCGCGTTGATGCGGACCCCGGACGGCCACGGCCGCATCGAGCTCGACAAGTTCCACACGCCCACCGCGGTCAGGTTTGGGCCTGTGGACGCGCCGGTGAACGCCCTGGGCATCCGCCGCATCATGTTCGCCGTCGAAGACATCGACGCTGTCGTCGCGCGCTTGCTCGCCCACGGGGCCGAGCTGATAGGCGAAGTGGTGCAGTACGAGGACACCAATCGGCTCGCCTACATCCGCGGGCCTGAAGGCATCATTGTCGGACTGAGCGAGCAGATCGGCTGACCGGATCGAACGCCTGACGCCCGCCGGGAGATAAGGACGGCACTGATCGTCGCTAGCAGAAGTACTCCGCGACTGCAGCGCGCGGGTGGGGCGAAAGTCCGACCACGGGAGCCAGCACGACAACACCGGCAGTGATCGCGCTGAGCAAAAGGACCGAAGCGTCGCCTGGACTACGAACAACCCTTACAAGTATTGCGCCTTGGGCTCCAAACCTCGTCCTGCCAGCGCGTGAGTCCTACTCGGCCTCGGGTCGCTTACTTCGTAACTTGAATAGGCTGATGGTCGAGGCTGTGACCGTTAACGCATGGTTCGCGTTACGGAAACTACGGCCCACACCAAATCGGCGACCTTTCCATAACGCGAACCGGTGGTACTCAGCGCCGAACGGGGATGACATCGACTACGCCCTTCAGCCCGCTGAAATCCTCTGGGTTGCGAGTGTATAGAGGCAAGCCGGCCGAGGCGGCCGTTGCTGCGATCAAGAGATCGATAGCACGCTTGCCACGGGCCTTCCGTCCTCCGGCCATCACGGCAGCGAAAACTCGTCCGTAAGCGCGTGCCGCATCGGCGTCGAAGGGGATTGCTTCCAAGGCGGCTTCAACCCGCTGGAGTCGGTCCTGGCGCACGGCGCGTTCATGCGGGTCCTGCGCAGCATGGACCCCAGCCACGAGTTCGGCCAAAGTGATCGCTGCGATGCTGGCCTCCTCCGGCATCGCGCTGTCAGCTGGCGGATCGATGAGAACTGAAGTGTCGACAAGTCCCCGCGGACGGCGTCGCTCAGGCACGCGGCTGCGGGTTCTGGTCGATCAGCCGGTCAATGTCTTGCCGGAAGTCGGCTGCATCAATCGGCGGAGCGCCGGCCAGCGCGGCGAGGAGAATGCCGGAAGGAACGAACACGCGACGTCTTACCGGCATTAGCTCTCCGACCGGGACGCCGTTGCGGGTGACGATGAAAGACTCGCCTCGGTCAAGTCCCCGCATGATCTCCCCGCTCTCATTTCGGAGCGTTCGCTGGGTTATCACCTTCGCCATAAGATCATTGTAGCACGCGTGCGACGGGCTAGAAGGAGATCGCTCGGCCCGTGACGGTGGGCAGGTCCGCGTTACGAAGACTACGGCCCACCATTCAGATCTGCTCGCCGACGGCGACTCGCTTTCATGGAATCCTGCCGGGCGTTTGTCTCTACTGCGTGCTTCGTTTGAGGCGCACCTCGAGGCAGACTCGGCATTGCTGAACCGTTGTAAGTTGAGGCCTGCTTGAGGACGGTTGCGTTCATGGCCCTCGTGGCCTTCGTCCCGATCTTCGGGTGCGGGAGCGGCAGCCAGCTTCCTTTGGCCGCACCTACTCCGGCGACCTTCGGGCAGCCCAAGAACGTCGGTACCAGCGTGAACAGCAGCGACTTCGACGGCGGCCCCTCCGTCTCGGCCGACGAGCTTTCGCTCTACTTCATCTCCGACCGGCCTCCATCCGCCGGCGGAGATATCTGGATGGCGACCCGGGCCTCCGCCTCCGAACCGTTCGCCAACCCTCAGCGCTTGGGCCCACAGGTGAACTCTCCAAGCAGTGAAGGCGCGCCGAGCATCTCGGCCGATGGGCTTGAGCTCTTCTTCGATCGCGCGCCGGAAGGTCATATCTTCGTCAGCACCCGCGCGAGCACATCGGTGTCCTTCGGCAAAGCGATGGCCGTCTCTCTTGGCAACGCAGTGTGTTGCGACGGCTTCCCGGCAGTTTCGGTGGACGGGCTCGAGCTCTACTTCTGCTCCAACCGGGACGGCGGCTCCGGTGGGAACGACATCTGGGTTGCAGTCCGGCCAAGCCGGTCCGGGCCATTTGGCTCGCCGAGGAACCTTGGACCCACTGTCAACAGTGGCGCCGGCGACTGTGAGCCCAGCATCTCCCAGGACGGCCTGGAACTGTTCTTCGCCTCCGATCGAGCCGGCGGCTCAGGCGGTCTTGACATCTGGGTTACAACTCGGGCGAACCGCTCCGAATCGTTCCGGAAACCGACAAATCTCGGGCCCAGATTCAACACCGTGTTCTCGGACGAGAGGCCGGACATGTCGGCAGATGGAATGACGCTCTATTTCATGTCGAACCGGCCTGGCGGATCGGGGTTCTTTGACCTCTGGGAGGCGCGTCGAGAATGAGTCTCGGCCGGCGTCATGCTCGGAGACGGTTGGCGAGTCGCTTCAGGGTCGCGGCCTGGGTGGCGGTGAACGCCTTGTCGACCTGGGCGTCGACCTGGTTCTGGTAAGCCGTGAGGAGCGAGTTGCGCGTCTCGGCATCGGTCGCCAGTGACGCGTTCCGGAGCTTCATGCACAGCGCGTCCGCGACCTGCGGCTTGGACGAGTAGACACGAGTCAAGGCGCAGAGGCTGTCGAACGTCACGCGGACGTCGACCGCCGTCCGGTATTCGGTCACGCCGCCGTCCTTGTCGCGGATCATGCCGCCGACCGATCGCACACCGACGTCACTCGTCGCGCAAGACGTGCTCGCGCTGGACCCGAAGGTTCCATACCCGGCGCCGTCGCCACAGTCGAACGCGAACGTGAAGCCCGCGGCGGTGTCGGCCGGCGATGGGTCGCTCGGGTTCGTCAGGGAGAGCGTGAAGGGGAAGCCCGCAAAGACGGAGGCGGTGGCGCCGAACGTCGCCGTCGGCGCGATGTTCACGACCATCACCGTCGCCGTGTCGGTTGCGCTCTGGCCGGCGTCGTCGGTCACCCGTACCTGCATTGTCCGCGTCGCCGGACCATCGATGTTCACGGCCGAGAACGTCGCCGTCTGACTGGTGGTCTCGAACGTCCCGTTTCCGTCGAGGTCCCACGCATACGACAGGGGCCCGCCTTCAGGGTCGCTGCCGCTCGCCGTCAACGCGACGGAACCGCCTTCGGCGACCGTGTAGGGACCTCCGGCCGAGACCGTGGGCGCGTCGTTGAGCTCGATCCGCACGACCGAGGGGTCATGGTCTGACGCCTGGTCGAAGAACTCCGCGTTGACGTGCACGGCGTCAAAGACGAAGGGTCGCGCGAAGAGCGCGCCGCTGAGCAGGATGTGGTCGAGCACCTGCGCGTTGCCTTCGAACTCGTAGCTGTAGCGCTCGTTCTGGGGCAGGCTCTCGATCAGGTCGTGCATCCCTGCCGCCTTCAAGATCGAGACCGTCTCGGAGAACTCGAAGTCGTTGAGGTCGCCGAGCACGACGATGCTCGCGTCAGCGTCGGCGGCCGTGATCTGGGAGACGAAGTCGGCCACGAGCTGCGCCTGCTGGTGGCGCTGCACCTCGCTCGGCCTGTCCGGCGGCTGGAAGCGGCCCTCGAGCGGTTGGTCGCCGCCCTTCGAGTTGAAGTGGTTGACGATCGCGAAGAGGTGGTGGCCGCGGTAGCTGAACTCGGCGGCGAGCGGTTTGCGGCTCGAGTTCCACGCCGAGTTGGCGGGGTCGATGCGGCCGGGGCTGAACGTCAGCTGGGTCGAGTCGCCCGAGCCCACGACTCCGGTGGCCGCGGTGGGGGTGCCGCCTGGCCGGTCGATGAACGAGAGACCACGGTCAGTGCGGAAGAGGAAGACCTGGCGGATGTTGCCGCCGGGCTGGCCGCCGTCCTGGTTGTTGACGGGGTCGATCTCCCGCCACCCATACACCGGGCCGCCCGCGTCTTGAATCGCGTCGACGAGCCTGGTCAGTGTCTGGGCCGAGTCCACGGTGCCGTCGTTGGTCGCACCGGTGTTGTCCTGCACCTCCTCGCCGGCGAGCAGGTCAGGCGACCGCAGGTTGGTCACGATGAGCGAGGCGAGCGAGTCGAATTTCGACTGCGGGTCGGTGGCGGCGAGGTTCTCGAAGTTGAACGTAGCCACGGCGAGTTCGTCGGGACCGACTGGCGCAGTGACCTCACGCGGTAGGTGGTTGTCGACGCGTGAGACGGGTTCGGTGACCTCGAGGAAGAAGTTCCCGAAGCTGTAGTCCATGACCCCGACCAGGGCGGCGCTGTACCCGTCGCCGACGTTCAGGTTTGGCATGGCGATGATCGCGTCGTCGGCGACCAGCCGCTCCGGGTTGGCGTCGGCCGGTCGCAGCAGCAACCCGCCGCGCACGGTGCGGATGCCGGCATGCGCGCCTCCGTCACCCACCACGGGCGTCTCCCCGAACGAGTTGGTCGGCCCGACCGCGACCGCGTCGTTCAACTGGACGCGCATGCCCTCCACGCTCTCGTAAAAGTCGAGCCCGTCCTGATCAGGATCGAAGAGGCCGCTGGTCTCGACGTCGCCGGTGGCGTCGTCCTCGATGACCTGGTCCGGAGGTATGCGGCCGCCCGTGCCGAGGACAGTCGGGGCGGGGAGGGGGTTGCCGTGGGAGAGAACCGTCGTCGCCGGCGACCCGATCTCGGTTGTCGAAAGGTTGGTGCTCGCGGACCCACCCGGCCGGAACTCCTGGACGTGGCCGCTCACCCGGACCGCGTCGCCGACGCTGACCGAGCTCGGCGAGGAGGAGGTGAACACGAAGATCCCCTCCGATGTCGAGTCGCTCCCATCGGGGCTGGGATCCTGCATGTAGAAGCCGTTCGAGCGCTTCGCGGTGACGATGCCGTTCACGTTGGAGACGTTCTGGCCGTTGAACGGCGAGACATGTGCTGAGCCCTGGAGGTCGTGTATCGCCGCCGGCTGCGCGATCGTCGTGAAGCTCCAGGCGTCGTCGGCCGTGGGGTGGTCGGGCGGGTCGTCTGAGTCCTGGTCGGAAACGTTGGCGGCGAAGATCGTGACCGTGCACGTCTCCCCGGACGCGAAGTTGGCGTCCGGATCCAGGCTGAATGAGACGGGGCCGCCGTTCACGGCAGCGGTGTGGTTGCCGCTGGTCGTGCACGAGATCGCGAACCACGAGCCGGACACTGCCACTGGTTCGCTGAAGCCGATGTCAATACCGGCGTCCACGGGCACATCCGCCGCGCCGCTGGAAGGAGAGCGCGATGTGATCTGGGGCGGTTGGTCGGTTGGGCAGAAGTTGAGCGGTGAGCTCGTGTTGCGCGGGGTTGGGCCGCCCACGACGAAGTCGGCGCCGTTGTTGTCGGTGTCGGTGCAGCCGCCGTTGATGCGGAGAGCCGCAGTGGTGTTCGACAGCGACGGAGTTGGCGTCCCTTCGTAGAGGTTCGCCCCGTCGTAGCCGACCAGGTCGACGATCAAGGCCAACGCGGCAGCTGAGCAGGGCGTGGTGCTCGAGCCGCAGTTGATAGCTGCGGTGCCGTTCACCAGCGCGACCTTGCCGCCGGTCGCGCTCATCGCGATCGGCGTCGCGTCGGTGACGTCAGGTGTGGGCAGTGGCGTGGTCCCGCCAGCGCCCTGGGCCTCCTGGACCAGGAGGTACTGGCCGGGAGCGAGGGATCCGGACAGTGGTGTGATCTGACTGCTGTTGGGGCCGATGTTCCCGGTCGTGCTCCCGTACTGCACGGACATGGACGTGAGGTCGACGGCGGACGAGCCGTGGTTGAAGACCTCGATGAAGTCGTGCGTGTACGTGGCGCCTGAGTTGCCGCCTCCGCCGTAGACCTGGCTGATGACGGCGTTGGGGCTCGCCGCGTGCGCGACGATCGGCATGTAACCCGCTCCCACGACGAGGGCAATCGCGGGTAACAGGGATCGTAATCGCAGGGACATGACCGGACCTCCCAACCTCACCGCGGCGCCCTCTCTTACGCCGATCGCCGCGATAGTAGCGTCGTGAGGGTGCTTGTCAAGGATGCCGGACCCGCGAGGCGGGCGGACAGGGGATCAGAAGGGCTTGAGGATCATGTCTGCGATGACGCTCACGAAGATCACCGTGTTGATCGCCACGGCGACGAAAAGACCCGTCCGAACTCTATCCATGGATCGGACGACCTCCTCGACCGGACGCCGGCCGGCCTCCGCCTCGACCGCCTCGCGCACCAGGGGTCGCAGCCGCTGCACGAATGGTGAGACGTTGTTGAGCAATATCAGGGCGACCAGCACATAAGCCGCGATCAGCCACCCGGCGAGGAAATTGAGGTGGCCGGTTGCCGCCAGAATGAAGCCGAGAACGACACCCACCAGAAACAAAGCCGCGCCCACCGCCGTCAGGCTGAGATTCGGAGCCATTCGGTGCAGTGCTGACAGCGCCCGCACATCGCGCCTCCAGGTCGCGAGGCAAAGAAAGAGCGCCTCCCCCATCAGCAACGTGACGGCGGCGAACATGGTGATCACGTGCAGCGCCTTCAGGAAGATGTACATGCCGCCTCGCGCGTGAATCATAGGTCGACACGCACGCAGCAGCGGGATTCGCTTCAGTGAGTGCGGTCAGCCACGTGGAAGGGTTTCGGGCTGGGTTTGTTGGTACCACCCGAGCACACGTAGGGCGCGGAGGGTGATCCAGCGGCTCGGTTTGCCCTCGCCATCGTCCATGGCGAAGTGAGCCTCGCCGGGATGGAAATTGTCGAGCGGCCATCGTCCGTCCGCGTCGCGCTTGGACTCGACGAGGTGGATCGCCTCGGCTACCCGCTCGTCTGGAACGACGCCGGCGGCGCGCAGGTAGTCGAGACCTCGGAGCACGTCGTAGAAGTACCGGGTCGGGTAGGAGAGCTGCGTCCATGCCGGATCGATCACCTCGCCGGTCGACTGCCGGCGGAGCATCCGGCGCTCGAGGAGGTACTCCTGACCACGCCGGCGGGCGGCGGTCACCTCCGATGAGCCATCCGTGGCTCGCTCGTGCGCCAGCAGCCCGTCGAGCACATCGATGGTGCTGTGGAACGACCCCCGCGTCGAACCATATTCCTGCCAGCAATTCCATCCGCCGTCGACCATCTGCTCGCCGAGAAGTCGGTCGACGATGGCATGGACATCCTCGCCGAAGTAGGCGCCCAGCGCGACCGTCATGCCATTGATGCACGGCTCGACCTCGCCTGCGAAGAAAGGCTCGCCGTCGTGCTCCCACCGGCTTTGCTCCCTGACCAGGGCGACCGCGAGGCGCGCCTGCGTGCTTACAGGATCGAGACCGAGGTCCCGCAACAGCATCAAGGTCCAGGCAGTGGAGGTCCAGGCCGGGAAGTAGGTACCACCGCCCCACAGGCCGTCGGGGCCCTGGAGGGCGAGCAGCCTGGCGCCCCAGCCTTCGGTGGCCACGCGGGCACGCTCGGCCGCGACCTCTATCTCGGGCGCATCGGTCAGGTCACGCATCACCTGCCAGCGGATGGCCGGGTCGGAGTCCAGCAGCCAGTCAAGGGCATCTGTGGTCACATCGGACAAGGTACGTGCCCTCCCGCTGCATCTGCTGACCGCGACCCAGGTTTCGCTCCATGAGCTAAGGTGTTGCCGCCGTGAAAGCTCGGGGCGGCCGTCACGCTCTGGTGCACACCGGGGTCCTGGTCCAGGCCGACATCTCCGGCTACACGCGGTACGTGAGCCGAACGGCGATCCAGGACTCCTCAGCCACGGTCCGCGAGCTGCTCGGGGTCCTGGTGGATGAGGTAGGCGCCCGGTTGGAGGCGGCACAGTTCGAAGGCGACTCGGTCACGTTCGTCGGCGACCTGCGCGCCGCCGAGCTCGTGGACGTCCTGGAGCAGGCATACGTGGCGTTCAGGCGCAGGCTTCGGGACATGCAGAAATGCAACAGCTGCGACTGCGAGGCCTGCGCCCGCACGACTGACCTGGCACTGAAGCTCATCGCTCACCGCGGTCAATACGCATGGCAGCCCTTGGGGGGCGCTCGCGAGCAGCTGCACGGGTCAGACGTCAATGCCTCGTTCCGATTACTCAAGAACCATGTTCCAAGCAGCGAGTACCTGCTGCTGACGTCGCCGTTGCTCGAGCAGCTCGATGACAAACAGCGCGCCGAGTACACGCCTCACGTCGAGGAGTACGAGCATGTCGGCCGAATCGAGTGTGGCTTCCGCTCGCTGGCACCTATCTGGCAGAAGGCCCTGGCCGCAGAGCGGACGCGCGTTTCGCGGGAGGAGGCGCGGATCTACTCCGAGATATTGGTGCCGTCTGCGATCGAGCGCACGTGGGGGATGTTCACCGACCCTGAATCGGTCCGCCGCCTGAACGCCTCGCTTCGCATCGCCACCCACACGGGTGCGCGTGGGACATTCCGAGGAGCCGAGCCGGCATTCAGTCGTTTACGAGACGAAGTCAACGGGGCCGCTGTTCATGACCGCGCACTTGAGCCCGGAAGAAGGTGGCACCCGAGTCGGAACGGCCTGGCTCTGGGAGCCCGGCGCTGCGGCCAGGCGCGGATTCACCGAGGCTTCAGTGAGAGCCCGGATGAAGCAGCTGCACGAGAGCCTGGTCGCGCTCGTGCGCGCGGTTTCAATCCCGGAGGGCGCTGATGCTTTGATTCCCCTCCCCCCCATCGGGGGGAGAGGGCTAGGGAGAGGCGCTTAAGCCGCCCTCGAAGGTCCCGACCAGTCAACTGGAGGCCGCGCCGTGCGGCCCTCCAGCTCTTCAGGCCAGGCTCAGGTCCGCCCAGGTGAACAGCACAGCGAAGGCGCGGCACCAGACGACGACCGATTTGAAGTCAGCGGTTCTCGTAGCGGGCGCCGAGATAGACGTGCAGGTCTGGGCCGTTCTGGATCGCGACGTTCTCGAAGCGGAGAAATGTCTTGCCGTCGATTTCGACGAGCTTGACCGGTCCCGCGCCCCGATGGAGATTGTCGACGCGCTGCAGTTGGCCCATGGCGAGGACTCGTGGGCTGCTCGTGCTGGCGGTCGGTGAATTCGATGCGGACGCCGACGCCGCCGCTGCGGGCAAGTCTTCGTGCACCGTCGTAGTCAGAAACAGCGGCGAGATGGTCCACCAGGCGAATGCGCCGCCGGCCACCAGCAACACCACGACCGCGGCTTGCGCGGTGCGACTCGACCTCAGTCGCGCGAGCACGCATGCAGTGTACGGGGGGCGCGTAACGCCGGCCTGACGCGGGCGTTTACCTCATTGAGCGCCCGCTGCAAGAGATCCTGGCTCTCAAAGGAGGTTTAGAGGTGGGGAACAAGGTCCGCGTCATTCAGGTCTTGATCATTCTTTCTGCGCTCGTCGGTTTGCTCGCGGTGCACGCCACCCGCACGCGGCAGGGTGTGTTGACAACCCAGGCTTAGAGGCACCCCGAAAGGCCGTTCAGGAAGTCGACCCGTGCGGCGGTGCAGCCGGCACGGGTCGCACCACGCTCAGCGCTTTCCGCCGAACAACGTCCCCAGGATCCCCCGGACGACGGTTTGCGTGGTTCGCGATGTCAGCACCTTCCCGGCCGTGTTGATCCCGGTCCGAATTGTTCGCTGTCGCGCGCGCTCGGCGGCGGCCCGCTCACGCTCCGCCTGTCGCTGGGCGCGTTGCGCCTCTCGCTGCGCGGCCCTCGCCGCTCGTGCTGCTTCGGCCTGCTGCCGTGCGGTGGGCTGTCCGGGCGCCGGCGCTGGTGCCGGCGCGACAGCGGCAGGCTGCTGCGCAGCGGCTGCGATGCGTGCGGTGATGATCTCGTGGGCGCTCGCGCGATCGATCGGACTCGCGTATTTGACGTAAAGCGCGCCGGCATTGACCAGGCGCTGAAGCGACGTGGGGTCGACGGCGGCCATCATCGAGTCCGGCGGGATCAACCGAGTCGCCGCCAGCGGCGTCGGCGTGCCTTTCGGCGAAAGCACCGTGACCGCTGCCTCGCCGATCCCCAGCGATGTGAGCATCTTCTCGACTTCGTAGAACTCGGTCGTGGGAAACGTCCGCGCTGCCTTGTGCAGGGCGTCAGCGTCCTCGGGGGTGAAGGCCCGCAGGGCGTGCTGGATGCGGTTGCCCAGCTGCGCCAGGACGGACGACGGAACATCCGCGGGCAGCTGCGTCACGAAGTAGACCCCGACACCTTTGGACCTGATCAACCGGACCGTCTGCTCGATCGCCTCGAGCAGCGCCTTCGAGGCGCCGTCGAAAAGGAGGTGCGCCTCGTCGAAGAAGAAGCACAGCTTCGGTTGAGGCGGATCTCCGATCTCGGGCAGGCCGTGCCACAGCTGCGCCAGCAGCCACAGCATGAACGTGCTGAACAACCGCGGCCGGTCGATCACGTCCGAGAGCTCGAGCACACTGATGATTCCTTTGCCCTCGGGTGTTTGCCGGATGAGATCGTTGACGTCGAACTCGGGCTCGCCGAAGAACACCCCGGCGCCTTGCTGCTCGAGCGTGACCAGCGAACGCAAAAGCACGCCGACCGATGCCGGAGACATGCCTCCGTACTGGGCGAGGATCGGCTTGCCGGCGTCGGAGCTCAGGTACTGGAGCGTGGTGCGGAGATCGGCGAGGTCGAGCAGCGGCATCCGCTTGTCGTCGCAGTACTTGAAGATGAGGGCCAGGATCGAGGTCTGCGTCTCGTTGAGGTCCATCACCTTGCCCAGCAGAACGGGGCCGAAGCTGTGGACCGTGGCCCGGACCGGGGCGCCCAGCTTTCCCGACAGGGACAGAAACTCCACGGGGTGTCCGCCTGGCTTGAAGTCCCACGCCATTCCCCGACATCGTTCCTGGACCTTCGGGTTGGTAGCGTCGCCCGGCGAAACGAGGCCCGTCAGGTCACCTTTGATGTCGGCTACGAAGACGGGGGTGCCGTGGTCCGAAAGCTGGCCGGCCAGCACTTGAAGGGTCTTGGTCTTGCCAGTGCCGGTTGCGCCCGCGACCAGGCCGTGGCGGTTCAGCACCGAGAGCGCGACCTGGACCCGAGGATCGTTGAGCGGCTCGCCTTCCAGCAGAGCGGATCCGATGACGAGAGAAGGCTCCGCAAGACGGTATCCGTCCTGCATCTGCTTGACGAACTCGGGCTTCATCCCATGACGATATCCTGGGTCGAGCCTCCGTGACCTCGCTCCGCACGCCGTCCGAGTTCACGATCCGTCGTGGCAGCGAGTCCGACCTCGACCGCGTCGCCGGCATCAAGGTGGACAACTGGGCCGACTCGTACGCCGGCCTGATCGCGCCGGCCGTCCTGCAGCCTTTTCTCGATCCCCTGCACCAGCTCGACGAGCTGCGTGAATCGACCGCGTCAGGGGAGGCGGTGTTCCTGGTCGCGGAGCATGCCGGCGAGGTGGTCGGCTTCGCGTTGGCGTACCTGGCGCAAGGCTCAGAGCCCTGGCTGGAATCCCTTCACGTGGCGCGCGAGTTTCGCGGCCGCGGTGCGGGCACCCTGCTCATGCGGGAGCTGGCGGCGGAGCTGGCGAGAGGCGGCTACCGGAGCTTGCGCCTCGGGGTGGTCAGAGGCAACGCCGGCGCCGGGCGGCTGTACGAGCGTCTGGGCGCGACGTTGGTCGCCGTCGAGCCGGCGCCCTGGGCACCCGGCGTCGAGCACGAGATCTATCGCTGGGCGGATCTTGCCGGTCTGATCGCGGCACCTTACAATGCCGCCCGTGACTAGCGTTGCCGACAGTTTTGCGTGGCCGTTCCAGGACCCGGGCTGGTTCGGCAAGATCGTCCTCCAGGGCCTGATCGCGATCATCCCGATCGTCGGCTGGATCGCCCTCGCGGGCTGGCTCGTGCAGACGATTGACAACTACCGCGCCGGACGTCGCGAGCTCCCTCCGGCGGGTTTTCCTCTCGAGCGAGGCCTCCCGCTGTTCATCGTGTTGTTCGTTTACGGGATCGTCTTTGCGATCCCGAGCATCATCCTTGGTGCGATCTCGGCCAGCAACAACGACAACGCCGGCATCGCCGCACTCAGCAACCTGGTCGGCTTCGCGTTGAGCCTCCTGTTCGCATTCCTCGCGCCCGCGATCATCCTCCTCACCTATCGGACTGGCTTTGCCGGCGGTTTCGACGTCAACTCAATCTGGCAGACGGCAACCGGCCACACGTCGACCACAGTCATCGCCGGACTGCTGATCTACGTGGCGCGACTGATCGGCGGGCTCGGCCTGATCCTGTGCTGCGTCGGCTTGATCTTCACGATCCCTTACAGCATCGCGATCACAGCGGGAATCGTGACGTGGTACGAGCGTGAAGTTGCCGGTGGCCCGGCACCGTCGGCGCCGGCTGCGAGCTAAGAGCGAAAAGTAAGGAGCGGAGCCGAGCTCCGCTCCTCACACACACCCCAGTCTTAAGAGCGATTTACCAGGTCACGTTCGTGGGTTGTGCGGCGGGTTCTTCGCGTGACCAGACACGCAAGCACCGAAGTCGCGGCCCGTGAGGCCCGCGTTCCTGCAGTCCTGCACGTGGGCAGCGCCCGCGCCGTTGCGGTGGGCCTGTCCATTGACGGACGCGACCGCGCTCACGCATGCGCCGTGGGTCCCGCTGGCAGCGCTGTCGTGAGGAAGCGGGCAGTTCCGCGCCGCGGACGCTACGGCTTTGCCATGCGCGTTCGCGTCGCCCCCCAGGCCCGCCTGGTTCGCCGCCATCGCGCTGGCTGTCCCCAGGGCGAGTGCTGCGATCGCCGCTGGAACGAGATACCGCAACCTGTTCATGAATCCCTCCTGAATCGAGCAGTGACTACCCGTCCTCTCAGTAAGAAGCACTAACGCCGACCCAGGGGCGACTAACCAAACTCCGGGCGTTAAGCGCAAGAAAATTGACGTTTCGTCATTAGACTTTCCAGCGACCCAGTATCGCGGAGGCAATATGGCAGCACTACGTCGCAGAAATATCGTCACAAAGTTGTTGAACCTGACTCGGGCGGCGCGACGCACGTCACCGCCGTCAACCGGTCCCGGCTGCACGTGCGAGAGCTGCGTGCAGGCCTGGGACCGGCATCACCCGGCGAAGATCTCAGCCCGTTCCGAGATTCGGCGGCTGCGGCCGGGAGTGGACTGAAGCGTCAGCCGATCGATAGGAGCGCGATTGCGTTGCGTCATTTTGGTGCGGGTCGATCCAGTGCCTTTCGCGTTCCTAAATCGGAGGTGGCAAGTTGATGGACCAAGGCACCCTGGTCGGCATCGGAGTCGTCGCTCTGATCGTCGTGGTCCTGCTTCTGCTCATTCGAGCTGCGGGAGCCGGCCGCCGCACGCCACGACTTCGGGCGCTGCCGGCCGAGTCACACGAGCGCTACATCAGCGATTGGGACGACATCGAGTCCAAGTTCGTCGACGCGCCTGAGCAGGCGGTCCGCGAGGCGGAGTCCCTGGTCATGTCGATGCTGCGGGAGCGCGGTCATCCACTGACCGAGCGTGACCTGCCGCAAGAGATGAAGCGGGCGCACAAGCTCGGCTACTCGTCGCGCGACAAGACTGAGGGTATGCGCCAGGCACTGCTTCAATACCGCGCCGTGATGGAACGGATGCTGGGCGCGGCGGAAGAGGTCCGCGGCGAGCAGCGTCGGCGGGAGATGGCCTAGCCGTAGCGAGCGACCTCATACCGCCGAGAAAATGTGAGGGGCCTCCGGGGAGGCCCCTCAGCGCTTAACCTCCGAGTTGCTAAACGAGGAGGTGGCGCTGGGGTGGATTATGCGACCTTGCTGCGTGGCCACACGACCTTG
>WNFV01005340.1_pt1 | contig 39468 bp, 31 predicted proteins | sample 5400101 | NCBI WGS metagenome assembly WNFV01 (sample SAMN13153361, study PRJNA577476) | soil metagenome | isolation source: 115 cm soil or saprolite under grassland replicate 1 | place: USA:California | collected 2016-06-15 | reverse complement strand
GGGAGTTCCGTGGCGCCAGGTAACCTTTAAAGGCAAAAAAGGGTGGATACGAGATTCCGTCCTTGAAGATTTCATGGATCGCTTCCCGGAGGATATGGTAAAAATTCTTCATCCGACGCCGGATGAAGACGATGCAAAACAATATATGACCCTCTCGAGTGGGAGCAGTGTGAAACATAATATGTGCGGCGAACTCTGTGCCGCGTTCATCATTGGAATTGATATCGACAGCTTTGTGGAAGGTTGGAAAGTAAAGGCAAAAAACTTCTACGAACGTGTCATTGAAGGCACAATCGATAAACCCACCGGCCTAGACTCCCTCGAAAGCATGTTTCGAGTTTCTCCGTATAATGCCGAAAAGGATGATGTTTTTAGTTTTGATGCTCGCTTATTTGATGCTGGCTTAAGAGATCCTATACTAGGCAGGGCTCTTGTCTCGCCCGGCAGGCTAAAGAAGATGCTTGAAACTCATTACCTGGTAGCTGGGGTTAAAATCAAATCAGATGATAAGTTCGCCGGCAGACTCAGCGGTCAGGGAACAGGACACTGGGTAGTGGTTGATAAAATCACACCCAACGGTGGGCTGGGCGGCAATGGCGGTTGGGTCGAGATCTACAACCCGTTCCCGAACAAGAGACAGGAATTCTCCTACGATGAGTTTATGCGCTCCTTCGCTGAAGATAAGACTGACATACCTAAGTATAGGCACTGGTTTTCTTCCGGCCTCGGGCTTTGGGTAAAGAGAAAAGATAAACTGCCAGTGCTATGACGATTGCAATCGGATGCGGAGAATAGTTGTAAAAGATAGAGAACAAGAGCACGCGACGGCTGTATCGTGTGCTCTTGATTATAGGCACCTACATTATAACATCGCCAGACTAATGGGTCATTAATGTAGACTGAACCAATTCGATCCACAAAGATAGAATTGTAGTTGCAGCGTGGACTTTCAAGAAGCCGTTAGCCTTATTGAAATTGGTTACTAGTTGTCGGAGGAAAGGAAATGTAACCCATGAAAAAAAGATTCGCTTTTATCATTCTATCAGTGCTTGTTGTTCTGTCCTTGGCCTATTTTGGGGGTGGATATATGGTCTATGATCGTCTTTCAAAAATTGACCCACCCGCAAAAGAGATTCTCTTAAATACTCCCGCCAGTTTCAAAATCACCTATAAAGAATATGCGGATTTTGATGCCTCACCGTATCAGATGTCTTCTTATGAAGAAGTGAGCTTTCCAAGTGGTCAGGCTGGAATTAATTTATCGGGCTGGTATATAGAAGTTGATCCTTCCGCACCGGCGGTTGTTGTTACTCACGGGTTAGGAGCCAGCAAAAAAGATGCCAACCTGTTGATTCCTGCTGGGATGCTTGCCCGTAACGGCTTCAATATCTTAATTTATGACTTGCGCAATCATGGGCAATCTGATCACGACAATGGCCGAACCAGTATTGGCAATAAAGAGTACCAGGATGTCTTAGGTGCGTGGGACTGGTTGATAAAGGTCAAAGGCTACTCACCGGAGCGGATAGGCCTCTATGGGGTTTCATTGGGCGGTGGAACAACTCTGGACGCATTTGGAGAGGAACCCCAAGTCGCGGCCGCCTTTGTTGATTCGCCTTTTGCAAATTTACCCGAAATTATGACTGCGGAATTGGCAAAGAATGGTTATCCGACCTTTTTGACCACTCCGGCAGTCATCATGGCACGCGTGGTCGCTAATGAAGACTTGCTAGCCCACAGCCCAACAGAAGCTATTTACAACGATAACGGACGTCCTCTTTACATCGTTCATGGGACGGGTGATGAGCGGATCAGTGTCAACCAAACTCTTGAACTAAAAGCTCTTGCACAAGAGACAAATGCAAACTTAACCACCTGGATTCCCGAGGGAGTTGGACACGTTGGAGGCGTTTTTGTATATCCAGAAGAGTATGAGCAAAGGATGGTTAATTTTTTCCAGGAAGCGTTAAAAGATTCTGTTGAATAACTTTAATCGATTTTAGCTCGTTTGATTGTTCAGCGCTGCGAATAAGGCTGGTGTCATTTCGATGCCAGTCATATTTTATTTCCTCTTCAACGTAGTCAAAATACTTATAACATTCCTATCTAATAGGAACACCATTCAAAGTATCGCATTGATTGGAATGGAAGAAGTGAGTTCTTTCAAGGTTAAGCCCCCGAAAGAGCATAGGTAAAGCGTACCTTCAAGTTTACTTCTCGATATAATTGATAAAATGCATCTGATCCGCCACAAGAGAATCATTGTAAAGGAAATGTAGAGTGATCTTGATGGATTGAACTGATAACATTGATACATGGATACACAACACGCTGTGCACAAGCGACCTACAATTGGCGTCTTACCAGGGTGGCCGGCTCACCCAGAATACAGGCCTGATCGATATCTTATTTCTGTATTTCAAGGTATCCAATCTGCGGCGCGTGCACGCGGATGCAACTTATTATTAGCCTGGGGTATAGGGCGCGGAAACCCGAACGAAATTATTCCAGCATGGCCTGTGGCCTCATTTCAAACTGATTTTGTACCGGTCGGTCCATGGAACACAGATGGGTTGATCGTCTTCGCGCCATTGTTGAACGAAACTCGCTCACATTATTTGCAACAAGTTATTTCTAGCGGCCATCCGGTCTTATTTATCGCAACCGGGGAAAATGGTCCTGCTGTCCTCGCCGATAACGAGGATGGGATTCATCAGGCTGTAGCTCATTTGGTGGGACACGGACACCGGAAGATTGCTTTCATTGCCGGGGATCCGCAAGATAAGGGTGACAGTGAATATCGACTCGCTGCCTTCCTTTCTCTAGTGAAACAATATGATTTGGACAACGATCCGAGGTTGCTCGCCTATGGCTACCATACTTCTCCTGACGGCTATATCGCATTAAACAAAATTCTTGGTTCAGGAGTCAAATTCACAGCGATGCTGGCAAGCGACGACTATTCTGCAATCGGAGCCATGCAAGCGCTCAAGGAGGCTGGTCTACAGATTCCACATGATGTCGCCGTCATCGGATTCGACGATCAACCTGACTCGCTCGCTCAAGTGCCCTCACTTGCCAGCATCCACATACCGCTAACAGAAATTGGCCAACGAGCCTTTGGCCTCATGTTGGATCATCTCGAAGGTCGCGCTCGCCTCGAATCGATCCGGATACCAACATGGCTGGTACCCCGTCAATCTTGTGGCTGTTTGCCGGATGCAGTTATCTCGGCGGCTGACAGCAAGTCGTTATCCAGTACCATTCCTATCGGGATACGAGGGTCCGCCGAGTTAAATAATAGAATTATAGAGCAACTGGCAGCGACGATGCTGGCTGCTTTACCTTTAGGATTGATACGAGTGAATAAAGTCCGTGCTCGCCATCTATGTGTTTTATTGGTGGAAGCTTTTTCTACAAGCATAGAGTGTAATGATCCAAGCAAATTTCAAATGATGCTCATGGAATTTCTTCATGAAGTGGAATTGACCGATGGCGATATCCATCCTTGGCAGGAAGCAATTTCTGTCTTGCGGCGAGGTATGAATCGGCTTCCACTAGGTTGGGGGCAATCCAATCTCCAACGGTTCGCAGAGGATTTGCTCCATCAGGCACGTGTTGCAATCAGCGAGAGTACTCAACGTCGCTATCACCGGGATCAAAATAGAAGAGGCGTAACAGATTATTTATTAAGCCAATTAAATGCTCGTTTGAGTACGATCATCGACGAGAAAAAGGCTGTTCAGGTATTGACTGAACATTTGCCTAAAATGGGCATCGCTCACACACGAGTCGCGTTATTTGAGCAAGAGGAGCAAGATAGTGTGGCATGGAGCGTTGTCATCAGTGATGACTCAAGTTCAAGATCTGAGACTCGCCGTTTTCCGAGCCGACAGTTTCCTCCTCCAGATTTGTACCCGCCAGATCAACTGCTGAGCTTAGTCATCCTGCCATTGGTAAATGAGACTGAATCACTTGGATATGTTGCTTTTGATGCAAGCAATTTGGAGCCTTGCTCTGCAATCGCCCGGCAACTCATGGCAACTTTCATAACATCCAGGTTGCATGCACAGGTCGTTGAGCTTTCTCTTACAGATCCTATCACTGGACTGCAAAACCGACGCTATTTTGATCTCTTTCTTAAAAATGAAATCGATCGCAGTCGCCGCTTCATGCGTGGACTGACGATTATCATGATTGACATAGATCATTTCAAAAAATACAATGATTCATTCGGTCATCCAGCAGGTGATGAAGCTTTGAAATGCATAGCGCGCTGTTTGCTGGCTAACCGCCGTAAAGCCGATGTAGTAGCTCGTACTGGGGGAGAAGAGTTTGCTTTTATCCTGCCAGAGACGAATATTGCTGGCGCGTTAGAAGTAGCCAAAAAAATTGGCAAAGCGATAGCAGATACATCTGGGCTAAAACGCCAATTGACTGTGAGCATGGGGATCACCGAATTAGACAAATCGGAATACAGCCCTGAAATTCTAATGCAACAGGCTGATATCGCTTTATATAAAGCCAAACATGCAGGACGCAACCGCGTTTCTGTATTTAAGAAACGGATGTAAAAATATCACCTTGAGAAAATCGCATGTAGGTCAGGCTATTATGCGTTCAAAATCGGTCGCAGTAGTTGGTGGTGGGCCTGCAGGGCTGATGGCTGCAGAGGTTTTGATTCAGGGCGGTGTAGCTGTCAACTTGTATGATGCAATGCCATCAGTTGGGCGTAAGTTTTTGCGAGCAGGCACGGGCGGGTTAAATATCACTCATTCAGAACCATTTGAACAATTTGTCTCCCGATATGGATCGCGGCGCGAACAAATTGAGCTTTTGCTAAAGCAATTCGGCCCAAATGATATAACGACCTGGGTACATGAATTGGGCTTTGAGACTTTTGTCGGCACATCGGGGCGTGTATTTCCTGTGGGGATGAAAGCCAGTCCATTGTTGCGAACATGGCTGAAAAGGCTACAAGACAATGGTGTGACTTATCATCTTCGTCACAGATGGCTCGGATGGAATGAGGATGGATTGTTGAAGTTTGAATCGCCCGATGGCGAAAAGTCTGTTCGCTCCGACGCGGTTGTATTGGCTCTCGGCGGAGGGAGTTGGCGGCGACTCGGCTCGGACGGCGCGTGGGTCAATGTGCTGAGGCAGGTTGGGGTCAAGGTTGAGACGTTGAAGCCGTCTAATTGCGGTTTCGATGTGCAATGGTCAGATCATTTTCGGAAACGGTTTAATGGCTATCCTTTGAAATCGGTCATCCTCACATTTAAGGATTTGTTTCGACGGCGAGGAGAATTTATTGTGACCGAGACAGGCATTGAGGGAAGCTTGATCTACGCAGCGTCGGCGCTGTTACGGGATGAAATTTAAGTAAACGGAAGGGCAGTAATTCACCTTGATCTCGCTCCGAATTTTTCTCTGGAGCAGGTAGACGAAAAACTTTCGCGCCCGCGCGGGTCAAAATCCATGGCAAGCCATCTTGAGAAGAATGTGGGCATAAAAGGAGTAAAGGCCGGATTGCTAAGAGAGTTTTTATCGAAAGATGACTTTGCGAATAATGAGCATCTCGCAAAAGCGATAAAAATGTTGCCTATCCCATTAATAGCGCCACGGCCACTGGACGAAGCAATCAGCAGTGCGGGCGGAGTCTTATTCGAAGAACTAGATGAGCAACTGATGATTCGCAAACTACCTGGCGTATTTTGCGCGGGCGAAATGCTGGATTGGGAAGCACCGACGGGAGGTTACTTGCTTACTGCATGTTTCGCATCTGGGCGAGCAGCAGGATTTGGCGTTTTAGCTAAAAACCAGAATCACTGATACCAGCGTAATCGATTTTATTAACGCGATCTCCGATCCGAAGACAAGAGAAGATTGCTTTACTATACTAAGAATCATGCGGGATGCAACAAATTCCGAACCCAAAATGTGGGGGACGAGCATCATTGGATTTGGTTCGTACCACTACAAATATGAAAACGGCCGGGAAAACGATTGGTTCCTAGTGGGATTTTCACCACGCAAACAGAACCTAACAATTTACCTCATGGGTGGTTTAGATGATTACGGCAGCCTTTTGAAAAAGCTGGGTAAACACTCTCTGGGAAAAGGCTGTCTCTATATCAAAAAGTTGGACGATGTTCAATTACCTGTACTAACGGAACTGGTGAATAATTCCGTAACCAAGATGTCGAAAAACGAATAATAAGATGTATTATGGTGTCGTCCCGCCGACATCTGGGGGAGCAATCACTTCAAAAATGATAGCCTGATTATCACGATAAACTTCTTTCAAACCAGGGTCGTTCTCAGCTTGTCGGATAAAGTCTCCATGATTTAAGTCCGTATGGATGAAGCGTGTACCAAAGCGGGAGGCAATCACTTTTGAAGGTTGGGCAACGTTGCCGCGCGTAATTTGCACCCAGAGATTATATAGCTTTCCGTCATATAGTTGCATATAGGTCGGGTCGAGGCCGACAAGGTAGGTGTTATGTGTGTTGAAGTAAAACAGGCGCGGAAAGTCATCCCAGTCTGTCTGAAAAACGCGCTCACCTTCCCTTGTGTTTTGCATCAACCAGAGAGAGGCGCCCGCGTATAAGTTATAGGGAGATGATCCCTTTATCTCCTTCTGCGCCACTGGAATGGACTTCATCGTGCTTATAACGACTAGCAAAGCCAGCAAGATTGCTGGCGCATATGAACGGACAAAGCTCCAGAGGCGGGATTCTGTACGTTCAACGGTATCAGCATAAAGGTCAGCAAGCAGAGGCAACCAGGCAAACGCAGCGAAGATCAAAGCGAAGGGTGGGAAGTATTCCACAAAGCGACGCGCTTGAAAAAGCATAAGTCCAAATAATAATGCTGAGAAAAATGAGAAGGTTGTTCGCAAGTCCATTTTGCGTCCGGAGAGTCCCAGTGCCAGCGCGCCGCTGATAAATGCTACAAGCGCTGGGAGAGAGTTTTTAAGCAATTGACTTGTATCGTAGGGATACCATTCGTTGCCAACATTTACAGAGGTCGCATCGGTTAATTTAGGTGCGACGTGTTCAATGAAGAAGGTAATATTATGTGGAAAATAGGGATTGACGATCATACCCAAGGCTATGCCAACGCCAACAAATAGCAAGGGACGGATTTCAAACCGGTGCTCGATGATTAAGACGGATAGAAAATACAGAAAGGCCAAAGCCATGATCAGAGGGAAGGCGTCATACATCCATACATAAAGAAATGCCAGGATCCCAAGCCACTTGTATTTGCCCTCAAGCAACCATAAGAAGGCGAGAGCAAGAAAGCCCAAAGAGAGAGATTGTGCGCGGGTGATGCTCATCCGAAACAGAAAGGCTTCAGAGATGCCGAGCAAGCCTATGGCCCATAGCCATGCCAGCGGCACGCGTTGGCGATAGAGAAGCAGCCAAATGGCAAAAAAAGCAAGGCTCGCAAATGTAACCGCTGCCCACTTCGCACCAATCCTTAAATCACCAAAAGTGAATGGAATCAGAGCGATATGAAATAAAAAGTGATGATCGTAAAATTCACGCGGGTTAAGAATACTGAGTGGCAACCAGGGAAAATTAGGCTTCAGACCTTCCATACGCATCAGCCAGGCAAACTTGATATGATAGAAGCCATCATTATCAGGCATGTTGGGTGTAGCAAATTGGATCGCTGCCATCCCAGCAAAAAACAAGATAAACAGAAGAATCGGAAATAGAACCGCTTGAATTTGCCTGGGAGTTATGGTTTTCATGGTTTCACGCAATGAGTCGGATTTTCTAGGAACTTATTTAAGTAAGATCCTAGCTTCATCAATAATAACGATAGTAAGCCGTGGCGTATTCTGCTCAATTTCGGAAGATAAAGTTCATTTTAATTGGGATTACCCCACCGGCTTCCCCGCACCTACATCTTATTAGCAATGAAAGGTGCGGGGCTTTCGGTGGGGCAATCTGGCAGAGCTGAGGTACCAGTTTGCGAGGATTAATTCCTGACCCCAGCTCTGGATAAACTTTACTATGACCTTTTAGTTGTCGTTACCTTTATCGCCGCCTGAGTCATCGCTACCGGAGTTGTCGTTTCCACCGTGGCCACCACTGTCATTCCCACTGGATTGGTCATCATTAGTATTGGTAACTGCTGAATTATCATTACTCATATCATCGTCGTTGATATTCGCATCAGTTGAATTATTGTCATTTCCATTATCATCATTGATATTGGCATCATTCGAATTATCGTCGTTGATGTTGTCATCATTTGTATTGGCGTCGTTTGAGTTGGCATCATTGCTATTATCATCCGGAGAAACGGTGGGAGTGGCAGCGTCAACTGCACTGGGAGCTTCAACGCGTGTGACAACAAATGTCCCATCGGGTTGAACGACACCTTCCACTTTGACAAGATCCCCGACAACGAAAGGACCGTCTTTGATCACTGAAGGATCAACACTAATCGCCTGTCCTTTCACCACCCACTGGGTGCCATCCACGCTCTCCAGCGTGCCTGTGATGATAATATCAGCGCTCACTTTCTGGGCAACCGGCGTTGCTTTCGCTGCTGCGCCACAAGCACTGAGAAGGATGCCCACCAACATAAAAACTACAAAAAGAAAACGATAGGTTTGTTTCATTTTTTCACCTCTTGAATTTGATTAGCTTCATCCTAATAGTCGAATAACAAACAAAAAGGTTACGGGTGATTAAGGAGGGATTTTTAATTTGCGCTACAATTGGTACATCCTGTGGACGGCTAAGTAGATACATGAATGGCCAAAGAAAACGGAATGAATAATCCCTCTTATTCTTCATCCAGAAACGAGATACTCTAAATAGATTGGGCGGCAAAATCATCCTAGATAATAAAATAAGGCCCTCAAAGTGAATCGCATCGTCGGCATTTTACTCATCGTCGTCTCCGCCGCCTCTTTTGGAACCTTGGCAATCTTTGGCCGCTATGCTTACGAAAATGGGATAGATACATTTACCCTTCTGTTCCTACGTTTCATATTCGCTGCATTATTTATGTTCGCCCTGCTTGCATCCAGGCATGAAGCCTTCCCACGTGGCAAACCTCTCCTTCAATTAATTGGCATGGGAGCGTTAGGATACGTGGGTCAATCCTTTGCCTATTTATCGGCTATAAAATATGCCTCTGCCGGACTTGTAGCATTATTACTCTATCTTTATCCGGTCTTTGTAGCGATCCTTTCCGCCATCTTTTTGAGGGAAAAATTCAAAGCTATGAAAATCCTCGCCCTTATACTTGCGACTTTGGGCGCGGCTTTCACAGCCACCCCGGAGGGCGGCACCTGGTCTGGTATCTTATTCGCAATCTCTGCAGCAATGATTTATTCAGTTTATATCATTGTAGGAACGGGTGTCTTGAAACAAGTATCTGCTGTGCAATCCTCGGCAGTGATCTTTGCCTCAGCTGGAATCGTTTATGGAATCCTAACTGCATTCAATGGTGCAAATCTTCCCCAGACAATTGCAGGCTGGGGAGCCATGTCCGGAATTATTTTCATCGCTACTATTATTCCAGTAGTCACATTTCTTGCAGGCTTGAAACGTATTGGCCCGACGAACGCCTCCATGCTTTCTACTTTTGAGCCCATAGTTACAGTGATGTTAGCAGCTATTTTATTCAATGAAGCACTACATCCTGTCATGTTGATTGGTGGAGGGCTAATCCTTGTTTCGGTTATCATCCTCGCGCGCAGTGAAGTTATCACACCTGTGTAAATGAAATTTCGATGAGATTGTTATGCTGAGACATCCAGGAAGGTGGAAGATATGGGTGCTGTTAGGATTTGTAATTTCAATCCTTTTTACTTGGCTAAATGAAATACTTGATCTTCCTCATCTTATCTTCAATGCTCCTGTTACACGGGTTAACTGGCAGGAAGCTGTAATAGAGACTGTTTTTGCAACGATCGTCATGACGATTTGTTGGAAATTAGTTGCAGCCTATGAGTTAAAGTGGATCGAGGCTACTAAGGAATTGGAAAACCTGGCAACTATAGATGAATTATCCGGCATGCTGAACCGCAGAGAATTATTTAATCGGGCTGAATCGGAATTCTACCGAGCAAGGCGATTCAATCAAACACTCTGTATTGCCATGATCGATCTCGACCACTTCAAACGAGTCAACGATGAATATGGTCATCTCCTCGGCGATACAGTGATTCGTGAATTGGCCGCAACGATCAAACAGCACGTGCGTCAACAGGATGTGGCTGGCCGAATCGGTGGTGATGAATTTATTATCGTTTTCATAGAGACCACCCGTGAGGATGCCCAAGATATCGGAACTCGAATTCAGGAAAAATGGCAAAAGGGGGAAATCAAAAATGAGAGACAGGCTAGAATAAGAGTGACATTTAGCATGGGATTAACTGAAATACTGAACAGAGATCGTTCTGTTATGGATTGCATCCAGAGAGCAGATAAAGCCTTGTACAGTGCCAAAAGAAAAGGGCGGAACAAAATCGTTACAGGGTAATTACATATCGTGGCAAAAGGGAAAGAACTCTAAGTTTGACGGCAACTAAACAAAGGTCAAGACGTAATTCCGGTTATTTCGTCAGTAAAAGACCTTTCAAAAATATCAATTCCATTGCAAACCTTTAGAGTAAAATTGAGCGAACCCGGTACTAGAGTATTAAATTGCAAAACGTGTGATAGCATAGCCCAATGCAAGGAGGCCGAGTATGTTTAAGACTCAGAACCTTTACCAAAACGATGAGAAGTGGAAAAACACCAAGCTTGGAAATTCTAATGAAACGATTGGTGGTTGGGGATGTCTTCTCACCTCAGTCACAATGATGCTTAATGGGATTGGCTACAATGAAACCCCGGAAACCGTCAACCAGAAGATGAAGAAGGCAGGCGGATTTCAGGGAGCCTTTTTTATTCCCAGTGTTCTACCCTATGTGTGGCCAAATTGCGCCTACCGTGATATGCAACCATGTGAAACTTCTCCCGCGCCCATATCCCTGATCGACGCGGCCGTGGCAGCTGGCAAACCTGTCATCCTCCAAGTGGATTGGAATAAGCAAGCCGGAATCCAAACGCACTTTGTGCTCATCAAAGAGAAAAAGGATGACGACTATTCTCTCTATGATCCCTACAAATATAGCGGCGATGGCCCGGACAAGGATGTTTTGTTGACCACTCGCTATAAATACAATGGTAAGACGCTTGAATCAGAAATTAGCGCGGTCTTATGGTTTGATTGCTACGATAATGCTCCACATGAACCGCCCAAAGTAACCAAAGTGCCACTGTCAGCTGAGGAACTTTGCCTGTATGCCATAGAAGATGATCTGGCACTCCGGGCTGAGCCTTCAGTAGGTGGATATTTATGGAAACGCATGATGGCAGGTACTGAACTCATCTGCCTCGAGCCAAAAGCCACCGCCAAGGTCAAAATTGGTCAGCAAGGCCAATGGATTAACGTTCAGGATCCTCATGGTGATCAAGGTTATGTGGCTGCCTGGTTCGTATCTGACCAAAAAGGAAATCCACCGACTCCTTCCACGGCGACAACTGCTACCGTTTCATCGCCGCAGTCGGGCGGAGTTTCAATGACAACGTCAACCCCGAAACCAGTCTCCCCACCCACGGCTGCCGCGCCTCCTCCCGCGGGCGCTTTGGCTCTTTTACCAACGCAAGAACTGGCATTCCGGTCACAACCTGTCATTTCACCTGAGACTTTGATTCGCGCAGTACCGGTCACAGAGCAGTTGATTTGTCTCGAACCTGCCAACCAGGCGATTCCGAAAATCGGTGTGACAGGACAATGGCTAAAAGTACGCGATGCCAACAACAAGCAGGGATATGTCGCGGCCTGGTATGTTAAGTATGCCAGTGGCTCGACCGCACAAAGCACTGCCGCGGCTGCACCTCCTCCTACGGGTGGTCCTGTCAAAGTGAAAGCAACCTGCGAGGGTGTAGCCTTGCGTAAACAACCGGTTATTAGTGATGCGACCCTGATCAAGCGCGTGCCGATAAATTATGAATTCACTATCACTGAGCCAGGTGGTGAGACAAAGGTGGGCGCAAACAATCAATGGATCAAGGTGAAAGACCCTGCCGGTCCGGAGGGATTTGTAGCCGCATGGTTTGTCACCCGCTAGAGAAACAGCATGGCTGAAGCAAACGGTAACAACAGACCGACCAGCGTCTTCATTTCCTATTCACGCAAAGATAAAGTTTTTATCCGCAAATTAAATGACGCGCTGGACGCTGCGGGAATCAATGCCTGGGTGGATTGGGAAGGCATCCCGCTGAGTTCTGATTGGATGGCGGAAATCACGCGCGCGATCGAAAGTGCAGACGCGTTTCTATTCACGATCAGCCCCGATTCGCTGGCATCAAAAGTCTGTGCGCAGGAATTGGAATTAGGAATTAAGCTAAACAAAAAAATCGTCCCTATTTTGTACCGCGACCCGGTAAAAGGCTCTGAAATGCATCCGAAGCTCAGTGCTACCAACTGGGTATATATGCGTACGAAAAAAGATGATTTCAACGCGACTGTCCCCAAATTAATTGAATCAATCCAAACCGATCTCGGCTGGATTCAACAACATACTCGTTTGTTACAACGCGCAACAGAGTGGGATCAGAAGAATCGTAATAATAGTTATCTTTTACAGGGCAGTGATCTTGAAGATGCTGAAAAGTGGATGACCGAATCCACGACCGGGAATGGCCGAAACGTAGTACCTCTGCAAGCTGAATATATCAGTACTAGCCGGAAGAACGCGATCAAACGTCAACGCAACCTGATGATCGGTGTCGCCTTGGCACTTGTGATCAGTATAATCGCCGGGATTGTTGCACTATTTCAATGGAAAGCAGCTGTAAAAAACGAGCAGTTAGCAATAAGTAACGCGGCATTGGCAAAAGAGAATGAATCCATCGCGATTAAGAACGCGAACATCGCCGCCACACAAGAGGCCATCGCAAAAGAGAACGCTAGTCTCGCGGCTGATAGGGAAAATATAGCCAAATCCCAAAGGAGTGCAGCCCTGGCAAATATATATGAAGAACGGCCAGGCGAGATGGATATCAGCACACTGTTCGCAGTGGATTCCTGGTCGCGTCTGCCATCCTCTCAAGCCGAAGATATTTTGCGTCACAATATTAGTTACATGGCTCTGCCCGTTGCACAAATGCAACAAACAGGTCGAATCTGGAATGTTCATCCTAGCCTGGACGGCAAGTACGTTGTCACATCAAGTGAAGATGGAAGCGCCTGCGTATGGGCAATAAAGGATGGAACCCGCAAATATTGCGTTGAGCACGAGCAAGGCGTGCAGGATGCTTTTTTCAACACAGATAATAGCCTGTTGTTTACAGCCAGTACAGATGGCACGGTCCGGTTCTGGAATGGAAACGATGGTACTGGTGCCGAATCATTTGACTTTGGTTCAAAAGTTTTGGATATAGATATTAGCAACGACAACAAATGGCTGGCAGTTGGCAGTGCAGATGGCAGGGTTTCGCTGCTCAATTTGAAAACTCGAAAGGAAGAAGTTTCATTCGATTTGAGATCGGGAGAAATTTTTACGGTCACTTTCGATCCCACCAGCAAGTGGCTGGCAATTGGAACAAGTGAAGGCCATGTCACATTCTGGCGTGTAAACACTGACCTTTCCTATGCGGGGCCGGAACACTCCTCCGAGGTATATGCAATTGCCTTCAGCCCGGATGGAGAATGGATGACCTCTGTGGGAGCAGATAGCACTGCTCGTGTTGCTAAAACCCTTTCCGGTGGTCAAGTGCGCTCGCTCCTTCATGGTGATTGGGTCGAAGATGTGGTATTCAGCCCTGATGGCTCCTGGTTTGTAACTGTCTCAGACGATAATCTTGTCCATGTGTGGGATACCAAAAGCGGTAGAGAAAAATTGCGTATGGAACATGGCGGGTTCGTGCAAAAAGTGGATGTAAGCCCGGACGGTCAGTGGATCGCGAGTACTGGCTTTGATCAAACTGTGCGCATCTGGGATGTCGCCTCCGGAAGTTTGATGAAAGAAATCTCTTTAGACGGTATTGGCGCGGCCTTGACATTTAGTCCCGATGGAAGAAAATTAATTGTTGGTGACCGCAACGGTCATCTCAGCATCTGGGACATTTCTGAATTGAACGCTAGAGTAGGCTATATTGAATTTCCTGAATATGTACATAAGGCAAAATTCAATGCTACTGGTGAATGGGTACTGTTCAATTCTGATGACAAAAATATTTGGATGATCCCCAGCGATCAATTGACGAAACTACACGAAGGGTCGCACGGAACCAAAATCCTTACTCTGAAAAATATCTCTGGTCAATTTAAGATCAGCCCGGATTCCAAATGGATTGTTGTATCAGAGACGTATGGAAAATCGGCGTTACTTTACAATCTTGAGACCAAAGTCTCCTGGTCACTCCCATTGAACGCAGATGTCACTGGATTAGCGTTTAGCCTGGATAGCAAGAAGGTGGCTATCACATACGAAAGCGGACCAAGTGTTCTTATCTGGGATGTGGAAACAGGAAAACAACTCCAAGAAATCCCCTTTCAGGTAGTTCCGTTTACTTCTGCCTACAGTCCAAAGGACAATACGCTTGCAATAGGATTTACCGGAAAAATAATTCTTTGGGACATTGATAATAAAAAAGAAATTGCCATGCTGCCCCAGCTTGGCGAAATTCGGTCGCTTAACTTCAGTAAAGACGGAAATTGGCTTGCAACTTCAAGCTCCGACGGCAGTATCTATCTTTGGGATATGATAAACGGGAACTTGACAGAACCTGCATACAAATTCCAGCAAGGTGGAACTATCACGTCGCTTGATTTCAGTTACAACGACAAATGGCTGGCATCGGCAGGAGGAAATGGCTTCGCCTACATCTGGGATCTAACCACTGGCCAGGAAATCGCGCGCATGTCGCACAGCAATTCTGTAAGCAGTGTTTCCTTCTCTGCCGATAACAGCCAGCTCATCACAGTCTCTCGCAAAGTAGTGCAGGTATGGGACGTAGCTGCTTTAGATCATATTAAAACGGATGAAATCGATAAGATTGCCTGCTCACGTCTAACCGAGAACATGACTGAAAGCGTATGGGAATTCTTCTTCCAAGATGAATCCTACCAACGGACCTGCCCGAACCTGCCTGCAGGAAAGTAATAATTAGCACCCTACGGAGGCATCAAATGGAAACTGTCGAACAGAAACCCATCCCTATTCTTGAAGTCGCGTGGACGCGTTTTGGCCAATTGGACAAGGCTGCCATGAAACGCGGTAAGGCACATTTACGTACCCGTTATTGGATTGCATTTCTTGGCGTGCTGGCAACCCTATTTGCCATCTTGTCTCAAATAATTCCGCGAGAGGGCTTCGGACTCGTGGGTTTCATTATGAGGATTCTCCTCATCCTGACGCCACTGATTGCTTCATTCCTCGCCTCTTTTGTTATGAGAAACTTTTCTAATGGTGACTGGCTGGTCAAGCGAGCGGGCGCGGAAGAGATACAAAGAGAAATCTATATGTTTCGAACCGTTCTGCAAAAGTCTCCGACCCGCCGTGCCTGGCTGGAGAAAAGACTAACAGAAATTCAGCGGCAGGTTTTTCGAAGTCTAGGTGGCGAACTTACAATAGAACCTTATGAAGGACAAATACCTCCTTACTACAATCCAGAAGACGCTTATAGCGACCCTGGCTTTAATGATCTGACCGGAGCTGAATACTTTCAGTACAGGCTTATGCCCCAACTTGACTGGCATACCAGGCAAGTAAACAAATATCAAGCCGAGCGGACACGCTTGTATATACTCATCGGCATTTCAGGTATTGCAGGCGCGCTTTTGGCTGCTCTGGACCAAACAACGATTTGGGTCGCACTATCAGCTTCTTTTACTGCCGCTTTTATTGGCTGGCAGGAATTACGCAACGTTGACACGATCATCCGTAATTACAGCAAAGTCATCATGGAATTAAACATTCTTAACGACCACTGGTACAATCTGGAACCCGAAGAACGTACCGCCTCCGAATTCTACAAGATGGTGCGCTCTACCGAGGATATCCTGTGGAGCCAGAATGTAGACTATATCAAATCGATGCAGGAAGCGCTTAAGGAAGCCAGCCTTGAAGAAGAAGCTGGACTGATCAACCGCGTGATCAAGGAATCGGTCGAGGCAGATGCAATCTTGAAGCAATCCATGTCTGATTCAACGGAGGAGTTTGCAAAGGATACCATTGCCCAATCGGGGCAGGCCATTGCAGAAGCCTTCAATGTAGCTATGAACCAACTGTCACAAGAAGCTGCGTCGGACGTGGTCCAAGCTGAGCTGGCTGCCATGGGACAGGCCGTCAACGAGGCTGCACGGGCAATGGCCGAGCGCGTTTCTTCTGGTCTTACCTCCTCCCTCAAAACTATCGAAGAGGAGTTCCAGGGCGTTGAAATCGGACGCGACACCCCCATGTCTGTGCTCAACGACATGCTGTCCCGGTATCCGAAAACGAATGATGTAAAAGGATAAAAGGCTATGGCACAACAACCACCCGGCCTTACCAATCCGCCCGAGAATGATACGGCGGTTCAAATCACTCAAACTCTAGAGGAAATTAAGCAACCAGAGCAACCCACTATACCCGCGACTCAGGTCTCTGTACCTACCAAACAGGTGAAACAAGAACCTTCAACAGAGCAGAAAATGCAAATTTTAGCGAAGGCATCTGAATCGTCACGCCCGATCCAGCCGAAATTTCGTCCACACGCTTTTGTTGTGATGCCATTCGGAAAAAAGAAGGGCGCAGACGGATCACCGTATGATTTCAATGCCATCTACAAGGAACTGATCAAACCAGCTCTCAAAGCAGCTGGCTTCCAGCCATTTCGCGCGGACGAAGAGACAGCCAGCGGCGATATCCTGACCGACATGTTCCAGGAACTCCTGCTGGCGGACTTGGTGCTTTGTGACTTGAGTATAGATAACGCCAATGCCTTCTACGAACTGGGCATCCGCCACGCGTTCCGTAAACGCGGCGTGATGCACATTCAAGCCGGCCGTGCCTACATGCCGTTTGATATTTTCAATGTCCGTACCTTGCCTTATCACATCACTACCGAAGGTGTGCCGGATCCGGCATTTTTACGCGCGGATATCACTGCCATCGCGCGCATGGCCAAAGATACGTGGGGTTCCGATCGTGATGCGGTACACAGTCCGATTTTCAACCTGCTCTCCGGCCTGAAAGAACCGGACCGAAAAACACTGACCACTCCCTTGGCTACTGGTTTCTGGCGCGAATACAATTTATGGAAAGAAAGAATGGCGGTTGCACAACGACAGAAGCGTATTGGCGATATCCTGCTCCTCACGGAAGAAATTCAGAATCCGATGATCAAAGAAGAGGCGATTGGCCAGGCTGGTAAGGCGCTCGCAAGTTTAGATCGCTACGAATTAGCCCTTAACCAATATCGTAAGGGACTTGAGATCAACTCAGCTAATATCACTTTCCGACGCGAAGAGGCGTTTCACCTCAATCGTCTGCGCCGGGCTGACGAAGCCATTATCAAGATCGAGAACCTGCTTAAAGATTTCCCCAAAGACAGTGAAGCGATTGCCTATCTTGGACGTATTTACAAGGAAATGTGGGTTGCTTCCTGGCGGGAGATTAAGGACAAAACGAGGCGCATGAAGGCCGCTTTTGATTCCTATCATTGGTTGATCAAATCCATTGACACTTACCTGAGCGCTTATCGGATTGACCTCAACAATTACTATCCCGGAATAAATGCGCTCACCCTTTCGACCATTGCTATCCATCTCGCAGATTTATTTGACGAAAAGAAGGATCCCAATCCTGATATCAAACGCATCCGTGCAGGCCTAGACGAACTTTGCGGTGCACTGACGTTTGCACTGGAAGCACAAATAGATAACCTTCACGCCGATTACTGGACGCTGATCTCATTAGCAGAATTACGAATGCTGACTTCCAATAATATTGCCAGCGTTAACCGTGCATACCGTAAAGCTCTCACCGCTCCAGGGCGCGACCTTTCTTCCCTGAATTCGTCTGTTTCACAGTTGAAGATCCTCCAATCGTTAGGCATGCGTGAAGAATGTGTCCTATGTGGACTAGACACTTTAACCGAAGAGATTCTGCGTGTCGATAAAGATGAGGCGCATTCTTCAAAATCAAAAAGTAATAAACCAAGTGGTCGAGTATTCCTGTTCTCCGGATACATGGTAGATTACGATGTCAAAGAACATAAGACCTTCCCTGCGGATAAAGAAAAGGAGATTCGGGCTGAGATCAGACAACAGTTGAAAGAATTAAACGCAAACTCGAATGATCTAGGCTATATTGCAGGGCTTTCAGCAGGAAGTGAACTCCTTTTTGCTGAAATCTGCGCCGAAATGGGCATTTACGTAAGGGTGTATCTGCCTTTGCCCGAGTCTGCTTACATTCGTGAGTTCGTTTCTCTTGGCGGAGATAAATGGGTGGATCGTTTTTATCAAATCCGTGACCATCCCTTGGTAGACGAACACTATCAGAGCGAACGTGTCGGCCCTCCGAAACCAGACGACGATCCTTATGAGCGGAACAACCGCTGGGCCTTATATTCGTCTTGGGTGCGGGGAGTGGATAAAGTCCGCTTGATTGCACTATGGAATGGCAGGGGCGGCAGGATGAAAGACCGTGATGCCCGTCTTGTACAGCACATGGTGGCTTTGGCGCATGAGAATGGAATTGCAGTCGATTTGATCAATACGTCCAAGTACATTCACGACTTCACGACGGGAGCGTATGATGGCTTACCAAGTATCAGTAATCCGCCAATGCAGGTTGTGGAAGAAGTCAAATTAATAGTTAAACCCAGGCGAAAGAAGAAGTAGGCGTCTTACAAATGTAGATGGTACCCGTTAATCATCAGCGGGTACCATCACATTATTAACTTTTTCCTTGGGGTATGGCCAGATCTCACCTTTGACACCCTTTGCAAGGTAAAAATCCCCCGCCCTCACTGTTTCAGGCCCTTCCATAGTCTCAACCGTCACTAATTGATTTTCATCTCCTCTGGTAAGAGCGATTAAAGGAACCAGGAAAGTTACCGCACGCTTGACGCAAAATCCAGGACGTACGATCATATATGATTCATCGAAGATTTGCGAATCTACAGGCCAGACGTCATCGGGTGTATCCACCTCACTTATAAGCATATCTCCGGCTTTGGCAGTCAATTGCGCGCCCCAGGGCGTGTTTACTTCCATTGTCTGTGGTTCACCGGCGGGCGGTTCAAAAGCAACAACACGCCTCTCCACAATATTGCGATAAGGTTTGAAATCAAGAGTTCTAAGAATAGAATCATCAGAAGTAATGACAATAGATTCAGCCATGTATTCTCCTTTAGGAATAGCTCATACACATAATGTATTTATTACAAATTAATTTCAATTGTCGGCGCGAGCGGCACAGGCAAGACCACGCTCACTCGCGCTCTCGAACGCGCATATCCATTTCAGACGGCTTATGAAGAACATCGCGAACGTCCATTTCAAGCTCTTTTCAAGCAGGATAAACGTTACGCTCTCGCCAATCAAATTGACTATCTGCTCCTACGCGCTGAACAGGAACGCGAACTGCGCCTTTCCTCAAATATCGCGCTAATGGATGGCGGTCTCGATCTGGATTTTCATGGCTTCACGCGACTTTTTCACGCCCGCGGCTTGCTAACCGACCCAGAATACGATCTCTGCCGCCGCTTCTATTATCTCCTCCGGTTGTTTAATTCATTTCTGGATGAATGGCTGGAAACTATTCCACAACATCAAATCCTGCATTTGGATGTTTCGACGGAGGGGCCAGCATACTCGCAAATCATTCCTAGAATTCTCGATAAAATAGTGAGCTAATTTATCGATCAAATGAGGATATACCTTGCTCTGCTATACTGTTATGGAAAGGAGAGCGGACTGTGAAGAAATTAGTGGTATTCGACGTCAATGAAACCCTGCTTGATCTGAGTGCATTGGACCAGGAGTTCGAGGGTATTTTTGGCAATCGTGACGTACGTGGCGACTGGTTCGCACAAGTATTACAGAATTCGCTCGTTGCAACCATTACGGGAAATTATGACGACTTTGGCAAGATCGCCAGTGCAGCTCTCGATATGACCGCGCAAAGATACAATATTGAACTTCATGAGAAAGATCGGAAGGCTATCCTGGGTGGAATTCGCAGACTGCCAGCTCATCCAGATGTGACGATAGGATAAAATCGGCTGAAGGATGCGGAGTTTCGTCTATTTACGCTGACCAACTCGCCACCCCATGTTGTTGAGGCACAACTAAAGAATTCGAGTTTGTCTGAATATTTTGAAAGAAGCTTTTCAGTCGACACGGTCAGACGGTTCAAACCAGACAGAGAAGTTTATAAAATGACCGCCAAAGAACTGGGAGTACCAGTTAATCAAATTCGTATGGTCGCAGCCCATGATTGGGACGTGGCTGGCGCACTCAATGCGGGATGTGCAGCCGCGTTCATTGCCCGCCCTGGTAAGGTACTAAATCCGCTGATGCCCGTACCCGATATCATTGGAAATGATTTGATCGAAGTGGCAGAAAGAATCATTTTGGCAGATACGTGAGGAAGTCGTTTCGTAATAGCTTCACCTCTCATCTCATCTAAACCCGCATGAATAATTTACGCACAATTTCTCAAATAATTGATCCACAAAATGCCATAGAAGGCGCTGGCGTCAAGCTTCGCCGTTCCATCGCCCCGCGCGTTTCTAATGAATTCGATCCCTTCCTGCTTTTTGATCACTTCGCTTTTAATGATCCTGTTGAGGGCCCAATTCGCGGCTTTCCAATGCACCCACCCCGTGGCATCGAAACCGTTACTTATATGCTGGAAGGCTCGGTCAACCATCGCGATAGCCTCGGCAACTCTGGTCTCATCGGTCCCGGTGACGTACAGTGGATGACCAGCGGCCGCGGCATCCTGCACGAAGAAATGCCACGCCGCGGATCAAACGGCACTATTTATGGTTTTCAACTCTGGGTGAATTTACCGGCCAGACTCAAAATGGGTGAACCGCGATATCAGGAAGTGAACGCGGAGACGATCCCTACTTATGAAAAAGACGGCGTCAAGATTCGCGTCGTAGTAGGAACTGTGGAGAGCGTGACCGGTCCCGTTAAAGAAATCGCTGCCTCGCCTCTTTACCTGGACGTTCAGATGGCTCCCGATACCGAATGGACTCTGCCTGTTGAGTCTGGCCATACTGCTGTAGCATATGTCTTCGAGGGTGAAGGTGTTTTTTCACTTCAAACCGTGGCGTCGGTAAGGCTGGTCAAATTCACAGATGGTGAATGCATCCAGGTTAAGACAGAAAATAACCCTGTGAGATTTATGCTTATCGCTGGCGCCCCATTCAAAGAGCCCATAGTTCCCTATGGACCCTTCGTTATGAACACAATTGAGGAGATTCAGCAAACCCTGCAAGAGTTGCGGAATGGGACCTTTGTGAAGAGTTAACTCCCCTGCTTTACAGGTTTTGGTCTAAATCAATCACTGTCTTTGTTGACGTTGCTCAATGAGCACCGAGCGTTCTGTTCTACGGTAAAGAAGAATCCAGATCAAACTGACTATCATCCAGCCGATAATCGCATACACCAGCATGGCGATAAATGTGGAGATTTCGACGACAATGCCAGCAGCAGAGGGCGTAATCGTTAGACCCATGAACGGCCAGACAAAAAAGTCGGAGAGGTTATATACCAGAGCCGCAAAAGGATTACTCGGATTAGCGGCGACCAGTTTCAAAATCACTCGCAGTGCGAGCAGACTCTCCAGCGCGCCAAACAAGAACCAGACCAATCCAGTCAATTGGGCAGTGAGAGCACGCCGCGCCGCAACTGCATCCTGTACCACATGCTCTCTGTATTCGGCAGAACCGTATTGATCCACCCTGACACGCTCATAACGGTCTGCATCATTGGGGTTTCCTATACTCATTTCTGCCTCCAAATTTCATATTATTAAGCGAGAAACTTAACAGAGAACTAACTCTGTCATTCTGTCTAACGGTTGAGCCTAGTAAACGTTATGAAGATGCATAATGGCTATACGATCTGCATCGAATTTATGGCAAGCTTTTGCTCCTTTCATGCTCTTTCGGGGGCTAACGTTGCATGGAATTTCGGTTCGGCTATCATACGGTACTATGTAAAAACGGAATAACAAGCTCAGCCACCTGCTCAGGCTCCGTCATCGGTGCGGAATGAGTAGCCTTGATCAGGCGATGGCGCGCGCTGGCTTTGCGCGGGGTCGCGGTGATCAGGTCGCGCGTTCCCCAAATGAAAAGGTACGGAATGGGCGGCGGAGCAAATGGTCTACTACCATCGTCGGGCATGGTACGAATGATTTGCTTGAGGATATCAACCTGACATAAACTGATCTGATCCATCCATGTCTGAGCATGTGTGCTTTGCTGTAAATTGAATCCCAATAAACGGATCAAGAAATTCAAGCGTTTGCCGGAAAGCATCCAATTTCCGATCGCGGGAAACCAGGTATCTATTCGTTTTGCAATTTTCAGGCCAAGGGCTTTATAGAGGCGGGTTTGCGCGGGACAGAGATAGACTGCATTGATCACACGATCCGGATATTGAAGGATATAGCGTTCACCTACGCGGGTCCCTGAAGAATAAGAAAGTACGCGCCAGCGTTGGATTTTCAGCTTGGCGCGTAACTTGTCTATTTCTGATGCACATAATTCTAGATAGTCTCCCTGCACTGCGGGTGAATTTCCAATCCCCGGTAATTCAATCATGATCAGGGAAAAATATTCTTTCAACAGAGGGACCAAATTTTGCCAAATGTTGAATGAAATCCCAAACCCATGAATCATTAACAGCGGCGGGCCATCACCTTCGATACGATAACTCAGCATAGCGCGGCGATTCTATCATGCACTTTCCACGAAATGTGTCATTCTGAGCGACCATAGGAAGCGAAGAATCTTATTTGCTACCAAAATTACTCTTGAACATGGAGATTCTTCGTCGCTGCGCTCCTCAGAATGACATACCTGTTTTGAGTTTTCAATTATGTTGTTAGAGTTTAATTTTATTTTGCTTGACCATCCCTATTTCAGTTATTAGAATTGAGGCAGTTTAACTACGTCTACGGAGGAAAAATGCTTATCAAACTATCAAACACTCTGCAACGCTGGGCCAAGGGATGGTTAGTTTTTATCTTATTTCTTCTTGATACAGTCTTTGCACTATTTATTCTGCCAATTGCAGCAGCTCTGATGATGGGCGACGCAGGCGGGCCAGGGCCACTCGACCTGCAATTTTTCTATACACCTGCAAAAGCCTATGAAATCATCACTGCCTACGGTGAATATACCCGCCTCTTTTATCGCAACATTGAACTTACGATCGACATTATTTACCCAATTATTTACTCGCTATTCTTTAGCCTGTTCATAACCTGGCTATTCAAAAAAGGCTTTGACCAGAATAGCTCTATGCAAAGACTGAATGTCGTTCCCTTTGGCGCCTGGCTATTTGACCTGCTCGAAAATATTGGCATTGTGACGATGCTTTCGATTTATCCATCCACTCCTGCCGCGCTTGCATGGATCACTACAATTTTTACAACCGTCAAATGGCTGTTTGCGGGCGCGAGCATCGTTTTGGTAATGATTGGTATTCCCGCCGCTATCAGAAATGCATTTAGAAGGAAATAGCGATAAGGTCAAACTCTAAAATTTAGATTTTCAATTGCATCTCGTAATACTGATAAGCCACTTGATGTGGGGATAGGAATGATGTTTTGGGAGACCTGCTGTCACAGCTTGGCGAGGATGCTTTGCGAAGTCCCACGCCAAGCGGAATGTGATTCAAGACTAAACACCTCCGAAATTAGACTCAATATTAATATCAATAAATGTAAAAAGTGTCATGCAGGCATTGTGATGTCTATCACTTATCACAACTACTGAAAAAGCCTATAATAAAACCATCAAAAATGCAAGGTTGATTAAGGTTTTTAATAAAGTCTTCTGTAGAGATATCCAGCTATCTTGGGGGATAAAGAACAACAATTCATAAAATCAGGGGTCCGATTCTAGTGCTGTAAAGCCTGGGAGGGATTATTTGCACCACCAAACCAAGAAGGGCTGACTATAACTCATGAAAGCTTGGAGGGAACGATGAAATCTGTGAAACAAACAATGACCTGGTTCTTATTGTGTTTGCTGACGTTGAGTTCGTTGGGGATGTCCCCTCTGCCGCTTGAAGTGCCAGAAAATGAGAGTGCATCTGGGCTCTTGCAGTATACGGCGAACGGACACGTTCTGGGCTTCGCTCCAGACAAGGTCTATTTGGCTGGATTAGATCATGCCTTGACGGTGAGCTTTGTGGGCGGCAAAAGAATCCAGCCGCAGGGGGTAGCGGGAAGCGGAGAGTCAAAAAATGGAGTTGCTCCGGTTGGCACGGTAACGTATGCAGGTGTCTGGCCGGGCGTGGATGTGGTGTACAAAGCAATCAACGGTGGGATCGCAGAGAGCACTTATCTGCTTGCGCCGGGAGCCAAGGCAGAGTCTATCCGCTTGAAGTACAACGTACCAGTGGAACTGATGAAGGATGGCACACTGCAATTTGCCTTTGAGAATGGGTACCTGACGGAGAGTGCGCCGGTCGCCTGGCAGGAGATCAACGGCAAACGCGTGGCGGTGGATGTTCATTTTGAGAAACATAGCGAAAGTGAAGTGGGATTTATACTAGCGTCATCTAATCCTGCCTATGCTGTGACAATTGATCCGAGCTATTCCTGGCACACCTTTTACGGAGGGACAATCTATGATTGTGGTCATGATATTGCCGTGGACGGAAATGGAAACATCTACGTGACCGGCGTGAGCCAGGTAGCCTGGAATGGACCGGGCGCGGTCACGCCACTGCATACACATGCAGGAGGTAGTGGTGGTGATATCGTCGTGGTTAAACTGAATGCTTCCGGGGCGTATCAGTGGCACACCTTTTATGGTTCGGCAAACGCTGATAATGGTACTGGCATTGCCCTGGATGGGAGCGGGAATGTCTACGTGACCGGCGTGAGCCTGGCAACCTGGAATGGGCCGGGCGCGGTCGCACCACTGAACGCGTATGCAGGAAGCGATGAGATTGTTGTAGTCAAATTGAACAGTGCTGGGGCATATCAGTGGCACACCTTTTATGGCTCGGCAAGCTATGATGGAAGCAACGACATTACTGTTGATGGGAGTGGAAATGTGTATGTGGCGGGATATGGTAATGGGACCTGGAATGGGCCAGGCGCGGTCGCACCACTAAATCCGCATGCAGGAAGTAGTGACATTGTTGTAGTCAAGTTGAACAGTGCTGGGGTATATCAGTGGCACACCTTTTATGGCTCGGCAGACGGTGATTCCGGTAATGGCATTGCCCTGGATGGGAGCGGGAATGTCTACATGACCGGTTATAGCTACGCAACCTGGAACGGGCCAGGTGCGGTCGCTCCGCTGAACGCATTTGGAGGTGGTTTTGTTGATATCATTGTAATCAAACTGAACAATGCGGGCGTATACCAGTGGCACACCTTCTATGGTCCGGGAAACAATGAAACTGGCAACGACATTACTGTTGATGGAAGTGGAAATGTGTATGTGGTGGGGACTGGTGATGCGACCTGGAATGGGCCGGGCGGGACTTCTCCACTGCATGCACATGCAGGAGGTGGTGATATCGTCGTGATCAAACTGAATGCTACCGGGGCGTACCAGTGGCACACCTTTTATGGCTCGGCAGATGGTGATTCCGGTTATGGCATTGCCCTGGATGGGAGCGGGAATATCTACGTGACCGGCGGAAGTCAGGTAACCTGGAATGGGCCGGGCGCGGTCGCACCACTGAATCCACATGCAGGAAGTGGTGACATTGTTGTAGTCAAGTTGGACAGTGCCGGGGCATATCAGTGGCACACCTTTTATGGTTCGGCAATGGGTGATTCAGGTATGAGGATTGCCGTGGACGGAAGTAGAAACATCTACGCGACAGGTTACAGTGACGCAACCTGGAATGGGCCGGGCGCGGCTGTGCCGCTGAACGCACATTCAGGAAATACCGACATCATGGTGGTCAAAACCACTTCGAATCAAATACCCACCAACATCACCCTCTCCGCCTCCAGTGTGACCGAGAACCAGCCTGCCGGAACGACGGTGGGTTCGTTCACAACAACCGATCCTGATGCGGGCGATACCTTTACCTACTCATTCTGTGAAGGGGCGGATGATGCCTCCTTCACAATTGCAGGGAATGTGCTAAAGACTGCAGCAGTTTTCGATTACGAAACCAAAAACAGCTATAGCATCTGTGTCCGCTCGACGGATAGTGGGTCTTTGCACTTCGATAAGACCTTCACCATCACAGTTAGGGATGTGGTCGAGAATGCCGCTCCGACCAATATTAGCCTCTCCGCTTCTGTCATGAACGAGAACCAGCCTTCCGGAACGACCGTAGGGACTTTCACGACGACTGATCCCAATGTTGGGGATGCCTTCTCGTATGCCTTCTGTGGCGGGACGAATGATGCCTCCTTCACAATCGCAGGGAATGTGTTAAAGACTGCAGCAGTCTTCGACTTCGAGACGAAAAGCAGCTATAGCATTTGTGTCCGCTCGACTGATAGCGGATCGCTACACTTTGACAAGACCTTCACGATCACAGTGACAGATGTGGCTGAGAATGCTGCTCCTACAGACCTTGCCCTCTCCGCATCTCTCGTGACCGAGAACCAGCCCGCCGGAACGACAGTGGGAACTTTCACAACCACCGATCCTGATGCGGGTGATACCTTCACCTACTCACTCATCTCGGGAGACGGCAGTGCCGACAATTCCGCTTTCACCATCAACGGCAACGCATTGCAAACGTCCTACCCGTTAAATTACCTATCGAAGAACAGCTACTCCATCCGCGTGCGCACAACCGACGTTGGCGGTCTTAGTTTTGAGAAAGTCTTTACGATTACAGTGACTGACCAACCAGCTATCTTCGCCGATGTCACCGCTAACTATTGGTCAGCCTCATGGATTGAGCGTCTGTTCAATGCGGGTATCACCGGAGGATGCTCCACATCTCCGCTCAATTACTGCCCTGAGAACCCCGTTACGCGTGCCCAGATGGCCATTTTCCTGGAAAGAGGTCTGCACGGATCTTCCTTTAGTCCACCCGCGGCACAAGGAACAAAGTTTGGCGATGTCCCTGTAAATCATTGGGCAGCAAAGTGGATCGAAGCCCTGGCTGCTGATGGGATTACGAGTGGCTGTGGCGGTAGCAATTACTGCCCGGAAAGCCTGGTCACGCGGGCACAGATGGCTGTCTTCCTGCTAAAGTCCAAGCATGGTGTAGCTTACACCCCGTCTCTCGCAACGGGTACCAAATTCAGCGATGTATCCCCAAGCTATTGGGCGGCTGTATGGATCGAACAGTTGGCGAACGAGGGGATTACTGGTGGCTGCGGGAATAACAACTATTGTCCGGATAGCCCGGTGACGCGCGCTCAGATGGCCGTTTTCCTCGTCAGAACGTTCGATTTGCCATAAGAAAGCAATTCCAATCGCAAATCATTTCAAACCATAAACCGAAAGGAAAACAAAAGTGAGTACACGTACCAAATCCATGTTCCATAATTTTGCCGTTCTTGTCCTGCTCTTTGGCATGTTGTCAGCAGCACCCGTTCAGGCGGCTGCAAACAACCCAGGCTTGCCGACTGAGCAGTTGCCCCACTCTGATGGCATGCTGAATTTGAACGCTGGCAATCATGCCGTGGCGCTTGACTCTGCGCGCAGTCCAGGCTTCGTACCGCCGTTGGCCGCATCTGATACATGGAATGAGCTTGGCGCCAATCCACTAAACGACCAAGTCGCTGCGATTGCCATGATCGGGACAGATGTGTATGTGGGTGGAAGTTTTACGGATGCAGGAGGGGTTGCAAATGCAGACTACATTGCCAAATGGAACGGCACGAACTGGTCTTCGCTTGGTAGCGGTTTGGATGGCGTTGTTACTGCCATGGCCGTCAGTGGGACAAATGTGTATGTGGGCGGTCTTTTTACTCATGCAGGCGGGGTCGCGGCGAAAGGTATCGCCAAATGGGATGGCACGGCTTGGTCTGTGCTTGGCACCGCGAGCGATGGCGGCGAGATCCGGGCTGTTGCTGCCAGTGGGACAGATGTATATATAGGCGGTCATATTTATACCAGTGCAACTGGAGCAAATAGTATTGCCAAATGGGATGGAACGACCTGGTCTGCGCTCGGCACTGGCACCGGGCTGTATGGTACTGTCTATGCCATTGATGTTAATGGGACGGATGTATATGCAGGAGGAGACTTTGTTAATGTGGGCGGGGATCCGAATATAGATCAAATTGCCAAATGGGATGGAACGACCTGGTCTGCGCTCGGCTCAGGGGTGGGCAGCTATGTCCTTGCCATCGCAGTCAACGGGACAGATGTGTATGCGGGAGGTGGCTTTGTAGATGTAGGTGGAGATGTGAATGCAGACTACATTGCCAAGTGGGATGGCACAGTCTGGTCTGCCCTTGGCTCGGGGGTGAAAGGCGTTGTTTATGACATTGTTATTAACGGAACGGATATGTATGCGGGAGGCGGTTTTGTAGATGCAGGAGGGGTTGCAAATGCAGATTACATAGCCAAATGGAACGGCACATCCTGGTCTGCATTTGGGGCAACACCATTGAACGGTTGGTGCTTTGCTATCTCGATTCGTGGAAGCGATGTGTTTGTGGGTGGGAGCTTTACCGATGCGGGTGGGTATGTGAATGCGGATTACATCGCCAAGTTTGGAGCACCTCCCACTTTTAGTGATGTACCACCATATTACTGGGCTTGGCAATATATCGAGCGCCTGTACAATGCGGGCATCACAAGTGGTTGTGAGCAGAGCCCCCTGCAATACTGCCCGGCTATTACGGTCGCGCGTGCCCAGATGGCTGTCTTCTTGCTGAAAGGCATTCACGGCTCATCCTATTCACCGCCCTCTGTGGGAGCAAGTACCGGCTTCAATGATGTGCCTCCTGGTTATTGGTCGGCTTCATGGATCAAGCAACTAGCCGCAGAAAGGATTACCAATGGCTGTGGGAACGGGAACTACTGTCCGGATAGCGCTGTGACGCGTGCTCAGATGGCGGTTTTCCTATTGAAGTCGGAGCATGGTACATCTTACACCCCGCCTCCCGCAACAGGCACAAAGTTTAGCGATGTATCTCCAAGCTATTGGGCAGCAGCCTGGATCGAACAGTTAGCAAATGAGGGGATCACCGGTGGGTGCGGGAATAACAACTATTGTCCCGATAGTCCGGTGACGCGCGCTCAGATGGCAGTCTTCCTCGTAAGGACATTCAATTTGCCTTAAGGCTTAGAAGACAGGACAATCACCCCAGGAATAATAAGGACCTGGGGTGATTATGGGTAGTCAGTATAAGCTCATGCGAGCACGGCCACCAAATATTGCTTTATTGATTCAATCATAATCGCCATGCGGATCGGTACTAGCCTGAACTTCATCCTCACTGATCACCTGGGCAGTACATAGTCTATCGTCAATGCCAGCGGACAGGAAGTTGCGAAAAGCCTCTACAAAGCTTGGGGCGAGACGCGCTACACCAGCGGCACATTGCCTACCAGGTACACCGACACCGGTCAATATAGTGACAGTTTATTAAGTTACATAGAAATCCAATATACCCCTGTACATTCCGGCAAAATATAAAGTTTCTCGTCCAAGATTCTCTTCTTCATCTCATCGCCAAAGAAGAATCCTGCGATTTCCAATCAGCTTGCCTATAAGAGCATTCCGACCAATCCAGCCCGCAGGAAATATAATCGGATGATGTATAATTTAAGAGGCTGAGGTGATTGATGGAACAAATTACCATTCATATTCGGGATCGCCGTAAGGCGCGTGTCTTGAAGGATTTTCTAAAATCGCTCGATTATGTCGAAAAGGTCACGATTACGGATTCAGGTAGGCGGTCTATTTCACGCATAAAAAAAGCGGATTTCTTTGCATCTGCAGGGATTTGGTCAAGGCGGGAGATTACAACAGATAGCCTCCGCCAAAAGGCCTGGCCGAGGCGCGTATGATCCTGTGTGACACTAATGTTCTGATTGAGTTTTATAAAGGTAACCCTGAGGTATTGGATGCACTAAGTAAAATTGGTGTATCCAACATGGCAGCAAGTGCTGTCACCGTTGGAGAACTCTATTTTGGTGCGCTTGACAAGCGTGAAATGCGTAAATTGCGGGATAATCTATCCCTCATCCAACGATTACCAATAGACGAAGAAATCCCTGACTTGTTCATTGAGTTACTTGAAAAGTATTCATTAAGCCATAATCTAAATATCCCAGATGCAATCATAGCAGCAACTGCGATTTACCACTCAATTCCTCTTTATACGTTGAATATAAAAGACTTTCGTTTTATCTCAGGGCTGACATTGTTTTCCGAATAACTCTTGGCCTCCTCATCATTAAATAGAAATACAATATACCCCTGTACATTCCGGCAAAATACAAAGTTTCTCGTCCAAGATTCTCTTCTTCATCTCATCGCCGAAGAAGAATCCCGCGATTTCCGCAGCCTGTTGGTATGAATCAAATTTGTAATCAGTGCGGATCCATTTCTTCTGGAAACCAGTCTCGTCGAGCCAGCGATATACATTTTCCAAATGCGCCAACGGCTGAGGCGATTCATTCCCCGTCCCCAGCGATTCGAACAGGATAATTAAACCTCCTTTGCGAAATACACGTTTTGCTTCATCAAACCATATTTCCAATTCTTCGCGCCAGCGTTCGGGCTTCCAGACAGCGACGTAGCTAACACTCCAGCCTGAGACTATTAAGTCAGTGCAATCAGACGGAAGCGGCAACATGCGATGGTCGGCGACCGCAGTCAGCCAATCCTTTAAATTTGATTTTCGCAATTTGTCGCGGCAAACGTTCAACATATGCACAGATAAATCGAAAGCGCGCAAGGATCGTACACGAGGAGCAAGCAAGTCCGCAAGGTGGCCTGTCCCTGCACCGAGATCGAGCACGTCAAGCCCATCCACGTTGACGATTTCGTCAATCGCCTTCAATATATTTCCCTGGTAATCTTCGCGCGATACCAAGGCTTCATATCGTTCGGCTTCGGTTAGGTATATCTCCTCTTGACTAGGCATTGGATAATTTTATATCAAATCAGTCTTTTAGAGGGATAACACATAAAAAGCGTAATGTTATATTTCGATGAAAATCATATCGCTCCCTGCGCCGTCCTCGGCGCAGGATTTTATTGTAGAGCGCCGCCGTCTCGCGGGGATGCTTCGCGAGGGACTGCGGCTTGAGCCCATCTCTGCGAAAAGGAGTGAGAATGAACACAAAACCTGAAAATCAATTTAACTTCTGGCTTGGCGAATGGGATGTCCGCTGGAATGAGGATGGAGCAGGCACAAATCACATCGAACGCATTCCGGATGGCAAAATCATTCAAGAGAACTTCAATGCAGCTCCGTCCGCCGAACTGCGCGGACTCAGTTTCTCCGCGTACGACTCTGAACGTGAACTTTGGTGCCAGACCTGGGTAGATAACTCAGGCAGCTACTTTGACTTCACCGGCAAATTCGAAGAGGGGAAAATGGTCCTCAGCCGTGATGCAATTGTCAGAGGAGAGCGATGCAAGCAGCGGATGGTCTGGTACGACATCGAGCCAGATCAATTTGACTGGAACTGGGAACGCTCCGATGATGACGGTCAAACCTGGCGCGTACTGTGGAAGATCAAATACACACGTAAAAAGTAAGCCGCTATAATGGGTGCATGTCCACCCTCTCCCCTTCAGCTCAAAAAATTCAAAATGCCCTTCGTGAACTTGGCTACGATTACAACGTGATTGAACACGCCGAGTCCACGCGCACCGCGCAGGAAGCCGCGGACCGCGCCGGGTGCCAACTCGGCCAGATCATCAAGTCACTGATCTTCAAAGGAAAAACGACCGGTAAGCCTATCCTTGTCCTTACCAGCGGAGCGAATCGCGTGGACGAGAAACGCATCAGTGAATACGCGGGCGAACCCATCGGACGCGCCGATGCAGATTTTGTACGCAGTGTGACGGGTTATGCCATTGGAGGAGTGCCACCACTCGCCCATGTACAGAAGATGGAAACCTATATCGATGAAGATTTATTGCAATATGACACAGTCTGGGGCGCGGCGGGCACACCGAACGCGATTTTTGAACTCACGCCGGATGCACTTCAAAAAATGACCGGCGGGCGCGTGACGCGCGTCAAGCCATGAGAGACCCCAGGGCTTTCTCGAATTTTGAACCACTGAGACCCCGCACGTTCGAATGAAAATACTGAAAGAAACGTGCGGGGAGACACGGAGACACTGAGAGTAAAAAACTCCGTGACTCAGTGTCTCCGTGGTGAAATATTTTTTCAACAGGACTTAGGGTATATTGAAAGGATCAGGAATTTACTTAGAATCCGCTCAAACAATAAACTTTAATCGTTTTAATGAAAGGAGAACAATGATGTCAAATCACCCTTTCATCATCACGTCTTTTTTTGCGCTTATTCTTGCCATCTTAGCTTGCAATCTTCCCAGTGGGCAAATAACTCCTACATCTATTGGCACCAGCTCGATTTCTGGCATGATCTGGCATGATCTTTGCGCTCTTCCAGAAGGTCCCTTACCGGATCCGCTTCCGACCGGTTGTATTCCTATCAATGGAGGTGGAGCAAGCGCAAATGGAATCCTGGACGCAGGCGAACCGGGCATCTCAAATGTGACCGTACAGTTACATAGCGGCTCATGCGCGGACCCGGTCACTGCTACCGCGCTAACGGATGGGACCGGCCAATTCACATTTACCGGCTTGCCTGCCAAGTCATATTGCGTGACGGTCGATGCAGGCATCGAGCCAAATATTGGAATCCTGCTCCCCGGCAAATGGACTCAACCCGTTTCCGCAGAATCACGTGCGCAAATATCTATTTCACTTCAGGAAAATACAACCCTCACGAACCAGAACTTTGGCTGGGATTATCAATTCCTGCCTGAACTTCCTGCCACACCGTCAACGCCAACTACTGCATCTACCTTAACTCCTGCATCACCAACAGCAACCGTTGTGACTACGCCAACCTTCACCGTGGATATTGCCGCAAATTGTCGTTCGGGTCCGGGAACTGTCTATTCGGTGATCTCATCATTCACTGTGGGCACTTCCCTTAAGCTATTAGGCCATAACGACGCAAGCACTTGGTGGTATGTAGAGGTAAATCCAGCATCAAACTGTTGGATATCCGGTACTGTTGGACATACCAGTGGGAACACAACCACATTACCTGTTGTTCCGGCACCGCCGACCCCTGTACCAACAAATACTTCTCCACCACCCTCCAGCGATATCACGCCACCGACATTGAGCGATCCTGTTTCCGTTTATACTGATCTATATTATCCAACCACAAACTGTGCCTCAAATGTGTTATCGGTTGTAATTCGTGCTTCCGATGTTGAATCCGCGCTTAAATCTGTATGGCTCAGATACCGGTATACCGGTAGTGGCGGATACGTCGGAACCTGGCATACAGTTGCTCCGAACGATAGCGCTTCTGGTGGGCAATATGGATTTACCTATCCAATCGCTGCCGAAGCCGCAGTTGAACTAGGCACACAGGATGGTTCGATCGAATACCAATTCTTTGCCCAAGATAATGCCGGCAATACTTCAGCGTATCCAGAAAGTTCCGTATTAGGCATTCCAGTCTGGTATTGCCCGTAAATAGATTAAATCGGTATGTGAATCAAGTGTCGCTCCAGTTTTTTGGTTGCAACCAGAGTATCTTTATCGTAAAATAATTGTACAAATCCCTGAAGAACTCAGGGACAAACAAAGGAGAGAGATATGGCAAAACAAGCCGTTAAAACCGATTCCCGTCCCATTACTGAGGAAGCTGACTTCCTGCAAATCAAAGCAGTTGACCATGTCCACTTTTATGTGGGCAATGCCAAACACGCCATGTATTACTGGTGGAAAGCATATGGCTTCACGCCGGTAGCATATTCAGGTCTCGAAACCGGAAACCGCGATTTTGCCTCGTACGTTTTAGAGTCTGGGCAGGCGCGGTTTGTCGTTTCCGCGCCGTACACCCCATCCAGCTTACTCGCTTCGCATCACCTGGTGCATGGCGATGGCGTAAAAGTTATCGCGCTCGAAGTAGACGATGTTGAAAAAGCATGGAAGGAGACGACTTCACGCGGGGGCAAGTCTGGGTGGCAGCCGCGCGAAGAGAAGGATGAAAATGGCATTTACCGCACGTCTGCTATCTACACCTACGGCGAAACGCTTCACGTCTTTGTGGACCGTTCAGATTACAATGGCCCGTTCGCTCCCACCTATCGCCCAATCAATGATAAGCAAGCAGACCCAATAGGTATCGCCGCAATAGATCATGTTGTGGGCAATGTACAACTCGGCAAGATGAATCACTGGGTGGACTTTTACCATCAAGTAATGGGCTTTCGCATGCTACGCCATTTTGACGATAAAGATATCTCAACCGAGTATTCCGCGTTAATGTCAAAAGTCGTTCAAAATGGGAATGGACGCGTCAAGTTCCCGCTCAACGAGCCTGCGGAAGGCAAGAAAAAGAGCCAAATCGAAGAGTACCTTGATTACTACCTTACACCTGGCGTGCAGCATATTGCTCTCATTACAGGCGACATTCTTGCTGCGATTGAGAAGCTGCGCAAGAACGGCGTGGAATTTCTGCGCGTACCCGATACTTACTATGAAATGCTTCCAGACCGCGTTGGCAAGATTGATGAAGACTATAAAGCCATCCAGGAGCTCGGCATCCTTGCCGATCGCGACGACGAAGGCTACCTTCTGCAAATCTTCACACGTCCCATCCAGGACCGCCCGACGATGTTTATTGAGGTCATTCAACGCCACGGCTCGCAGAGCTTTGGTAAAGGCAACTTCAAAGCCTTGTTTGAGTCAATCGAATTAGAGCAACAGCGACGCGGTAATTTGTAGGGTGCAGCAATCAGTGTCCAGTGATCGTGCTGGACACTGATTACTCCGGGAGAACAATTATGCACTTCGCAACATTCAGCACACCTCATTCCGAACCTCGACCTGGGCTCGTTTGAACAACACGTCCGTACTGCGAACCAAAATAGAGGGCGCGAAGTCCCTGAAGAGTGGTACCACTTCCCAATCTTCTACTTTACAAACCCAAATAGTATCTTTGGGCCAGATGATGAAATCCCATATCCGTCTTACACGAAATCCTTAGATTATGAACTTGAGATTGCAGCGGTAATCGGTAAACCAGGGATCAACATTAAACCAGAAGAAGCACCTGACTATATATTTGGCTACACCATCTTAAATGATTGGTCGGCGCGGGACATACAACGCGAAGAGATGAAGGTTGGGTTGGGTCCTGCCAAAGGGAAGGACTTTGCCTCGTCGCTGGGCCCATTTATCGTCACGCGTGAAGAACTCGCTGATAAAGCGGTAGATCGCCCGGGTGTGTTTGATCTCGAGATGAAGGCGAGAGTCAACGGTGTGGAATTGTCCAAAGGATTTTTCAGAGATATTTACTGGTCGTTCGGCGATATCATCGCAAGAGCGTCTGATTGTGTCAGGCTTATGCCTGGAGATGTGATTGGTTCAGGAACGGTTGGGACCGGATGCCTGCTTGAGCTCACAAAAGCACAAGGACCATGGTTGAAGCCTGGCGATTTGGTTGAACTCGAGATCGAAGGGATCGGGATATTGAGGAACCGCGTTGCGGCGAAGGCATTTTAGAATGACCATTAAGGACAGAACACAAAGAGGAATGAAGAATGAAAAAGGTTAATCTCGTGTTGTCCATGGTGGCGTTGCTCGTTATGGCTTGTAGTACTACGTTCGTTGTCACATCCACTCCAGCCTCGCAAACGGATATGTTGGGTACGATCGTTGCAGCAACCATGCAAGCGCTAACCTCTGCTCCACCTGTGTTCACTCCTACTACCGCCCTTGAGCAGATGACACCAACAGTAATAATTCAGGTAACAGAAACGCCGACAGCACCAGCAAATTCAAATCAGATTTTGGTTTCGAACTTGGGCAAAAGTTTCACCATTCCACAAGGCGTTGCGACAGGCGCAACGGTCGAGTCGCTTCCTGCACAGCTTGACCCAAACATGCCGATTTGGGATATTTACCCTGCACATGATGAATTCACACTGGATGGTTATGCTCTCCAATTTAAATTTTTCGCCCCAAAAATTCTGTTTTACCCGGCAACGGAATTTTCGAATGTAAATCCAGGTGCAGCGCAAATTATTAACGACATGAAAGCACTGCTTGCAAACCCAAGCGCGCCATTGCCGCAGACTATTCCTTTTTTGCCTCTTTTCAATGCAGCACAGGTTTTTCATTCCAACGAGCAGTTCCTCACCTTCCAAAATGGCACAGGGATTCGTTTCCTGACTCAGTTTGCGCAAGCTCCGCTACCCGTAAACAATCATGAATTGTTTTACACATTTCAGGGTATCACAAGCGATGGTATGTATTACATTGCAGCAATCTTGCCTGTGAACGCAGCATTTCTGGTAGAGGACTCTGAACCAGACTCAACCCCTCCGCCGGATGGCATTCCCTTCGATTGGAATAACTTTGAATCGCTTCCTACCTACCTTGATGCTGTGAAACAAAAGCTGAATGCAACAGATCCAAATTCCTTTACGCCTCCATTATCCAGTTTGGATTTGATGATGCAATCATTATCGGTCACAGGGAATCCATAATGGACAAAGTTAAAGTGAGGTTCAGCACCTCCCAGCATTGGCTGAATATGGAGGCTGTATGAGAAAAATGCTTTCCCGAGGGGATGAACTCTACAGTGATGACGTGTTCTGGGTGCTCTTTGATTATGAAGTCACACGCTCACAACGTTACCCGAGCCCACTGAGCCTGCTCCAGATTGAAATGAGGCCCAGTACCGGTGATCCTGTCATCATGCGTGCAGCCGCATCTATTTTTTGCTCTGCATTAAACTCCCATTTGCGCTCATCAGATATTCCCACAGGAAGTGGAAGCAGTTACTTGGTCCTGCTCCCTACCACTGAGGAAAACGGATGCCGTGCATTATGTGAAAGGTTGCTCTCAATCTTTCGCAATCGATTCGAATCCAAGGACGGACAATCGATCACATTTTCTCTGAATTTGGGCATGGCTTACCACTCCGGAGGAGCAGCTATGACCAAGGAAGATTTGCTTCAGGGAGCGGAGAAGGCGATCAAGCAATCAAAATTAAAAGGACCAAACACGTACGTCGCTGCTTCAGATTTATAGATAAAGGAGAATAACATGCCTTTCTATCATAAACTTGGACAGATTCCCCACAAGCGCCACACACAATTCCGCAAATCGAATGGGGAACTCTATCGTGAAGAATTGATGGGGCTGGAGGGATTCTCATCAATTCAATCTATTCTGTATCACAACTTCATTCCACCACGTGTAAAGCAAACGGAAGATCTCGGCTCACGCCTGCCGGAAACTGTGGATTTCGGCCCCATCCGTCACCGTGCCTTTAGAACCGCCGACGCCCCACTTGGAACGGATCCTGTTTCCGCACGCATCCCACTGCTGGCAAATAGGGATGTGATTCTTGGCATTTCGCGACCGTCCAAAAGCATGGACTATTTCTATCGTAACGCGCAAGCCTATGAGACCTGGTGGGTGCATGAAGGCAGCGGAACACTGAAAACACAATTCGGAAATCTAAAATTCCATAAAGGCGATTACATTGTGATCCCGTTTGGGACAACGTGGCAAATGCACCTTGACGGGAGTGAAGCTCGCTTCTTTACGATTGAGAATCCATCTCAAATCGAACCGCCGAACCGCTATCGAAATGAATTCGGTCAGTTGCTCGAACATGCACCCTATTCCGAGCGCGACATTCGCGTGCCTGATGAACTCGAAACCCATACCGAGCGCGGAGAATTTGAAGTGCGAATCAAGGTGCGCGACAGGCTAAGCAAACACATTCTTGATTATCACCCGTTTGACGTCGTCGGATGGGATGGTTACCTCTATCCATGGATTTTCAATATTGAAGATTTCGAGCCGATCACAGGTCGCGTGCACCAGCCGCCGCCCGCGCATCAGACATTCCAGGCGCACAATTTTGTTGTATGCTCATTCGTACCGCGGTTATTTGACTATCACCCGCTATCAATCCCCGCACCATACAACCACTCCAACGTCAATTCAGATGAAATCATCTATTATGCGGAAGGTGATTTCATGTCACGCAAAGGCATTGACCGATGTGACATCAGTATGCACCCGTACGGCCTGGCACATGGACCACAACCCGGTATGACAGAGGCCTCCATTGGAAAGAAGGAAACGAAGGAGCTTGCCGTGATGGTGGATACATTCTATCCGTTGAGTCTGACCAACCATGCACTCGAATATGAGAAGCCGGAATATATGTCCACGTGGCTGGAGGGAACGGGAGAGTAATAGGTAGCAGGTCACGCTTAGGTCTCGATACGCCCTTCGACGAACGCTCAGGGCTACTCGACCACCAAAGCGTGACCTACTCATTTAGGTTTGTGGAGGGCTTAAATGAATCTTTCAACGTCGCATATCAAGGATCCCAAATTCAAAAAGGTTGCGCAAAAGATTGTTTCTGAAATGAAGCGACTCCAAGTGCCTGGTGTGGCAATTGGAATATGGCACGCAGGAAAAGAATATTCGGAGGGATTCGGGGTAACCAATGTGGAGCATCCACTTCCTGTCACACCTGATACGCTTTTTCAGACGGGCTCCATCAGTAAGACATTTACCGGCACGTTGATGATGCAACTGGTTGAGCAGGGAAAAGTTGATCTTGATACGCCGGTTCAAAAATATATCAAGGATTTCAAACTCCGCGACAAAGATGCGGCAAAGAAAGTCACTATCCGCCAGCTCCTCACACATATGGGAGGCTGGGTTGGCGATTACTTTAACGATTTTGGCAACGGTGAGGACGCGCTTGCAAAGATGGTAAAGGATGTTGCCAAACTTCCGCAAGTCCAGCCACTTGGAACGATCTGGTCTTATAACAACACGGGGTTCAATATCGCATCACGTGTGATTGAAATTGTCACGAAAAAATCATATGAGCAAGCAGTGCAGGAAATGTTATTCAAACCCCTGAAACTAAATATGTCTTTCTTCTATCCGAGTGACATTCTCTTTACACATCGCTTTGTTGTTGGACATCAGAAGGTGAAGAACAAAGTTCAGGTGGCGCGCCCGTGGGCGATTGGCAGAGCA
>WNFV01000962.1_pt1 | contig 39479 bp, 38 predicted proteins | sample 5400101 | NCBI WGS metagenome assembly WNFV01 (sample SAMN13153361, study PRJNA577476) | soil metagenome | isolation source: 115 cm soil or saprolite under grassland replicate 1 | place: USA:California | collected 2016-06-15 | reverse complement strand
GCAGCCTGAGCCGCAACCAACCGGGCGAGCTCGTCATACGACGGGCTCTGCGGCTCGGCCTCGGACACCCCGGAACCCTGTCACATCGACCGATCCCTGTCGATCAAGACACGCCGAGGACTCAAGCTGAACACGTACAACTGGCCGGTTGGGCGGTCTGCGACCGTGGCCGGCGCCCAGTTGGGTCGGCACGCAGGCTCCAGTTGGGTACCCAACTGGCCGGTTGGGCGGTCTGCGACCGTGGCCGGCGCCCAGTTGGGTCGGCACGCAGGCTCCAGTTGGGTACCCAACTGGCCGGTTGGGTTGGCCGCCCCTGCCGGCCTGGTGCCGGTTGGGTGGGGGTCCAGGACGGGTTCGGCGCCAGTTGGGTAGCCAACTCGCGACGGTCGCTACGCGGCGGGGCCCAGTTGGGCCATGGGTGGGTGTGAACACGACCATCCGGCGCGGGAGCCCACCCGCCCATGAAGAGATCACCGCAACGACACCAGCCTGTCCCGTCCGTACCGGCCGTCGCCGACCCCGACGGGAGCGACCCGTTCGACCTGTCCGCGCTGGTCGCCGCCGACGCCATCGACGTGATACCCGGCGACCCGCCGGTGCCGATCACGGTCTGGCGGGTGCCCGGCCCGGACAGCCCACTGTGGCCCGGCGACACCGACGGCATCACCGCCGGGACGGCGTCCCTGCTCGTCGGTCAGCACGCCCACCCCGGCGACACCGTCGTGTCGGTCGGCTACGACCGCGCCCTGGCCGGCTGCGCCGGCGCGACCGGCTGCACCTACCTGGCCGTGGCCGACGTGGCCGGCCTGGCCGGGTTGGACCACCTGGCTGGCCGGGTGCGGCTGCTGGTGCTGCGCTGGCCACCCGCCGGCAACCTCGGCAACGGCGGCGCCCCGGCACCCGACCTGCCGGACGCGGACCTGTTCGCCGCCAGCCGGCGGCTGCTGACCCGCGACGGCTGTACCGCCGTGGCCATCGCACCCCCGCCGCCGGGGCGGCCATATGTCGCACACGCCCGGCTGCTCATCCAGGCCGCGCGGACAGCCGGGCTGGGCTGGCTGCAGCACATCGTGGTCATCACCGCCACCACCGACGGCGACAACCTCACGGCGCCCGCCGTGCCCGCGGACCCGGCGATGCTGCGCTCGGCCCGCAGCATCGCCGCCCACATCGACCTGTTGGTCTTCGTGCTGCGCCGAGGCCGTCGTGGCTAGCACCGTGTGCGACACGCGTGTCGCCCCCACCGACCCGCCCGCCAACCTCGCCAGCGACGTCGTGTCGCCACCGCCCTGGCTCGACCCCACCCGGGCGCCGATGCTGTCGGTGATCCTGGTCGGGCAGCGCAGCCTCGCCGGGCAACGCCGCGGCCGGTTCGTCGCCGGCTCCGGCGCCCACCCCGCCCGGATGGCCCCGGACCTGGCCGCCCACCTCATCGCCGACTACACCCGACCCGGCGACCTCGTGTTCGACCCGCTCGCCGGGGTCGGCACTACCCTGGTCGAAGCCGTCCACCTCGGCCGCGACGCCGTTGGGATGGAACTAGAACCCGGCTGGGCCGCCCTCGCTCGCGCCAACGTGGCGTTGGCCCGCCGCCAGGGCGGAACCGGCCGCGGGCACGTGATCTGCGGCGACGCGACGCGGCTGCCCCGCGGGATGCCGGCCGGGCTCCGCGGCCAGGTGGCGCTGGTACTGACCTCCCCGCCGTACGGGCGGACCATGCACGGCCGGGTCGACCACCGACACGGGCCGATCCAACGCTTCCACAACACCTACAGCGCCCACGCCGACGAGGCCAACCTCGGCCACCGCCGCCGCGCCGGCCTCGCCGACGGCATCGCCGCCGTGCTCGCCGGCTGCCTGCCGCTGCTGCGCCCCAGCGGCGTGATGGCCGTGGTGGCCCGGCCCTGGCGCCGCGACCGGTACCTCAACGACCTACCCGGCCTGGTCATCGACGCCGGCCTGCACGCCGGGCTCACCCTCATCGACTGCCGCCGGGCCATCCACGCCGCCCTCCGCGAGGGCCGACTCGTGCCACGGCACACCTTCTGGCAGCTCCACGTCGCCAAACAGACCCGCGCCAAGGGCATCCCGGTCAGCCTCATCCAGCACGACGACATCGCCGTCCTCCAGCATCTGACCGGCCACGACGGGTGGCCGCGATGAGCCGGCCACCGCGGCGGCAGCCTCCGCCATCCGACCCGCAGCCCACCAACCCGGCGCCAGACACCGCGGCGTCGCCTGATTCGGCCGAGCGCTCGCCGAACGGTGGCGAGTCGCGCTACCGTCCACGGCCGCCGGCCCGGCCGGACCCGCCGCCACTGACCGTCCACATCGAGCTCCGCCTCGTCGGCGGGCCGGAAGGCCGGCAGCTGCGCATCCGGCAGGCAGCCGCCATCCGGGAGGCGCTGCGCTGGTTCGCCGAACACCGTACCGACACCCCACCGACGGAGACGCCATGACCACGCCCACCCCGCACCCCGACCCAGACCCAGACGGTGCGCCGGCCGGCGGCCCACCCGCTGCCGGCAGCGGCGATCAGGTCAGCCTGCTGTCGTGGCTGCAAACCGTCGCCGACCAGAACGTGCCCCCGGCGTTGGGGCCGGTCAAGGTGCCGGTGGCGTGGCTGGGCCGCACCTCCACCGAGGACCACCAGGACCCCACCCTGTCCCTGCCGCGCCAGTTGGAAAGCTCCCGGCACGCCCTGCCCGACGAGTTCGTCATCGTCGCCCACTTCTACGACATCGAGTCCGGCCGCACCGCCGAAGAACTCCGTGGGCACGGCCACCTGCACGAGCACTTCGACATCCCCATCCCCCGCGACGGGGGCATCGCCGACCTGCTCGCCGAAGCTAAGGAGCCGGGCCGCCGGTTCGTCGCGGTGATCTGCGAGTCCATCGAACGCGTCGCCCGGACCACCTACCTCGGCACGAAGATCGAACACGAGCTGGAGCAGGCCGGGGTCGCGCTCCTCGCCGCCGACGAGGGAGTGGACCGGGCGGCGATCCCCGCCCTGGCCGAGGGCAGCGGCCCGGTCAAGCGCGCCACCCCGACCCTGACCCGCCGGGTCAAGCAGGCCATCTCCGAGTGGTACGTGCTCAACATGCTCGAACTGGCCTGGGGCGGATTCAAGACCCACACCGACCAGGGCTACAACATCGGCAAACCCCCGTACGGCTACCTGGCCAAGCAGCTCCGCCACCCGGTCGAGGCCAAGGCCCTGCAAGGCCGGCACAAGCACAAACTCATCGCGGACCCGGCCCGCGGCCGGGTCGTCACCCAGATCTTCGGGTGGCGGGCCCTGGAACGGCTGTCCTACCAGGCCATCGCCGACCGGCTCAACACCGACCTCGACCGGTACCCGCCACCCGAGCCCATCGCCGGTGGGCGACGCCGCCGCATCGGCGCCTGGACCTACGGCTCCGTCCGGGAAGTCCTCGACAACCCCAAACACACCGGCTACATGGTGTGGAACCGGCGCAAGAACCCGCGCAAGGCCCGTGGCGTCCGCGGCCGGGTCAACCCGCCCAGCGCATGGGTCTGGTCCCGCCAGCCCACCCACGAACCGCTGGTCACCCGGGAGCTGTTCGAGGCCGCCAGCACCGTCGGCCGGTTCCGGCAAGGTTCCCGCACCGGCACCGCGGCCAACAGCCACCCTACGACCGCCCGGACCTACCTGATGCGCTCCTACCTGGTCTGCCACCTGTGTGACCGCCGGATGTGGGGCGGCACCAAACGCAAGGCCACCTACTACCACTGCAAGAAGAGCGCCCAGAACCACGCGCACCTGCCCTGGTACGCCGCACATCCAACCCACGTCACCGTGCGTGAAGATCGGCTCATCGAACCCGTCGCCCGGTTCTTCACCCAGCGGGTCTTCGGCCCGACCCGCAAGATCCTGCTCGCCGACACCCACCCCACCGCACAGGTCGATCCGACCCTCGACGCCCGCCGGGCCGCCGTCGAGGCCGAACTGGCCGACCTGCAACGCCGCCAGAACAACCTCATGCGCGAACTGGCCAACCACGAACCCACCGGCGACCCCGACTTCGACACCGCCTGGCGCAGCGGCATCCAGGACCAGTTCGCCGCCACCCTCGCCGAACAACGCGCCCGGACCCGGCTACTGGCCGAGATCACCCGCCAACAGCAGGAGACCACGCCGCCCGACATCGACCTCATCGACCTGCTGCCCATGGCCGCCATTGACATCACCGGGCTCCCCGAACAGCAGCAGCGGCACCTCTACGACGCCTTCCACCTCGAAGTCCGCTACGACCTGCCCACCGACTCCGTCATCCTGCGCGTCACCATCGAAGCCGAAACCGCCCCAGCCCTCGCCACCGCGGTCAACAGCCTGGTCAAAGAGCAGCCCGCGCCGGAAACGCAAAAACCGGGCGTAGCAGCCGAACAGGCTCCTACGCCCGGTGAAGTTGGGTGGGATGTTCTGAGTGCCCCCGGCAGGATTCGAACCTGCGCTCCCGCCTCCGGAGGGCTCGGTATCACCGGTATCCGAAAGTGGTGCTGACCTGCGTATATGGCACGTTCGAGATCGACCGTCACTCGAAGTTGGCCGCGTATTTGCCGCAACCCGGCCCCGAGCATCCCAGCACGTGCGCTCATTCGCGGGCGTCCGTTCCGGGGCGTCCGGTGGTGTCCGACTGTCACGGCCCCTGTCCTTGTCGTCTGCGTATTACGTGGATCGTTTTGGTGTACTACCCTGAGAGGGAAGCTGGGGATGCCGCCGGTCAAGGTGTTGTTGGTGCAGTGGGGCGCGAACACGACCTACGCCACCAAGCGGGCGACGGTCTCGGAGATCGAGGAGGTGTTCCGGAACCGCCCGGTGTTCCGCACCAACCTGCGGGGCCGGGTGGCCACGCACCTAGCGGTCGGTAGCACGGACGCCGGCCGCAAGGTCACGGTGGCGTTCATCTACTACGGGGAGACCAACACGGCATATCCGATCACGGCGTGGGAGCGTTCGTGAGCAAGCCATGGGAGCGTTCGTGAGCAAGCCAGAGGATGTGGACGAGGTGACCGGCGCCAGCCTCGCTGAGATGGAAGCGGCGGCGGAGGACCTGTACGAGCACCGGGACGAGGCCGAGGGCGAGCAGGTGCCGGCCGAGCACGCGGCCGAGGTGCGCTCCGTGGTGTCGGTGCGGTTCAGCCGCGGGGAGCTGGCCGACATCGCCGCGGCGGCTGCTGCGGCCGGTCAGCCGCTGTCGACGTACATCCGTAACGCTGCGCTCGCGGCGGCCGCACCCATCGACGTCGAGGCGGTACGGCGTGAGCTAAGGACCGTGACCCGCGCGCTGGACGAACTTCGGCGCAGCCTCGGCACCGCTGCGTGACCGGGATCAGGTCGGTCGTCGCGGCGGTCAGGATCGGCTGTCGGGAGCGGTCTGTAAAACCGTCGCGAAAGCTTCGGAGGTTCGAATCCTCCGCCCGCCACACCCAGCGAGTACGGCCCCTGACCTGGGCGAACTGGGTCCGGGGCCGATCTTATCAGTCCGGCCAAGTCCGGTGGAGTCCGGCCGTCTACGACTGTCCACGGGAACATAGCGGGAACGCTGATCATGTTGTTGGGGCTCATGCCCGCCCCGCCATCCCGTCGCCGTCGACCCGCCCACCGGGGAGCGGGCCTGCCCCCGGCGCCGCCACCACGAGACTGGCGTGAGGCACGGCAACCAGGCTGGCGGCGCCGGGGGTGGGTCTGCTCGGCTTGCCCGGGTCGACGGTGGTGGCGGCCATCCCGGAGCCGGAGTGCCCCCGCCGGAGGCGCCGCTCGTGGGTATCCGTACCCGGCAGCGAGCGGAGCGAGCGGTGCGGCGGGAGCAGCGGCGAGGAACCACGACGGACGTGCGAATCGACCGGTTGATCTTTGTCGCGCCCCGCTCAGTGGAGGACGACTTGGACCTGCTGCTGGTCCGCCGCCGCGCCGGCCGATGCCGGCGCTTGCGCCGCCAGCAGGCCGAGCGCGGCGGGCGCTACGCCGATCAGACATGGAGCATGACGTCCTTCCCGACCGGGGTGAACGGAAAGGATCCTCCGTTTTGTAAGTTCGATCCGGGTTGTCCGACGACGTCCGTCGGTGTACCTGGCCTGCGGACAATGTCTGATGGCGGTCTACTCCGGCCGCGCCTATCCACCTCGTTGCTGTCAGCGTTGCTGTCGACCGCTGTCACGGCCTGGCATTGGAGCCGACTCCCACACTGCCAGTGGCGATCTCGCGCACCGATGGTGACCTGCCGGCTAGTGACCTGCACCGGTCGGTGGGCGGCCACCTCTGGGTCTCCGCTGTCGCCCGCGAATCACTCCTGTATCTGGCATGGATCTGGCACGGGCTCCGGACTGCCACTCTGCTTGCAAGCCTCGGCTCCCGCTCGGTGCGGTGCGGACCCCCGAGCTGCCTACAGTTCCTCAGGCCGCTCAGGGCCTCGTGTCTTTGCCCGGCGGCGGACGACCGAGGTCGACCCCGGCTGGCAGGGCGCGGCCTGCGTAGATCGCTGCGGCCCGAGCATCGGGAGCCGAGCGAAGGTCGCTAGAGTTTGACCTGGCATCACATGCGGTCTGAACGGCGGACGAGCGGTCCCTGCGTAGCCATCGACTTGGCTGGGCAGGGAGGATGAGGGGGTAGGTGTGAGCACGCCGTACGAACACGGCAAGGCAGCCCTCCATGATCTCGTTGCCTGGTATGACACGCAGTCCACCGACATCGATCGGAATGAAGCCACTACGCGGTTTCACCTGATTGATATCCTGCTCACCGACGTCCTGAGCTGGCCGCGTGAGGAGATCGTCGCCGAGGAGAATCGCAACGACGAGTACGTGGATTATGCCGTCGGAAAGCCTGGAGTCCGGCTCATTGTCGAGGCAAAGCGCGAGGGGAAGCATTTCGATGTCCCGGTTGGCGTGGCAAATATTCGTCAACGGATCACCTCCCTCACAGACAAGGTACGAAACAAAGGCCTAAAGGATGCGCTAGACCAGGTAGCCAAGTACTGTGCAACAAGAAGCGTTCCGTATGCCGTCATCTCCAATGGCACCCAACTCGTTGCCTTTCTCGGGGTGCGCGTTGATGGAGTTGGCCCGCTTGAGGGTGCGGCTTTGGTGTTTCCGACGCTTGACTCCATGGTCGAGAATTTCGATGTTTTGTGGGAGAATTTGTCGCGCGCAGGCGTTGAAGCTCGAACACTCCATCTGAGCCTTACCGAAGGGGAGCGGCCTGACGCCCCGCCGCCGTTGTCTGCACAATTGGGTGCCCGGTATCCCGGCAATAAGGGGCGAAACAATATTCAGGCCGACCTGCAGAATCTCGCCGACGTATTCCTTGAGGACATCACACGGTCACCGGAGGTTGAGAAGGAGTTTCTGGAAAAGACTTATGCGTCAAGCGGCGCACTTTCGCAGTACGCCATGGTAAGTAGACGCATACTGGAAACACGCTACAGCCTCTTGCATGAGGACGCGGGACCTCCTGGCAATGTGCAGCCCGTCTCAACGAAGAAGGGAATTAACCCTGCCCTTCAGGAGGAGATAATCGCGTCAAGTATGAGTCGTCGCCCCATCGTCTTGCTAGGGGATGTGGGTGTTGGGAAGACGATGTTCATTAAGAATCTTGTCCATGTGGAAGCGAAAGATCTATTCGACAGGTCTGTTGTAATATACATCGATTTTGGGCGTAAACCGGCGATCCTCGAAGACACAGACAGCTTCGTTCTTGAGGAAATGGACCGGCAGCTCCTAAAAACTTATGAGATCGACATCCATGACCGTAGACTCGTCGAAAAAATCTATAGCGAGTCTCTCAAGCGCTTTGAGGGTAGCGCAATCGGCGCACTGCGCGAGATCGATGAGATTGCGTATCAGAAGGAGCGCATCGCGTACCTCACTCGGTTGCTTGCCAAGGACGGTCCCCACCTCAAAGCGTCACTCGACTACGTACGCTCGATCCTTCGTCGTCAGATTATCGTGTTCTTGGACAACATAGACCAACGTCCTCTCGAATTCCAAGAACACGTTTTCATAATGGCGGAGTCTTTGGCGAATGAATGGCCGGCAACCGTCTTTGTTTCGTTGCGGCCCGATACGTTCTATCGCTCGCGGTCGGTTGGGACTCTTGCCGCATACCGGCCCAGGGTCTTCACCATCGCACCTCCCCGCACAGATGTTGTGCTCAAGAAGCGCATTGCCTTTGCGTTGGAGCAGTTGAAAGGCCATGCTGCGATCCCTGCATTCTCTGGTGGCAGCATCCGTATCGAGTCCGATGCATTGACGGCGTACCTTGAAGTCTTGTTGGCGAATTTTGAGTACAACGAGCGGCTTGTTGCTCTGATCGACAATCTCGCTGCCGGAAACATTCGTCGGGCGCTGGACTTCGTTTCGACGTTTATCTCTAGCGGCCATCTGTATACCTCAAAGATCATCGAGGAGTTCCACACCACTGGTTCGTACACTATTCCGCTTCACGAGTTCCTGCGAGCTATAGTCTACGGGGACTACGAATATTACGAGCCGGAAGCATCTCCGATCGCTAACCTCTTCGACATATCACAGCCTGATGGTCGCGAACATTTCCTCCTAGCGCTCATCATCCTCCATATTCAGTCAACAGGTGAAAAGGGGGCGAGTGAAGGCTATGTTCCAAGTGATAAGGTCTATGAATTTGCGCAGAACGCCGGCTACAACGTGGAACAGGTCGCTTGGGCCGTTAGCCGTGCTACGCTCGCTGGTTTACTGGAACGCTCACCTCGTCTAGCGAGAAGCAGTGATCATGAGCACTTGCGGGTGACTTCCGCTGGCGCATATACCGCACGCGTCCTCGTGGCAATGTTCATCTATCTAGATGCAGTGGTCATCGATACCCCTATTCTCGACGCGACCTATCGCCAGCGGATTGTCGATGCTCGAACAATAACTGATAGGCTCGCTCGTGCGACGCTATTCCGTCTTTACCTGGACAGGCATTGGCGGAATACCGAAGCATCAATTCCCGATCCGCCGTTTAACTGGCGTGAGATTAGCGATCGGATCGCGGAAGAGGTCGCGTACATTGAAGAGCGGAGTCGCAGATCGTCGGGCTAACGAAAGAACGACCGTGATGCTGACACCCGAATTTTGATCGCATTGGCCACGCCATACCGCCCAACGGTGACACCGTCCGGCTCACCTCTCGTGCCGCACCCGACCAGCCTACCGTCTTCTTACTGAGGCGATGAGAACTCAAGCTCGGAAGATCGTGAGTCCTAGCCGCTGTTTGTGCCGCAATGCCGCGCCTCCGAGGCAGCGCCGCGCTTGCGCGGCGCTCTTGATGACTAGAAGAGGCTGATTCGGCAGTGCTCGTCGTCAACGTCGCGTGGGCAGCGTCGGCCACGTCGGGTGGGCGCTTCGCGCGATGTGTGATTTCTGGTTCATCCCGGCGGTCTGCCGGAGGCCGAGCGAAGCAAGCCCTTGCCGGGGGTAACGGGGGCCCGTCGCTGCCCGGCGCCACGGCCTCTCGGGCCAGTCGATCGGCGTCGATGACGACCGCGCCGCGCTCGGTTCCGAGTACGCCCCTGGCTGGCGACGGGATGGGCGCAGGCAACGGCTTCGCTGGCCATCTCGAAGCCTGCCCGTCCGGCGAGGACAGTCAAGTGCGGTGCCCAAGGGCGAGCCGACCGGCCGACAACGTCGGCGCGGGTGGGGGCGTGATTGGGCAAGCCCTTCGTCGCCTGCCTGGGCATGGAGGACGAAATTGTGGACGGCGGGGTCGGGTGGCGCTCAAGTCGCAACGGAACGCCTGTCGTCGCCTGCGACCGTGGTCGCGGACTTGATCCTTGTTGAACTCGCCTGACCGGCCGATCCTTATCTTCCGGCCTCGGCCTGTTTGTGATTACTTGCGGTTGGATATTATATCTTTGAGCGCCTGAACTAATTCATTAGCCGTCCCGAATTGTTCTTCAGCCTCATTTCTGGCCATTTCACCTGATCCGAACAGCTTCGTACCTAGCTGGCTCATGATTTCTTGGCGAGTCTCAACAGTTAACGAATCAGTAAAAGCACGAACAGTTTTTAGCTGAACTGAGATCCATCGAGAAGTGGATTCGGCATTCCGGTGATAGCCTGCCTGCCTACCCGCATATGCGGCTAATGCGAGAATTGGAATTACGAGGGCCAGTCGACCAATTTCTTGTGCTGAAGCAGGAGCATTTCCTATCCGAGAAATAATGAGCCAGACGAGAGCAACGGAACTCGCCACAGTTAGCAGCAGCATTGCCGTCCAGAAGAAGTAACGATTACGTTCCGCTCTAGCGTGTTCGTTGTAGTACTTCGCTATTTCGACGCTTGCCGCGTCGCCCGCAATTTCTTCGATATGAGAGACAACGGACTCGGCTTGCTCGCTTGCCCTCGAAAGCTTCTGCTCTTGTCGGTGTAGTTCGGCTTCTTGCGCCGCAAGTTGTAGACGGGAAAGGTCGAAGCGTATCTGTCTTTGACCGTCTTCCGTGAATTGCTTGTCGAATTCTTCGTCTTCGACTACGCGTCGCATAGTTTGCATGAAGATTTCAATGAGCGTACCAAGGATGTCCAATAATTCTTCATTGGTAGCTGTTAGTACCGTGGTCTCGGCCTTCTCGGTGCTGCTATCGAGTAACGACATCAATTCCAAGCTGTCAACATGCGGGTTTGCGGGGAACATTATTCCCAGTAACCCAGTAGCGTGTCTGAGAGTAGTCGCCAAGAGATCACTTAGCCGATATTCGATGTCTTTGTTTAGCCTCACACCATCTATGATTCTATTCAGAGATTGGTCAACTCTGGGAAGAATTTCATTTCGATTGGTATTGTAGTTAATTGAATCCGTCGTCGTACTCTGATCAGACATGCGTCTAGCATGCCTACGTCGCCCGTGGCGCGCAATCGGACGCGCGGGTCGATGGTTGATTAGGAACGCTGTCGGTGTCTAGTTCCACATGGTCGTGGCGCTGTATGTCGGCCGCCGTGTTGGGCGTGGTTCGTCCGTGGCGGCCTTGCGCCTAGTGTCGCGTGATCCCGGATCCTTTATGCCTGCAAGGCGACTGCCACGATCCCTGACCAGGAGAAACGTCCGGCCGTCAGGAGAAAGCCACCACGATCACGCGACACTAGCTGCTGCTCTCGCGCCAGCCGATGGGCTTGCGGGTCGTTCGGGCGCGCGGATTTGCAAGCGCCCGAACGTTGCCCGCGCCCGATCGGCGGCGCGTGCGGCCCGCTGGCGGGCCGCCTTGAAAAGGCCGTACAGAAATTCCTCACCGACAGCGACGAGGCAGCGACGAGGCATGGGAGTCGACAGGCGACAACGCATGCCCGGCAGCGGACCTGGTTTCGAGGCAGTCTTGATGTCCGCTCAGACCCGTGTGGCGCTCGCAACGGTCGCCCATGCTTGAACACGTTCCGGGTCGACGCCGATTGTCCGGGCGAGGTGGGCGGCGATCTGCTCCAGAGGCTGATGACGAGCGATTTTGAGGGAGAGTACGGCGATGTCGTAGCTGACTTCGCCGCTCATCCCGCGTGGGTCGATGAGTAGCCAGTCAGTATGGCCGTGGGCAAGGACGTTCCATTGGGAGGCGTCGCCGTGGCACAGTCCGTGGATCGCATTGGTGGCCAGCTCGTCGAGAACGTCGATGGCGACTTGACGCACGCCGTTTGGTGCCACGGTGCTGCCTGGCGCGACGTCGGCCAGGTCGTCATCCTCAAGGCGTGTACGTAGCCAGTCGATGATGGATGGCATCCCTGATGCTGGTGCTGGTTGGCCGTTGATCGCAGCTAGCGGGAGGGCGAGGGCATCCAACGAGACCGTCGACGGATCCGTCATTGCCAGCGGTGTGCCCGGTCGCACTTCGTCGAGAATCGTCCAGGTGCCCCCATCGGTGGTGATCGTGTCGTGCACGGCGGGTCCGGCGCCGAGCTTGGCCAACGCGTTGGAAACGCCGGCCTGCGTTGGGCCGTTCGGGTCTGGGCTCGCGCGCAACACGATCCCACCCGCCGCCGTGTCGGCTGCGACGACAAAGCCGTGCCGCGCGGGGAGCACTTGGCGGGGCTTCGCGTCGTACTGCTCGCACAGCTCCAGTAGTTCGGTTTCGACGAGGGTTGGCCAGTCGTGGGTTCGCTCCGGCCAGCGGGCTTTCACGGCACTGAGCACGCTCGGGGGAACGGTCAGCGGTTCAGGCATGGGCGGGCCTTTCGCGGACGCTTCGCGGCAGTTGGCGCTGTGTGCGTGGCCGGTTCTGTAGCTCTGCGTTCGTCGTCACGTCGGCGTGCTGGCCGAGCGGAGAGCGTCGGCTAGTTCGGTCATGGTCTCGACGACAGCGTCGGTTCCGGCGTCAATGAGGAGTTGACGCTTGCCGGGCCTGTTGGCGTAGCCGATAGTCGCCACACCGACGGCACGGCCGGCTTCGATGTCGCTTGCCGAGTCGCCGAGGAGGACGGTCGTTGACGGGGAGGTGTCAAGCGTCTGGAGCGCGAGGCGGACCAGGTGGTCATCGGGTTTGAGCTGGCGGGGGTTCATGCCGTCGTAGCGGGCAATGACCTGGTCAAACGCATTGCTTAGGTCATGCCGGCTCAGGTAGTCGCGGACGGCCTCGGTGGAGTTGTTGCTGACGATCGCAACTCGCCGCCGGCTGTCGTGGAGGGCTTGGAGTACGTCGCGCAGTCCCGGGGTGGGCGCGGCGCTGGCGGCGGCCTTGACCTCGGCATCGCGGAGGGCGTCGGCGACCGCTTGGGCTAGGTCGCGATCGTGCAGGTTTCCGCTGAGACGTAGTACCTGGACCGGTCCGGCGTCGGCCATCCCGGCTGGGATGGCGTCCAGTCGCGAGGCGACGAGCAGACGCAGCTCTTCGGCGATGGTGGGTGCGCGGTAGCCGGCGAAGAGGCGGCAGACCGGGCCGTCGAAGTCGAGCAGGAGAGTACGGCTGCGGCCGAGCACCTCGACGAGCTGGCCCGCGTTCATGACACGTGCTCCCGGCCGATGGTGGTCCAGACGCTGTCGAACCAGCCGCGGGCCTGCTGCACGTACTGGCTGGTCATCGCCTCGTCTCCGTCGCCCATGGCGAAGTGGAACAGGGGCACGTCCTTGCCCAGCACGTCGAAGATCGGCGTCGACTTGCCCTTGATGGTCACGGACCGTTCCACGACCGGGTAGAAGCCGAAGAAGACCTCTTCGTTGTTCAGGATGTACACCTTGAACAGGGCGGCCGTGCCATGCCGGCGTACCTGGGCGCTGGCCGAGCGGACCAGGCCCAGCTCCGCCAGCTCCTGCACGGACTCCACGATCGCCTCGGTGTGCCGGCGGGTGATCCGTTCGGCGCGCTCACGCACGGCCGGATCGTCGGCGCCGACATCGGATCGCGATGGGACCACCACAGGGGTACTGAAGTCGGGGAGCAGGATCCGCACCGCGACCGATTCGGGCGTCAGCCGCCCGGCGCGGATCTTGTCAAGCGGCTCTTGCAGGGCACCGTGCAGGGTCTCGCCGGAGAAGCCGGCGAAGTCGACCGACACGTGTGGACGGTCGAACGCGGCCTCGACGTGGGGACGTAGGCCGACGGGCCGTTCGGTCTGTGCGCGGACGAACGCGCCGCTGCCTTGCCGCGTGACGATCAGCCGGTCGTCGCGCAGGGTCCGCAGCGCGGACTTGACGGTCTCGCGGGCCACGCCGTACCGCTCGGCCAGGTCGTTCTGTGACGGCAGCCGCTCGCCTGGGGCGAAGCGGCGGGTCAGGATCGCGGCGCGGAGGAGGTTGGCGATCTGTTGGGATGCCGGCCGCGGGTCGTCGGGCTCCAGGTCGTCAAGGTCGTCCACGTTGGTGCTCACCTGCGTCACGCTACAGCCTGGCTAGCCAGGCTAGAAAGATCTTGCCTCATGCCCATGGTCTCGACCTTCCGAAGGCCCTACGGTCGATAAGACTAGCCAAGCTAGTCATAACGTCTGGGTATAACGGGAGGTGATATGAGCCTCGCATCTGCTCGCGGGCTCCTTGCTCAGCGCGGCCGGCGCGCAGGGGTCGCGGTGGCCGTACCGTCGCCAGGCTCCGACCACCGCGACGCGCGCCCGAACATCCCGGGCGACCGGGTCGGTTCCGGCCTTCCGGCCGAGGTTCCGGAGCTGTCCGCGAACGCCAATGGCACCATGGGATGGCGAACGCCATGACGGACCGGGACATGACGGAAGGCGACGTCCTTTGGATCGAGCCGTCACTGTGGCGACGGGCGCAATGCCCCCGCGGCTTCCCGTTCCGGGTACTGAGCTTCGCCGGACGCGGCGATCACGATCGCGTATGGGTGCGGGGCGTCGTGCTGGACAACGCTGGTGTACCGCGCGAGCCGCTGACGCTGTGCGTGCCGTTGACACAGCCGCGCGCCAAGCGGGTCGACACCCGGCCGCAGCCGGCCGTCGGGGTCGCGGCTGGACCGCAACCGCCTCCGTCAGGACGGCCAGGCGTCGCCGCCGGGTCGGTTCGCGATCGTCAGCCAGGTGAGCCGCCTCCTGGATACCGCCGCAAGGCTTGATCGGCGGTCGACCAACATCGCTTCTGGGCGGCCGCGCTGGGCCTGTCATCGTCCACAGAGGACATGCGCGGACGAGTGGCCCAACGTTACGGGGCTCGTCGCGTGGTGGCTGCCGGTTGCTGCCCGTCTCGATGACAGCTTCGGGACGTCACCCCCGTGCCGCTCCTCGGCCGGGTATCTCAAACGCTCGTATTGGTGAAGGGAAGGTAGGGAAACGTCATGACCGGTGTGGAGTTGACCGGTGGTCCGCGGAACGGTGAACTCGAACATTCGCCGCTTGGGTCATCGCGCTGGGCGGACCTGGGCGGGACAACCGCAGGATCGGTCGATGCGCAGGTTGACGCAACCGTGAAGGTCACCGATCGGCCCGAGGAACCGGAACCGGAGCCGGCGCCGTTGCTGGAGGTGTGCGTAGACCTCGCGCCCGGGATGCAGACGCGTACGGATCGGTGCATCGGCGATGTGCCGCTGCTGGAGGTCATCACCGGGCGAGCCCGACTGGTTGTCAGCTTCGACGTGGGAGACCTCACGGTGCTCACAGCCGAACATGTCGCGCTGGCGGAGGCATTCGCCAATGCCGCCTGCGAACTGCGCGACGAGCTCAACGCGATCGTGGCGACCCACGCCGCCGCCAGCGCAAAACACGACTGATCACATAGCACGCGGGCGCCCTACCTCGGGGCGCCCGCCGTGCCGCAACGGCGCGGACCAGAACCGAATCCGTGCCAGTTGTCGGCGTATGGGTAACTGAGCCAAACTCACGCACGGCTAACGTGCACAGGTAGGCGATGCCGAGAGCGAGGGCGAAAGCCGACGGCCATCCTCAGCGCGCCACCGAACTCGCGTTGAGCCGCGAAGGCGTCCTGGTGGGTGCAGCCACCAGGTTCCCATAACAGTTGGTAACCGACGGACGACGTGCGAGTCAAGATCCGCGCGGATCTGCCGATGAGGGCTTTGCGGTTGGGCCGTACCTACCGAGACTCCCAGGGCGACCGCCACGGCGACCGCGGAATCGAGGTCGCCGACCTGAAAGTCGAAGTGCATCATCGGGCGCTGTTCCCCCGTCGACGGGCGGCCAACGGGGCCTGGTAGCCGGTCGCCTGCTGGAACACCAGATGGATCGATCCCTGGGTTAGCGTCGCCAGGTCCTTGGGTGATCTCATGTCACAACATCGGCGGCTCGGCGGTTGGTTCCTGCGCTGCCGTGCCGGTGGGGCCTTGTCGGCACCCTCATCGGAGCGATTCTCGGAGTGGCCGGTTCAATTGGCAGGCCGCAACGACAATCGGGTCAAGGCGAAGACTGGGTGTAATCCTTTCGGAGCTTGTCCAGCAGGACGTTCTTACCATTGATTCGGGCATGCCAGAACGTCCAACCGTTCGCCGCTGTGCCGTTGAGCGCGTCGGCTGCGGCAGGTGAGGGTGAGTCGAACGTGGCGCCACTAGCTGTCTGTATCAGACCACCTTCGAGAACGACTGCGGTGTGCTTCACGCCGCGCCGACTGCCGTTCAGGACCGTTCCGACCGGTAGTTTTCCGTCCCCAACCAGCTGGTCTAGTTCGATCCCGTACTGACGCCGCCGTCCGCGGCTTACTTGGGTTCCGCCCCTCGGCGCGGCCGCCGCCGGAGGATCTCCCCAGATCCGTTCGGCCATAGCCCGGTAGAGCTTGCTCCGCTGCGCCGTGTAGCGCTCGATGCCACCGACGTATGGCGCAAAATGGTCGGTGAGTCCCTGCCTTTTGACGAAGCTCTTGAGCTTGGCCGAGCCGCGACCGCCGATGCCGTTGACAGTGCCGGCCAGGAGGTTTTGATGCCGATACCAGTCCATCTTTTGGACGAGCGGCGCTCCCCCCATACCGGCGTTTTCGCCTGCGTTGAGGAGCACTAGTCCGCCGAGTCTGTCCCGCAGAATCGCGAAGTCGGCTTCGGAAGCAATATCATCTTTGTAAAGCTCGTAGCGGTTTGGCCAAAGGTGCTCAATCTGGTGCGTCGGCCCATTCGGCCCCTCGAAGAGATAGTGCAGCACTGGGTCAACCTTCTCGGCGCCGACCTCTAGCCAGGCGGTCAAGCGAGCTAGCAGGTGGCGCACGAACGAGCCATTATCGGCTCTGAGTCGTAGGGTTTCCAGTCCACTGAAGTCGTTTCCGAGGTCAACCAGCGCCTCGGACAGGACGCCACGCAGCTCACCAACGCTACTCGTACTACGCACCGACGGGAGGAGCCGGTAGACGAGCCGGTCGTAGTCCGTCTGGTCAAAGGCTCGATTCGTTATCGTCGAGCGCACCAGGACGGCGTCCGCGAACTCCGCAACGACCCGGGCCTTCTCTGCAAGCACGGTCTTGGTGTCCACTGTCTTGGCTGCGGCGAGCGTTAGGTCGAACTGCTGGATCAAGCCGTTCCGAGCGTTGAAGAAGATCGCCTCTTGGCCCTTTGCTGGGGCCGTTGTCGCCTTAGACAATGACGCGTAGAGCGCCCCGAGCGGCCCGACAATCTGGCGAATGAACCGGGCAAAGTCGCCGTCATGGCGCTGCGGCCAAACCTTGCCTTCGTAGTCACGGAACCATTCGTGTGGTGCGTTAACGGCCAGTTTAAGTTCAGCTGCGTCAGGCGTCCCGTTGTCGTCAATCGCAACATATTTCGCGCGGATGAGTGTCTGGATGAACTCGTTCGACAACTCGCGCCCACCTCGGTCGAGCTGCGCGACCGTGCGCTGCCAACGACCTCGCAGGTCATCTTGCTCGCCGGCCGGCGAGCCGTGGATGAGGTAGCCCTTCAGTAGATCCGTGGAGGTGAGCTGCTTGCCGCGGTCGTTCATCGTCTGGAAGACTTCCCAGGCGCGCCTAGCGCCGCCCGCGCTAATCTCAACTAGCGACACCCGGAAGAGTAGCCATGTCGCGAAGAAGGGTAGCGCCTCACCTCGAAGTTTCGCCGGGAACAACGTGGTAACCAGCGAGCACGCACCCCAAAGCCGTTGTACATTCAGGGGTTCATCCTCGACAGGAAAGTCTCGATCATGGTAGAAGGCGTCAAGGCAAGCGCGATACTCGGGCACGTCGACGGTGAACGTGAATTGCCCGGGACGAGTGTTGGTAATGGCCCGGTCGACCATGTTGGCGGCCGTTATCTCATCCTGCTCGACAAGGAGCCGACGCACGTAGATCAGAAGGACGAGCAGTGTCAGGAATCGTTGTTGGCCGTCAGCAAGATACTTCTGGCTGTTCTCCTCATATGTTACTACCGGACCGAGGAAATAGGTTTCATATGTGTCGATTGCTACCTGTTCGTGCGTGGGCTGCCATTGATCATCGAATCTAGTGAACAGATCGAGGATTAGTTTCTCAATCTGTTTACGTTCCCACACGTACTCGCGCTGGAAGAAACCCAGATGGTAGATCTTGCTCCCAAACAGCTGCTCAATGCTGTGTCCACGGCCATCGACAAGGGGTAGAGTCATCTGTCGCGTAATCCAATCAGCCACGAACGATTGCGACGCGGTCGCGTAGCCGTCATGCGTATCTGCGGACCTACAACCGAGCTTTAGAATTCAGGTCGGACAAGTGCACGGCTGACCAGGATCGGCGAATCACCGCCACGCCACACAGCGCCAGGTCGGACGACCGTGACCTTGGATTGTCCTTGCGGGTTGCCGGCAACGGCGACCTGCTCCCGCGGGTCGTAACTCACTGTTTGACCGACGCGGCCGACGAACTCCAATGACTTGTCCGCAGCCTGACCCCGGAGCCAATCGAGAACCGCGTCGGCGTCCGCGCCTTCGTAGACAAGCTCTTCGACGTAGCCGACCACCTCAGCGAGCACCTTGGCGTCATCCACCAGCCGACGTTGCCCGCTCACCATTTCGTCGGATGATTCGTTCGTCGTGTCCAGTGCCGCCGCGACTGTCGTGGTGAGTGCGTGCCGGAGCCAATCAGGAATCTGGCGCCTCTTAGCCAGCGACGCGAGTGCTACCTCGGCACCCACCGGCTCCTCTGACCAGGCGTACGTGGTGCTACTCGGACGACGGATGTGTGGATGCTCTGCGAGAAACCGCTGGGCCGTCTTCCACTTGGTATTGACATCCGCCTTCGTCGCACCCGCCTCAACCAGGGCAGTCCTGATCGACCCGAGCGTCGAGGCCGCATCGGACGTTCTGATGACGCTAACGAAGGCTAAGCCAGGATCCGATTTGAACTGGCGCAAGAGAGTCTTTGCATCCATCTTCTTCCCTTCGATATCTATCATCGCAGCGCTTCCGAACCAACAGTAGGGCGCACCTGAGTCGCCGTGCCTCCACCGATCAGGCCGTTGTTGGCTAGGCGCCCACACCGGCTGACCGAAGACCAGGCTTGCGCCGCCTTCTTCGTTGATTTCATGATCCGAGGCCGTGATCAGCCATCCGCACACGCCGCGATGAGCGCAGCCCGTCGATCCTTGACCTGATGTGGAACGGCTTTGTCAAGTACGGCGGGTGTTGAGTGCTGGTTTGTCGGTTGTGTGATCGGCTCCCCGGCCGGTGCAGGGCAGGCGCCGGCGGCCCGCCGGGTCAGGACGCAGCGCCCGCAGCGCGTCAGCGCGAGGACGTACGGTCTTGACGCGGCGGGTGAGCCGGTCGCCAGACTGGGTCGGCGGGGGGCGGGGTGGGTGAGCACGACGCGTCGGGGCTGGGCGGATCGGTGCGCCGCCTGTCTGATGTACGCGTGTCGAGATCGCATGTCGGGGATGCGCAGGAGGTGGCCCCTGACCAGATGCGGCCATAGCCGCTGTGGCGGCTGGCCATAGGTCAAACGGGGATCGGTCCTGCCACGGCGTGCCCCGACGCGTCGTGGTCCTGGCGCGCGCGGTCATCTGACCGACCGTTGTGTCCGCGCGCGGGCTCATGATGGGTGGTTCCTTCGACGATTCAGTTGGTGGTGGTCATTTCGGCCCAGAGGAACCCGGCCAGTTCCCGGGCCACCGCCACGGTGACGACGTTGCGGCTGTTCTTGCGGGCCGACAGCCGCCGGAATCGGGCGCACAGGCGTTGCTGAGCGGCCCACGAGCGGGCCACCGTGGCCGGGGTGGCGCCGCGTTGGCGGGCGCGTAATGCCACGCCGAGGGTGGGCCGGTGTTGGTAGGCCCAGGCCGACTCGATCAGCTGGGTGCGCAGGTGAGCGTTGCCGGCCTTGGTGATGTGTCCACGATGGACACTCTCACCCGAGGAGTACTCCGAAGGCACCAGCCCGGTGAAGCCATGAACGTGCGGGCGGTGGCGAAGCGGCGCCAGTCGCTCACCTCGCTGGCAATCGTCAGGGCACCGAGCTGGGCGATGCCCCGGTAGGCGGCCAGGCGGGCCACCGCGTCGGTGAACGGGCCGTGGGTGTACCAGTGGGCCAGGTCGGCCTCGACCGCGGCCAGCTCGGCGTCGCGGGCCACCAGCATCGCCCGGTAGTGGGCGTAGGTGGCCCGCAGCGCCGCCTCGTCGAACCGCTGGCCACACAGCCACTGCTCGTGCTTGACCGTCCACGCCTGCCCGTCGCGCCAGATCCGGTCGTGGCGCAGCAGGAACTTGCTCAACCGGTGCCGGGTACGGGTCCGGTCGGCGACCAGGTCCGCGCGGGCCCGGCACAAGTCCCGCACCGCCTCCTCCGCCTCTGTCGGGACCCGGATCGCCACCAGCTCCCCGGCCCGGTGCAGCCGGACCAACCGGCGGCAGTCGCGCCGGTCGGTCTTGACCCGATCCCCCGGCGAGCGCGGCACCAGCGACGGCGCCACCACATCACAGGCCACCCCCATCGAGGCCAGCAGCCGGTACAGGCCGAACCCGGTCGGGCCCGCCTCGTAACACACCCGCAGCATGCTCCGATCAGCGAACCGGTCGATCAACCGACGGATCGACGCCTCATCGTTGAAGATCTTCTCCGCGTCCGGGGACACCTCGTCCGGACGCAGAATCCCCACCAAGATTGCGTTCTTGCTCGTGTCCAACCCGAGGTGGATCGGACCAGACGACAGAGAGACACTGCTCATAGCGGCCGGCTCCTTCCGGTGTGGCTCCTTCCACCCCAGGGTGGATAACCCACGAGTAAGATCAACCACCTGAGGCGGACGGAGCCGGCCGTTCCATGCTGACTACCTAACATTCCGTAGCGATCGTTTGGACTACTCATGTCGCGCCGGACGCTGCCACTGCGAGCGGCCGCAGTGCGGGTGACGAGGGCTGCACCGATGAGCATCATTGCGAACCGGTGTACGTCGGCCGTACCTGTCTGTGCACGTTGACCCGTACGCCGACACCAGTCGGCGATACGTACTGACGTTGCTTGAGGTGAGACTTCCGTTCGGTTCGGTGGACCTGATAGCTTGACACGTCATGATGCACCGGGCACAGCAAGAGGCACGCGGCCGGCCTTCGGGCCAGAAGGAGGATGACTGACGTGGTTGTTTCCAAGACCCGGGCAATCATCGACGACATCACCCGTCAGATCCGGGACGGAGTGTTCGCGCCGGGCGACCGGCTGCCCAGCGCGGCCGAGCTACGCGCGCGGTACGGCGTGTCCATTACGGTGGTGCGTGGTGCCGTGCGGTGGCTACAGGCGATCGGTCGGGTCCAGGGAGTACGAGGTGTCGGAGTCTTCGTTGCTCCACGACGAGACAACCAGGTGACGTGACCTCCGACGGATCTTCGTCAACATCATCTTGACGCGGAAGTCGCCGGCTCCTCAAGCGGGGTGGCTGCGGGCGATGGTGTTCCACACGCTGTCGTACCAGGTCTGCGCCTGCGTCACGTACTGGCACGCCATCGCGTCGTCCTGGTCGCCGACGGCGAAGTGGAACAGCGGAACGTCCTTGCCCAACACGTCGTAGATCTCGGTCGGCACGTCGTCGATGGTGACGGTGTGCTCGACAACCGGGTAGAAGCCGAAGAACGCCTCGTCGTCGTTGACCAGGTAGAGCTTGAACAGCGCGGTCGTGCCGTGCCGGCGTACCTCGACCGAGGCGGCGTGGACCAGGCCGAGTTCGCCGAGTTCGCGGACGGACTCGACAATCGCCTCGGTGTGCCGGTGGGCAATTCGTTCTGCTCGCTGCCGGACGGCTGGATCGTCGATCCGACTCGGCACCCGGGACGGTACGGCGGCCGGCGTGCTCAAGTCGGGGAGCAGGATCCGGATGCTGATCGACTCCGGGGTAAGCCGGCCGGCGCGTACCTTGTCGAGCGGCTCTTGTAGCGCGCCGTGCAGGGTCTCACTGGAGAAGCCGGCGAAGGCGATCGAGACATGAGGACGCCGGAACGCGGCCTCGATGTGTGGCCGTAGGCCGACGGGCCGTTCGGCCTGTGATCGCACGTACGCTCCGCTGCCCTGGCGCGTGACGATCAGATGCTCGTCCTTCAGGATCCGCAATGCCGCCTTAACCGTCTCACGCGCCACGCCGTACCGCTTGCCCAGCTCCTGCTGCGACGGTAGCCGCTCGCCAGGAGCGAACCGATGCGTCAGGATCGCGGCTCGCAACAGACTCGCGATCTGCTGCGACGCCGGCCGAGGATCGTCCGGCGCCAGCGCCTCCCAAGCGCTCACATCAGTGGCCATCTTCATAGGCTACAGCTTGACTAGCCAAGCTAGAAGATTTGAGTAAAGGTGTCTTGCTTGGCCAGTCAGGAAGGCATACGGTCTCTTCTTGGCTAGCCAAGTTGGTCGTGACATGAGATAAGTGCTGGGTTGGGTACGGTCGTCGTCCGCCTTGGCGCCGAACTCCGCTCCACGTGACACGGCCGGCTGTCAGCCGCGCGAAGGTACCGCCTTCGCTCCCCCGAAAGGGCGTCGAGGCGAGCACACGGAACGGGGGTCGCCCCGGCCGGCGAGCCCGGCGAGAACCGTCGCTCGCCTCGGCGCCCGCTCATCCCATGACGGGAGGCGCACTGGCGTGACGTACCTACCGGCGTACGCCGTGCTGGTTGAACACCGACCTGAGTGGGATCCCCGACGGCTGTGGTTGCGGCTGCGGTGCCGAGGCTGCCAGCGTCGGTACCCCTCTGCCGACCGCGAACCGTCGCGCTGGTGATCCTCGCCAGCGAAGGCCGGCTGTTTGAACGGCCGTGAACCTCGTCCCGATGCGAAGACCGTCGAGGTAGAACCCGCACCAACCACGAGGTGGCACATGCCCGTCGAAGTGACTCCGCCGAAGTACGTCGCGATCATCAACGCCTTGCAGGCGCGCATCGAGGACGGTACCTACCCGGCTGGCGGGCTGCTGCCGAGCGAGTCCACCCTGACCCGGGAGTTCGCGGCGGCGCGTCCGACGGTCGTGCGGGCGCTGGAGTACCTACGCCAACAAGGCTGGATCGAAAGCCGGCAAGGTCGTGGCCGGTTCGTCCTCGGCCGACCGACCGCCAGCGGCGCCCGCCTTTCCGGGTACGGGTACGTGTTGCTCGACACGGGCGAGGACTCGTCGGTGACCGTGCTGACGACCGGACTTGTCTCGGCGTCGCGCCGGATTGCCGCGATGTTCGGTATCGCCGCCGGGTCGGCGGTAGTCATCCGCCGCAGGCTGGTCACTCTCGCAGACGCCGGGCCGGTCGAGCTGCACACCGTGTACGCGCCGGCCGAGGTCGCCGCTGGCACGGGCCTCGGTGCCCGCGAGCCGCTGCGTGATGGGGTATTGACGCACTTGCGCCGCCGCAGCGGCATCGACCTGGACCACGCGAGCGAACGAGTCTCCGCCCGGCCGGCGTCGGCCACCGAGGCGCGAGTGATGAAGGTGGCCGCCCGGGAGTGTGTGCTGACCGTGCTACTGATCCTGCGCACCCGCGCTGGCCGTCCTCTGGCGGCCGTCGAAGTCCTGCTGCCGGCGTCCCGGCGCAGCCTTGAGCAGGTACTCCCGCTGCGCTGACCTGCCTCACCGTCACGGATCGGACCCGAGGTCGTAGCTACGGCCGAGCGGATCCGCAAGCCCGTCAGCCCTGCCGCGACTTGCTCATTTACGCAGCTTGACTAGCCAAGCTAGTGTGGCTAGCGTGGCATCCACAAGAGAACCAGCCATCTGGTCGCAGGGTCGCCGGCGCGACTGCCGGACGCGGCCGACGGGCTGCTGAAACCCAAGGAGGGAAAGGCAAGTGGCGGTACCCAACGCAATGAAGGTCCCGGTTCCGTTCGAGTACATCTGGCCGGCAGGCGTGCTGTGCCTGGGTGTCGAGCCGGCGACCGACTTCGACAAGCGCGGCCAGGCCGACGACCAGGCGCGCGACAAGGATACCGGCGAGCGGATCTGGCTGGTACGGGTGCTCGACCTGGACCCGGAGGCGGGCCGGTTCGGTGGCTCGAAGGAGGTCAAGGTCAAGGTGGCGTCGGCGGTTGCGCCGGTCATGCCGGCCTCGGCGATGCCGGGCTACCCGCCGGCTGTGGAGTTCACCGGGATCACGCTCACGCCGTGGGTGGACGACTCGCGGTGCAAGGAATCCGGTCGCTGCCGGGCACGGCAGGCGTGGTCGATCCGGGCCACCGGGATGAGCGAGCCGAAGCCGGCCAGTGCATCCGGTCGGTCGGCGGCCTGAAGTAGCGCGTCGGGGGCGGGCTTCCTCCGCCAAGAGTCTCCCGCCCCCGTCGCTTCCAACCGATCTCCCTGAAATGGAGTGGCTGTGAAGCCTACGGTAGTCAACGCCGCGCGCGTCACGACGAAGGACAGCGCGGTGTGGCGCGAGTGCGCCGGGTGCGGGGCCCTGCGGGCGTTCCCGCGGGACGTTCACCACTGCGCGGAATGTCAGGCCGCACCGGTACGCGAGTACGCGGTCGACGTCCTGCTGAACCTGGCCGCGACGCACACCAGGGGGCCGGCTGGTGCCGCGGATGCATTCGACCGGTTGGCCGATGCGTACATCGGCCTGGCCAAGCAACAACGGGGCGTGCAGGCCGACGAGCTGGTCGGGCTGGCGGCTGATCTGCGTACCGCCGCGCGGCGGCTGCGCAAAGGGCGGCGGTGGTGGTCGTGAAGACTCGTCGCCGGACCGCGCAGATCCTCGCCGGGCCGGGCATCGGCGCCGCTCGCGAGGTGTACCGCACGGTGCCCTCCGACGCGCTGCGGGTGGCGGCGCTCGTGGAGATCTCGGCCGCCGCTGCGGCACTCGCCCGTACCGTGGTCCGGCTGCGCCGCCTCGACCCGGATCTGATCGCCCCGCATGTGGCCGATCCCACCGACCTGCGGGCGGTACTCGGTCGGGGCCAGTGGCTGCCGACCATGACTCGCCACGTTCCGGTACCGCCGTCCGGGCCGGTCGACATCGGGGCGCTGCTGCCGCTCGCGTTGCCGACGAAGCCCGTTCGCCGCCGCGGTGTCCGGCGTCGTACGGCGTCAGCCGGTCAAGCCTCGCTGTTCGCGACGACCGGCGGGCAGGGGTGAGCCCTATGCCTCACTCGACTGTCAAGCCGGCGTTGACACCGAACCGGCGGCGCCGGGTCGTGGAGAACGATGAGTTCGCCGCGTTCGTCCGCCGTGTCGTCGGCGCGCACGGCCGCCGCGTCGGTACCGGAGACGTGGAGGCGTTGGCGGACCTGGTAGCGCTGTCCGACTACATCGACCGCGCCATCGGCGATGCAGTCTGCGGCCTACGCCGCTTCGGCTACTCGTGGGCCGAGATCGCCGCCCGCATCGGCGTCACCCGCCAGGCCGCGCAACAGCGGTGGGGGAGGGGCGATTGACGATGCCGTTCATCAACGTGATCCGCGGCCAGGAGGTCCCGAACGCGCCGCTGAACGTGCGAACCCCGATCGTGCACATTCCACTGTGGATGGCGCTGACCTGGTGGACGCTCAAGGGCCTGGCGCTGCTCGTGTTCTGGACCGTCCGGTACTGGTACCTCACCGTCCCGGCCGGGGTGCTGCTGTGGCTGTACGTCAAGTTCGGCTGGGCCGGACCGGTGGGCCTGCTGGCTGGGCTCACCGCCGGCGCGTGCGGATGGGCATTCGCGCATCGTGCGTCCTTTCTGCGCTTCGGCTTCTACCCGGCCCTGGGCCGGTGGCGGCGGTGGTGCTACCGGCGGCGCTGGTACCCGGCCATGGCTACCGCGAAGCTCGCGGTCGTCTTCGACCGGCGCACGGTCGTGCCGGTCCTCAAGTGCGTGCGCTGCCGTCCGGGCGCTGATGAGTTGCTCGTGCGGATGGTGACCGGACAGATCCCGGACGACTTCGCCAAGGTCGCCGAACGGCTCGCGCACACCTTCGCCGTACGGTCGGTCAAGGCCATGCCGGGGTTGCGCCCGGACGTCGTGGTCCTGGTCCTGCTGCGCGGTGACCCGCTGCTCGCCGTGGTGGCGCCGCTGCCGGTGCCGGCGGTGCCGGACTTCACCGCGCTGCCGGTTGCCAAACGCGAAGACGGCGGCATCTATGCGCTGCGGCTGTTCGGAACGCAGGTGCTCATCGTCGGCGCGACCGGCTCGGGTAAGGGCTCGGTGATCTGGTCGATCATCCGTGCCTTGGCCGGTGGCGTCGCCTCGGGCCTCGTGGAGCTGTGGGCCTTCGACCCTAAGGGCGGAATGGAACTCGGCGGCGGCCTGCCGCTGTTCGCCCGGTTCGCCTGCAAGGACTACGAATCCATGGCCGACATGCTGGAGGAAGCGTTGGCCGTCGCGCAGGCCCGCGCCGATCGGCTCCGCGGCCTTACCCGTCAGCACATGCCGACCGTGGCGGATCCGCTGATCGTCATCGTCATCGACGAGCTGGCGGCTCTGACCGCGTACGTCACCGACCGGCGGCTCAAGGACCGCATCAAGGCCGCGTTGGGTCTGCTGTTGACCCAGGGTCGAGCGGTCGGCGTCCACGTCGTGGCCGCCTTACAAGATCCGCGCAAGGAGGTGCTGCCGTTCCGCAACCTGTTCCCGACCCGGATCGGGCTGCGGCTGTCCGAAGAGGCCGAGGTCGACATGGTCCTCGGTGAGGGTGCCCGGGACCGTGGCGCGTTGTGCGACCGGATCCCGATGTCGCAGCCCGGCACGAGCTTCGTGGTGCTGGACGGCGACCCGGTTCCGGAGCGGGTGCGGTTCACGTTCAACAAGGACGCCGATATCACGTGGCTGGCGCGGGAGTACGGCCGGTTGCGCGTGGTCGACGGCGAGGTCATCGACAGCGGGGCGGCGGTGGCATGACGTTGACCCAACTGCGGCGGGTGCGTTGGGCGGTACGCCTGACGCTGGTCCTCGGCGTGGCCGCCAGCGTCGCGGCGAACGTGTTGCACGCCAACCCGAATCCGATTGCGCAGGCCATTGCCGCGTGGCCGCCGCTGGCGCTGCTCCTGACGGTCGAGCTGGTGTCGCGGGTGCCAGTGCACCGTGGCGCGCTGGCTCTGCTGCGGGTGCTGGCGACCGTGATCATCGCTGGGATCGCCGCCTGGGTCAGCTACTGGCACATGGTCGGCGTGGCGGGTCGGTACGGCGAGACCGGAGCCTCGCCGTACCTGCTGCCGCTGTCCGTCGACGGGCTGATCGTGGTCGCCTCGATCTGCCTGGTAGAGCTGGCCGGACGCATCCGCGAAGCCGAACCGACGATCCACAGTGGACGTCAAGGTGCGGTTGACGCCGTTGCTCAGGATCCCGTCGAAGTGGCTCCGAGGGCCGATGTTGCGAGCCGGCCCGATACCGCTCTCGTACCGGTCCCGGCCGGGGCGTTCGCCCGGACCATTGCCGGCCGCGACGGGAGTGCGCCGTGAAGGTCTCCCGCGTCGTCGAGCACCGCCACATCCACGCCTGCCCGAACTTCCCCGAAGGGCACGCCTGGCGTACCGCGCGCCAGGTCGTTGAGGTCGTCGAGTCCGGACCCTGCCTGAGCCCGATCACGCTGCCCGGCCCGGGCGCGGTGTCGATCGCCTGCGCCCGCCGGCTGCGCGAAGAGCGGCGGTGCGCGAACTGCCGGGTCGTCATCGAGGTTGTAGGGATCTCGCTGCACGTCATCGCCCGTGAGGCGGCCGAATGAGCGTACCGACCCTCACGCCGGACCCGGCCGCGCCTGGCTTCCCCGAGGCGCGGCCGGGTTCCCGGGCCGCCCGCCTGGCCCTGCCGCGCAGCATCGACGTGCTGAAGAACCTCGCGGTCGAGCACGGCGTGTGCACCCGGCCGATCACGTTGCGCCGCACCGATTTGGGCACCGGTCAGACGGAGCTGGTCGACCTGCCGTGTGGGGCGACCCGCGAGGACAAGTGCGTGTCGTGCGCCAAGCGCGCGAAGCGGCTGCGGCAGGTCCAGATCCGCGAAGGCTGGCACCGCCGCGACGAACCCCACCCCGGTCCGCAGCCGGCCACCGAAGGACAGAAGGCGCTGATACGACTGCGGGCGCACTTCGAGTTCGCCCGCGACGAGGCGATGCGGGCCGCCCAGTGGGACCAGGTCGCCGACCTGGATGAGGCGATCGTCGAGGTCGAGCAGGCTATTGCCGCCGAGGGACTTCGTGGCCGGGTCGCCCCGCCCCACGACAACCCCGATGATGAGGACCAGGACGACGAGCCGACCCATCGGCGGATCCGGTCGACACGACGGCGGCAGGACGTGCCGGACCTGCCCCGGCAGAAGGTCGACCCGCGCACCATCGGCCGCACCTACGCCGGCCGCGACGGCCGCGAACATCAGCCGTCGATGTGGCTGACCCTGACTCTCGACTCATACGGCCCCGTACACGGCGTGCGCAAGACGAGCAACGGTCGGCCGATCCCGTGCGCCTGCGGGCGCTGGCACCACGAGGATGACGCGATCCTCGGCGTGCCCGTCGACCCGCACGCCTACGACTACCGGCGTGCCGCCTGGGACGCGGTGCACCTGGCCCGGCTGCTGGACCGCTACTGGCAGAACCTGCGCCGCGCGGTCGGCTGGAACGTGCAGTACGCCGGCTGTGTCGAGCCGCAGCGCCGGCTCGCCCCGCACGCCCACTTCGCCATCCGCGGCACCATCCCCCGCACCATGCTGGAGCGGGTCGCCGCCGCGACCTACCACCAGGTGTGGTGGCCCTCGGTCGCCGAACTGCGCTACCACGCCGATTACCTGCCTGTCTGGGACGCCGAGCGGCAAGCGTGGGTGGATCCGGACAGCCGGACGCCGCTGACCACCTGGCAAGCCGCGCTGGACGCGATCGACACCGATCCCGACGCCGAGCCGGTGCACGTCGTGCGCTTCGGAGCGCAGGTCAAGGCCCGCGGCGTCGACCCGGACTCGAAGGACGTCGAGCGCACGATCGGCTACATCACCAAGTACCTGACCAAGAACAGCGCCGACTGCCACGCCTTCACCACCCAGGCCCAGCGCGACCACCTGGACCGGCTCTGGCACGAGCTGCGCGTCACCCCGTGCTCGGACCGGTGCGCGAACTGGCTGCTCTATGGCATCCAGCCGAAGAAGGCGCACGCGAAGCTGCGGCCGGGCAACTGCAAGGGACGGGTACACCAGAAAGACACGCTCGGCATCGGCGGCCGGCGCGTACTCGTCTCCCGTCACTGGTCGGGCAAGACGCTGGCCGACCACCGCGCCGACGCCCGCGCCTGGGTCCGCGCCCTGCTCGGCGTCAGCAACCCCCACGACCAGGTCCCCACCGCCGCCGTCGAACCCGGCACACCCGTACCGGTCGCCTGGGAACTCGCCCGCCCCACCGACCCGGACATGCAACCCCTACAACACCGACTCCTGCGCGCCATCTCCCAACAAATCCAATGGCGCGCCGAGATCAACGCGGCGCGAGAACGAGCAACCGGCCCGCCCGCAGACGTTTCGGCAACTTCAACCGGCCCGCCCACCGCGACAGCGGCCTGACATGGAAGGAGACAGATGGCCCTACCGGACAAGGCTCGCACGGACCTGCCGTCCCGACCGGGCCGGCACATGACGATCGCCGAGGTCTGCGAAGAACTCGGAATCGCGCGATCGACCTTCTACGACTGGCGCGCCAAGCGGAAGGCGCCCCGGTGCTTCAAGCTCCCGAACGGTGATCTCCGCATCCGCCGGTCCGACTACGAGGACTGGATTTCGTCGCTGGAGGAGGCGGCCTGAGTGGACACCACGTATGACGTGCGGATCTGGAAGACGAAGATCTACGAAGGAAGGCGTGGAACTACCTACTACGTTCGGTGGACCGTGGCGGGCAAGGAATGGAAGGAGCCGTTCAAGACCACGGCGCTCGCCGAGAGCTTCCGCTCCGACCTGGTAGTCGCCGCACGCAAGGGTGAGGCGTTCGACATCGCCACCGGACGTCCGCTTTCGATGTTGCGGACAACGCGCGACATGAACTGGTACGAGTTCGTCTGCAAGTTCGTGGACATGAAGTGGTCCCGCGTCGCCGCGACAACCCGGCGCACGCACGCCGAGGCGTTCACCGCGCTGACGCCGGCCATGTTCACCACGACTCGCGGCAAGCCGGACGACAAGCTGATCCGCTCGGCGCTGAGCAGGTGGGGCTTCAACACGATCAGGCGCAGCGCGCAGGACTGCCCGGACGAGGTGCGGGCGGTGCTGCGTTGGGTCGAGCGCAACACCCGGCTCGTCTCGGCGCTGGCGAAGCCCGAGGTTCTTCGGCCGATGCTGGACTCGCTGACCGTCCGGCTGGACGGCAAGCCGGCCGCGTCGAGCGTGGTCAGCCGGAGGCGGAAGATCCTCAACACGGCAACCGAGTACGCCGTCGAACTGGGCCTCTTAACGGCCAACCCGATTCCGACGCTGAAATGGAAGGCACCGAAGTCGGTCCAGGTTGTCGATCCCCGCTGCGTGCCCAACCCGGTCCAGATAAGGGCGCTGCTGGACGGCGTGCGGGAACAGGGCCGGGTCGGTCGGCGGCTGGTGGCGTTCTACGGGTGCCTGTACTACGCCGGGATGCGACCGGAGGAGGCCGCGTTTCTCAACAAGAGCCACCTGGCGATACCGGACAAGGGCTGGGGGGAGATCCATCTCGACGGCGCTGAGCCGTATGCGGGCAAGGAGTGGACCGACAGTGGCAAGGATCGAGACCGGCGGCAGCTCAAGCAGCGGGAGCGGGGCGAGTCGCGGACGGCGCCGTGCCCACCCGAGCTGACCGCGCTGCTTCACGCGCACCTCAACGAGTTCGGTACGACGTCCGACGGTCGGCTTTTCGTCGGTGATCGCAACCACCGGGAGCTGCCCAAGCTCACCGTTGTGCGGGTGTGGAGTCGCGCTCGTGAGGCGGCCTTCGTACCGGAGGTCGTCGCGTCGCCGCTGGCTAAGCGACCGTACGACCTGCGTCACGCGGCGGTGTCAACGTGGGTCAACGGGGGAGTGCCACCCACCGACGTCGCGGAGTGGGCCGGGCAGTCGGTGGAGGTGCTGTTCCGGATCTACGCCAAGTGCCTGGACCGGGGTACCCAGCGGAACCGGCAGCGGGTGCAGGCCGCGCTGGGCCACCGGTGAAAGGCCGAAAACTTGGCCGCGTATTTGCCGTGGATGGCCGATCATGGCCGGTTCCAGCCGGTGACAACCGGACATATGAACGGAGCCCCGGACCCGCGTCCGCGCTGGTCAGAGACTCCGTTTTGGCTGGTGAGAGCCGATTCGATCTTGGGTGCCCCCGGCAGGATTCGAACCTGCGCTCCCGCCTCCGGAGGGCGGTGCTCTATCCCCTGAGCTACGGGGGCTTGCTACCCACAGGGGGGCTCGCGACCCACCGAAGACTAGCAGAGCGCCCGGCCCCGCCGCCCGCGGTACCGCTCTACCCGCCGAGCTCGGCCAGGAGCTCCTGCATGCGTGTCACGTCGCCGGTCTGTGCCAGCCGCATCGTCTTGGCCAGGCTGCGTACCTCGTCCCGGTGCGTGAGCTTCAGGATCGCCTCGACCATGTGCAGCCCGCCCAGGTGGTGGCGGACCATCAGCTGGCAGAACAGGATGTCGGCCTGGTCGCCGGTCGCCTTGCGCAGCTGGTCGATCTCGGCCTTTGTCGCGATCCCGGGCATCAGGCCATCGGCGCTCAGCTCCTTCGTGCCACCGGGCATCCATGCCATCCGCGGCTGGCTCGACGTCGCCGACAGGTGCCAGTCGGTGAGCCAGGTCTGCATGATCCCGAGCTCCATGCTCTGCGACGTCGCGATGTTGTACGTCATGCTGCGGATCTCGGAGCGGGTGGTCTTCGGGTACACGATCATGGCCATCTCCACCGCCTGCGCGTGGTGGGTGGACATGTCGCGGGCGAAGCCGGCCTCGGCCGAGGTGTCGCCCGGCGTCCTGAGGTCCTCCACCAGGTAGCGGCCGGTGTACCCGACAGCGAGCAGCAGCACCGCGATGAGCGCCCCGATTGTGAGGCGGGCCCACCGCGGTGCCGCGGCGAGCGGCAGCAAGATCAGCCGCCGGGCTGCGGCTGGCCGGGTTGCTGCGGCTGGTCCTTGCCGAGGTCGCGCGGGGTCGTACCGGTCTCGGTGATGCCACCGGAGCACTGGGCCGTCTCGATGCCGGCGGACTTGCGCATCAGCTTGATGAACTGGTCGATCCGCCCGTCGTCGACCTTGTCGACCTTCAGCTGGTACCCCCATGCCTGTAGGGACACGGCCTTGTCCAGCCCCGGGTACGGGCTCATCAGCAGGTACTCCTGGCCACGCACCTTCTTGGCCAGCACCTCGACCTGGTCCTTGGACAGCTTGTCGGGGTTGTACGTGATCCAGACAGCCCCGTGCTCCATGGAGTGGACCGCGTGCTCGTTGGCGATCTGGGCGTCGTAGACGTCGCCCATGCAGTTCTGCCAGTTGGGGTTGTGCTTGCCGCCGACTGGCGGTGACTGCGGGTAGGTCAGCGGACCCCACCCGTGCTGGGCCGCCTGCTTGAGCGACGGGTTCTTCTTGAGGTAGTTGACGACCCCCGGGATGCGCTCGGCCCGCTGCTCGAAGGTGAGGTTGTGCTGGTACACCAGCCACGAGCCGTACCCCATGATGCCGACCGCGATCAGCGCGACCACCGCGAATGTCAGGATCGGGATCCAGTTGCGGCCCTGGCTCACCTTGACGGGCGCGATCGGGCGCCGAGGGCCCTTGCCGGCTGCGGACTTGGTCGCCGGCCGCGCGCTGGTGCCGGTTGCCGGCCGCGCCGACCTAGCCTTCGCGGACGTCGCGCCCGCCTTCGCCGGGGCCGTGCCCGCCTTTCCCGCGGTGCCGTTCGAGCGGGAGGACGCGGTGCGGGTGGGCTTCGAACGCGGCGCGGGCTTATCGTCCGCATCGGTCGAGTCAACCTTGGCCGAGTCGGCCTCCACCGACGCCGAGTCAGAGTCCACCGGAGCATCCGGGTAGTCCACGACAGAGGTTGCCGCTGTGGCATCCGGGTAGTCCACGACTGGGGTCGCCGCAGTGGCGTCTGGGTAGGCCTCCACCGACGAGTCGACCTCCGCCTCATCGACGGCTGCCGCCGCCTCGGCCGCTTTGGCCGGCGGCCGCTTGCCCCTTGTTGGCTTGCCGCCGGGCTTGGTCGTGGACGGCCGGCGACTCCCGCCGCCGTGCGGGGTGCTCACGCTCATGCCATCGCCTCGCCGCGCTCGGCCTCGCCGCGCTCAGCCTCGCCGCGCTCGGCGGTGCATTCGCTATCCACTGAGCCCATGGTTGGCTCGCTTCGCTCGCTCATCCTGCTGCCTCGTCAGGGTGGATTGTCGGGTCACAGTCCCGGGGAAGGTGGCGTCCCGCATTGTGACCAGCACACCGGGTCGCCGCCAAGTACGGAAGTCTACCCCCGATAGCATTGTTCGGTGACTCCCGCTGAGCTCGCCGATGCCGTGCTCGCCGCCGCCCGTGCGGTGCTGGTCGAGCGCGGCCTCGACCCGTCCGTCCTGCCGGCGACGACCAGCGTGGAGCGACCCCGAAACCCCGACCACGGCGACTATGCCTCCAGCCTGGCGTTGCAGGTCGGGAAGAAGGCCGGCATGGCGCCGCGCGACCTGGCGGCCGCGCTCGCCGACCGCTTGGGCCAGCTCCCGGGCATCAAGTCGGTGGAGGTCGCCGGTCCGGGCTTCCTCAATGTCCGTCTCGACGCGGCCGCCGCCGGTGAGCTCGCGCGCGTGGTGGTCCAGGCCGGTCGGAGGTACGGACGAAGCAGCGCCCTGGCCGGACGGAAGATCAACCTTGAGTTCGTCTCGGCGAACCCGACCGGCCCGGTCCACATCGGCCACGTCCGGTGGGCAGCCGTGGGCGACGCGCTGAGCCGGCTGCTGCGCGCCGTGGGCGCCGAGGTGACCAACGAGTACTACTTCAACGACGCCGGCTCGCAGATCGACCGGTTCGCGGCCTCGCTGCTGGCCGCCGCCCGCAACGAGCCGGTGCCCGAGGACGGGTACGCCGGCCAGTACGTCAACGACATCGCCCGCACCATCGTGCAGCGCCACCCGGGCACCACGGACCTGGAGGTCTTCCGGGTCGAGGGCGTCGCCCTGATGTTCGACGAGATCAAGCGCTCGCTCGCCGACTTCGGCGTGCACTTCGACGTGTACTTCAGCGAGAAGCTGCTTCACGACCGCGGCGAGCTGGAGGCGGCGGGCCAGCGGCTGCGCGAGCAGGGGCACGTCTACGAGTCCGCCGGCGCGCTGTGGCTGCGCTCCACGGACTTCGGCGACGACCGGGACCGGGTCGTGGTACGCAGCAACGGTGCGTACACCTACTTCGCGGCCGACTGCGCGTACTACCTGGACAAGCGGGAGCGCGGCTTCGACCGGGTGGTCATCATGCTGGGCGCCGACCATCACGGGTACATCGGTCGGTTGCGGGCGATGGCCGCCTGCTTCGGCGACAACCCCGACGAGACGCTCGAAGTCCTCATTGGACAGATGGTGAACCTGGTACGCGACGGGGAGCCGGTGAAGATGAGCAAGCGCGCCGGCACCATCGTCACGCTCGACGACATGATCGAGCTGCTCGGTGCCGACGCGGCCCGCTACGCCCTGGCGCGCTACTCCACCGACTCGCCGATCGACCTGGACATCGACCTGTGGACCCGGCGCACCAACGACAACCCGGTGTTCTACGTGCAGTACGGCCACGCCCGCATCGCCGGGGTGCTGCGCAACGCCCGGGAGCTGGGTGTCGAGCGCGGGGATGACTTCGATCCCGGCCTGCTCACCCACGAGCGCGAGAACGACCTGCTCAAGGCGCTGGGCGAGTTCCCGGCGGTCGTGGCGACAGCCGCCGAGCTGCGTGAGCCGCACCGCGTGGCGCGGTACCTCGAGGAGCTGGCCGGCACGTTCCACCGGTTCTACGACCGGTGCCGGGTGCTGCCGCAGGGGGACGAGCCGGTGACCGACCTGAACCGGGCACGCCTGTGGCTGGTCGAGGCGTCGCGGATCGTCTTCGCCAACGGCCTGGAGCTGCTCGGGGTGAGCGCCCCGGACCGGATGTAGGACAGGACACGACCATGCGCGCACACGAGGCGGGCGCCCTCCATGCCGACATCGGGCATCGGGGGCCGGCTTGGCTGCGTACTCCCGATGATGTCAACGCGCTCCTGCCGGCGCTGTGGCCGCGGACCGTGACCCGCGCGGACGCCGTTGCGGTCGGCGGGATCGACGTGCGGGACCTGGCGAAGACCTACGGCACTCCGGTCTACGTCTTCGACGAGACCGACTTCAGGTCCCGCTGCCGGGAGTTTCGCGAGGCGTTCGGCGGCGCCGACGTGTACTACGCCGGAAAGGCGTTCCTGTGTAAGGCGGTCGTGCGGATCATCGCCGAGGAGGGGCTGCGCCTGGACGTGTGCTCCGGCGGCGAGCTGGCGGTAGCCCTCGCGGCCGGCATGCGACCGGACCGGATCGGCCTGCACGGCAACAACAAGTCCCTCGCCGAGCTGCGGCGCGCGCTGGACGCGGGCGTCGGGCGCATCGTCGTGGACTCGTTCGACGAGATCGACCGGCTGACCGCGCTCGCGCGGGAACGCAAGACCAGACCGAACGTCATGGTGCGGGTCACCGTCGGGGTGGAGGCGCACACGCACGAGTACATCGCGACGGCGCACGAGGACCAGAAGTTCGGCTTCTCGTTGACCGGGCGAGCGGCGTCGGCGGCGGTCGACCGGATCCTGCGCACCGACGTGCTGAACCTGATCGGGCTGCACTCGCATATCGGATCGCAAATCTTTGATACGTCCGGGTTCGAGCTGGCGACCCGGCGGGTGCTGAGCCTGCACGCACAGATCCGCGACCGGCACGGGCTGGAGCTGCCGGAGCTGGACCTGGGCGGTGGCTTCGGCATCCCGTACACCAGCCAGGACGACCCGTCGACGCCGGGCGACCTGGCCGCGAACCTCGCCAAGATGGTCGAGCAGGAATGCGCGGCCAACCACCTCAGCACGCCGCGCCTGTCGGTGGAGCCGGGCCGCGCGCTCGTCGGCCTGTCGACGTTCACGCTCTACGAGGTGGGCACCGTCAAAGACGTCGACGGCATCCGCACCTATGTCAGCGTCGACGGCGGGATGAGCGACAACATCCGCACCGCGCTGTACGACGCGTCGTACTCGGCGACCCTGGCCAACCGGGCCTCGACCGCGCCGCCGATCCTGGCCCGCGTAGTGGGGAAGCACTGCGAGTCGGGTGACATCGTCGTCAAGGACGAGTTCCTGCCCGCCGACGTGCGGCCCGGCGACCTGATCGCGGTGCCCGGCACCGGGGCGTACTGCCGCAGCATGGCGAGCAACTACAACCACGTGCCGCGCCCGCCGGTGGTGGCCGTCGTGGACGGCACCGCCCGGGTGATCGTCCGCCGGGAGACCGAGGACGACCTGTTAGCTCTGGATGTGGGATGAGCGAGCGTCAGCGAGCGAATCATGGGCTCAGTGCGGCTGTGCCTCATGACGACGACGAGCGTAGCGAGGAGTCGGCATGAGCGGGATCAAGCTGGCGCTGCTCGGTTGCGGCACGGTCGGCACCGAGGTGGTACGGCTGCTGCACGAGCAGTCCGCGGACCTGACCGCGCGGGTGGGCGCTCAGCTTGAGCTGGTCGGGATAGCGGTGCGCCGGCCGGGCCGCGACCGCGGGCCGCTCCCGGTCGACCGGGCGCTGTTCACCACCGACGCCCTGGGTCTGGTCAAGCGCGACGACGTCGATGTCGTGGTCGAGGTGGTCGGCGGCATCGAGCCGGCGCGCACGTGGCTGGTGGAGGCGTTGCGCGGCGGCAAGAGCGTCGTGACGGCCAACAAGGCGTTGCTCGCCGAGGACGGCCCGGCGCTGCACGAGGCGGCGGCCGACGGCGGCGCGGACCTGTACTACGAGGCCGCGGTCGCCGGTGCGATCCCGTTGCTGCGCCCGCTGCGCGAGTCGCTGCACGGAGACCGGATCACCAGGGTCACCGGCATCGTCAACGGCACCACCAACTTCATCCTCTCGGCGATGGACTCCACCGGCGTTGGCTTCTCCGAGGCGCTGGACGAGGCGACCGCGCTGGGCTACGCCGAGCCCGACCCGACGGCCGACGTCGAGGGCTTCGATGCGGCTGCCAAGGCGGCGATCCTCGCGTCGCTGGCGTTCCACACCCGGGTACGGGCGGCCGACGTGTACCGGGAAGGCATCACCGAGGTCACCGCCACCGACGTGGCCAGCGCCAAGGCGATGGGCTGCGTCATCAAGCTGCTGTGCATCGCCGAGCGGTCGGACGACACGGTTTCCGTGCGGGTGCACCCGGCGATGATCCCGCGCACCCATCCGCTGGCGAGCGTGGGCGATGCGTTCAACGCGGTCTTCGTCGAGGCGGCGGCGGCGGGGCAGCTCATGTTCTACGGCCGGGGCGCGGGTGGCGCGCCGACCGCGAGCGCGGTCCTCGGCGACATCGTCGCCGTGGCGCGCAACCGGCTCTCGGGCGTCCGGGCGGCGCCCGAGAGCGTGTACGCCGATCTGCGGGTACGCCCGATCGGTGAGGTCGCCACGCGGTACCACATCTCGCTCGACGTGGCCGACCGGGCGGGCGTGCTCGCGACGGTGGCAAGCGTGTTCGCCCGCCACGGGGTGAGCATCGCGACCGTGCACCAGTCCGGCCGGGGCGACGACGCGGTACTGGTGATCGTCACGCATGGGGCGCCGGATGCGGCGCTGGGCGCCACGGTGACGGAGCTGCGGGCGCTGGACATCGTACGCTCGGTCGCGAGCGTGCTCCGCGTCGAAGGGGAGTGAGTCCGGTGTGGCGCGGGTTGATCGAGGCTTATTGGGACCGGTTACCGGTGAGCGAGGCGACGCCGGTCATCACACTCTACGAGGGCAACACGCCGTTGCTGCCCTCGCCGGTGCTTTCGGCCCGGGCCGGCAGTGAGGTGTACCTCAAGGTGGAGGGCGCCAACCCGACCGGTTCCTTCAAGGACCGCGGGATGACCCTGGCCGTGTCGAAGGCCGTGGAGGCCGGCGCGAAGGTCATCATCTGCGCGTCGACCGGCAACACCTCGGCCTCGGCCGCGGCCTACGCCGCGCGGGCCGGCCTCACCTGCGCGGTGCTCGTGCCGACCGGCAAGATCGCGCTTGGCAAGCTGGCTCAGGCGTTGGTGCACGGTGCGCGCCTGCTGCAGGTGTCCGGGAACTTCGACGACTGCTTGTCCGTGGCGTCGAAGCTGGCACTTGACTATCCGGTGGCCCTGGTCAACTCGGTCAACCCGGACCGGTTGCACGGGCAGAAGACGGCCGCGTTCGAGATCGTGGAAGCGCTCGGCGACGCGCCGGACTTCCACTGCCTGCCGGTGGGCAACGCGGGCAACATCACGGCGTACTGGATGGGCTACGTCGAGGATCACGCTGCCGGCCGGGCCTCGCGGCGCCCCCGGATGCTCGGTTTCCAGGCCTCCGGTGCGGCCCCGATCGTGCGCGGCGAGGCGGTCCAGGAGCCGTCCACGATCGCGACCGCGATCCGCATCGGCAACCCGGCCTCGTGGACCAAGGCGCTGGACGCGCGAGACCAGTCCGGCGGCGATATCCAGGCGGTGACCGACCGGCAGATCCTGTCGGCGTACCGGCTGCTGGCGCGCAGCGTCGGGGTGTTCGTGGAGCTGGCGAGCGCCGCGAGCGTGGCGGGCCTGCTGCAGGCGGCCGAGGCGGGTCTGGTGCCGCGAGGGTCCACAGTGGTCTGTACGGTCACCGGGCACGGGCTCAAGGATCCGGAGTGGGCGATCTCGACGGCGCCCGCGCCGATCACGATCCCCGCCGACGTAGTGGCAGCGGCGCGCGCCCTCGATCTTGCCTAGTTGCCTAGTCCAGCGGCAGCGACCAGTGGCCGAGCCAGTACTCGCGCGCGGACACGGTGAGCTCGCGGACCCGGTGAGCCTTGTCCAGCCGATCACGCCAGGCCTTCTCGATCCCGGCGCTGAAGATGGAAAGCCCGGTATGCAGACCGGAATGCCCGAAGTTGCGGGACGCCAGCTCGCCTGGAAACGAGAGCTTGCCTTTGCCGCGCAGGACGGAGTTCCCCATATGCCGGCAGATGAGGTACTCCAGGTTGGCGTCGGTCGTGGAATCGGCCTTCGGACCTTCGTCGGTCGTGAGGAGGCCGAAGTCTTTGAGAGCGGAGCAGAGTGCCATGAACGGAAGGCTGAGCTCCGCTTGCTGGCCCTCGACCTCCCATGACACCCACAGGGCCCGCCGGTCATTGTTGGCGGCGTGGTCGACGGGCAGGGCCTGGCCGACAAGGGTGTGATAATCCCCGGCTCGGTCTCCATGCTCGTGCGGCACCGCCAAGCCGAGCGGTGAGTCCTGCCGCACAAGGAGCGGCAAGATGCGCGGTAACAGTACGGACGGGTTGTCGTCAAGCGGCGTAATCTTCCCGGGCGACGCTACCGTGTCGAGCGTGGCGTTGAGCTGGTCGAGACGGGCCGCCGGGGTGTTCGTCGTCAGCTGCATATGAATGAAGGCGATGTCCTCGATGATCGTCCCGGAGAAGGCCAACAGGCCAACCTCTGGAAAGCGGGACAGGAAGGCAAGTACTGATCGTGTTGAGCCGGTCCGGGCAGGGCCAACAAAGGTAATCGGCAGGCAGGTGGAGACTGGGTCGCCACCACGTTCGCCAGCAGCGTCGCCGAACCTGTCGTGTACCCGGGCCG
>WNFV01002409.1_pt1 | contig 39499 bp, 35 predicted proteins | sample 5400101 | NCBI WGS metagenome assembly WNFV01 (sample SAMN13153361, study PRJNA577476) | soil metagenome | isolation source: 115 cm soil or saprolite under grassland replicate 1 | place: USA:California | collected 2016-06-15 | reverse complement strand
CCCCGGCGGCGGGACCGCCTTCCGGAGGCGGCCGTGAGCGAAGGCGCACCACAACAGTCTCCCTTTCGCCACGCTGCGACTGCGCCTTCGCGACAGAGCGACGGCCGGTTCGCCTGTCACGGCCCGCCGTCGCGTGCCGTTCGCTCGCACAGGCGGCGAGGCGATTGTTGTTTGAGTGGTGTGCTCGCTCTCTCACGCTCCTCCGGGAGGCGGCCCGCCACCGAGGCTGCACTCCGGCTCAAGCCGAAGTGAGAGGGCCGGTGGGTGGCGCCGGACGGAGACCTCGCGCGCGGGCAGCCGGACTCCAAGCCCTCGTTTGAACTCTCTCGACCGCCGTTCGCGCAGCGAACGCCGCGGTCGAAAGCCGACGGCGACAGGACCCGCCGGCCCGGATTCTCGCGATGGCAATCCGATTGTTAAAGGGAGCTAGAGTCTCGCCTCTCCCGGCGGGAGCGAGTTGGGACAAGGGGCGCCTCTTGTCTCTCCGGCCTTGGTCAATGATGCGAGTTAATCCATTCTGGTAGGACGTCCTGTCCCGCTTGATGCATCTTCCTCTAGGCCCGCGAGTGGAGCGGCGTCATCTTCGGAGTGTCGGCGCAGCCCGCACGATGCCAGGCGCCGGGGCGGAAGAGGGCCTGGGAGTGGTATCTCGGCTCGTCCGTTCGACGGATGCCCCGGAGAAAGGAACGACCATGGCGACGATGAATGTCTTCGACAAGAAGGCCGACCTGGCCGGCCCGGGCATCGGCAGTTACGAGGAGCTGGAAAAGGTGCTGCCGGAGGACTACAGGCCGCTCCTGGGACCTCGGGAAACTCAGCGGGCGATTGCCGCCGTCAAGCGATCCGTCGAGGACGGACTCTGCCGGGAGTTAAGCCTGATGCGGGTGGAGGTTCCGCTCATCGTGGATGCCGAGAGCGGCGTCAACGACTATCTCGACCGCGACGGCTCACGGGGACCGGTCAGCTTCCGCATTCCCAACGACAACGGAAGGAACCCGATCGAGGCGCAGGTCGTGCAGGCCGCCACGAAATGGAAGAGGATCGCCCTGGCGCAGTTCGGGATGGCGCCCGGCGAAGGGCTCGTCACCGACATGCGCGCGGTTCGCAAGGACTACTTTCTCGATCACGATCACAGCGCCTACGTGGACCAGTGGGACTGGGAGAAGGTCATCACCCCGGAGGAGCGCAGCCTCGAGTTCCTGACGACGACCGTCGAGGCGATCTGGAAGGTGATCAGGAGCGCCGAGGACCTGGCGCTCGATCTCTTCCCGGCGCTCAAGGGCGGGAACATCCCCCGGCTGCCGGAAAAACTGACGGTTCTCCACGCCGAGGACCTGCTGGACATGTATCCCGACCTGCCACGAAAGGCGCGCGAGACCGCGATCCTCAAGGAGTCGCCGGCTGTCTTCGTCTACGGCATCGGCTGGACCCTGAAGGACGGTTACCCGCACGAGATGCGCGCGGCCGACTACGACGACTGGGTCACGCAGACGGGCTCGAAGGACGGCCGGCCGATGCACGGCTTGAACGGCGACATCCTGGTCTGGAACCCGGTCACGAAGCGGCGCCATGAGTTGTCGTCCATGGGAATCCGCGTCAACGCGCAGACGCTCGTCAAGCAGCTCGAGCTGACCAACCAGCTCCACTTCCTGAAGTTCCCCTATCATCAGGGGATCGTCAACGGCGCGCTCCCCCTCTCCATCGGCGGCGGGATCGGGCAGTCTCGCACCGTAATGCTCCTGCTCCGGAAAGCCCACCTTGGCGAGGTCAGCGTGACGGTGTGGCCGAAAGCGCTCAAAGACATGTGCGCGAAGCGCAACATCGGAGTGATCGAGTAAGACCATGGAAACTTTCAAAGTCAGACATGATTCCCAGGGCAACAAGCGCCTGGAGGTGCCGTACCGCGGCACGCAGCTCCTCCGCAACGCCATGTACACGAAGAGCTCTGCCTTCAATCGGGAGGAGCGGATGGCGCTCGGGCTGGAAGGTCTCCTGCCGAGCGCGGTGAGCACGATGGAGCAACAGGAGCGGCGGGTGTACGCCAACATCATGCGCAAGTCGGACCCGCTCGAGAAGTACATCGGGCTGGCGGCCCTCCAGGACCGCAACGAGCATCTCTTCTACCGCCTCCTGGTGGACCACATCGAGGAATTCCTGCCCATCGTCTATACGCCGACGGTGGGGCAGGCCTGCCAGGAGTTCAGCCACATCTTCCGGCGGGCCCGCGGCCTGTGGATCACGCCCGACCACCGGGGGCGGATCTACGATGCCCTCGGCAATGCGCCGTTCGCCGACATCCGCCTAATCGTCGTTACCGACAACGAACGCATCCTGGGCCTGGGCGACCAGGGCGCGGGCGGCATGGGAATCCCGATCGGGAAGCTCGCGCTCTATACGGCGGCCGCGGGGATTCATCCCTCGCAGACACTTCCGATCAGTTTCGACGTCGGAACCGATAACGAGGACCTCCTCAAGGACGACCTCTATCTGGGCTTTCGGTCCCCGCGCCTGCGCGGCGCGGAGTACGACTCCCTGGTCGAGGAATTCGTCCAGGCGGTGAAGCGCCGCTTTCCGAAGGCGCTCCTGCAGTGGGAGGACTTCAAGAAGGCCAACGCGTTCCGGCTGCTCGACCGGTACCGGAAAGTCATCACCAGTTTCAACGACGACATCCAGGGGACCGCGGCCGTGGCCACGGCCGGAATGATGGCCGGCTGCCGGGTCAGCGGGATCCCGCTCGTGAATCAGCGCGTGGTCCTTCTGGGCGCGGGCGCCGCCGGGATCGGCATCGCCCGGTTGCTTCGCGACACTTTCCGGCGCGCGGGCTTGAAAGGCGAGGATCTGACCCGCGCCACCGCCAACCTCGACAGCCGCGGTCTCGTGGTGGACGACGAGGAGATTCGCGACGTGCACAAACGCGATTTCGCCTGGCCGGCGGCCCTGGCGGCGACGATGGGCCTTGCGAAGGGCGCGCCGCGGGACCTCATGGCGGTGGTCAAGGCGGTCAAGCCCACCATGCTGATCGGCACCACCGGCGAGCCGGACACGTTCACCGAAGCCGTCGTCCGCGAGATTGGCAAGCACGTCGAGCGGCCCGTCATCTTCCCGATGTCCAACCCGACGAGCAAGAGCGAGGCGAAGCCGGCCGACATCGTGGCCTGGACGGAAGGCCGCGCTTTGATCGCCACCGGAAGCCCATTCGACCCGGTGCCTTACCAGGGCCGCACGATCACCATCGGCCAGGGCAACAACGTCTTCATCTTCCCCGGCGTGGGGCTGGGGACTCTCCTGGCGCAGGCGCGAGAAGTGACCGACGGAATGTTCGCCGTGGCCGCTCAGAGGCTCGCCGACGAGGTGAAAGCCTCGGACCTCGCCTCCGGAAGCCTCTTCCCTTCCGCACACGAGATCCGGCGCGTCAGCGCGCGAATCGCCGAGGCCGTTGTCGCCGAGGCCCGCGACTCGGGCGTCGGGCGGGCCATCCCCGACGAGGACATCCCCGCGCTGGTGGCGTCCGCGGTCTGGAACCCGGCCTACCTTCCGTTGGTCCCGGTCTGACCCCGCGATCGCCTTCGGATTCTTTGCTCAAGAGTCGGCCCCGAAGCCGGCGGCGCCTCCACACCGGTGCGGCGCCGCACACAAGGGGAACTCCGCGTTTATGCTGTCATCCTGAGCGAAGCGAAGGATCTGCCCTGGTCAGGATCAGCCGATTCGACCGGAGCAGATTCTTCGTCGCGGAGCCTGTCCCGACTTTGAATGGCGCCGCGGTCACGATGATTCTGAGAGATAAGCTCCGCCGCTGAATTGCAATTGCGCTCGAGGCGCTCGTGAAGAGGAAAGCGATGAAGACAGCAAAGCTTCTCCTGCCGTCCTTGCTCGTTCTCGCACTACTCGCCGTGGGCGTGCCGGCGGCTTTTACGCTGGGACAGCGGCCGCCCGAACCGGTGGCGCAGCCGACTCCGGACGCCACGCCGGCACCCACACCGGCGTCCACGCCTGTACCCCAGGCCCAACCAGCCGAAAAGGAGAAGCCCGAAGAGAAGAAGTGGAACGTCGAGGCGCCTCCGTACCCGATGCCGGTCCAGGCGGTGATCGACACGGACGAGGGGACCTGGATGAGTCTCGACGTGTCACCGGACGGCAAGGAGATCGCCTTCGATCTTCTGGGCGATATCTACTCCCTGCCGATCGGCGGAGGAGAAGCGCGAGCGTTGACCTCGGGAGTCGCCTGGGACATGCAGCCTCGCTACTCTCCCGACGGAAAGCGCATCGCGTTCACGTCCGACCGCTCGGGGGGAGACAACGTCTGGGTGATGGACCGCGACGGCTCGCATCCCGCGCAGGTCACGAAAGAGGAATTCCGCCTGACAAACAGCCCGGCCTGGGCGCCGGACGGCGATTTCCTAGCGGCCCGCAAGCATTTCACCGGAACGCGCTCGCTCGGATCGGGAGAGATCTGGCTCTACCACCGCTCGGGAGGCGAGGGGACGCAGATGGTCAAGCGGCCCAACGAGCAGAAGGACCTGGGCGAGCCGGCCTTCTCGCCCGACGGCCGCTACCTCTACTACAGCCAGGACGTGACGCCGGGCAGGATCTTCCAGTACAACAAGAACCCTCACGATCAGATCTACGCCATAGAGCGGCTCGACCGTGTCACCGGCCGGACCGACCGGTTCGTGCGCGGACCGGGCGGCTCGATCCGCCCCACGCCATCGCCTGACGGCAAGTGGCTCGCCTTCGTTCGCCGCGTGCGCTTCAAGACGGTTCTCTTCGTCAAGGATCTCGTTTCGGGGCACGAGCGGCCGCTCTACGACGGCCTCGATCGGGACATGCAGGAGACGTGGGCGATTCACGGCGTCTATCCCGCCATGGCCTGGATGCCGGACAGCCGGGCGATCATCGTTTGGGCTGGCGGGCGGATCCGGCGGGTGGATCGCGAGAGCCGGCAGAGCGCCGTCATCCCGTTCCACGTCAAGGGCGCGCGCCAGGCGGCGGAGGCCGTGCGCTTCCCGGTGAAGGTCGCGCCGGACCGGTTCTCCGTCAAGATGCTGCGCTGGGTGACGGTCTCGCCGAAGGCAGATCAGGTCGCCTACGAGGCGCTGGGGCGCATCTGGGTTCGAGATCTTCCGGAGGGCACGCCGCGCCGCCTGACGAAACAGACGGACCATTTCGAGCTGTATCCCCACTTCTCGCGCGACGGCCGATTCATCGCGTACACCACGTGGAACGACGAGAAGGCCGGGGCGGTGCGAATCGCGCCGGCGAGAGGAGGCGAGGGACGGGTCGTGACCGGGCAACCGGGCCTCTACCGGGAGCCGGTCTTCTCGCCGGACGGAGGAAGGATCGTTTACCGAAAGGACTCCGGAGGTTTCCTCGTCACTCCCGACTGGTCCTCCGAGACCGGGCTGTACTCCGTGTCCGCGGGAGGAGGCAAGGCCATTCTCGTCTCGCGCGAGGGATTCGCTCCCCAGTTCGGCGCGACGAACGACCGAGTTTACTTCACGAAGCTCGAAGAAACAGAAGGCAGCCGCGAGCAGCGCGAAGAGGAGAAGCGCGTCTTCGTCTCTTGTGCTCTGGATGGCGCGGATCCACGCGAGCATTACGTCTCGGACAACGCCACGGAATTCGCGATCTCGCCGAATGAGAAGTGGCTCGCCTTCCGCGAGCGTTACAACGCCTTCATCACCCCCTTCGTCCGCACGGGCAAACGGATCGAGATCGGGCCGAAGGCGAAGTCGCTTCCCGTGGTGCGGGCCTCCAGAGACGCCGGAGAGTACCTCCACTGGTCCGGAAATTCCGCGAGTCTCCACTGGTCGCTCGGGCCGGACCTCTTCGCGCGGGCCCTGCCGGAGACCTTCGCTTTCGTTCCCGGCGCCCCCGAAAAGCTGACCGAGGCCCCCGAGAAAGGAAAGCCAATCGGGTTCGAGGCCGCCTCCGACATGCCGAGCGGATCGCTCGCCTTCGTCGGGGGCCGCGTGGTGACGATGCGCGGCGGCGGCGACGAAGTGATTGAAGACGGCGTCGTTCTGGTCGAAGGGAACCGCATCAAGGCCGTCGGCCGGCGCGCGGACGTCCCGATTCCCGCGGGGGTCCGCGCCGTGGACGTCTCGGGCAAGACGGTGTTACCGGGTCTCGTGGACGCGCACTGGCACGGCACTCTCGGCTCTGCCGGCGTGATCCCGCAGCAGAACTGGTCCACCGACGCCGGGCTCGCCTTCGGTGTCACGACCGCGCACGATCCCTCGCACGACACCGCGGAGTTCTTCGCCGCGAGCGCAATGGCGCGCGCCGGACTGATCCGCGCCCCTCGTCTCTTCTCCACCGGCACGATCCTCTACGGCGCCGGCGGGGACATCAAGGTGGAGATCGAGAGTCTCGACGACGCGCGGGCGCACTTGAAGCGCATGAAGGCGGCGGGCGCCTTCAGCGTCAAGAGCTATAACCAGCCGCGGCGGGAGCAGCGGCAGCAGATCCTCGCCGCGGCGCGCGAGCTCCAGATGCTGGTCGTTCCCGAGGGCGGATCCCTCTTCGAGCACAACATGACGATGGTCGTAGACGGGCACACGGGGATCGAGCACACGCTGCCCGTCGCGCGGATCTACAAGGATGTCCTCCAGCTCTGGCCGAAGACCGGCGTGGGTTACACGCCGACACTCCTCGTCGGCTACGGCGGAATCTTCGGGGAAAACTACTGGTATCAGCACACCAACGTCTGGGAGAACCCGAGGCTCTCGAAGTTCGTCCCTCCCGCCGAGCTCGATGCCCGCTCGATGCGCCGCATGATGGCGCCCGAGGAGGACTTCAATCACTTCAATATCGCGCGGATCGCCGGAGAGCTTCGCGACGCCGGCGTTTCGGTGCAACTGGGCGCGCACGGCCAGCGCGAGGGTCTCGGCGCTCACTGGGAGCTCTGGATGATGGTCCAGGGAGGCATGACGCCGCACCAGGCATTGAAGTGCGGGACCTGGAACGGCGCGCGTTATCTGGGTCTCGACGCCGATCTGGGATCGCTCGAGCCCGGCAAGCTCGCCGATCTCATCGTGATCGACGGAGATCCCTTGACCAACATCCGCCAGAGCGAGAAGGTCCTCTACACCGTCGTCAACGGCCGCCTCTTCGACGCCGCCACCATGAACCAGGCGGGCAACCATCCCGCCCAGCGGGCGAAGTACTACTGGGAAAAGGACTAAGATCGCTTTGAACTGATGCGAGCTTGCCCGGAACCGTGGAGAATCGCCGGCCCGTAACGACAGGCAACCCGAAGCCCTTTTTTGACAAGAGATCCGAAGGGAGATCGCCATGCGCCCCCGCAAGACCATCCTTCCGCCATTAACCGCGTTTCTCTTTTTGGCCGGGGCCACCACTGTCGTGGCACGCGACGAAAAGCCGGTCGAGACGTTCACGGCCTTTGCGGCCGCTTTGGGCACCGGACAGACGGGCGTCGTCAACATCGATATCTACCGCTGGTCCACGGACGAAGAGCGCGAGCGGCTGCTGACGACCCTCCAGGAGTTCGGGCCCGACAAGCTCCTGGACGCTCTCGAAAAGGTCCGGCCGCCGGTCGGCGCGCTCCGAACGACCACCTCTCTCTCCTACGACCTGTACTACGCCCGCAGCAATCCGTCTCCCGACGGCGGCCGGCGCATCATCCTCGCGACGAATCGCCCCGTGTCATTCCGGGAGCTCAGAAGCAGCTCCCACCGCCTTCAGTACCAGTTCACTCTGATCGAGATCCACATCGACAAGAACGGAAAAGGCGAAGGCAAACTCGTTCCCGCCGCAAGGGTGAGCTGGGACAAGGAAGCCAAGAAGATCGAGATCCAAAACTACAATGCGTTGCCCGTGGACCTCTTGAACGTCACCGCCAAGACGCCCTGAAAGCCCGCGCGGCGACAGCGTCGCCGCTCATCGCCCCGCGTCATCTTCATTCGCCTCTTTGCTGGCAATCCCTTCCCTCTTCCTTGCCATCCCTTCGCGTTTCTTCTTGTCATCCTGAGCGCAGCGAAGGATCTGCTCTCTCCTTTCGAGAGGTTTCTTCCTGCTCAGGGTAAGCTCTGAGCGAAGCGAAGGACCTGCTCTCGTACTTCCGGTATTTCCGGAGCAGATCCTCGTCGCTCCGCTCCCCGGGATGACAGGAGCATCTGAGTCATTGTCGTTCCGGGAGCCCCGGTCCCGGCGCGAGGCCGCATCCGACCGAGTCGCTCGCCGATGCGCCGAAAGGCGCAGATCCCACGCAAGCGCGGAGCGAGGTTACCGGTCGCGATACCGGTCGCGGTCGCGTTCCCGCTCGATCTCGCGCTCATGCTGGCGCTCGTGACTGCGCCACTCGCGGCGCGCGCGGATATCTTCGCCGACAATCACCGTCTGGTTGGACCAGTGGCCGGGCTCGTAAATGTAACCCCGGTCGCTGCGAATGTATCGGGGCGCGATCCAGTACGCGCGCGGAGCCGCGGGACGATCCCACCGGCCGGGAACCCAATCCCACCGGCCGCCGCCCCAGTTCCAGAAGCCGCTGACCCAGACATGGTCCGGCCCCGGACGCCGCCCTCGTCGCTCATGCCGAATCGCGGGCGGCCTGCCCGTCGTGATCCGCACATCCAAGCCCGGAAGCGGAGGGGGCGGCGGCAGGGGAATCTGCGGAAGAGCCGCCGTGGCCACACCACCGAGGACCGTTGCGGCCAGAATCGTTCGCTGGAGAGTCTTGAGTCTCATGCAACCTCCCTGTGTCGCGCGTTCCTTGCAACGGGACCTGATCCAGCAAGCCACGTGCCATGCCTCGCCCCCGATCGAGAGCGCTACGCGGAGATCGTGGCGCTGTAATCCGCCAGGAGCTTCTCGATCAGAGCGGGCTCGAAGGGTTTCGTCAGGTGGTGGTCGAAACCGGCTTCCCGTGATCGTCGCAAGTCCTCCTCCTGTCCCCAGCCGGTCGTCGCCACCAGGAGAGCGTGCCGCGTCTCGGGGGACTCCCGCAGCCGCCGCGCCACCTGGTAGCCGTCCAGTCCGGGCATTCCGATGTCGAGAAGCACGACCTGCGGCCGGAAGTCGCGGGCAGCCTCCAGGACGCCCGGCCCATCATAGGAGATCCGGACGTCGTCGCCCTCCATCTGCAGGAGCAGGGCCAGTCCGTCGGCCTGGTCGGCGTTGTCGTCGGCGATCAGGACGCGCAAGACGGGGCGCGCGGCCGTCTTCAGACCGCTGTCTTGCGCGGCCCCGGCAAGCCGCGCCGCCTTCTCGGCGGCCGGGAGGCGCACGACGAACTCGCTCCCCTTGCCCGGGCCGGCGGAAAAGGCGGTGACGGAACCGCCGTGAAGCTCGACGAGACTCTTGACCAGAGCCAATCCCACTCCGACCCCCCCGGTCAAACGATCGAGCCGCCGATGCGCCTGGACGAAGAGATCGAAGATCCGGGGAAGGAGAATCGAATCGATGCCAATGCCGGTATCCCGCACACGGATCACGACATCGGAAACCTCCCGCTGCGCAGTGACGAATATGTCTGCGCCCGGGTCCGTGTACTTGGCGGCATTCACGAGAAGATTGGTGAGAACCTGTTCCAGCCGCATGGGATCCCCGTTGACCAGGAGAGACTCTCCGGCGATCGCCGAAGTCAACCGGTGGCGCCGCTCGAGCAGGAGAGGCTGGACGGTCTCGAGAGAAGACCGGATCACTGCCGCGACGTCGAGTACCTCCCGGCGCAGCTCCAGCCTTCCCTGGCGAAGCCGAGCCACGTCGAGGAGATCGTCCAGGAGACGTGTCAAGCGCCGCATCTGGCGCTCGGCGATCTCCCGGGCGCGGGCGAGGGCCTGCGCGCTGGCCGCCGGCTGCTTCATCAGATGGAGCGCGTTCCAGATCGGAGCGAGCGGGTTGCGCAGCTCGTGAGCGAGCACCGCCAGAAACCGGTCCTTCTGGCGATCGGCCTCCAGGAGCTCTTCGATCTTCCGGCGCTCGGTCAGGTCCCGCGTGACTTTCCCGAAGCCTCGAAGCCGTCCCTCCTTGTCGAAGACAGCCGTGATCACGATGCTGGCCCAGAACCGCCCGCCATCCTTGCGTACCCGCCAGCCTTCGTCCTCGACGCGGCCCTGCTCGACGGCCGTTCGCAGCTCCCACTCGGGTTTACCCTGCGCCACGACTTCGGGAGGATAGAAACAGGAGAAGTGCCTTCCAATGATTTCGTCGGCCCTGTATCCCTTGATCCGCTCCGCTCCTGTGTTCCAGCTGACGACTCTGCCGTCCGGGTCGAGCATGAAGATCGCGTACTCCTGAACGCTGTTGATCAGCAGCCGGAGACGTTCTTCGCTTTCGCGCAGGTCGCTCTCGGACCTCTTGCGGTCGGTCGCGTTGCTCACCGCGGTCCGGCCCGGGCGATCCGCGGTTGTCTTTTCCGAAGCCTTGCCCGCCTCGCCGGCAAGCAATCGTGCGGCTGCTTTTGTCATTCTGGACTCTCTCCGACTGATCTCGCTCTCTTTGCAAGGGCCGAGCCAGGGGCCCGAGGTCGAACACGGGTCGGAACGGCGGCTCAGGAGGCCGGGGGCGGCATGAATGCCAAAAACGATGGGGAGAGGCGTTCAGAGGAGCAGCACTAAACCCCACCCCGCGCTGGCGATTCCGAGAGCGCCCGCGATCCGATCGCCGTGTGGCGCAACCTGTTCGACCCCGACCACGAGCGTCAGCACCGCCATCCAGGCCATGTTCATGACGCCCATCGCCAGACCCGTCATCATCAACAACCAGCAGCAGCCGACGCAGTACGCGCCGTGAGCGATACCGAGACGAAACCCCCCGCGGGGCCCGCCTCGCCATCGCGACAGAAGGTACGTCAGCGGGTTGCGGCAGTGGGAGAGACAGGCACGCTTGAGCGGCGCGAATTGAAACAATCCCGCGAGAATCAACAAGACGCCGGCAGACGACGCACCGACCCTTCCGTTTTGCAGCAGGCTCATCTGCTGCAGCGCAATCTGAATTCCGGCCGCGCCGAGGCTGTAACAAAGCCAGACGACGAAGTAGCCGCTCGCGAGAGCCGCGACGGGCCGCAGCCGTGACGCGCCGCCGCCCGTGCCCGCCGTCAGAACCGCGAACGTCATCAACCAGCGCAGCAAGGCCGGCGTCATCATGGCGACCATCATGGCCTGCCACATGATCACGGCGGAGACAAGGGAACGGCCATCGAGCTCGTGGCGATGCGGCGCAAGAAAGACTGATCGGATGCCGGACGACGCGTCCGCGCCCGTGAGCCACAGCCACGCCGCGAGGGTTACCAGGGCGGCCGACGCGAAAAGCAGCACGCGCGTGCCGCGGGCGAGCATGGCAGGCGAGAGGGATGTCTGAAGAGCCGGCATTTACGCGGTTTCGACAACCCAATCGAAATTTGAAAACAGCCCGTGAGTCTTCGCATTGCTGATCTTGATGACGCCGTCGTCAAACTCGGTCACTCCCGTCGCGATGACCTGGGTCGCGGCGTGGATCTGATTGAAGATGTTCTCAAACAGGACGGGCTGCGAGCGGTCCCGCCCCCGAATCTGAGTGACCACCGCTTCGAGCAGGCCGGGGATTCTCGCTCTCTTCGTGCCCCCCTCGTCCGCGAATTCGACAGGCAGAAAACGGGTGTCCAGCCAGCGCCCCACGAAGCGGGCCAGGACAGCCCAGGGACCGCCGGCACGGCCGGTGAGAATGTCCTCGACGGCCTGACGTTGGGCAGGCGAGGCGGTTTGATCGATCACGACCACCTCGGTCCAGTCCCCGTCGATCATGTGCCGCGGGGAGTCATAGGCGATGACGGCCTTGACGCCGGCCAGAGACACCTCGCCGAACGCGCCCTCGTCGATGCGGATAGCCCAATAGCCGACGCAGCGCTCCTGCGTACAGAGCTGATCGAAGTGCATGTGCCCCGGGCAGACAAGCTGACAGTTGCAGTTTTCGAACAGCAGCCCGCGCGTCCACCAGGCGATCTTCCGCTGTGCCTCCATCGGTCCCTCCCGATCGTGCGATGACGCAATATACAGGCGCTGCCAACTGACGGCGAAGAGGCGTCTGGTCGATGCCTCTTCCGTGCCCGGGTCGTCGGCGATGATCAAAGAACCGGCCCGAGCCGGCGAGCCAGCGCATCGCCCGCACGATGAAGGAAGGATCGGCGCGCCCAGTCTGCCGCCGTCACCTCGACCGATTCTTCCAGGTCCTGCTCGAATCTCTCGGAAAAGGAGCGGCCGGTCTCTTCGTCCAGCATGACGATGTTGCATTCGGCGTTGAAATGGAAGGAGCGGAAGTCCAGGTTGCTCGATCCGGCGAGCGAGACGAAATCGTCGGCGACGAGCGTCTTGGCGTGGAGCACGGCGGGCTGATACTCGAAGATCCTTATGCCCCGGTCGAGGAGCGCGCCGTAATAGCCGTGCCCGGCATGGCGAACCAGAGGCATGTCGCTCTTACCCGGCAGAAGGAGCCGGACGTCCACCCCGCGCCGGGCGGCCTCTCCCAGGTGCTCGATGGCGCGCCACCGGGGCGCGAAGTAGGCGTTGGTGACCCAGAGCCGCCGGCGCCCGCCTGCCGCGATGGCGGCGAGGGCCGAGGCGATTTCGCCGGTGCCGCGAAAGGGACGCGAGTCCAGCACGAGGATCGCGACACCGCCAGTCTCCGGCGCGAGCGGCTCGAGGACGATCGGGCTGCCGCCGGCGGCGTGCCAGGCCTCGGTAAAGACGATCGCCATGCCCCAAGCCGCAGGGCCATCGACCCGCACATGCGTGTCGCGCCAGGGACCTCCGTGGGCCGAAAGGCTCGAGCCGTACTCGTCGCCGATGTTCATGCCGCCGGTAAAAGCCGTCCTGCCGTCGACGACGAGGATCTTGCGATGGTCGCGGAACGGCTGCAACAGCAGGTGGGGAAAGAGCGGGTTGAAGAGGCGGACCTCGATTCCCCGGGCGCGCATCTCCTTCCAGAAGGCCCGCTGCGTCGTCATCGAACCGAAGGCATCGGCGAGAACGCGCACCCTGACGCCCCGCCGGACCGCGCGCCCGAGTGTCTCCAGAAAGGAGCGGCCCGTCGCGTCGCCCTTGAAGATGTAGGACTCGACCAGGACTTCCTCGCGCGCCGCGTCGACGACGGCCCTCATGGCGTCGAACGTTTCCGGTCCGCGAAAGAACACATGCACCCGGTTGCCTTCGAGGATCGGCGACTCGTCGATTCTCCGGAGGAGGACCGCGAATCCCGGGTCTCGCAGCCCTTCCGGGAGCGCCGCGGCGAGCTTCCCGACCGACCCGATGCGCAGCTCCTCCGGCAGCCTCCGCCATGCCCTGGGGCGGAGAGTCGGACGCCACAGCCTCAGTCTCTTTCGCAGCCTCATGGGGAAGCAACGGGATCAGCGTTGCAAAAGCGGAGCCGGGTCCGCCTCGATCCCGCATGGACCCGACGGGTTACTTGTCCCAGAACCCCACGACCCGGTCTATGCGGCCGGCGGGGGAGAAATCAAAGATGCTGGTGCCGGCGCCGGCGAGGTCTCCATTCTCCCGTCTGGCCGTCCAGCCCGCGAGCACGGTGCCGTGCGAGAGCCGCACCTCGCCGGCACGCATGAGGCTGATGCCGGGCATGAAGACCTGCACGGCCTCGAGGTTGGCGAGCAGGTCGTCCAGGCCCGCAGTGGCGCCGTAAGCGTCGCGAAAGACGATCCCCGGCGTCGCGCAGGACTCGAGCAGCTCGCGGCGGGTCTTCGCGTCGGGCTCGCCCCAGGCGCGCAGGAACGCGTGCACGCGCTCGACGGCTTTCGCCGCTCCCTCCTCGGCCACGACCTTCGAGAAAAGGGCGAGCTGATAGCGCCAGCCCTGCACGAAGGTGTCTCGGATCTTTCCACTCGAAAAATCGTGCCTCAGGCTCAGGAGCGTCCCCTCCTCCGTTTCCTCGAGCGTGATCGTGACGAGCGACGCGACGCCGCCGGCCATGACGTAGGTGAAGACGATCCGGCGGGGCGGATCGATCTCGCGGATCTCGCCGCTCGCGGTCACTCCGTTGGGGTAGCGGATGAAGACCGCCCCCTCCGGCCGCGCGTCGATGCGAGAACCCTCGCCCCACCACCTTGCGAAGCGCTGGGCGTCGGTGAAGTAGGCAAAGACGGTCTCGCGCCGCGCGCAGATCAAGATCTCACGCTCCAGGGATTCGGTCAGCTCGGTCATGACCCTGTCCTTTCTCGTCGACGCGGGCGCCTTCCTGTTTTCTCGTCGGATTCGGCGTGATTCTTCAGGTCGGAAAGCTTCTGCTTCCACATCGTTTCCAGCCACTTGCCCAGGTGGCCAAGCTCCTTGCGGCGGGCGGCGTAGAAGCGAAACCGCCCTTCCTCGCGGCGCGTGATGAGGCCCGCGGACTCGAGCACGCCCAGATGTTGCGAGACGGCACCGAAGCTGACGTCGGCCAGCGCCCGGTGGATGTCGCCGGCAGAGCGTTCCCGGTCCCAGACCAGCTCGAGGATCTGCCGGCGCCGCGGCGAGGCGAGCGCCTCGAAGACGGCAGCCATGGAAATAGTTTAGTACATACTAAAATGATGTGCAATCCGGCGCGCGCCGGGGTAGTGACCTAGTTGCCTGTAACAATTGAATCGATAGCGCGGAAAGGCCGCCCCGGAGCCGTCAAGGCTTAAGCCGCTGTGAAGGGCCGGCGGGTGGCGCCGGACGGAGACCTCGCGCGCGGGCGGAGGAACCCTTCCTTAGTCCGATCGCCCCATTTCGCCCGCAGTCCGCGCGCGAGGTGGCCGGCGACAGGACCCGCCGGGCCGGATTTCTCGCGATCGCAATCCGATCGTTACAGGGAACTAGCTAGTTTGAGACTGACGCGAATACGCCGCCCCGGCGTCGGACCGCCTCGACATCGGCCGCCCCGCTTAAGCCCAGGTTCGAGGGCCGACGAGTGGCGCCGGACGGAGACCTCGCGCGCAGGCGGAGGAGCCCTCCCTTAGTCCAACCAGACCATCCGCCCGCAGTCCGCGCGCGAGGTGGCCGGCGACAGGACCCGCCGGGCCGACCTTTTCGCCACCAGGACTCTCGAAACTCAGACCAGGACACTACGGGCGCCGGGACCGCGCCCACTTCTTACATGCTCAGCCGGCGCGGGCGACCCTGATCGTCAGAAGGCGGCCCTTCGGGTCTCCGGTAACGGGAGAGACGGTCGCGGCGGCCTTCCAGGCCCGACCCTCGCGATCGGAGAACTTCCAGGAACGGCCCGAATCCTTCGCACCGGCGTCCGGCGACCACTTCTCTTTTCCGACGACGAGATCCAGGCCCGTCAGGATCTCGCTACCATTCTTGTCAGTCGTGAGTTTCCACTGCGTTTCCCACTGCTCGGGCGTTCCCGCATGGCGAATGACCGAGCGGTCGGCGAATTGGCGGACCCACCCGTAAACGGGGTCGAGCTGGATGTCCGCGAGCATGGCGCGCGCCCACGGGGAATCCGGTTGCCAGTGGTATTCGAGACCCGTCGCGACAACCTCCGCCTGGCCGCGCCCGAAGAGCTTCTCGATGACGTGGAGGGCGCCGTCGATGCCGGAAGAGAGACCGGCGGCAGTGACGATCTTCCCGTTGTCCACGAAACGCCGGTCCGAGACGACGCGCGTCTTCGGAGCTTCTTTGCGCAGTTGCGGGATCAAGGACGCGAACGTCGTGGCCTCCAGGCCGTCGAGCAGGCCTGCCTTCGCCAGGAAGAAGGCGCCGTTGCACACGGAAAAAACGACTCTGGCCCGCCGGGTAGAGTCCCGGATCCAGCCGAGCACCGCCGTATTGTCGAGTTGCGGACCCACGTTGCCGCCGGGCAGAAGAAGCACGTCGGGGGCTGGCGCGTCGGCGAAGGTGTACTTCGGGTTGACGCTCATCCCCATCGCGGTCGTGAGCGGACCCGCTGTTTGCGCCACGCTGTAGATCTCGAACGCCGGATGGTTGTGGAAAGAGGCCTGCCCGAATACTTCCCACGGACCGGCGTAGTCGATGATCTCGACTCCCTCGAAAAGAAGGATGGCCACGCGCAGCGGCTTCTCCGCCGCCTCGTGACGCCATTGCGCGGCGGCGGATTGGCTGACCAACTCCATTCCGCAGACCGGGCAGCTGCCGGCGTGATCGAACGTCTTCTCGTCGCAGCCTCCCGAGCAGGGAGGGCAAACCCAGGCCTCCACGTTGGAGTCCGCGGGAAGCAGCAGGGGCGAGGCCACGGACGCCGCGACGAGCAGGAGAACGAAAGCCGCCGTTCGGAGATGCACGCGCATGGTCTACATCCTTCCAACAAAGAAACTAGGCGCTTCGCAGTGCGATCATGGGATCCACGGACGTCGCGCGCCGAGCCGGAAAGAACGACGCGAGCAGCGCCACGGTCACCAGGACGACGGACATCGCGAGGAACGTCGGCGGATCGGTGGCATTGACCTCGAAGAGGAGCCCGGACATCAGCCGGGCCAGCAGGTGCGCGCCGACGAGCCCGAGGGCGAGGCCCGCCGCCACGAGCGTCATGGCCTGCCGGAGGACGAGAGCCAGCACCTCGCCGGGCTTTGCACCCAGGGCCATCCGGATGCCGAACTCGTGCGTGCGCTCCCCGACGATGAAGGCCATGACGCCGGCGATGCCGGTCGAGGTGACGGCGAGGGCGAGAGCCGCGAAGAGAGAAAGGAGCGTCGCGGTCAACCTCGGCGAGGCGAGGGCGTTGGAATGCACCTGGTCGAGCGTCTGGAACCGGTCGATCGGCTGATCCGGATCGACGGCGTGGACCGCCGCCCGGACGGTTCGGGAGAGAGTCATCGGGCTGTCCGTCGTCCGCACGAGCAGGCTTCCGGACAGCGTGGGGTATTGCGGCAGCGCGACATAGATCTCGTCGGGCGGCGCCGCGGCAAGGCCATACTGGCGGACGTCGCCGGCCATGCCGACGACGGTGATCCAGGTCTTCCCGCGGTCAAACGAGATCCTCGCCCCGACGGGGTCCTTCGTCTCCCAGAAGCGGCGCGCGAGCGCACGGCTGATGACCGCCACTCGCGGCGTCTCCGGCGAATCCGCGTCGGTGAAGACCCGCCCGCGAAGCAGCGGCACGCCGATCGTGCGGAAGTAGTCGGAGGAGACTCGCTGGAATTCCGCCTGCGGGCGCAGGTCGTCAGAGGCCGCCGGGCGCCCTTCGATCTCGAACCGTCCGCTGTTGGGGCCCGTCTCATTCAACGGAAAACTCCCGGAGATGGCGGCCGTGACGACGCCCGGCTCCCCGGCGAGACGCTCGAGAAGCTGCTTCTCGAACGCCCAGCGCTTGAGCGCGTCGGTGTATTTAGTGAAGTTCAAGTCGAGCCGCGTCGTCAGCACACGCCCTATCTTGAAGCCCGGGTCCACGCCCTGCAGCTTCCAGAGGCTGCGGATCATGAGCCCCGCCCCGATCAGCAGTGTGAAGGAGATTGCGACCTGGAGGACGATCAGGGCGCTGCGCATCCGGTGGCGGACGACGCCGGAGGTGGAACGGTCGCCCCCCTCCTGCAGCGCCGCGGTCAGACCTTGCCGGGCAGAAACGGCCGGGATCAGGCCGAAGGCGATGCCGGTCACCAGGGAGACAGCGAGAGCGAAGAGGAGGACCGGGCCGTGGATCGCGATTTCCCGCGCCCGCGGAGTGAAGCGGGCGGCGAAGGCGACGAGCAGGCGCAGTCCTCCGGATGCGAAGAGCAGGCCGACCGCTCCCCCGGCCAGGGCCACCAGCGTGCTCTCCGTGACGAGCTGGCGGGCAAGCCGCAGCCGGCCGGCGCCGAGTGCCGAGCGCAGCGCGAGCTCCCGCCCTCGCCGCAGCAGCCTCGCGAGCGTCAGGTTGGCGACGTTCGCGCAGGCGAGCAGAAGCACGAGCCCGACGATCCCGAAGAGGACGAGGAACGTCGGCCGCGCCGCCTGCGTCAGCTCGTCGCGCAGCGAAACCGCTGTCACGACAAAACCGCTCCCCTGCGCCGGATAGGAGCCGGGATAGCGGGCGGCGAGGCTCTGCCCGATGCCGCCGAGGTCCGCGCGCGCCGCGGCGAGCGAGACGCCGGGCTTGAGTCTCGCGAAGACCTGGACCATCCGCTGGGAACGGTCGTGGCTCATTTCGGGACGGCCGCGGAACGGGCAGGCGGAGACCGGCATGTAGACGTCGTTGTCGTCCGGATAGGCCGGCATCGGCGGAAGGACTCCGATGACGGTATGGATGCGGTCGTTCATCCTGAGCGTGCGCCCCACGATCCCCCGATCTCTTCCCCAGGAACGCATCCAGTAGTCGTAGGACAGAAGGAGCAGCGGCTCGGCCCCGGGAACGTCTTCGCCTTTACGAAACGTTCGGCCGAGCAGTGGCTTGACGCCGAACACGTCGAAGTAGTTCGCCGCCACGACTCCGGTCTGAACGCGTTCGGGCTCGGGTTTCCCGAGCAGGACGAACCACATCGAGTGGTATTCCGCCAGGCCGTCGAGCGTGCGGTTGCGGGCGGCATAGTCGGCGATCTCGGGGGCCGAGAAGGGCGAGTCGGTCACGTTGATTCCCGCCGCGTCCTGCCGCAGGCGGACCAGCCGGTCGCCTCCGCCGTAGGGGAGCGCCTGGAGAAAAACCCCGTGGACGACGCTGAAAATCGCGGTGTTGGCGCCGATGCCGAGAGCGAGTGTCGCGACCGCGGCGGCCGCGAAGACCGGGGTGCGCTTGAGGCCCCTGATGCCGTATCGCAGGTCCTGGAGAAAGGCCTCGATCACGGGCGCCCCCGTCGCGTCGCGGGACGCCTCCTTGTGCTTCTCAACGCCTCCGAAGGAGATCAGCGCCTCCCGGCGCGCCTCCTCCGGCGGGAGCCCGCGCTCGACGAGCTTGCGCGTCTCCATGTCGAGGTGAAAGCTCATCTCCTCCTCCAGCTGGCTCTCAACCGAGCGCCGCCGCAGGAGATATCGAAAAGTCGTCAAGACCCGGAATGTCATGGTCGACCTCGCTCGCTAACCTGCCGCCAGAACGCGGGACACCGCCTGCGCGAAACGCTCCCAGCTTTCCTGTTCCTCGGCGAGCTGCTTGCGGCCCCTGCGAGTCAGCTCGTAGAAGCGGGCGCGGCGGTTGTTTTCGGACGCGCCCCACTCCGAGCGGATCCACCCCCTGGCTTCCAACCGGTAGAGCGCGGGATAGAGCGACCCCTGGTTGACCTGAAGGACATCCTCGGAGAGCTGCTGGATCCGCTGGGAGATGCCCCACCCGTGCATCGGCGCCGACAACAGAGTCTTCAGGACGAGAACGTCGAGAGTCCCCTGGAGGAGGTCGGTTCTGGGCGTCATTCGTAGCTCCCTTAGATCGTCTACAGGAGTCTCTCCTCGCTCCTGTCGAATGTCAAAGGGAGATACGCGGCCACCGCCCGAAGGTTTCGTCGGAGGGAGAAAGGCGGGACGGGATTCAGGGTTTCGGGGCGGACTCCATCCGCTTCCAGACGAGGTCCCAGGCCTCGCGCCGCTGGGCAAAGCCGGTAATCTTGCCGCCGGCGCCGCGCAGGAACACGTATCGGTAGCGCGGACGGCCGGGCACGAAAAGCACGTCCGTCGCCTCGGCGCGCAGCTCCTCCGCCTTGCGCCCGGTCTGCTGGCCTTCGAGCGCGTCCCCGTTGCACCAGATCTCGTAGGCGATCGTGGGCGTCAGAGCGTACCGCCCGCAGTATTCGTTGCGAAGCGGGGCCGCGAGGGGAACGGAGGGCGGGTCCATGCGCAGCGCCAGGACCTGACCGGCGATCAGGCGCCATCCTTTCGAAGTCTTCAACCAGGTGTCTGTCGCGCGGTACTGGCAATGCAGCTTGTGGCCGTGGAAGTCTTCGTTCTCGTCGTCGACGTAAGTCGCGACGGCGACGCTCCCGTGCATGGCGACGTCGAACTCGGTGACCACGATGGTGCCCGAGACCCCCTCCGGCAGGGGCTTCGTGCCTTCGACCATTTGTTTCTTCGTCAGCACCTTTCCGCTCTCGTCCACGTACCGCAGATCCTCGTCCAGATACCGGTCCCACACCGCGGAAGATCCGGTCGTGATCGCGTCGAGCAGCTCCTGGGTTTGGCGGCGCAGGACTTGGGGTACGTTCTCGGCGGCGAGCGCGGGCGTGCCGATCACGAAGAAAAGGACCGGCGCCAGGATCGAGACTGAAGCTTGCTTCCTCATGAGCTCTGTCCTCCGTCAGTTCCAATGCTTCAAGTCGGGCCACTGCTCCGCGAGCGGGACGCGGAGCCCGCGGCAAAGGTAGATCGCGCGGTTTTCTTCTGCCATCCCCCATGGATGGAAGTGCTCGCCGGCCTTCTCGACCGAGCGGCACCGTCTTGCGATCGACTCGCGGCCCCATTGCAGCCAGATCAGGGAGTCGCCTCGAAAATCCCCTGGTCCCCAGAAGTAGTGGTTCTGGTGGGCACAGATGGCGGGCGGCAGGCCGTAGGCGGGACCGAAGAGATGAAGAGCGCCGGCCTCCCCGTAGTTGCTGGCGAAGATGCCCGTCCGCACGCGCTCTTCCGGCGGCAGCGACTCATAGATCCGGGCCACGTCGGCCACCAGCTCCGGCCAGCCGAACTGGTCCCCGAGGCGCTGGTCCAGCGGTCCCTCGTGCCGGACCTCGGTCCTGGGCGGCGCGACGTGGAGACGCCTCTGGTAAGCGAGGAGCTGCTCCGGCGGGAGGAACGGCAGGATCGCGGGGGCGAGGACCGCGCCCGCGGCGGCGACGTAAGTCGCGATGGCGGCCTTCGGCCAGGTCCTGCCGCGGCTCCACGCCCGGCGCTCGAGCCAGCCTTCCACCGCCACGGCTCCGGAAGCGAAAAGAATCGGATAGATAGGGGTCAAGTAGTAGTTCTTCGCCTTGAGCACAATCATCAACACCAGGAGTACGAGGTAGGTCCAGCCGAGCACGCGCAGACGCGAGGCTCGCCCGAAGAGGAACGAAACGAGTCCCGCGAGCCAGATGGGAAAGAGAAGAGGGTGGAGGAGCAGGATCTGCTGGCCCATGAACTCCAACGGCGAGAGCATGACGTTCTTGCCCATCCGCTTGACGTTCTGGAGGTCCTCGATCGTCGGAAAACCGTGGCGGATCTGCCAGAGGATGTTGGGGAGGAAGAGGAGCAACGCCAGGCCGCCGCCGATCCAGATCCAGGGCTTTGCGAGCTCGCGGCGTTCGCGAGTGAGCAGCAGGGCGGCCACGACCGCTGCGCCGAAGAGCATTGCGGAGTGCTTGTTCTCGAGCCCGAGCCCGGCCAGCACGCCGAACCACACCCAGAGCCGGGAGTCTCCCGTGCGCACGATGCGGATGAGAAAAAAGACGCACCCCATCCAGAAGAGCGGCTCGAACCCGTTCATCGTCAGGATGCTGTCCATGCCGAGGTAGATGGGTGCCGCGAGCGCGCAGAGGCCGGCGAGCGCCTGGGCGAAGCGTCCGCCTCCAAGCTCGCGCGCCAGCACCATCGTCAACGCCACCCTCGCCGCCCCGGCGAGCGCCGCGAGCGTCCTCAGGACCGGGAGAGAACCGCCCAGCAGAAGCGCGATCTTCGCGTACACAGCGATGAGCGGCGCGCAGTCCACATAACCCCAATCCAGATGCCGCCCGCAGTCCAGGAAGTAGAGCTCGTCGCGGAAGTATCCGTACCGGCCCGCCGTCGCGACGTGGACGAGCAGCTTCGCTCCCACAAGCAAGGCGAGGAGCTTCGAGTCGAGGGGCCCGACCGCCCGCTGCCCGTCCCCGCGGCCCGCAGCTACCGATCTCCGCTCCATTGAGGATCTCTTCTCCTTGTTACGGTTGAGTTACGAAGGCCCGGTTCCGCCCCCGATCCACCATTGCAGCACCCGCAGCGCGCGGAGAGTGTTCCAGCGGCTGGGCCCACCGAGGCGCTCCAGTTCGAAGTACGTCCTGCCCTTGTAGCGGTTCTGCAACGGCCAGCGGCGGTTGGAACGCTGCTTGTTCCGGACGATGTCGATAGCCTCGGCGAGGCGCCGGTCGCACGGCGCGTTGACGGCCTGGAAATAATCGAGAGCCCGGAGGATGTCGTAGTGCCACCGCGGCGGGAAAGAGAAGCGAGTGAATGCAGGCTCGATGATTTCGCCTGTCCGGTGGGAGCGGAAGAGCTGGTGCTTGAGGAGGAATTCACGGCCGCGGCCCTGCGCGGCCCGTACGGCCCGGACTCCGCCCTTCCGGAGGAGCTCGTAGAATCGCAAGCCCTCGAGCACGCTGATGGTCGTATGGACCGAAGCATGGGTTGCGCCGCCCGCCCGCGCGCAATTCCATCCTCCGTCGGGCATCTGTTGCTCCAGCAGGTGGCCGGCAACGGTGTCGAGACGGCTGTCGTCAATCTCGAAGTACGAGAGGATGGAAAGGACCATCCCCGTGACGCACGTCTCGCTCCGACCTGTCCTGCCGTAGTTGATACCCCCGTCGCGCTGGAGCCCTTGATCGAGAAGGACCTTACAGGCTTTTGCCGCCTGCCGGTTGCTGGCCGGCAGACCGAAGTCACGCAGCAACAGCATCGTATAGGTCGTCGAGACCCACTTTGGCGAGTAGAGTCCGCCGTCCGGCGACCGGCCACCGGCCCACGTGCCCTCGGAATCCTGCCTGGCGAGGAGGCGGGCGCCCCAGCCCTCGCGCGCGACCTTTCTCCGCTCTCGCTCGACGGTGCGTTCCGCCGCCCCGCTCAAGTCCCGCAAGGCCTGCCAGCGAATGGCCGGATCCCCGCCGAGGAGCCATTGGATCGTCCTATCGGTCTTTGGACTCGAAATCACTCCCATAGTGCTTGCGGCTCGAGACCGGAAGCGGTCACGCCGGATTCGCCGCGCCCCTTCGCTCCGAAGCGGCCCGGCCCACGCCGAGATCGCGGAGCAGGCCGTCTCGCAAGTCGTAGATCCAGCCGTGAACGATCACCTCCCCGCCTCGGAGGCGCGCATTGATAAGAACATCCGACGCGAGGAGCCGCCCCACCTGTTCCGTGACGTTCAGTTCGCAAAGTCTTCTCCAGCGCTCGGTCGGATCGGAGGTTTCCGCAAGGTCGGCGCTTCGAGAGTCGGCCAGGTGCTGCAGCGGGGAGAGCCACCTCTGAACGTGCGCGGGGGCCTCGGACGCGCCGCCCTCGAGCACGGCGCGGACGCCGCCGCAGCCGTAGTGCCCGCAGACGATGATGTGCCGCACATCGAGTTTCTCGACGGCGTATTGGACGACGGCCATGCAGTTTGTGTCCCCGGGCGCGACGATGTTCGCCACGTTTCGGTGTACGAAGAGCTCGCCCACCGCCATGCCGACAATCTCGTTTGCCGAGACCCGACTGTCGGAACAACCGATCCACATGTATTTCGGTCGCTGGATGTCGCAGAGGCGGTCGAAGAACTGCGGGTCCTTCGCCCGGCGGCCGCTCGCCCAGGTGCGGTTGCGTTCGAGCAGATGCGCCAGGTCCTTCATGGCCGGGTGAGATTCTATCGATGTCTCGGGGGTCAGGAACTCAGGCCATCCCCGAGATCGCTCCAGCAAACCGCCTGGCCTCGGCGACAGTCAGACCGTGTCGCTTACTGTCAGCTCCAGCCGCGGGGCTTGGGAGGACGCCTCGACATCATTCACTCTTCGCTCTCTCCCGGGCAGAAGCCTCCCGGCAGTTCACAGGCACCCCACGCTCCTCCTTCACGCCGTCGCCACGTAGCAGAGCAGAACATTCCCATTGGCGAAAACCCGCGTCTTTGTCAGCTTCAGGGCCAGCTTCCCCTTGATGCCTTCGAACATCGTCCTCCCCTTGCCAAGAACGACCGGAGTAATCACGATCTGGTATTCATCGATCAAACCCTCCGGGGCCAATTGCGAAACGATGCTGCCGCTTCCCAAGATCGCGATATCTTCGCCGGACTCCTGTTTCAGCGTTCGTACTTCCCCCGCCAGGTCGCCCTTCATCAGCTTCGTTCGGTGCCACGACGCCTTGTCCAGTGTTCTCGAAAACACGACCTTTGGCAGATTATTCATTCCTTCCGCGACATCGGGATAACTCTTCATTGCGGCCGGTGTCGGCCAGTAGCTGGCCATGAGCTCATACGTGACCCTACCCAGCAGCAGCATCCCTCCAACGCGTGCATTGTCCGCGACAAATGCATTCCACTCCGCATCCTCGTTACCCTTGTGGGCCCAGCTGAGGTCGCCGCCGACCCCTGAGAAGTAGCCATCCAACGTCACATTGTTGAAAACGACCAATTTGCGCATGCGCAAGCCTCCTTAGACTATGGCTGTAGAGGAGCGTAGAGACCACCGGTCTGTTCGAGCCAGTCGGCTATGTGACTGGCTGCGACAGCGATGTCGTTGTCCGAGATGTCGAGGGTCAGGCTGGGAAGGGCTGAGCGATGCACGAGATCGCGGATCAGCTCCTGCTCCGCGATAAAGGCAGCCAGGTCTGCGTACTGCGCGGGGTTGCCCGAGACCAGCAGCCGAGCCGCCCGGGCAGCCTCGAAGGAATCGGGCCTTCGAACACAGAAGACGAGGCGGAAGCCGATCGAGACGAGCCGGTTCTCGAGCCAGGAAAAGTCGTACGGCTTCTTGTGGACGCGAAGCTGATAGGCCTGGGTGGAGATGTGAAAGCGGTCTATGATCCAGGAGTAGTACCGCTGAAGTTCAAAGAGTCTCACCCAGGTCTCATACGTTTCGAGCGCGAGGGCTTCTTCGGCTGGATCGAAGTTGATGAGGCCGCGTCCCCAGGGGAAGTCGGTGAAGGCGCACCACTCGGCCGAGATAAGGGGCGAGTGGTACCTATATTTGCGAGGACCGACAATCCGAGGATGCTCATTCAGCGCGAAGGCGATCTCGGTCTTGAGCGTGAGACGAGTGCCCTCAAGGATGACTTTGGGACACAGTCTGCGACTCATAAGTTGCCCGGGGCCGGGAGCCGCCCTGCCCTACGGATTTCGCTCTCCGAGCGCAATGGCCGCGCCGTAACCCGATAATACAGGAAGCGCACGGATGACCCCAACTCCTCCGTGGCTATCCGGCTGGAGACCGTGTCTTATCTACTCCGTACACGTCGGTGCTCAGGTACTTCAGGCCGGAGTCGGCCGTCAGCGTGACCACCCTGGCATCCGGCCCCAGCCGCTCCGCCACAGGAATCGCGGCGACGATCGTCGTGGGATCCATCATCGCGTTTGCAGGCGTGCTGATTGGCTCCTCGGCGGCGAAACGCCTGATCTCCGAGTGGCTCAGGTAACTCTCTGCGTTCTCATCAGCATCGTGGTGAAGTCGGGCATGGCAAGGAGGAATGGGGCGCAGGCCAGGAACCTGCGCCCCACACCGAGTCACGAGAGAAGTTGACCGAGGCGGTCGAAGCGTTCGCTCCAGACCTTCTTCATAGCATCCGCGGCTGACCGGTTGGGAAGCTTCTGATGAGCAACGGCCACGGCGCTCTTGGAAGCCCCCTTCGATAGGAACCCGAGTTGCACGGGAGTGCCGTCATCCCACGTCATCCGCATGTATTTGTGCGGGGTGGCATGGCGCACCGTAACCTTCGTGGCGAGCCACCGGCGGCGAATGCGCGCATTCGCGAAGGCGTAGAAGAGCTTCTCGACCGGAACGTTGAACGTGCGGCTCTTGGTCGCTTCATACCCCCGCCCCGCCGTTGCCCTCGGTCGCGCAGGCCGCGAATGCGCTCGTACCCGACGGTCACCGTCTGAGACCACCAGTCAGGCGTGCCGAGAGACGAGACGTGTTGCGCGATTTCTCGATGGGTCTTCTCCGGCTCCCGGACTGCATCGAGCACGCGGACCCATTGCGCCCACGTACGCCCGGTCCGTCTGTTGACCGCGTCGTCGCTCATGCCGGCGACTTCGGCGTAGCGAGTTGTCGGTTCGCTCTTCTTCAGGAGCTGGAGCCGCGCGGCGGTGTACGCCTCGGCGGTCTTCTTCATTCGGGAGCGGATCAGCCGCTTGAGGTCCTTTTGTTTCGGCATAACGTCTCCTTCGTACCGCCCGCGAGCGAAGCTCCCCAGCAGCGTCGTCCGCGAGGACGAAGGTTCGTCACACCGATCCGGGAGTATGCCCCCCCTTTGCCTCGGCGAGGGCCTTCGCTGGGGAAAGGCCATCGAGGTTGGGCGCGGATCAGCGCCGTACTGAGTGTAATTCGCCCGCGGAACGGAAGTAATAACGCGGCTAAGGGTTCGCCGGCCCCTTACGCGGACCGGCGTGGTGAGCCGTCGCCCTCGAGGAACTCAAGGAAGAGGTTCGGCCCGAGGATGTTCTCGAAGAAATGGACGCGGTCGAGCGGCGAATCCGCCGCGGTTGAGACGGTGGCGGGGTCAACCGTGCCCGCAGGTGGCTACCCGGACCGGTTTCAGCGGTTGTAAGACCCGTGCGTCCCGACACGAAACGACGAAACACGATCGTTCAATCCCGCCCTGCGCAGATCATTCATATCGGAGTCGAAGCGTCTGGGCTCCCCCTGGAAGCTCATGTCACGATACACGGTGACCTCGGCGTTCCCGAAGACTCGGATCGACGAGATCTGATCGTTCATGCCGGCCGGCACCTGCTCGGCGGCAGCGCCGACAGGGGCACAGAAGTACTGGCCGCCGTAGTTGATGTCCCGGTAGAAGCACACGCCTGAGCGGGGGACGGATGGACGGCCCCATGCCATTCCCCAGTTCCCGTCTCCCTCCCCTGATGAACCGCCCCAGGTCCCGCGCCTGGAGACGCGAAACGACGAAATGCGATCGCTCAGCCCCACCCTGCGCAAATCATTCATATTGGAGTCGAAATTCCGAGCCTGCCCCTGGAAGCTCATGTCGCGATACACGGTGACTTCGGCGTTCCCGAAGACTCGGATCGACGAGATCTGATCGTTCATGCCGGGCGGCACCTGCTCGGCGGTGGCGCCGACAGGAGCACAGAAGTACTGGCCGCCGTAGTTGATGTCCCGGTAGAAGCACGCGCCCGAGCGCGGTACGGACGGACGGCCCCAGGCCATTCCCCAGTTCCCGCCGCCGCCCCCGTGCGAGCCGTCCCGGCTCCCGCGGGTCTCGATACGGAACGACGAAATGCGATCGTTCCAGCCCACCCTCCGTAGATCACTCTCATCGGAGTCGAAGCTCCTGGACTGCCTCTGGAAGCCGGTGCCGCGATACACGGTGACTTCGGCGTTCCCGAAAACTCGAATCGACGAGATCTGATTGTGCCTGCCGGAGGGTACCTGCGCGGCCGAGGCGCCGACGCGTGAACAGAAGTACCGCCCGCCGAAGTTGATGTCCTCGTAGAAGCACGCACCCGTTTCGGGCACTGGTGGACGGCCCCAGTTCTGCCCGGAGGCGCTGGCAACACCGATCACGATCAAGCCAACAGCCAGGAAGCCAGCTTTTGTCTGGTCCTTCATACTCCCACCTCTCACTGTCAGGGTATCAAAGGGAGGTCAGCTTCCCGTCGAGGCGCTATCAGGCAGTAGAACACGAGTTGGGGTCCTGTGCAGACGCAATGACCTGATTGCGCTCGCCGCTGGACTCGATATCGTTAGGATGGATGGCGACTCACCCGACACGACACCTCATTCGGGCTATTCCGGTCCTGTTGCTCTCCTGCGCTCTCCTGGGCGCCGGTCCGTCGGCGCCGCCCGATTACTCCATTCAGGCCATCCGATATGGGACCATCGCGAACTTTCCGGTGGCATCCCTCGTGATGGGCGTGTCCAAGGACGAAAAGATCGACATCGCCATGGTCGTCTGGTTGATCCGTGGGGGAGGCCGCAACATCCTGTTCGACACTGGCTTTCACCGCGAGGTGTGGCTCAAGCAGTTTCCCACCGCCGACTACCTCCGACCCGACGAAGTCGTGAAGATCGCCGGCGTCAAGCCCGAAGACGTGACCGACATCATCATCAGCCATGCCCATTGGGATCACATGGGCGGCATCGACCTCTTCCCGAAAGCGGCAGTCTGGATCCAGAAGCAGGAGTTTGCCTATTACACCGGAGACGCCTGGCAGCCGGGCGGACGGCATGGAGGCATCGATCCCGACGACGTGAAGGCTCTCGTGCAGTTGAACACCGAAGGCCGCCTGCGCCTCGTGGAGGGCGACAACGTGGAGATCCTTCCGGGCATTCATGCCTATACCGGAGCGCGCCACACGTGGGCTTCGCAGTACATCGGCATCGCCGGAAATCCCCCGTTCGTCCTGGCTTCGGACAACTGCTATCTCTACCGCAACCTCTCCGAGCACAAGGCCAGCGCCACTTTCAGCGAGGCCGATCAGCCCGCCAATCTCCGGAATCAGACGCGCATGATTGAGCTCGCCGGCTCCGCGGACCGCGTCGTCCCCGGCCACGACCCCCGCCAATTCGAAAGATTCCCCACCCAGGGCCGGATCGCAAGAATCCGCTAGCAATCAAATGATCGGCAGCTCTCCCAACTCGAGCGGCATCATGAACTGAGAGACAACGCGTGCGGGCGCGGGCATGACGATTCCCCCGACTATTCGCATCGCAGCGCCAGTGTCGGCGCGATCCGCGACGCTTTGCGCGCGGGGAGGTACGCCGCGAGGGCCGTCACCAGGAGCATCGCCGGCACGACGATGAGATAGACCAGCACGTCGACCCCGCCGGCGTTGAACAGCATCGAGTTCATGAGCTGTTCGATGGCGAAACCGAGCGCCAGGCCGATCACCGTTCCCAGTCCCACCAGCGCCAGGCCCTTGCCTATCACCAGGCGCAGCACGTCGGCTGGCCGCGCCCCGATCGCCATCCGGATGCCGATCTCGCGGGTCCGGCGGCTGACGTTGTACGCGATCACTCCGTACAGGCCGGCGATGGCGAGCAGGAGGCCCACGGCGCCGAGCGTCCCGACCAGCTCGACCGCGACCCGCGGCCCGTCCACGGCGGCGTACCGATAAAGGTCCTCGAACGTCCTCGTCTCCGACATCGGCAGGTTCGCATCGAGCGTCCGAACGATCTCCCTCAGCGACGCGACCATTTGCAGCGGTTCGTCGGCCGTCCGCACCATCAGGACCAGCCGTCCGACCGGATGCTGCGCCAGCGGCAGATACACGAAGTCCTCGGGCTTCGTGACGCTATCCTTGTAAACGACGTTCCGCGCGACGCCGACGATCTCGACCGGCGCGCCGGCGGCGCCGTCGAGTCGGATGCGCTTGCCCACCGCATCGGCGCCCGGCCAGTAGTGCTTCGCGAAACGCTCGTTGACGACGGCGACGCGGGACGCCTCCGCGGTATCGGACGGCCGGAAGCCGCGGCCGCGCAGAATCGGGATCTGCAGCGTCTCGAAGTACTGTTCATCGACGGTGTCCATCGTGGAGGTGAAGTGCTCGCGGTTTCGCGGCATGACGAAGCCATCCGGCACGAAGGCGACGCTGTCGAAGTCGCCCAGTCCGAGCGGTGGGTTCTGCATGAGCGTCGCGCCCTGGACCCCGGGCGCTTCCCGCACGCGCTCGACCAGGAGTTTGTAGAAACGCTCCGTCTGCGCCGCGTCGTACTGCACCAGGCGCGAGTCGAACCTCGCCATCAGCAGGCGTTCCTTCGGGAATCCGATTCCTCCGAGCAGGCTGTTGTGGAAGCCCCGATACATCAGGAAGGCCACCGCGAGCAGCATCAGGGACATGGAGAGCTGCGCCACGACCAGCGCGTTGCGGCCCCAGAGGCGTTTGCGCGCCGACACGTCCCCGTCGGCGGTCTTGAGCCCATTGACCAGGTCCGTGCGCGTGCTCTGCAGCGCCGGCGCCAGGCCGCAGAAGAGAGCGCTCAGGACCGACAGCGCGAAGCTCGCTGCGAGCACGCGCGTGTCCATCCGGAAGGGAATCGTGACCGGCAGCTCTGTCGGGATCGTGAATCGCCTCAGGAACTCGATGCCGCCGTACCCGACGGCGATCCCGACCAGTCCCCCCAGGAGCGCGAGGACCAGGCTTTCGGTCAGCAGCAGCCGGACCAGCCGGAATCGCCCGGCGCCGATGGCCAGCCGCACGGCGATCTCTCGCGTCCGCGTCGAGGCGCGGCTCAAGAGCAGCCCCGCGACATTGGTGCAGGCCACCAGCAGCACCGCCAGGGCGAGGATCGTGAAGACCACGCCGAATTTCCAGTTGATGTCGTTATCCCGCGTCCGCATCTGGAATTGGGTGCGCACCGCCGCCCCGCGGTCGCGATTGAGCTTCGGGTACTCGCGCTCGAAGCTCTTCGCGAGGAGGAGGAGCTCGTCCTGCGCCCGCGCGAGCGTCGTGCCTCGCCTCAGGCGCGCTCTCACGGTGAGCTCGCGATCGCCCCGGTCCAGCAGGAGGTCCTTGCGCGGGTTGCTCGAGAACGTCCGCGCCATCGCCAGGGGTATGTAGAACTCGGGACGCGAGAAGACGTACATCCCCGGGAACGAGTCGGGCGCGACGCCGACGACGGTGAAGTCCGTGCCGTTCAAGCGAATCACCCTGCCGACGACGGAAGGGTCGCCCGCGAATTCGCGTTTCCAGCAATCCGGCCCGAGCACGACGACGGCGTCGCGGCCGGGCACACTGTCTTCGTCCTCCCGGAAACCGCGCCCCAGCTGCGGCGCGACGCCGAGCACGCCGAAGTAGTTGCCGGAAACCAGGAGTCCTCCCCGGACCCTCGGCGTGGCTCCGGGTTGGGCGGTGAAGCCGACGCCCTGGAGCGGCGCGTTGGCGATCACGCCGTCGTAGCTCTTCGTCTGGTCGCGGATGTCCAGGTATTCGCGATACGAGAGATTGTCGAAGCTCTTGTCGTGGGAAGTGCTCACCAGGGTGACGACCCTGGCCGGATGCGGGACCGGGTACGGCCTGAAGACCAGGGCGTCGAGCATGCTGAAAGGCGTCGCGGTCATCCCGATCCCCAGCGCGATTGTGATCACCACGACGGTCGTCAGCTCGGGCGCCCGGCGCAGGCTCCGGATCGCGTAGCGCACATCGTCGAGGAAATCCGTCAGCCAATGAATGCGCCGCATGTCTCGCATTTCCTCTTTCCGCTGTTCCAGTCCCCCCATCGCGCGCATGGCGCGGCAACGCGCCTCGTCCGGCGAGAGCCCCTCGGCAATGCCTTCCTCGACCTTGCGCTCCAGGTGGAACTGGAGCTCCTCATCGAGCTCCCGCTCCACCCGGCGGCGGCGGAAGATGGATCGGAGCCTCAACGGTGCCGTGAACCACCAGCGTTCCGTTCGCATGGCTTGTTACGCCTCTGAAAGCTGGACGACGTGCGAGATCGCGGACGACAGCCGCTGCCAGTTCGCCGTCTCCGACTCGAGTTGCTTCCGGCCCGGGCGGGTCAGCGAGTAGAACTTCGCCCGCCGGTTGTTTTCCGTCTGCTTCCACTCGGCCTTGATCCAGCCTTCCTGCTCCAACTTGTGCAGTGCCGGGTAGAGAGACCCTTCGCTGACCTGCAGCACATCTCCGGAGATCGATCTCAAGCGAAGACTGATGGCCCACCCATGCAGCGGCTCCAGCGCCAGAATTTTCAGAAGGAGTAGATCGAGGGTCCCCTGGACAAGGTCGTTCGGTTTACTCATATCGGTTTCCTAGGGGAGTGTACGGCATCTCCTCTCGGTAAGCAAGGGGTCTCTTCCTGTTCAGGAACGAGCCGCCGCCGGCTCCTTTGCGCCCCTGACGAGAAGCCACAGCATGGTCGGGATTCCACCAAGAGCCCCAAGGGCCATCGCCACCTGTGTGAACACGGCGGGGTGAAATCGCGGGATCAGGAACTTTTGAAAGAGGTTGACCGCGAAGCCAACGCCCATGATCGTCAGAAGGATGCCGAAGATCTTCGGAAGGGACCTGGATCGGATGATGAGCAGCCCGAACGAGACGTAGTAGGGCACCCAGAATATTTCGAGGAGCCCCTGTCCGACGCTGTAGGCCAGCCTCAGGAAGACCATCGCCATTGCCTTGAGTTGCGCCGGATCGAAGACCTTGAGGAAGTCGGCCTGGCTCAGAACGATCAAGGCCCCGAGATGATTGCCCGTATTGACGACGCTGATGGCGGCGCTCGTCAGGACCGACGCCACCAGCACTCGTGCCAGGCGTCGATCGACCTCCTCGAAGAGATGGAAGAGGGTCAATCCGAGAAAGAAGAAGAAGACCTGTGAGAGCAGGGTGCCGACGATCGCCGCCCGAAATAGCGGCTCGGAACCGGTTACCCTGGCTGCAGTCGCCGCCGCGTCTCCCGGCACCAACACGGAAGACCGGACATAAAGCATCGCGGGGCCTCCTGTCACCACCTGCAGGAGCCACAGAATGCCCGCGCGGCGACCGATTTCTCTAGTCGGTCTCATATCACCTCCCCGATCATCTACCGCCAACGACCTCCTGTCGTGCAGCAGGCTTCGAATCCGACGGCCATCCCTACGATCGCCAGGGGACCTATGAAAATCAGTCTCCTTCTCATGTCCTGTTCCTCACTTATTCGTAAACTCGCCGTGAATGTTCTGCAATCGTTCTGGCAGATGAAGCACTGCGGAGCGCTTCCGCGAGAGCAGAGTGTTGACCTTCATGCCGCTTTCCACCGCCAATCCCTTGAAACTGCGCCCCTCCAGCTCGTGGGCGATGAGGACTTCACAAGGTTCCAGCTCGGGGAGAAGCACGTTGCGAACGTAGAGCGCGTCCGGCCCGGCGTCGGGCGACGGCACCGATCCCGAGAATGTGAGGGCCCTCCTGCAGTCGGACAATCAGGCATGAATCTGGCGGAGCTTCCGTGGGCTCGCGGAAGGGTCCGCGGGCTTTCGAAATTCGTTCTTTCCGGAGGTTCCCCATGTCCCGTTCTTTGCCGAAGGCTCTCGCGGTCCTTCCCCTTCTCGCAGCGCTGACCGGCGCGGTCCAGGCGCAGACGATCACTGCCGGCAGCATCCCTGCTTCGCCCAATTTCGGGTTCAACCCCACGCCTGTCGTGATCACGGCTGTGGATCTGACGGCGCCCGCGACCGGCTCGGGCAACATGACAACGGCCGCCTTCGTCTGGTCTCTGGCGCCCTGCCCGGCGTCGGTCAAGATCAAGTTCTTCCGGCGCTCCGGCGATACGCTCTTTTTCCTGGCCGAGCGCGGCCCCTTCGACGTCAATGCGACCACACAGGCCGTCGCGCTCTCGCCCCCGGTTTCCGTGCAGGAGGGAGACCTGGTCGGCATCACGCGTGTCGCGAGCTGCGGGAGCCCGGTTGGCCTGAGCCCGGGAGGCGTCTCGGGCCTCGTCGCGTTCGGCTCAGACATTGCTTTCAACGTCTCAATCTCCTCGGGAACGACCGCCACCAACAGCACGCTCGCCGTCATCGCTACGGGCACCGCCACGGGCGCGCCTCCTTCCAGCCCCGCGGAGATCATCCCGGTCGTGATTTCGAGCCCGGGACTCCTCGGCGCCAACTTCCACACGGCCGTACAGCTCTACAACCCGACTCTGACGATCGAGACAGGCAGCATCGTCTTTCATGCCCAGAGCGTCCCGGGATCCGCCTCGGACCCGTCCATGGCTTACTCGATCAATCCGGGTCAGACGCTCTTCTTCGCGGACGCCCTGACGAGCCTCGGCCAGACGGGTATCGGCAGCCTCGACCTCGTCGCGACGACGGGGTCGGCTCCCGTCGCTTCCGTTCGCGTCTACAACGACGCGGGCGCGGCCGGCACGTCCGGCTTCACCGAGCATGGGTTGAAGCCCTCCGAGGCCCTCTCGGCAGGCGCACGCGGCATCCTCATAGGACCCTTCGATCCGCTCGTTTTCCGTTACAACGTCGGAGTCCGGACCCTCTCGACCGGCGCCACGATCTCCATCACCGTTCGCGACGCCGCCGGCAATGTTCTTCGAACGCTCGCGCGGAGTTATCCGGCCAACTTCTTTCAGCAGACCGACGTCCTGAGCTTCCTCGGCGGATTGAGCCTGGCAGCCAACCAAACCGTCACCGTGGACGTCGTCTCGGGAAGCCTCTTCGTCTACGGAGCGACCGCAGATGATCGCACGAACGACCCCGCGCTCGACTTCGCCAGGGCGTTCCGATCTAGCAGGCTGCTGAAAAATGGATGCGGGCGTCGTGGCTGGCCTTTTGCACTGGCGATGCAACGGAATCCTGTTCGCAAGGAGAACTTTCCGGTTGAAAGGCGTAGCAGAGCAAAAGGCCAGCCACCGCAAGCGGTTGCGGCGGCGCTCGCAACGCCGCCTCACACCCTTTTTCAGCAGCCTGATAGCCCGCATAATTCCCGAACGACTCCGGGCGTCCCGCGGATCTTTTCCGCCGGATACTTCCCGACGAAAGATCTCTCGCGGGAACAAGGTGTATATGGGCGTCAGATCATCTCGTTGCAATAGACCGCTCATCTCTCAACGCCATGCGCGTGTTTCGGCCGGGTGTCCGTGGATTATCCGGGCTAGGGCAACGCCGACGTCGGTCGCTCGGGCTGGAAGTACCAACATCCCTGAGTGACCCTATCTGAATCCCAGGAGTCAGGTCCGGGCGCCTGCGCTCTCGTCTCGCAGATCACTCGCCACGGTTATCACCACTTTCCCTTTGTGGAGTCCCTCTCCAAAACGCCGGAACGCCCTGGGGACTTCGTTTAGCTCATAGGGTCCATCTATCACAGGTACCATCTTGCTCGCTTCGAACAGTTGCTTCATATCGGCCAGACCCTGGTTTCGTTTCAACATCAGGAGGCGTATGGTCTTGTGTGTGGTCATTGCTATCCACGGTGCCGATAACAGGCCGGGGACGAGTCGAGCCATGGACCCTCCAAGCGCGACGTAAGTGCCATTTGGGCCTAATGCGCGCGCGCAGTCCCGTATCGATCGCGTTGCCTTCACGTCGAGGATCAGGTCATAACACTTCCCATTCCTGGTGAAGTCTTCGCGTGTGTAGTCGATGACGTGCTCAACGCCCATCGAGCGCAGCATTTCCAATTTCTCGGGGCTATCGACTCCGGTCACCTCCGCCCCGTACAGCCTGGCAATCTGGACTGCAAAGGTTCCCGCCCCTCCGCCCGCGCCGTTGATCAGGACCTTCTGGCCAGGCTGCCGGTGTTCCAAATCGCGAAGTCCCTGCAGCGCCAGCAATCCAGCCTGAGGTATCGCCGCCGCCTGTTCGAACCTCATACCGGGTGGCTTCAGCTCCAGCTCATTCTCACGAGCGCAGACGTACTCAGCGAAACCGCCCCAACGACCGCTGAGGTCCCCGAACACTTCATCACCTGGCTTAAAGCGCAGAACATTCCTGCCGACCGCCTCGATTCGCCCTGCCACGTCAGAGCCGAGGATTTGCTTCGTCGGCCTCAGAAGGCCGAACATGAGGCGGTTCACGAACGGAGTGCCGTGGAGAGCCTCCCAGTCCCAATCATTCAGGGACGCTGCATGAACCCTGATCAGGACCTCATCCTCCTTGGGACGGGGCTTTTCCACGTCTCTTAGTTCAAGGACATCAGGCGATCCATATCTCGTGAATACGACCGCTTTCATGAGAGCCCTCGGCATGGGCGGACGATGGTCAGGGCTCCCTGGGTTGAAGCGCATGCTCGATACGACGATCCGGCACAAGCCACAGCAGAGCGACCGATGCATAGATCGCCTGTGCGACCCAAGGCGACCAGAACGTGAGCGGGATGGCGATCAGGTACATGACCGGCGAAAGCTTGCCTTTCCAATCGGTACCCACGGCTCTCTTGAGGACAGAAGTCTGGCCTTCGGAGGCGATGATTGCTTGCTGCAGCACCCAATAGGCACCGGCCGCCATGAGCAGCACTATGCCGTACAAGGCCGAGGGCACCGCCGCGAAGTGGTTCTCCCCCATCCAGCCTGTTGCAAACGGGAACAGCGACAGCCAGAACAGCAGATGAAGGTTGGCCCACAGCACGGAACCAGACAGCCTTGTGCATGCGTACAGCATGTGGTGGTGGTTATTCCAGTAAATGCCGACGTAGACAAAGCTCAGGACGTAGCTCAGGAAGACGGGCAGAAGCGGGCGCAACGATTCAATCGATCCGCTGTGCGGCACCTTCATCTCGAGCACCATGATCGTGATGATGATGGCGATGACGCCGTCGCTGAACGCCTCGAGTCGACTTTTCCCCATCGTGCCTCCCCTGCGGCGATGGGTGGTCACCGCCGCGCGATTCGATTCTCGCATTTGCCCATTTGCGCCCACCGCCCGGTTTGAGTCTGAGGCTTCGGTGGCGGCGCGCCGCCAAAGCCCCGGGTCGGGGTACGATACTCGCCTGCCCGACCGTCAACGTTTCACGCAGCGCCGGGAGCCGCGACGTCGCCGCGCAGCTCGTGGAGGCGACGACCGGGCAAGAGGTCTGGCCACCTCACCCATGCCATCGGCGCCGAGGCGGGACAGCACGCTGTAGTGCGGCACACCAATGTCGGGAAGCCGTTCACTCATCGGGCGGCCTTCCAATGTCAGGTGATTTGGAGGTCGCTGAGAACTCGGCGGCCTCAGTCGTCGATCAATTGGTAAGCTGAGGTCCAAAAGTCGAGCGTGAGGGCGGGAATACCCAGCATGTCCGGACGGCGCTGGGTCATGAGAATGCCAACCATCTCTTCTTTCGGGTCGACCCACCAGGACGTGCCGAAGGCGCCGTCCCAACCGAAGCGTCCAGGCACGCCCGAAAGATCATTGCGCCCGGTGATCACCCCCATGCCGAAGCCCCAGCCGCGATCATTCCAAAAATTCGCGAAAAAGGGCGAAGCCGCCTTTTGCGCGGGCGTGAAGTGATCCGTGGTCATCAGCTCGATCGATGGTCGCGAAAGAACCCTCTCAGGGCCATAGGCGCCCTTGTTCAGCATCATCTGACCGAAGGCTGCCATATCGTCGATCGTCGAGACGAGTCCGCCGGCGCCGGCTTCGAAGACTGGCGCCCGCGCGACCTGACCGCCCCGGGCCTCGTCCAACACAACGAGTTGGCCTGTGAAGAGATCGGTCCCGTAGCAGGTCGGGAGCCGGTCGAGTTTCGCCTCCGGTACAAAGAAGCCGGTGTCCTTCATGCCGAGCGGCTCGAAGATGCGTTCGCCAAGGAAGGAGCCGAGCGACTGGCCTGAGACGCGAGCGATCAGCACGCCCAATATCTCGCAACCCATGTGGTACAGCCATCGATCGCCTGGTTGATGGGCAAGCGGAAGGTTTCCCAGGCGCTTCATGAACTCCTCGGGTGTGCCGGCGAACAGCCATTCAGTCAGAGGCAGCCGTGCTTCCATCATCGCCTTCTGGAGTGGACATGTTGGCGAGAGAAAGGCCACTTCGCCATAGCCAGCTCGAAAGGTGAGGAGATCACGCAGCGTGATCGGGCGCTTCGCAGGTACCGTGTCGTCGATTGGGCTCTCGATGGTCCTGAGGACCCTGCGGTCTCTCAGCTCCGGCAGCCACTCGTCGACCGGATCGTCGAGTCTGACCTTGCATTCCTCCACGAGGATCATGGCACCGACCGCTGTGATCAGCTTCGTCACGGAGGCAAGCCGGAAAATCGTATCTCGCCGCATCGGCACGGTGCTGTTGAAAGCCATTGTGCCGATCGCGTCCACGTGCTCCCGGCTGCGGTGGTGGACGGCGTGACGAGACCGGGCGTGTGGCCACTTTCGACGTGGCGTCGCATGGCAGAGTGCATTCGATCCAACCACGCCTGGGGGAGAAGCCGCCGATCGCGCGCGGACGTTCGAACATCTTCCCTTGGCTGTGAAGATGAAGCGGGGGCGGGTCCGGCCGGAGGGTCTCGGCCGCGTGCTCCCCGCCTATCACGGAACGGAAGTGCCTCTACGTTTCGTCACCTACACTTGGAAGAGTTTCACCCTGAGGGCCTAAACCCCAGATGCAGATGCATCCTTCATCGTGGCCTGCCGCACGTCTCCACATCAAGCGGCGGCGCCCAGAGCCGTCCGCTGCATATCCTCGATAGCCTACTCAGCCCTCTTGCTTTGAGCCGGAGCCCGCACGAACCGCCTCGGCGAACTCCTCCGGCGTCAGGGATTGGGCGGCCGCGAACCCGCCGATCCACCGAAGCGCCGTCGGCCGGATTGCAAACAGCGAAAAATCGCCGAACCCGAACATGGGCGCGGAATCGGGAAATCGGTCCAGGTAGCCCATCGCAGGAGCGTGCTCCGCGCGTCATCGTCGATCGGGCTCGCCTGTCCGAGCACCGTGACGCGAGCGAGCGCCTGAGGAAGAGTCTCGGCGCTCTCGAACTCCGTGATGAGAAGGCTCACCCGCGAATCGGTGAGCATGTCCTGCGTGTGCGCCGAAAGCTCGCTGACATGGATGAGAAACGCGGAGCCGTCCTCGAGCAGCGCGAATGGAACCATCGAGACGAAAGGGGCTCCGCCGTGGAGAGTGCCGAGCGCCGCGACCTTTCGACTGGTGAGGATCTCGCGCAGTCCGATGAGGTCTTCGTTCACGCCGCAATCATAACCACCCTTCGAGCTGCTGGCCCCGCCGGCGGGTCAACCGTGGGAGCCCCCGGGTCAACCGATCAACCATGTATTTCCCGTATTAAACTCTCAGGCGACTCATCGCTAACCTGGCAGCATGCGTGCATCTCCGTCAATAATCCAAGAGATACACGGTTGACCCCTTCACCTCCGCATCCGAGGTTCAGGGCAGTTTGTACTCTCCGCTCCAATCAGACCAGCCCGCGCCGGTGGCGCCGATGAAGTTTCCCTGAAACTTGCTGGTGCCGCTCATACCGGTGTATTTCCCGGTCCCTCCCACCCAGCGTTCGTCTCCTGGACACGCAGGCATCGCACCCGTGCATTTCCACTCGAGAAAAGCCTTGTCCCCTTCCGCGTCCGTGACCACGCACGTACCATTCGCGTTGGCGCGTCCTTGATTGACGTCATTCATAAGAGTGCAATCGACCCGGGCTTTGTGCAGGAAGCCTTTGCCCGCGTCATTGAATATGACCCCATTCACCACACCTGCACTGACTGTGCGCTTTGCCCCGAGCTCCTGTACTTGCCCGCTGAAAACCCAACCAAAGTGGGCGGCGTATGTTCCGCTCTTGGGTAGATCAGCCGCAAGGGTGGATCGGCTGAGACACGCTGCGGCGAGTGCCAGGACGTATGCGACGGTCATATTGCGATTCATGGTCTTAGTACCTCCTATTCGTATGGTTATTATAACCTCTTCGGAGCACGGGGGAGAACACGCATCGCATGTGTGGGTGCGTTTGTCATCTGCTGCCTGACTTCTCAAACCCATGCTGCTCGAGATGTCGAACCAGGGCGGTTTGCTTCAACTGGTGACCGTGAAAGGCTCACGGATCACCTCCGCTCCCTTCAAATCCTCCTCGGCCAGTGTCCGATTCGCGTCGAGGACCAGGGCAACGGCTTCCTCCAGGTTCGCCCGAGCTTCCTCGAGCGTGGCACCCTGCGTGTTGGCTCCAGGCAGCTCTTCCACAAAGGCGATAAACCCTTCGGGCACCTTACGATAAACTGCGGTAAACCTGACGTCCATGGCAAAGGATTCTACCGCAGGGCTCTGGGCCCAGCCCTGGCGCCGAACGTCTTGCGGCTCAGCGGCGAGCGCAAGCGAGTCCGCTGCAGCCGCGGGTTCGGCGAGAGCTGGTTGATGAGCCGGGACATCGCTGGACGATACGCCTGGGGCGAGATGCTGTTCAACGGGACGGGGCTTGC
>WNFV01002662.1_pt1 | contig 39558 bp, 39 predicted proteins | sample 5400101 | NCBI WGS metagenome assembly WNFV01 (sample SAMN13153361, study PRJNA577476) | soil metagenome | isolation source: 115 cm soil or saprolite under grassland replicate 1 | place: USA:California | collected 2016-06-15 | reverse complement strand
AGTCATCTTCTGCGCCCGGGGTGCTGCCGTGCCCCTGTGACGCGAAGGCGAGATCCGTCGGCTCGTCGATCGTGAGCGGCCAGTGGAGGGGGTGCTGGGGGAGCATCGTATAGAGCGCATCCGGGCGAACCTCCGAGAGACGAGTCTGCTCGACGATCGATCCGGCTTCTGAGCATGGCTCGGATCGGTTGAACACTCTCCACAACCTCGAGATTCCGGGCAGGGAGACGGCCACGATCAACGTCAGCATCAGCATCAGGAGAACGCGTGCCCTGTTGCCGAAACCGGACGGATGCGTGTTCGGAGGCGCTGCACGCGGTGGCTGACGACGATCTCGAGGTGGCGGCTGCCACCCCATCGGCTGCCACCTACCGGATTGAGCATCCCACCGTGACCACATGTGAGTGTCAGGGTCGCGGATCCACCACGCTCCGGCGCGCCAGGTCGGTTTCGTCCGCCTCATCGCAGGAAGCTATCGGTACGTGGCCGCACGAGTCTGAGCCTCCGCCGAGTGTCTTCAACCGTTGACGGCTGGGTTCCTCAACGGGGGTCCAGCGTGCTTGAGCGCACCCGCCACCTAGGGACGCCAACCCGCTGAACCCGTACCGGTACTCGGCCCGGCGCTTGGACTTGGGGTCGGGGACCATCGACATGGGAGCCCGGCGGTTCGGGCCCGATGTGGCCCGGTTCCTCCAGCCCGACCTGTTCCTGCTCAGTTGCCAAACCTGGGCCTGTCGACCGATCCCCTGACAGGCAACCGCTATGCCTTGGCCGCCGGCAACCCGCTTTCGTTCCTGGAGTGGGACGGCCACATGTTGGTCAACGACGGCTACGGCGGCTCCGAGGGTCCCAGTCCAACGGTTGGCGTGCGGACATCGGGTAGGACTGGTTCTGACTTCACCGAATCGCGCGAAAGCAGGGTCCGCGGACGTGGTGTACGAGCTACTCTCTGAAGGTCATTGAACGAGAAGACCACCGCGTCATCCTCAACGAGATCTGTGGGAACTCGGGGAGGAGGAGCACGGTGGTCGACACCACCATGGACGGTCTCACCTGGCTTCGCAAGCAGGTGGAAGAAGCCGACACAGACCCAGGGCCTGGGACACCCGGACCGGCACGATCGATCTGGCCATCCCGAAGCTGCGGGAGGGTAGCTACTTCCCCGACTGGCTGCTCGAGCCTCGCCGGCGCGCCGAGCGGGCCTTCGTCCAGGTCGTCTGCGAGTCCTACTTCAGAGGCGTCTCGACGCGTCGGGTCGAGGGCTTGGTGCGGCAGCTCGGGATCGAGGGGATCTCCAAGAGCCGGGTCTCCCAGATGGCCAAGGAGCTCGATCATCAGGTCGAGGCCTTCCGGTTGCGTCCGCTGGACGGGGGATGCTCCGAGTCCTCAGCAGATCGATGTCGACCTCGGTGGCGCAGACCAGCACATACGTGTCTCCTGCGTGAGTCAACTCAAGGGGGCGGTCTCCACATCCCGCAGCCAACGTACCAAGGACGAGAACCCCGGCCAGCAGCCAGGCGACAGTTCGATCTGGTCGCCGGCCCTCGTTCGGGACTTTGCTGCCGAGCCTCATGGACGGAGCCCAGCCTAGCGAATGGGCTCGGGACCTCCCTGGGCTCGTGGAGTGTCACGCCGCAACAGAAGAAGGCGCTGATGCGGCTGCTCGTGAAGGAGCTCCGCGTGATGAGCCAAAAGGAGATCTTGAATCAGGCGCTAACCGACGCTGGCAAACGACGTGCTGCATTTTGCCCAAGGTCGAAGTAGTGCGGGTCAAGGCACCATGCGTCCCTCCAAAAAATGATAGTTGCAGCCGGCTCAGGATAACGAGTACGTTTCGGGACGCCGCGATCTGGAGCCTCCAGTCGCCACGCTTGTGGCCTGGGTGTCGAGGTGCGGTCAGGCTGTCGAGGCAACGGGGCCGGAAAGGGAGGGGGCAGCATGCGTAAGCGTAGAAGTCTTCTCGCTGCGCTCGTCGTGGCGATGACGGTCAGCTGGGGGCTCCATACCACGGCGGCGGTGGCCTCGGACCCGGGGCTTGTCCGGACCATCAGCGCTCTGCGCGTGGTCTCGTTCCCGACGGAGACGTCCCTGGGAGCAGACGGTCTGAACTTCCCAGAGGGCCTTCGCTCTGGCGACGAGGCGCTGATCCTCGAGCAGCCCTCCACGGGGGCCCGCGGCCACTTGCGCCAGCTGGTCAACCGCAGCCTGTCGACGCATCCGGTCAGTCGACGCGTGAAAGCCGACCCGACTGTCACCTCCGCCGCCGTCGGCACCGCGGCCAGCGTGGGCACGAGCTTCAATGGCCTGACCCACCGAGACCAGCGCCTGGCGAATGGAGGGAACCAGTTCTCGCTTGAGCCTCCGGACCAGGGCCTGTGCGTGGGGAACGGCTTCATCCTCGAGACCGTTAACGACGTGCTTCGTGTCTACAACACCAGCGGGAGTCCCCTTACCAACCCCGTCGACCTCAACACCTTCCTGGGCTATCCGGCTCAGTTCAACCGGACCACTGGTCTACAGGGGCCCTTCGTGACGGACCCCAACTGCTATTACGACGCGGCGGTGAACCGGTGGTTCCACACGGTCCTGACCATCGACGTGGACCCGGTGAGCGGCGCGTTCTTGGGACCGAACCATATCGACCTTGCTGTGAGCCAGTCGGGAGACCCGAGGGGAAGCTGGAAGGTCTACAAGATCCCGGCCCAGAACAACGGCACTGAGGGCACCCCCGACCACCACTGCGAGCGTGGGGCCTGCATCGGTGATTACCCGCAGCTGGGAGCAGATTCGAACGCCATCTTCGTCACCACCAACGAGTACTCCCTGGTGACTCTCACCAACGCCTCGTTCACCAGCGCGAACGTGTACGCCATCTCGAAGAGCCAGCTGGCGGCGTGGGCAGACCAGCCGACACTCGTGCAGTTCGAGACCAGGGACGCGTTCGACGGCCAGCCCGGGTTCACTTTGTGGCCGACCAAGTCCGGCGGGACGAACTTCGCCGATGTGATGGGTGGCACCGAGTACTTCCTGAACTCGATGGCGGCGGAGGAGGCACACGGCAACGGGCACAGCACCAACCTCGGCGTCTGGGCCGTGACCAACACCTCGTCGATCAACACGGCCTCGCCTGCATTGGAGTTGAAGAAGAGCCTTCTAACCGTGGACGAGTACGGCGTCCCACCGCTGGGACAGCAGAGAGCGGGCAACAATCCGCTGGGTGAGTGCGTCAACGACACCCAGATCGTATTGCCGGGACTGGGCAAGGGGTGCTGGAGGCTCTTCTTCGCCCCGAACCAGAAGCCGGCGCACAATGAGTCGCTCCCGCCGTTGCTCGAGTCCATCGACAGTCGGATCCTGGGGACATATTTCGCGAACGGGAACATCTGGGGCGTGCTCGGGTCGGATGTGTCGGTCGATGGCGAACTCCGCGCCGGCGTGGCGTACTACATCGTGCATCCCAGCTTCGATGACACCGGGAACCTGACGCCCTCGATCGTCAGGCAGGGCAAGTTCGGCCTGGCCGACCACGACCTGCTGATGCCGTCGATCGCGGCAACGACCAGCGGGAGAGGGGTCATCCCGTTCACCGTGACGGGTTCGACCTACTACCCGTCTGCGGGGTTCACCACGCTCTCCGCGACGAAGGGTGTCGGGAGCGTCCAGGTCATCGCTTCTGGCGCCGGGCCCGATGATGGGTTCACTGGATATAAGGCGTTCGTGGGCGACATCTCCCTCGGCGCCAGGTGGGGCGACTACGGGATGGCTGTGACGGTGGGCAAGGACATCTGGGTAGGCTCCGAGTTCATCGGTCAGACCTGCACGCTGTCGCAGTATCTGGCCCCTCCGATCGGAAGCTGCGGAGCTACCCGCACAGCGTTCGCCAACTGGTACACCCGCATCTCGAAGATCACGCCGTAGAGGCTCCGCGTCGACGTTCGAGGGCCGGCCTCCGGGCCGGCCCTCCGCGTAATGGAACCCAGGACAGCTGATACCGCAGCGCCGGGGTCAACATGCCCGGGGCAGAGGGGCTGGTCCAAGACGCCGTGTTCGGTCGAAGCCGGCGGCTGGCGAGCCAAGAAGAGACCAGGATCACCCATCCGCTCGATCGAGGAAGTGAGTCTCCGCGACACCGTCTGTACCCCTTTGCGGATCCGTTGCTGCTCTCTGCTGTGGCTCCCTACTCCGCGAGCGGGATCACGAACACCGTGAGCGCGCAGTTCTCCGGCACCGCAGTCGGGTTGTTGTTGGTGTTTCCGCCTCCGCGCGGGCCAGGCACCGGATCGGTGCGTGCGTCACCCAGAACGTTGAAGACGCCAGGCTGGACATGGTCGAATGACCACATCACCGTTCCGCTGTCGTGCGTGAGGGGACTGGTGCTGACACCCCACTCGAACGGCGTGCCCTCGACGAAGTCCCTGCGTCGTCATTGACCAGGAACGAGAGGAGTAGTTCCGTATCTGTTTTCGGGCCGGACCACTCTGATGAGAAAGACACCAATAGGTTCGAGGTCGGTCCAACGCTGACCTGCGTCGACAAGATCGGTGCTGTCCCGAAGGTGTCCACCTCCGCACAGATCTCCGGTTCAGTGCTGGTGAAGACGTCGCTCGGCGTCACACCGTGGCTCGTCGTTGTCTCGCCGATGCTGATGGAAACCCCAGCAGAACGAGTAATGCAACGATCGCCGCCACGACAGCGACAGCGGTCGGGGCCTTGGGTGCCGCAATCCTTCTCATCGCTCTTCTCCTCTCCTGCAATCAGGCCCGACGGAAGCGGTCCCGAGCAACGCCGCTCGTCACCACCCCCAACGCAGGCCCATACATCGCCGCGAACCTACCGGCACTATCGCGACCGTGGCGCCCTGAGGAACCCGTGGCCGCAGGCCGTCACGCCTCGCAGTTCACTTCGCTCTCGCCATCGCACGTGTCGGTCCCGATCCCTCCGTCGACGGTGTCCGTACCCTCGTCACCGGTGAGGGTGTCGTCGCCGTCGCTCCCGGACAGGGTGTCGGTACCGGCCAAGCCGTGCAGGACGTTCGGTCCCGCATCGCCGGTCAGGTTGTCGTTCAACGGACTGCCATTCAGGTTCTCTATTGCGGTCAGGGTGTCCGTGCCCTCGCCCGTCGCCGTCCCGGTGCTCAAGTTCGCCGTGACAGCGCTGGGGGAGACTTCGTACGAGACCGTGTCCGTCCCGCCGCTCCCATCGATGCCGTCGTTTCCGACGAGAGGCAAGAACACGTTCGGCCCCGCGTCCCCGGTGAGCGTGTCGTCGTGCTTTGTGCCCTGGATGTTCTCGATGTTCGCGAGCGTGTCAGAGCCCTCACCGGTCGCCGTCCCGGTGGTCAGGTTCGCCGTGACGCCGAACTGAGAGAAGACAAACGATACGAAGTCCTCCCCCGAGCCGCCATCGAGGGCATCGTCGCCGTCGCGGCCCCAAAGCCCGTCGTCCCCGTCACCCCCGGACAGCGTGTCGTTCCCGGCATCGCCGAACAGGAAGTTGGGAGCCGCGTTGCCCGTGATGACGTCGTCGAATCCCGAGCCCCCGACGCCCTCGACGCCGGTCAGGGTGTCCGGGCCGATCGGGCCCGTGGCAGTGCCGGCGAAAAGATCCACCGTCATCCGGCCGGGTGCATCAAAGTAGAAGGCAAAATCGGAGATACCGGCTCCGCCATTCAGCGCGTCGCCGCCCGGGCCCCCAACAAGGAAGTCGAAGGAGCCGGCCCCACCAGCAAGCTTGTCCTTCCCCACGTCGCCGATCAGGCTGTCGTCGCCTCCGCCGCCGAGGAGGGTGTCGTTGCCCTTACCCGCGCAGATGCGGTCGCCTCCCCCGAGACCCTTGATGACGTCGTTCCCCGCCAGGCCGGCGATGACGTCGGACCTGGCCGTTCCCTTCAGGACGTCGGCCCGGGCCGTGCCGACGATAGAAGCACGCTTCCCGAAGCACCGTGGTCTCGCCGCGTTCGCCGCCTGCGGAAGGACTAGAGAGACCGCGACGAGCGCCACCGTGGAAACGACGACGACAGAAACCCTTCTCGTTTGGTACATCCGAACCCCCCTCTCAGTGGAAACCCGCCGTCGGCCGAGCGACGAACGCTGATTGGATGCTGAGCGGTTCATGCCTTATCTCCCTCCCCACAAGACCGACGACCATCCGTCGGGCGAGTACATCAGCTCCATGATCGTGACCAGGGCCGCAGCAAGAAGCGCTGACAGGCCGAGTACACCGACCGCCGCGATGACGGCCCTGGGTGCGCCGTATCGCGCGACGCTCGTGGGCGCAGCCTGGCGAGGTCGATGCGGACGATCCGTTGCCCTGCGTTGAACGACTGGCATCTCATTGCCTCCTACCGTCGACCTGCCCAGAGTGAGAAGCCTGATGCCCGGGGGGAATATGGGATCGCACTCAATCTCGAGGGCGATAGTGCCCAGGTCGGGCTGGGTGAGTTCGGCAACCCCGTTGAAGACCGGCTCAGGGGTTGCCGGGACCAGCTCGAGCCTCAGGCGATAGGTGCGTCCAGTGGGGAAGCGAAGGACCCGGAGCACCAACCGAGTCCAGGCGTCTACGCCCCCACCTACGACGCAGCCACGGTGATGATCCGGGTCTGCTTGATCCTCGTGGCGTCCGCGGAGAAAGAAGCTGCGGTGTGATCGAATCAGTTCTGGCGTCCTTCAGGCTACCCAGTCGCATCTTGGCTCACTTCTCCGTTAGAGACTTGCGCCTCCTGCGAACATCCCGCCGTCGCACCGTCCATCGAGTTCGAGGACGTTGGAGGAAGCCGCTCGCTCATCCAGCGATCAGGCGTAGGCGAGGTGCCGAATGTACCCATCCCCGGATGTACCCATCCCCGGATGGGGCAACGGCGAGGGCGAATGGGGAGGATGCCGTCTGGTTCCTCGCCTCCGCGCGGCCGACCATACGCACATGACATTGAAGATCCCGCCAATGCGAGGTCGGGCTCCTCGTGAGGGCTCCCCCGCGCGACATCTCGGAACGACAGGCCCGCAACCGATACGGTCGATCGCCCGAGTCGTGGCCGCGGGGCGCGTGCGCGACCTAGGGCTGATCCTGTCGGATCAGGCGCGGCTGGTGCTCACCCGGCGGTACGACGCCTTCGCGACCGACCGCGCGTATGCATCCTCGCCCCATGGTTGGCTCGGGCCCCTCGGCCGGGCGGCCGATCTGAGGGTCCTGCGTCTGCCGGTTCACGTCGCGCTGCGTGAGCGGATCGACAACGTCGTCGGCGCACTCGATGCGCTCGTTCGCGTCGAGGCCCGTGAAGCCGATCCCGTGAGGGTCATCTCGGCCCCCTGCGGGCTCGCGCGCGACCTCATGGCGGCGGCTGTTCGACTTGGACCCGACGTGTCGGCGGCGTGGACAGGGGTCGACGTCGACCAGCGAGGCGACGTATTGCCCGAGGCCGTGAGACGTGCGGACCGCGCCCACGTTCCGATCCAGTTCGTCCGTGGGGACGTCTTCGACCCTCAGCTCCGGACACAGCTCGCCGCGCGGGCGCCATTCCATATCGTGAATTGCATCGGCATGACGGCGTGGATCGACCGCGCCGAAACGGAGGATCTGACCTCGCTCTTCCGGGACCTGCTCGCGCCCGGCGCGTGGCTCCTCGTCGATAGCTGGCGCGAGGCTGCCGACGGGGAGCTCGGACGGGCCCTCCACCTCCCTGCGAATTACTACGAAGGCGACGATTTCGCCGCCATCCTCGAGCGCCGCGGGTTCAGCGTCGAGGCTCGCCGTTCGACCTCGGGAGGGGTGAACACATTGTGGATCGCGCGACGCCGGTGACACCGCTCCTCCTTCGCCGCCCGATCGCGGCTCGCGACACGAGGTGGGCGCGTGATGCGGCCGCTCGGCTAACAGACGCGAACATCCGCCCGAACGCGATCTCGATGGCGAGCATCGTCGCCTCGGGCCTCGCGTCGGTGACCCTCGTGCTCGGCTCGCGGTTCGAGGGCCCGGCGGCTGCCATACTCGGCGCCGCCGCTTCAGGCTTCGTCCTGCTCCGGCTGCTATGCAACCTGTTCGACGGGCTCGTCGCGATCGAGGGTGGGCGCGGAACCGCCATCGGCGTCCTGTGGAACGAACTGCCCGACCGGGCGTCCGACACCCTCTGTCTGGTTGCGGCCGGCTACGCCGTCCGCGCACCCGTCCTCGGCTGGATCGCCGCTCTGCTCGCAGTCTCACTCGCGTACGTTCGGGCGCTGGGCGGCTCGCTCGGGCTACCGCAGTCGTTCGCCGGGCCGATGGCGAAGCAGCACCGGATGGCCGTCCTGGCGGTCGGGGCGCTGGGCGGCGCCGTCGAAGCGCTCTTCCGGCTGCCCCGCCGTTCGCTGTGGCTGAGCCTGCTGGTGGTGATCGGCGGATCGATCGTGACGCTCGCGCGTCGGACCGCTCGGATCGCGGAGGACCTCGGGTGATGCCGGTGGTGGCAGACATCGTGCAGGAACTCGTTCCCGACCTCGTCGCACTCGAGGCGACGCGGATCGGTGCGATCCTCGCCGGCGGCCTGGCGGGCATCCTCGTTGCCGAACGGCGGCGCCTGCGTGGGTTGACCCGCAACGTGCTGTTCGTCCGTTGGAGGACGTGGCTCGTCGCGGCCCCGATGTTCCTCCTCGCGGTCTCCTGGTCGACCGGCACGGCGCTCGCCCTCGTGCTCGTGCTCGCCGTGCAGGGGACGCGCGAGTATGCAGAACTCGTCGGGCTCCCCGGTCCGTACCGTTTCGTCCTCCTCGGGATGGCCGCCACCGCGTTGCCGGTCGCGCTCCTCAGTCCCGCCCTCTGGCCATGGCTTCCCGGGATCGTGGTCGGAGTGGTGACGCTCGTACCTATCCTCACCAGCGACGTGGACCGCGGCGCTCGCCACCTTGCCTTCACCAGCCTCGGTTTCGCTCTACTTCCATGGACGCTCGGCTTCCTGCTGATCCTCAGGGATCGCTTCGGGGCCCCCCTCGTGCTCGCCATCGGGACCGGCGTCGCGCTCTCCGATGTCCTCGCGTGGGCGACGGGGAGCCTCGTGGGACATCGCCCACTCGCGCATGCGATCAGCCCTCGCAAGACGCGGGAGGGACTGGTCGGCAGCGTTGCGGGCGCCTTCATCGGCTACCACCTGTTGGCCTCCTCCGTTCCCATGCCTGGCGGCCCCCTCGCGGGTATCGCGGTTCCCCTCGCCATCGCCGTGGGGGGGACCTGGGGAGACCTGCTCGAATCGCTCCTCAAGCGGTCCGCGGGCGTGAAGGACGCGGGCGACTGGTTACCAGGTTTCGGCGGCCTTCTCGACAGGATCGACTCCTTGATCGGTGCCCTGCCGGTCTGCTTCCTGGCGCTGGAGGTGCTCACGTGAGCGCACTCGGCGGGATGGGTCCAGGTACGCGGGCGACGAGCATCGAGCGGTTCGCCAGGGAGACCTTCGACGTCTGTGTGGTCGGAGGGGGCATCATGGGGGCGGGAGTGGCCCTCGAGCTGGCAGCGCGCGGGCGAAACGTAGCGCTGATCGAGGCGGAGGATTTCGCCTCGGGGGCGTCGAGCCGCTCGACGAAGCTGATCCACGGCGGGCTTCGCTATCTCGCTCGAGGCGATGTCGGAGTGAGCCGCGCGGCTGCCCGCGAGCGAGAAGCGCTGATCCGCACCGCCCCACACCTTGTGCGTCCGATCCGTGTGCTGTACCCGGTGCGGTCTCGCAGCCGCGGTGCCACGCTTCGGGCCGGGTTGCTCGCCTACGATGCGCTGGGCGGCGTGCGGCGGTGTTCCCGGCACCGAGCGGTGTCCCAGGCACAGGCGGTGCTCCTCGCGCCGGCGCTCCGGCTCGAAGGCTTGCGTGCCGCGTTCACCTTTGGAGAAGCGGTCACCGACGACTGGCGCCTCGTTCTCGGCGTGCTTGAGCAAGCAGTGCGCCGTGGCGCCGCGATCGCCAACCACGTGCGGGCCGAGTCGTTCGAGACCGTCCGGGGCCGGCTGGTCGCCGTCAACGCTATCGACGCCATCGCCGCATCGCCGGTCCGGATCCACGCTCGCTCGTTCGTGAACGCCACGGGCGCCCGCGCCGACGTGGTGGCCGGGATCGTGCAGGGATCGGCCACACCGCTTCGTCCCTCCAAGGGCATCCACCTCGTGGTCCCCGCCGAGCGCCTCCCGCTCGCGTGCGCGTGCGTCTTCCCCGCCTCCGACGGGCGCGAGCTCATCGCGATCCCCCGGGGATCGGTGGTGCTGATCGGGACCACGGACACGTCGTTCGATGGCGGGGGGCCGCCGGCCGTTGACGCCCGCGACGCCCGGTACCTGCTCGGTGCGCTCGACGACGGGTTCGATGCCGGGATCCGGCTCGACGACGTTACCGCCGCTTGGGCCGGGGTCCGGCCGCTTCTCGCGGGGGCCTCGGCGAACACCGCGGACCTGTCGAGAGGCCACCGGATCGATGTCGGCGACTCCGGACTGGTGACGGTCGTGGGAGGCAAGCTGTCGACCTTCGGCAGGATGGCCAGGGACGTCGCCCATACTCTGGGCGGGGGTCGACCGGTCCGCACTGGGATCGGGGGGGCGGCCCCGGATCTGGTCGAGTGGACGTTCGACGCGATCGCACGCCTTGGACTGCCGCCAACCGTTGCCCGCAGGCTGCTTTCGGCCCACGGCGATCGGGCACCCGAGCTCACATCGCTGATCCGCGAAGACACCTCGCTCGGCGAACCGCTGGTCCCCAACCTCGAACCTCTCGCGGTCGAGGCCGTTTGGGCGGTCCGTGGGGAGATGGCCGGGAGCCTCGAGGACGTGCTGGACAGGCGCCTCGGGCTCGCGCTGTTCGATCGAGATGCCGGTGTGCGTTCGCGAGCTCCCGAGCTGGTCTGCGCTGAGTTGGGTCGAGACGTCGAGGCAGAGGTGCGGTCGTACCTCGCCAAGATCCGTCGCGAACGGGGACCCTTTGGGATGACCGACACGGGGCCCGTCGAGCTTCGAGCAGACACCGAACGAACGCGTCCGGGGTAGGAGGCGAGGAGGGACCGTGATCCCGCCATCATTGACCGCTCATCCGTCGCCGTGCGACCCTCGCCCCCGGAGGCGGAGGGATGGGTCGAGCCGAGGCTCCCAAGACCGGGGAGGTCGCTCCGGGCATGAAAGGAGCGTGGCTCGGCATCCTCGCGTACCGGTGGGTCGCGCTCACGTGGATGGTGGCGCAGGCGTTGATAGTCTGGAGCCGGTTTCGCTCCCCCCACATCGCGGCCATCGCCCTTCTGGTCACCGTCACGTGGAACGCGTGGTTCACCCTGACGAGGGCGTGGGAACGCCCGCTCGAGCGTGGGATCGACCTCGGTCTGGCGTTCGTCTTGCTGGCCACCTCAGGATTCGTCATGGACGAGGGAACGGCCGGACACGGCTCCCCCTTCTTCGCGACCGCCTATCCGGCGGCCGCCGCGCTCACGGTCGGGGCGGGCTCGGGCATCGGGGCCGGGCTCGGGGCCGGCGCGGCCCTGTCGGTCGCTCTGCTGCTATCTCGTCTCGCGAACCACATCGCGCTGCGCGACCTGACTCCGGACGACTGGATAAACCTCGTGAACGGCGCGATCTACTTCCTCGCCGCCGGTGGTGCGGCCGGGGTCGTCTCGCGCGTGCTTGCGCGAGCGGAGGCCGAACGGGGACGGGCGGTCTCGGAGGCCGCCGTGGCGAGGGAACGGGCGGTGAGGCTGGCGGAGCGCGAGGCCCTCGGAAGGGAGATCCACGACTCGGTCCTGCAGGCCCTCGCCTTGGTCGGCAAGCGTGGTCGCGAGCTTGCTTCGAGTCCCACCGTCCCGCCGGAGGTTCGGGCCTTGGTCGAGCTCGCTGTCGAGCAGGAGCGCGAGCTTCGCGCGCTCCTCGGCGAGGCGCCGGAGGAGCCTCCACCCGGAGCGGTCGCCCTCCGAACGGTGTTGCGTGCAGCCGCGTTCGGGATCGAAGGCGTCTCGGTCACGGTGAACGCGGCCGGCACGTGCTGGATGCCCGCACAAGGGGTCGAGGCCCTGAGCGGAGCCGTCCGCCAGGCGCTCGACAACGTAGTCCGTCACGCTCGGACGACCACCGTCACCGTGTTCGCCGAGGAGCACGACGGTGACATCGTGGTCTCCGTCCGAGACGACGGCCTGGGGTTCCAGTACGACGAGGAACGGTTGGCGCGGGAGGGGAAGATGGGGATGCTGCGGAGCATGAAGGGCCGGATCGAGGCGATCGGCGGCGGGATGCGCGTGCTGTCCGCGCCCGGCAGCGGCACGGAGATCGAGTTCCGCGTGCCGTTCAGCATGGGGGCATCCGATGGATGAGCGCCCCCCGGTGGATGAGCGAGGATCCGGTTCGGAGACTACCATCCGCGTCCTGGTCGTCGACGACCACCCCGTCTGGCGCGACGGGCTCCGCCAGGACCTCGAACGGGCCGGGACCGCGTCGGTCGTCGGCGAGGCGTCCGACGGCGGCGAGGCGATCGACATGGCCCGCGAGACGATGCCGGATGTCATCCTCATGGACCTCCGGATGCCGACGGTCCCCGGGGTGGACGCGATCCGTCTCATCGTGGACGACGCGCCGCACGTGAAGATCCTGGTCCTTTCCGCGACCGGGGAGGAGGCCGACGTCCTCGAGGCCGTGAAGGTAGGCGCGAGCGGCTATCTGCTCAAGAACGAGATCCTGCGGCTCGTGGCGAAGGGCTACAGCTACCGAGAGATCGCCGAAAAGCTGTTCATCAGCCACAAGACTGTGCAGAACCACGTCCAGAACATCCTGACGAAGCTGCAGCTTCGGAAGCGGTACGAGCTGATGCGGTACGCCATCCATCGCGGACTGGACCGGGCGCCCGAGTAGTCGAGCTCAGGTAGGTCGAGATTTGGACCGTTGAGGAGCTCCTCGCGGCACGCTCGGCACTCGATGACCGCTCTCTTCGTGGTTCGTTCTGACTCCGCCGGGCTCTCTGGTGCTCCGGATGTACCCAACTGAGATTGGGTCCTTCTCCAGCTCCAACTGAGCAGGCCTCCGCCTGTTCACCCTCTCCACCTCGGACAAGGGTGAGACCGGGAAGAACGGAGGCAGGAGGAGACGGTGGCAGGGAAGCGGGCTCGAAGGAGATGGGTTCGGCTCGTTCTGTCGGGCCTCGCTCGCCTCCTGCTTGGGAGTTCGTTCTTGATCGGAGCCCTCGGATGGTTCGCGGCCGGCCGATTCCTGGAACCCCGCCGGACCTCGCCCAACTATGACGTCCGGGTCATCGAGGTGGCCGAAGGACGGGTCAGGCTCGAGCGCACAGAAGAGAGCGAAAAGCCGGGGGTCTGGGGCCTCGAGTGGGAGGGCGGATACGCACAAGTGAGCAGGATCTTCCGCCTGGAGCGTTCCACCGTATTGCGTGAATACCGACCATTCCGAGGGACGCTCGAGGTGGGACTCCAGGTGAGCGTGGATCGATGGGCTTACCCTGGCGATCCCGAGACAGCCTTCGGTATGGCATTCGCCAATGTGGATGTTCCCTCCGCGCTGGGCGACTTTCCCGCCTGGTACGTGGGCGGATCTCGTGATACGTGGGTGATCTTTGTCCACGGTATGAACGCCAGCCGCCGAGAGGCCCTGAGGATGTTGCCCGGTGTTGTCGATCTCGACTTCCCATCTCTCGTCGTCACGTACCGGAACGATCCCGGGGCTCCAGCCAGTCCCGACGGCATGCTGCACCTGGGGGAGACGGAGTGGCAAGACGTCGAGTCAGCTGCAACGTTTGCCGTGGACCACGGAGCCGAGCACTTGGTCATGGTGGGCTTCAGCATGGGCGGTTCCATCGTCGCGCAGTTCTTGCAGCACTCGCCGTCTGCCGGGCGCGTCGAGGGCGCCATCCTCGATGCCCCGGCGTTGGATTGGGAGAGCACGGTGACCCTCGTCGGTGAGGGACGGGGACTCCCTGCGATCCTGACGTCCGCTGCCAAGGCTATCTTCTCGATCCGATTCGAGGAGGACTGGCGGAATCTCGACGAAGTGGACGTGCTCGACCCGCTCGACGTGCCGATCCTTCTGTTCCACGGCATCGCGGACGACACGGTCCCCATCGAGACGAGCGATGGGTTCGCCGTTTCGGAGCGGGATCGTGTGACCTACGTGCGGGTTCCCGGGGCCGGACACGTCGAAGCTTGGAACCTGGATCGCGCTGCCTACGGCGCGGCCGTCCGGGCCTTCCTCGTTCGGGTAACGAAGTAGCGGCGGCCCACCATCCCCAGTACCCCAGGCCGACGCTGGCCTTTATCCCTACGCCGATCTGAGCTGGATCACCCGGCGAGATGAAGCCTTGTCCGTCTGCCCAATGAGCTCGACCCCGCCCATCCTCGGACACAGGAGATCAGGAGGCGGAGATGAGCCAGCGGCAGCTGAGAGGAGGTTCCCACCTTGGGTCGGAGGCCGGGTTGGACTTCGTCGCCCCCGTCTTGCTGGGGGTCAGCATCTGGACCATCATTGCGGTCACCTCCGGACGCTCTATGGTCTGGAACGACGCGCGATACTGGCCAACGACTATCGCAGCCGCGTTCATCGTCGGTTTCCTTGTGAGGGGGCGCCCCGGGCGCGCCGGTCTGCTTCTGGCGGCATCTGGGCCGTTCGTGGGCGCTGGAGTGAGCATCCTTCATGTGGGGGAGCCGACACTGCTGGCGATCGCCCCTTTGGTCCTACTCATGTTCGGAGGCGCCGGTGCCCTATCAGCAAGAGTCGGCGCGGCAGTTCGCGGAAGCATGGTTCGCCTGATGCGGGGCCATGTCGTTCACAGGCAGATCCTCGGCGAGGGAAGTGCAGGCCTTCGCCATGCTGTCTTGTCGACCGGGGGCCGAGGACGGACGAGAGGACTGGCCGCGGCTGGCCGGAGATGACGCCTTCATCGAGCGGCGGCCCGAAAGCAGGTCTCTTCTTCGAGTTCGCCCGACCTGCTCCTGCCAAGGAAGTCGACGTTGGGGAAGGCTTCGCTCGACCAGAGCAGATCCACCGTTCCACCACCCACGACGTGATACGCGACGTGGACCCCCGATGCGTCTTAGCTCAGCGAACCTCGGGAACGTTCATCAGCTCACCGCTCGGTAGAGGCGCCACCGATCGGGGACGCCTCTGAGCTCGTGCTCGCCGGCGTCCTCGAATGCCAGACCAGAGCCCGCTACGAGGTCCTTGACGGTGGATGAAACGAGCACCTCACCGGGCTGCGCCAGATCCGCCACCCGCGCCCCGACGTGCACAGCGATGCCGCCGACCTTCTCGCCCACCATCTCGACTTCGCCCGTGTGGAGGCCCGCTCGGATCTCGAGGCCCAGGTGCCGCTTCGCGATGGCCATCGCGCAGCGGACTGCTCGAGCGGGGCCATCGAAGGTCGCAAGGAACCCATCGCCGGCCGTGTCGATTTCGCGTCCTCGATACCGGGCCAGCTGCCCCCGCACTCGAGCTTGATGCGCTTCGAGCAGTTGCTTCCACCGATGATCTCCAATTTCGGCGGCCCTCTCCGTGGAGCCGACGATATCGGTGAACATGACGGTCGCGAGCACCCGGTCGAACTCCGCTTCCTCATCCAGCACAGAAGCCACGAAACGCTCAATCTCTCGCAGCACCGCATCGGAGTCGCCAACCCAGGGGAGGTGGTCGTCGCCGCCAAGCTCCACGGACTTCGCCCCTGGGACGTGTTCGGCCAGGTACCGGCTTTCGGCCGCCCACGTGTCGCCGGCTCGCCACAGAACGAGGCAGGGCACCGCGATCCCCTGAAGGATGCCCCGAACGTCTGTCGCGTACCACATCCGGCTCAAGCTGATCGCCGCTCCGGGGCTGGCGCTCAGTCGGCTGTATCTCGCCCACCACTGAAAGTACTCTTCGTGGTCCGCGAGCGATGGGGCGATCTGCTTGAGAAAATGGCGCTCATACTCGCCGGTACCCCAGCCCCGCTCCATCCGCCGCACGTCCTCCTCGAACTCATCGACCGTCATGCTCCAGGCGTGGTCCGGGGCCCAGGCGCCCCTCACATCGCTGCCATAGAGGATCAGGCCGGGCACTCGATGCGGGTATGTCGCGGCGAACAGAGCCGCCATCTGGCCGCCTTCGGAGTCTCCGAGGAGCACGGCTCGCTCCGACCCTGCCTGGTCCATCACGGCGCGGACGTCGTCCATCCGGGTCTCGAGATCAGGGAGCTCGCTCTCCGGGAGGCGATCGGACAACCCGGTCCCTCGCTTGTCGAATACGATCAGGCGAGCGAACGACGCCAGGCGCCGGAGGAAGTTCGCAAGCCGTGCTTCCTCCCACATCATGTCGACGTTCGAAATCCAACCCGGCACGTACACGAGGTCCGGCGGGCCGCCACCGGCGATTTGGTAGGCGATGTGGACGCCGTCGGCCGTCTTCGCATACCTCGTTCCCGGGATCACCGGGCCAGTGTCGACCTGCTTCGAATCGGCCGCAAGGGGCCGGGGGGCCGGATACTGCTTTCGTCCGGGGGTAGTCGATCTGGCTGCCAGTCGGTCTAGCCACCGAGCTCTTGCGAGGCATCAGCTCAAGCACGACTACATCTTCAACTTTCCGAGAACGGCCTCCGGTGCCCGGCCCTTCGTCTTGCGCTCGGGGATCCACGTCTCGGTGGCTGCTGTTGAGCAGGGGTCGTCCGTAATGGTTAAGCCGCCGCACATGCTGATCCGAGGGCTCGCCTTCATCGGTCGGCGCTTGGGCTTCACACTTGAATGACTTGAGCCGACCGCGAACTCAATGAGCGTGAGCGCCCTCGGGGACCAAGACAGTTTCTGAGTCTACTTGATGTGAAGGTTGACCCCGAAGAGGATCAACGGCCACAGGACCACGGCGATGACCGCGGAGATGATCGGCTTCGCGTTGCCGAGGTGGTCGAAGTAGTTGTGGTTGGCCGCGACGACCAGGCCGATGACCAGGTAGACCAAGAACAGGAACCCGCCGAAGAATCGACTCATTTCCCTTATCTTCCCATATCGCAGGTGGGCTAAACCGAGGAATCCATCGCCTCTATGCTGGAGGCCATGCACTGCGAGGTCTGCGGCGAGCCGCTCCCCGAAGGCGCGCGATTCTGCCCGAACTGCGGCACGGCCGTTGGCCCTCTCCTCGGCACCGAGGAACGGAAGATGGTCACGGTGCTGTTCGCCGACCTCGTGGACTCCACCGGGCTCGCGCGACGCCTGGACCCCGAGCGAGCCCGCGAGATTCTGGGCAGATTCTTCGACGCCGCGTCCGAGGAGCTTCAGGCGTTCCGAGGCCGGCCGGAGAAGTTCATCGGCGACGCTGTGATGGCGGTGTTCGGCCTGCCGACCGTGCACGAGGACGACGCGCTCCGGGCCATCCGGGCAGGCCTGGCGATCCGCTCGCGGGTCCACCGCATGAGCGAGTCGCTGGCGCTGGGCGAACCGCTCCAGATCCGGATCGGGATCGAGTCAGGGGAGGCCGCGACCGGCCTCGGACCCGCCGGACAGCTGCTCGTCACGGGGCCCGTCGTGAACGCCGCTGCCCGGCTCCAGGCGGCCGCCGAGCCCAGTGAGGTGCTCGCCGGTGAGACCACCGTCGCCCTCACGACGAACGCGGTGTCCTACGCGGACCGGCGTCACGTCGAGGCCAAGGGTTTCGACGGCGGGCTCGCAGGCTTCCGCGTTGAGGGGCTCACACCGCGCTCGGCCCGCCGGACGATCCCGTTCGTCGGCCGAACGAGCGAGCTCGCGATCCTGCGCGAGAGCCTCCACCGGGCGACCGACGCGGGCCGGCCTGTGCTCGTCACGGTCCTCGGCGAGCCCGGTATCGGCAAGACCCGTCTCGGTGACGAGCTGACGGCAGGCCTCGGCGACGACGTCCCCGTGCTCGCTGGCCACGCCCGAACGTTCACCGACACCGCGACGTTCGCGCCGGCGGCAACGATCCTCGCCGAGCTCGCGGACTTGGACGAGGCCGACCCGCCCGAGAAGGCGAGGCGCCGCGTGCGCGAGCTGGTCGACCGCTGGATCCCTGGCGCACAAGCCAAACGGATCTGCGAGCGACTCTGGCTCCTGTTCGGGATGGCCGAGCGGCGCGACCAGTCGGCGTTCGTGCAGGACGTGCAGTCGGGGTTCGTCGCGCTCATCGATGCCATGACGAAGGACCGTCCCGCCGTGCTCGTGTTCGAGGACGCGCACACGCTCCGGCCACCGATGCTCGAGCTGATCGAACGTCTCGGAGCGCCGACTCGCGACCAACCGCGCCGTGCCCTGGTGCTCGCGCTCGCACGCCCCGAGCTCCTGGACGAACGGCCTGCGTGGGGCACCACCACGGCGAACGCGATCCGGCTCCGCCTCGAACCGCTGAGTCAGGACGACTCGATCGATCTCGCACGACAGGCCTCAGGCCGAGGGATCGACGACACCGAGGCGACGGAGATCGCCGAGCGGACAGGGGGGAACCCGTTCTTTATCATCGAAACGACCGGCATGCTGCTTCCCGGGTCTTCCGCGCCGCGCGGCAGCCTGCCGCCGACGGTACAGGCAGTCGTCTCGGCCCGGCTGGACCACCTGCGGCCGCGGCTTCGCGAGCTCACCCGGCGCGCATCGACGTTCTTCGTCTCGTTCGATCTCAAGGAGCTGCGCACGATCGATCCCGAGGTCACGGGAGGCGAGCTCCGGGAGCTCGAGGAGGCCGAGATCGTCGTTCGCGAACACGAGAGCCATACCGTGGCTCGATGGCGCGTCCGGCACGCGACGTTGAAAGACGTCGCGTACGCGAGTCTCCCGAAACGGGAGCGGGTGCGTCTGCACCAGCTGATCGCCGATCGGCTGTTCGCCGACCGCCATCCCACGTGGGCCGCCGAGCACCTCGAGCTCGCGGCGCTCGCGTCGCTCGATCTAGACCAGGACGATCGCTCGGTGGTCGAGCGAGCCGCCGATGCGCTCCTGGAGGCGGGCGACCGCGCGAGGCGACGGATGGAGAGCCGGACGGCGATCGACTACTACGAACGGGCGCTCGCCCTGGCCGGTCCCGAGGACCGATGGGGCGTCCGCGAGGCTCGAGCGCTCGCCGGCATCGGCGAAGCGCGTTACTGGCTCGGCGAGTACCCGGCGGCAACCGAGGCGCTCGACCGTGCGGTGGAGCTCGGTAGGAAGGTCGAGGATCCGTTCGCCCTCGCCCTGTCGCTTCGCTTCCTGGGCGATGTCGCGATCAACGTCGAGGGCAATGTCGACAAAGCCGAAAAGCTGCTCGACGAGTCGCTCGCTGCGGCGGAGGAGGTCGCTGATCCGTGGGCGATCACCCGCACGCTGCTGTTCGCAGGGTGGGTGCCGTGGACGCGCGGCGACCACCGGGGTGCCGAACAGATCTGGCGCCGCGCACTCGAGGTCGCCGATGACGAGGATAGCCTGGCGCGCATTCGGGCGCTCAACTCGCTATCGATCAATCAAACCGGTGGTCCGGGCCGGTCGGGTCCCGCGGCCGGTCCCGCTCTGCAGAAGGCACTGGAGCTGACTGACGAGGCGAGCGCGCTCGCCGAGGAGATCGGCGACCAGTTCAGCATCGCGATGACGACGGTGCAGCGGTCCCGGATCCTCGAGGACCTGGGCCGGTACGAGGAGTCGGTCCCGGGTTTCGACAGGGCGATCGCCGTCTTCGAGGATCTGGGAGCGAGGTGGGAGCTAGGCGACGCGATCGCCGAGCGCGGGATCGCCAAGCGAGAGCTCGGCCGACTAGATGAGGCCGAGGCGGATCTCCGCAAGGCGATCCGCATCTCGGAGGAGCTCGGCGAGCGCCAGCTGGCCAGCTGGACGTGGCGTGCGCTCGGCAAAGTCTCCGAACGGCGCGGTGACCACGCGGAGGCCGAGCAACGGATGCGGCGATCCCGCGAGGCGGAAGCGCAGCAACCACGATAGCGGGCGATCGGCCACCCGCCGCCGTCGAGAGAGCTCATGCAGGAACGAACACGGCGTTCAGCTCGAGCGCTCTGGCGACCCCTGCATCGTTCATCGCGACGTACCCGCGGTCTCGCATGAACGCGTGGATCGCGGCCACGGTGAAGCCGGCGCGCCGGAGGTGCGTCTCGATCGTCTCGACGACGATCATCCGCGGCCGATCGCGCTCCAGCGTTCGCCGCATCCCCGTCAGGACATGCATCTCCCCCCCCTCGACGTCGATCTTGACCGCGTGCAGACCGGTCGAGAGGTCAACGGCACCGGATGTGACCAATCCATCGAACGAACGGACGAGCACCTCGGCCACGGCGGGACCGTTCAACATGAACAGGGACCGCTTGGTCGTATCTTCGGGATGCTCCGGATCGGCAGAAAGGCTGGTGGAACCGCTACCGCTCCCGAGCGCCAATTCGTGGACCGTCAACCACGGTTCCACCCCTTGCGCGCGGGCAGCTCTCCGAAGTTGCTCCGCGACGTCTGCCGCCGGCTCGAACGCGTGGACGTGTCCCGCGCTCCCGACGATCTTGGCCATGGGCACGGCGAAGTAGCCGATGTTCGCCCCCACGTCGACGAAGACGTCGCCGCCCGTGAGGACCTCGGTGAGGAGGGAGAGCAGGACCGGATGCTCCTCCGCGCATTGGTTCGGCAAGAGAGGATCCCGCGGGTCGGTGTCTTCGCTCATATCCCCTGCCTCTTGCTCACGTATTCCTCTTTCCGGATCAGCCGATTTCGATGAACAGGCGCGCGGTCACGCGGGAGGACGAGTTCGTGCCCCCCGTGACCACGGTCTTGATCGGCTCGAGGTTCGCCTCCACGTCTGGCGGAAGCGTTGAGGCGAACCGGGAAACGATGCCCTCCACGTCCAGGTAGAAGCTGCTGCTACCGCTCGGGACCCGAGCGAGGGCCCGGGTGTACACCAGGGACGACGTGATGCTCGGCTGCCCGCCCTTCACGTCGATCAGCTTCCGGATCTCGGCGGGGCTCGACCCGATCAATGCCGCCTCGTCGAGGACGGCGTACGCGGGAAGGAACCCCGAGCCGGAGAGGCTCGGGTCGACGAGATAGCGGATCGTGGTGCCCTGGTACGTCGTGGTCCGCCAGGCGACCTTCGGCCCGGGCCCCGGCTTGAGGGGCCTGAGCTGGGTCATCTGGTGCCTGGAGCGGCCGCCTTGAACGAGGAAAGGCGAGGACGCATGTGCCCGCTGCTGAGAAGCGAGGGCGAGGTCCGCCAGCCCGTCGAGGGTGTGCTGCACCGCCGCCGGGTCGTCCACGCCGAGCACGAGCGCGCCACCAACCGGCGTCGCGCCCGATCCCGGCCCGATCTCGAAGGCCATGTCGCCCGTCAGTGCCGAGAGTGCGTCGTCGATGCCCAACCGCTGGCGGAGCCGCTCCCCCTGGGGCGTGGTCAAAGCCTGGTCGAGCACCTGCTTCAGGGTCGTGTCCAGTCCTTGCTGCGTCGCGACGGCGTAGGAGTCGGCGGGGACGAGCGACAGCGTCGCGTTCTCGTGGGACGGCTCATCGAGCTGCTCGCGCGTCGCGGGGTCGAGCTTCGAGGGGTCCAGCCGGACGGTGAGATCGAACGCCAGGCCGTCGGGCTGGGCCGACAGCGAGAACCCGATGCTCCTGAGCGCCCGCACCGTATCGAGTCCCGGCATACTGCCGGCCGCGGCGCCGAGGCCGCTTTCCGACAATGCCCGGCTCACGAGCTCCGTCGGGTTCACGTAGACGAGCCCGAGTTTGCCCTCCGGAAGCGTGGAGACCGTGTTCACGAAATCCCGGTCGTCCGCCAGGTCCGGGGTGGTGCCCTCGGAAACGTCGATCACCCGGGTGAGGCCGCTCTCGGCATCGCTGATGATCACCACGTGATCCACGATCGCCCAGCTCACCAACGACGACCCGCTTCCGAATGCGTGCAACGTGACGCCTCGGTACTCGTGCGATCGCTCGGCGCCGAGCGATGCGGTCATCGCTTTGCCGAGCGCCGCCTCCGCCGCGCCGTCGTCTGTACTGGCGAGCAGCGCCGTCGTGACGACGTCGTCGTTGGGGCCGAAGTCGACGACGATCGCCACCTCCGAACCCAGCCAGGGCAGTACGTCATCATGCGTGAGACCCGAGTCCTCGAGCGCTTGGTCGAGGGCCGTGTTCACCTTCTTCCGGAGGTCCTGATCGGTGCCGAGCGCGGGGAAGCGGTGCGCCAGGGCGAGCAGGTTCATCTTCTGGCCGGCGGAAGGGTCGAGGTACGCCGTCGCGACCACTTCGCTCGAGGCAGGGACCAGCTGCAGGAGCTCCTCGCTCGAGCCGCGCATCAGGAAGAACGCGGCGGCGGCGACGCCACCACCGAGGACGATCAGGGTCGCGGCGATGATCACGAGCACGCGACGGCCGCGATGGCGGGAGGGCGATGGCTCAGCCGCGGGCTCGGGCCCCGAGGTTGGGATTGCCGGCGGCAGGGGACCGTCGGGACCGAGCGGAGGCGGAGGCGGGGAGGGGTCCCACTCGGAGGCTGGGCGTTCGGGTGGTCGCGGGTCCATGGCTCGCTCTCCCTGTTGGTCGGGGATGGACTTGGGGCGGATCGGCCATCCCAGTCCTGAACGGTATCGGACGAGGACGTTGCCGGCTTCAGGGCCTGGGCCAGCCGTTTCGTGCGCCCACAACCCCTGGGATCGGCGCCCGATGGCTGTTTCCGGAAGGCGGCCCGCCGTCGGTCAGGCGCAGTTGCGACAGGTGCCCATCACGTCGAGTCGATGACTCACCGCGGTGAAGCCCGTCCGGCGTGCGACGCGGCTCAGAGCACGCTCAACGCTGCGTTCCAGCTCTGACGCGATCGAGACATCATCTACTGCACCGCAGTTCGAGCAGATCAGGTGGTGATGGTGCTCGGTGAGCTCCTCGTCGAGCTCGAAGCGGGTGAACTCCTCGTTGGTGACCACGCGCCGCACCACTCCCACCTGTTCCAAGATCGCGAGGGTCCGGTAGGCGGAGCTCTGGGGGACGTCCCGCCGAACCGCGAGCAACTCGTGGATCGTCAGCGGATGTCCGGCGTCCGATAGGGCCTCGACCAACGCCCGTCGGTTCGCCGTATAGCGCTGAGCGGCGGCCCGAAGGCGGGCCGCAACCGTCTGGTGCACGTCGGGTTCCATAGCCGATTAAGTCTAGCTGTCGGGGTGAGAATCATCGAGAACCATCCCTGTTGGATCGCTCGATGAGCTCCTCCTCCTTGGAGATGATCCGCGCCCCCCGGCCCCGTGTGGCCATCGCCACGAGGGCGAACACGATCGCACTGACCAGCACGATGGAGCCACTCGGCGCGAGGTCCCACACCCGCGCCGCTGCCAACCCCGCCACCGCGGCGATCATCCCCACTCCCGCCGACCATGCCAGGGTGCCACGGAAGGATCGCGCCAACAGCTGACCGCTGGCGACCGGCAGCACCATCATCGCTGCGATCAACAGGATCCCCACGATCTTCATGGCGACCACCACGGCGCATGCCGCGAGGATCGCCAACAGGGAGTTCAGCAGACCGACCGGGAGACGGGCCACGCTCGACCACTCCTCGTCGGTGACCACCGCGAACAGCACACGCCTCGTGGCCAGGATCGCCCCGATGATTACCGCGCCGAGCAGGACGATCAGCCGAACGTCCGCGGCGCTCGCCGTGAGCGGTTGTCCGAACAGGTAGGTGAGGACGTTCGCACTCAGGCCCTGGGCGCGGCTCACGAGGACCACCCCGAGCGCGATCCCGGAGTAGAAGAACAGTGCCAGCGCCAGGTCACCAGAAGCGCGCCGCCGGGAGCGCAGCCACTCGATCCCAAGGGCGCCGGCCACCGCGAACACCAGGGCCGTCCATACCGGGGACACGGTGGCGACGAGCCCCGCTCCCACGCCGGCGAAGGCGAGGTGCCCGATCCCGTCGCCGATCAGCGACATGCGCTTCTGAACGAGGAAGGTCCCGATCATGGGGGCGAACGCGCCCACGACCACCCCGGCGACCAGCGCACGCTGCATGAACGTGAGCTCGAACGGATACGGAAGGGGGAGCGCGGAGATCACGTCAGGCCCTCGAGCCACATGGGGAGATCCTCGCGGTGCACGCCGAGCGAGACGCCCTCCCTCATGAGCTTTTCCGGTGAGCCGTCGAATAGCACGGTCCGTTTCAGCACCACCACCCGGTCCACGTCCTGAGCCACGGGTGAGAGCTCGTGCGAGACCAGCAGCACCCCGGCCCCGTGCTCTCGGATGAGGTGCACGAGCGAGTTCCGGAACCTCCTCTGGGACTCGGCGTCCACGCCGGCGATCGGCTCGTCCAGGACCAGGAGCTCGGGCTCGCCGGCGAATGCCCGTGCGATGAATGCCCGCTGCTGCTGTCCCGCCGAGAGCTCGTTGATCGGACGCCGGCTGAGGTGCGCCAGACCAACTGACTCGAGGGCATGACCGACCTCCTCCCGGTCGGTCCGCCCAAGCGGGCGCCACCAGCCTCGACGAGCGAGTCGCCCGGATGCCACGATCTCCTCAACCGTGGCAGGGACCTCCGAACCGAGGATGGGGCGCTGCGGTACGTAGCCCAGGCGCCACGGCTGTCGCAGTCGTCCGGGTGGCTCGCCGAGCAGGCGCACGGTTCCACTCGACGGGGGCAGCGATCCGAGGATCACGCGAAGCAGCGTGGTCTTTCCCGAGCCGTTCGGTCCGACCAGCGCGACGAACTGTCCGGGCCGGACCGCGATGCCAACGTCCTCCAACACCCGGTTCTGGCCGTACGCGAAGGAGACCCCGGTGGCCTCGAGCAGCGGACTACCTCCAGCAGCCGATGCCGCCGGCACCAGCGACCGAGGGTCAGGAGCAGTCAAGGGCGTTCTCCAGGGTCGCGAGGTTGTCGAGCATGAGGGAGATGTAGTCCGCCCCGGCGGCCTTCTCCTCGGGGGTGAGGCCCTCGAGGGTGGAGAGGACCTCGGTATGAACACCCGCCTCCTCGGCGAGCGTCTGCGCAACTTTCGGCGACACGAGCTCCTCCGTGAAGATCGTGGTGATCCCTTCCCGCTTCACGAGCTCCTTCAGCTCCGCCAGCCTGGCGGGGCCGGGCTCCGCCTCCGGCGACAGGCCGGTGATCGGTTCCTGGGTCAGCCCGTACGCGCTCGCCAGGTAACCGAATGCCTCGTGGCTGGTGACGATGGTGTGGCGTTGGCAGTGCGCCAGACCCTCCCGATATCGGAGGTCGACCTGCTCGATGTCCGCCTCGAATGCCTTCGCGTTGGCCCGGAAGGTCGAGGTGGAATCCGGGTCGGCCTCCACGAGTGCCTCCGCTACCTCGCTCACCATCTCCGCGTACAGGGTGGGTGCGAGCCAGGCGTGCGGATCCACGGAGAGCCCCTTCTCCGTTTCTCCCGGGGGTGGGGGCAGGGTGTCGAGCCCCGCCAGGAGGTCGACCGTCTCACCTTCGGCGCCGGACAATGCATCCTCCAGGGCCGGCTGGAACCCTCCACCGAGGTACAGCACCACGTCCGCGGATTGGATGCGCGCCACCCCGTCGGGGGTGAGCTCCAGGTCATGCGGCTCGGCGCCCGGGGGGGTGAGGTTGAAGACCTCCATCGACTCGCCTCCGACTCGACTGGCGGCTTCCTGGATCGGGTAGAACGCCGTCACCACCGTCATCGATCCGGAGGGGTTCGCGTCGTCGTTCGAGGAGCACGATGCCAGGATCAGCGCGAGGACGGTGGTCGCTGTCAGCAGCCCCAGGTGACGCCGGGCCAAGAGCGCATCTCCCTTTATCCAGAGTAGGACTCAGTCTCAGTCTCAGAAAGCGTGACCTTAGCATCGGGAGGTCAGGCCCGTCAATCGGGCGCCGGGGATAGCCAAGGACGCCAGCCCGTTGACCCTGCGTGACGGCCCATGGAAAGGAACGCCTACACCCTAGGGAGTAGGTGGAGCTTTGGGCACCGACGATGAAGTCCCTTTCAGCCCTCGCTGCCCCGCCACGGCTCGCTGGCTCACCGAAACCGCGTGCTCCACCGGGAGTAGCCCAGAAGCCTCCTCCGGGCCGACGGCGCTTGACCTCCCAGCGCGGACGATGGATCCGAACGAACGGGAGGTGTTGAGGATGGAAACGACCGTACTGGCGGGGTTCGGATGGGGCGGCGGACCGTGGTTCCTGTTCTTCCCGCTGCTGTGGATCGCCCTGTTCGTCGGGGCCTTCTACTTGTTCCGCCGCCGACATGAACACGATCACTGGCAGACGCACTCCGCGGAGGAGGTCCTCGCCGAGCGATACGCCAAAGGTGAGATCACAGCCGACGAGTACCGCCAGCGGCTCGGCGTCCTGCGAGGCAGGGAGCGTTAGGGATGCCGAGTCAGAGATTCGGCTCAGGGGGCGACCTGGTGATCGAAACGAACGATCTCACCAAGCGCTACCGTGATCTCGTCGCGGTCGATCGGTTGACATTGCGCGTGCGCCGGGGCGAGGTCTACGGTTTCTTGGGCCCCAACGGAGCCGGGAAGACGACCACGCTGCGGATGGTGTTGGGACTGGTGCGTCCGACGTCTGGGATCGCAACGGTACTCGGGACGTCGCCAGGTTCATCGGAGGGCCTAGCTCGTATCGGGGCGCTGGTTGAGGCGCCCGGTTTCTATCCGTTCCTGTCGGGACGGGACAACCTCCGGGTGATGGCCGGACATGCCCGGGTCAAGGCGGAACGCGTCGATGCGGTCCTGGAAGAGGTTGGGCTCAGCGGCCGAGCGAAGGATCGCTTCAGAACCTACTCACAGGGGATGAAGCAACGGCTGGGGGTGGCGTCGGCGCTGCTCAAGGATCCGGAGGTGCTGATCCTCGACGAGCCGACCACGGGGCTCGACCCGAAGGGGATGGCCGAGATGCGCAGCTTCATCGGCGGGTTGGGCCGCCGGGGGCGCACCGTCTTGCTGTCCAGCCACCTCATGTCCGAGGTCGAGCAGGTATGTGACCGCGTGGGGGTCATCGATCGAGGGGTGCTCGTGACGGAAGGATCGGTTGACGAGCTGCGTGGCCATGGTGTCTTGCTGGTGCGGGCGGAGCCGCTGGAACACGCGGGCCGTGTCGTGAAAGAACTTCCCGGTGTCGCGGCGGTGGCGACCAGCGATGGCGCGCTGAAGGTTACGGCCGATCCGGCGACGGCGCCGAGGATCATCCGAGCTCTCGTTGGAGCCGGAGTGGCCGTTTCGGAGCTGCGTCCGGAGCGAGCTTCTCTCGAGGACGTGTTCCTGAACCTGACCCGAGAAGGCGAGGACCGAACACCATGAAGAGTGTTGGAGTGGAGCTGCTCGTCTTGCGCAAACGCGCGAGCACGTGGATCCTCCTGGGCGTTTGGACACTGCTCGGGCTGCTGTTCTCATATCTGTTGCCCTATCTCACCTACCGGGGCGGGATCGAGGGGCCGCGGCAATCACCGCTCGAGACTCTGCTGCCCCAGCGCCTGGCGGACAATCTCTTAGGTGGGTTCCCGTTCTTCGGCGGGGTCTTCGCCTTGATGCTGGGCGTCCTGGCCATCGGAAGCGACTATGGGTGGGACACGCTCAAGACCGTGCTCATCCAGCGCCCCGGTAGGATGCGCATGTTCGGCTCCAAGCTGACGGCGCTCGCCGTGGGGTTGGTTCCGTTCGTGATCGTGATCTTCGTGGCGGGTGCCGCAGCCAGCTCCCTCATCGCCGGGGCCGAGGGTGCGGCGGTCCATTGGCCATCCGCCTGGGAGCTCATCCGCGCTGCCGCCGCCGGCTGGTTCGTGCTCGCGACATGGGCGGCGTTCGGCGTGCTGCTCGCGGTCGTATCCCGAGGAACCGCCCTCGCCATCGGGCTCGGGATCCTCTACGCGCTCGTCATCGAGGGGCTCCTCAGTGCGCTCGCCAGCGAGGTCGGTTGGCTTGACACGCTCGTCGCGTACTTCCTTCGCGCCAACGCCTACTCGCTCGTCGCAGCGATCGGTGTTCCCACGGCTGCGCTCGTCGACAACGGGCCGGGTTCCTTCTTCGGTCCGTTCGTCGGCGCAGGTCAGGCCATCTCCGTGATGTCCGCGTACGCGATCTGCTTCCTGGCGCTGTCTGCGATACTGATCCGCCGACGCGACGTGTCATGAGAGTTCACGCTGCGGCCGCGGGGTGAGCGTGAGGACCGGAACGGGGACCCAGCCGCGACGAACCTTACTCATCGATGCGGCCCTGGCGGCCGGCTTGGCCGCGTTCGTGCTGCTGGGTACGTACTTCGCCTCTCAACGCCAGCCCGCACGCCGGCCATTCGACGTCGGGGCGATCGCGTTGGTGCTCGTGGCAACGGGGGCGCTGGCCTTGAGGCGTCGCCACCCCGTCGCCGTCTTGGAGATGGTGTTCGGGTCGACGCTCGCCTACTTCTGGCTCGGATACGCGAACGGTCCCATCTGGCTCGCCCTCGTCACCGGCTATGTCACGGCGGTCTTCCTCGGACATCGGCTGGCCGCCGGGATCACCGCCGCAACAGGGTTCGTCATCTTCCCCTGGCTCGACTACGTGGTCAGGGACGGTCGAGCGCCCTCCCTGACGGCTCTGGCCGCCCTGGCCGCCTGGCTCTTGGTGTTGTTGGGCGGGGCCGAGATCGTCCGCGTCAGGCGAGAGCGGGTTGTCGAGGCGGCTCGGATCCAGGAGGAGGAAGCGCTACGCCGGGCGAGCGAGGAACGACTGCGCATCGCTCGAGATCTCCACGACGCCCTGGGCCACCACCTCTCGCTGATCAACGTGCAGGCCGGAGTGGCCCTGCACCTGAACGAGGAGCTCCCGGAGCAGGCTCGCACCTCGCTTTCCGCGATCAAGTTGGCGAGCAAGGAGGCACTCACCGAGCTGCGATCAGTGCTCGACATCCTCCGGCAGGAAGGCGAGCCGGCCCCTCGGTCGCCGACCTCGACGCTCGCCCGACTCGACGAGTTGGTGTCGCAGGCAGCCGCGGGCGGGCTCGAGGTGCGGATGATGAGCGAGGGACGGGTGCGGCCGCTTCCATTCGGCGTCGACGTGGCCGCGTTCCGGATCGTGCAGGAGGCGCTCACGAACGTCACTCGCCACGCGGGGGAAGCAACGGCGACGGTGCGTGTTTCCTACGGTGAACGGGAACTCTCCTTGCAGATCGACGACGACGGCCGGGGCCCGGCGGCGGACGGTGCGGTGCCGACCGGGAAGGGGATCATGGGAATGCGCGAACGGGTCGGCGCGCTCGGCGGGGAGCTCCAGGCAGGTCCTCGACCCGAGGGCGGATTCCGGGTGCGGGCCCGCCTTCCCCTGGACGGCACCTCATGATCCGGGTCGTGCTCGCCGACGATCAGGTGCTGGTCCGGGCGGGGTTCAAGGCTCTGCTCGACGCACAGGCCGACATCGAGGTGGTCGGCGAGGCCGACGACGGTACGGAGGCCCTCCGGATGGCCGTCGAGCTCACGCCTGACGTCGTGTTGATGGACATCCGGATGCCGGGGATGGACGGACTGGAGGCCACGCGAAGGATCGTGCAGGACGAGCAACTCGACCGGACACGGATCGTGATCCTCACCACCTTCGATGTGGACGAGTACGTGTTCGAGGCGCTCCGGGTTGGGGCCAGCGGCTTCCTGGTCAAGGACACCGAACCGGAACTGCTTCTCCAGGGGGTGCGGGCGGTCGCCCGAGGCGACGCGCTCCTGTCGCCCCGAGTCACCCGACGACTGATCGGAGCATTTGCTGGAGGGGAAGCGCGGGCGTTCCCAACCGGCTCGAGCGCGGAGCGGATCCTTGCCACCGTGATGTTCAGTGACATCGTCTCGTCCACGGAGCGGGCGGCCGAGATCGGGGATCGTCGGTGGCGCGACGTCCTCGACCGCCACGACGAGCTGGTTCGCGCGGAGCTCGGTGCTCACGGTGGACGGGAGATCAAGACGACGGGCGACGGCTTCCTCGCCCTGTTCGACGCGCCCGCTCGCGCGATCCGCTGCGCGGTGGCCATCCGAGACCGGCTCCGTGCCGTTGGCCTCGAGGTGCGGATCGGGCTTCATTCGGGCGAGGTCGAGCTGCGGGGGAGTGACGTGGGTGGGATGGCCGTCAACATCGGAGCCCGGGTGGCCGAGTGGGGCTCCTCGGGCGATGTGGTGGTGTCGAGCACGGTCAGGGACTTGGTGGCCGGATCGGGCATCGGTTTCATCGATGGGGGTGAGCAGATCCTCAAAGGCGTCCCGGACAGGTGGCGACTGTTCGTCGTCACCGATCCGCTTCCCATATGACGTGCGGTCGATGAACCGTATGAACCGATCGAGCAGACTGCGTCGATGATCAGGGTCGTACTGGCCGACGACCAGGCTCTCGTCCGCGCCGGGTTCCGGGCGCTCCTGGACGCACAGGGCGATATCGAGGTTGTCGGTGAGGCCGGCAACGGTGAGGAGGCCGTCCGCCTCGCGACGCAACTCGCGCCGGACGTCGTCTTGATGGACATCCGGATGCCGGGAATGGATGGCCTATCGGCGACCCGCCGGATCGCCGCCGATGATCGATCGGCCGGCGTACGGGTCGTGATCCTCACGACGTTCGGGCTCGACGAGTACATCTTCGAGGCCATCCGGGCCGGCGCGAGTGGGTTTCTGGTGAAGGACACGGAGCCGGGGGAGCTGGTCCAGGCCGTGCGCGTGGTGGCGGGCGGCGAGGCGCTGCTCTCGCCGAGCGTGACCAAGCAGCTGATCGCCGAGTTCGCTGCAAGGGCGAAGGAGCCGCGAACCCCGGACAGCCTCGAACAACTCACCGATCGCGAGCGGGAGGTTGTCGCCCTCGTGGCTGAGGGGCTCTCGAACGAGGAGATCGCCGGGCGCCTGTTCGTCAGTCCGGCCACGGCGAAGACGCACGTGAGCCGGGCGATGGGCAAGCTCGGGGCTCGAGACCGGGCCCAGCTCGTGGTGATCGCCTACGAGTCGGGCTTGGTCCGCCCCGGCTGGCTCGGCTGACGTCGTGAGTCAACGCACGCGTCCGAAGACCAAACGGATCCCAGGTGGCTGGATCCCGGGTTGCTGATCTATCGTCTCGACGAACCTAGGTCGTGACCTGAGGAGGTTCGACGCCACGCGATCAAAGGAGGTAGGCGATGAATGACGGGGGTTCCACGCCGCGAGCGAACGGGTTCTCGATGCCGGCCGAGTGGGAGCTGCACGAGGCCTCCTACATGGAGTGGCCGACGTTGACGCGCCGGGAGTTCTGGGCCGATCGGTTCGACGAGGCGAAGCGGGACTACGCGGCTGTGGCGAACGCGATCGCGGCGTTCGAGCCGGTCGTGATGGTCTGTGATCCCGATCAGGAGACCGAGGCCCGCCGGAGTTGCAGCAAGACCGTCGAGATCCTCCCGCTTCCGATCGACGACTCCTGGATGCGCGACAACGGCCCGGTCTTCGTGCGAGACGCCGCGGGTCGTGTGGCGCTGGTTCACTTTCAGTTCAACTCGTGGGGGGAGCGGTTCCACCCCTACGACAAGGACGCCCAGGTCCCCCGCCACGTGGCCAGCCATCTGGGGATGCGGCGGTTCGAGGCACCGTTCGTGCTCGAGGGCGGATCCTTCTTCGTGGACGGTGAGGGCACGTTGATCACCACCGAACAGTGCTTGCTGAATCCCAACCGGAACCCAACGATGTCGCGGGAACAGATCGAGCAGGGACTCCGTGACTTCCTGGGGGTGGAGACGATCATCTGGCTCGGGCTCGGCCACTCCACCGACCGCGACACCGACGGTCACATCGACGGGATCGCGCCGTACATTGCTCCGGCGACGGTCGCCCTCCTCATGCCGGAGGATCCGGACGACCCCGACCACGAGAGCGGGCGCGACAACCGGGAGCGTCTTCGGAGCGCACGAGACGCGAGGGGGCGGGAACTCGAGGTGATCCCGTTCGAGACTCGGCCGCCGGGGGTCGTGCCCTACCTCAACTTCTATCTGCCGAACGGCGGGGTGATCGCCCCCGTGGCGGAGCGACCCGAGGACGAACAGGCTCTCGAACAGATCTCCAAGCTCTTCCCCGAGCGAGAGGTCGTGCCGGTGCCTGGCAACTGCCTCTGTTACGGAGGCGGTGGGCCTCACTGCATCACCCAGCAGCGGCCCACCGGCGTCGCGGTACCCGCGTAGATGTATCTGAGTCCCACCGAGGAGGACCGCTTGCGGGTCTTCGTCGCCGCGGAGCTGGCGCGCCGCGCGCTCGCCCGTGGTCTGAGGCTGAACGCACCCGAGGCGATCGCGCTGACCTGCGACGAGATGCACATGGCGGCGCGGGGTGGAGCCTCGTACGACGCGGTTCTCGAGCTGGGCCGGCAGGCGATCCCGGCCGACCAGTTGATCGATGGAGTGGCCGACCTCGTCGACGAGATCCGGCTCGAGGTGCTCCTGGACGAGGGAAGCAGGCTCATCGTCCTTCGGAGGCCCTGGAGATGACGGAGCGGATCGCACTCGCTCCCGGCCGCGAGCGGATCCGGGTCAAGGTGACGAACACCTCGAATCGGGTGATCCGGGTGTCCTCGCACTACCCGTTCTGGCGGACGAACCGACGGCTGGAGTTCGACCGGGAGGCTGCGCGCGGATTCCGCCTCGACGTTCCCGCGGGCGCGTCGGTCCGGTTCGCACCGGAGGAGGCAAAAGCGGTCGAGCTCGTTCGGTTCGGAGGGCGGGGCGGCGGCGATGGCTGACCTCACGCGCGAGGAGTACGGGCGCCGCTACGGCCCCACCACGGGTGACCGGGTCCGCCTCGGCGACACCGACCTGTGGGTGCGGGTGGAGGATGACCACGTCGGCTTCGGGGACGAGCCGATCTGGGGGTACGCGAAGAACTTCCGTTCGCGGATGGCGCAGTTCGATCGGGCCAGCTCCGAGAGCGAACTCGACATGTTGGTGGCCGGCGTTCTGGTCATCGACCCCCTCCTCGGCGTACTGAAGACGAACATCGGCATCAAGGATGGACGGATCGCCGGGATCGGCCGCGCCGGAAACCCCGACATCACCGACGGCGTCGAGCTCCTCATCGGGCCGAACACCTGGCCGGTGAACGGCTACGGGCTCATCGCCACGGCCGGCGCCATCGACAGCCACGTCCACCTGATCACCCCTCGGCTCGTGCCGGCCGCACTGTCGGCCGGCGTGACCACCCTGATCTCGGCCGGATTCGAGGAGCCTGCGTACACGATGGACAAGACGTATCGGGCCTTCGAGGAGCTGCCGGTGAACCTCGGCCTGCAGGCCAGCGCCCGGACGGACGCTCCGGGACAGATCGAGCGGGTGATCGAGGCGGGAGCGTGCGGACTGAAGATCCACGAGGACTGGGGGGCGTACCCGGAGATCGTCGATGCTGCGCTCGGCCAAGCCGACGCCCACGACGTCGCCGTGTGCCTCCACACCGACGGGCTGAACGAGTCCTGCGAGCTCGAGGATACGGTCGACGCGATCGCCGGGCGCGCGGTGCACGCCTATCACGTGGAAGGGGCAGGAGGAGGACACGTACCGGACGTGATCGGCCTCGTCCGTGAACCCAACGTGGTGTGTTCCTCGACCACGCCGACCATCCCGTACGGACGGGCGACGGCGGCGGAACACCTGGAGATGATCCTCGCGGTCCACGGCGGGTCGGCCGATGTTCCGGAGGACGTCGAGGCCGCGGGGGAGCGGATCCACCCACCGACGATGGCGGCCGAAGGCCCGCTGCACGATCTCGGAGCGATCTCGATCGTGAACAGCGACTCGCAGGGCATGGGCCGGATCGGCGAGACGATCCGCCGCACGTTGCAGCTGGCCCACGTGATGAAGGCGTGGGCGGGGGAGAGCGCCGACGACGACAACGACCGGGTCCTGCGGTACATCGCGAAGTACACGATCGAGCCGGCCCGGACCCACGGCGTCCAGCGCGAGGTTGGCTCCCTCACGCCGGGCCGCCTGGCCGACCTGGTGCTTTGGCGCCCGAGCCACTTCGGCGTGAAACCCGAGCTGGTCCTCAAGGCCGGTCATTTCGCTTGGGGAGCGATCGGGGAAGGGAACGCCACGGTCGAGGGCACCGAGCCGCGTCGTTACGGTCCCCACTGGGGAGCGCTGGGCGCGGCTCCACCGGCGCTCTCGACGACGTTCGTGTCGAGGGCCGCGCTCGAGGCGGGGATCGAGAGGCGGATCGGAAGCAGAAGGCGCTTCATCGCCGTCGAGGACACGCGATCGGTTCGACGCGACACGCTCGCGCGGAATCGCGCCGTTCCATCGATCGAGGTCGATCCGCATGATGGCACGGTGACGCTCGATGGTCGGGTGCTTGCCGTCGAACCGGTTGGCGATGTGCCGCTTGGTCGAAGGTATGTCCTTGGATAGGGATGCATGAGTGCCGGGGCGACGGCAGGTGCCGGTCCCGATACGGTTGGCATGATCCGCACCCCCGATCAGCGCGTGCGGGTCTTCGTCAGCTCCACTCTGGATGAGCTCACGCCCGAGCGCGACGCCGTCCGTCACGCGATCGAACAGCTGCACCTCACACCGGTGATGTTCGAACAGGGCGCTCGGCCGCACCCGCCCCGCGAGTTGTATCGAGCCTACCTCGCGCAGAGCCACATCTTCGTCGGCATCTATTGGCAACGGTACGGGTGGGTGGCGCCCGGCGAGAGCGTCTCGGGGCTCGAGGACGAGTACGTCCTATCTGCCCGGATCCCCCGGCTGCTGTATCTGAAGAGCCCCGCTCCGGATCGTGAGAGGCGGCTGTCGGAGCTCATCGAGCGCATGCAGTCCGAGGACTCGGCATCGTACCGGCACTTCGAGACCCCCGACGAGCTGGCCCGGCTCGTGCAGGACGACCTGGCAATCCTGCTCAGTGAACGCTTCGAGGCAACCAATGCCCGACCGACCACTGCGCCGGCCACCGAGCAACCGTCCCGGAGCGTGAGCCCACCGCCGCTGCCGCCGACCCCCACGCTTGGTCGGGATCGCGACATCGAAGCCGTGGCGGAGCTGCTCCGCGGTGGGACGCGGCTGCTCACGCTCAGCGGCGCGGGCGGCATCGGCAAGAGCCGCCTCGCGATCGAAGTGGCGCAGCGACTCGCCGACGAGTTCGGGCCGGACCTGTACTACGTCTCGGTGGAGTCCGTCACCAGCCCCGAGCTGCTACTGCGAACCATCGCCGACAGCCTCCAGGTGCGCCTCGAGGGCATCCGCGGCCCCCTGGACGCGCTGGTCGGGTACCTGCGCGACCGCCGCAGCCTGCTGCTGCTGGACAACTTCGAGCAGGTGGTCCATGCCGCCGCACAAGTGGCGGCGTTGCTCGATCAGTGCCCCCGGCTACAGGTGTTGGTAACCAGCCGGCAGGTGCTGCGCCTGCGGGCGGAGCGCGAGTTCCCGGTCCCGCCTCTCGACGTGCCGGCCGAGCACATCGATGCCGAGGAGGTCATGTCCCGGGTCCCCTCGGCGGTCCAGCTGTTCGTCCAGCGGGCGCAGGCGGCCCGCCCCGGGTTCGCACTGACATCGGCGAACGCGGCCGTGGTGGCCGAGCTCTGTCGACGGCTGGACGGGCTGCCGTTGGCCATCGAGCTGGCCGCGGCGCGGATCCGACTGCTCTCGCCCGAGGCGATGGTGGATCGGATCGAGCGTAGACTCGACCTGCCCGCGAGCGCCGGCCCGGACCTGCCGGCGCGGCAGCGCACGCTGCGGGCCACCCTCGACTGGAGCTTTCAGCTACTGACACCTTCCGAGCAGGCCCTGTTCGCGCGGCTGAGCGTATTCGCGGGTGGCCCGACGCTCGAGGCGATCGAGGCTGTTTGCGGCGACGACGACGGGATGGAGCTGCTGGATGGATTGTCGTCGCTGCTGGAGAAGAGCCTGCTCACCTCCAGCGCGGCCGAGGCGGTCGGCCCGCCGAGGCTGCGGATGCTGCAGACCGTGCACGACTACGCTCGCGAGCGCCTCGGCGAGCGCGACGAGACGGCGCGGTTCGGCGACCGCCACCTGGACTGGTTCCTGCGCGCCTCCGAACCGGCCAACGTGTTGCAGCACCCCGACGCGTACGCGTACTGGCCGGTCATCGAAGCCGATACCGACAACTTCCGGGCCGCCGTGCGGTGGGCACTCGAGCGGCGCGCCCTGCACTCGCTCGCGGTGCTGTCCTGGAACTTGTGGCCGTGGTACTGGCAGTCGGGGCGGCTGCTGGAGGCCCTCGGCTGGCTCGACGAAGCAAAGACGCCGCCCGTCTTTGGTTGTGGACGGGGGTGGCGCGCTTCCAGACCGGAGACCTCGCGGGCGCCGAGCCACTGGTCACCCGGGCCACTTCGACGTTCCGCGAGCTCGGCGACGAGATTGCCGTGGCCGCTGCTGAGATCATGCGCGCCGGCGTGCTGATCGGCTCGGGCCGTGCCCACGAGGTCCACGACGAGCTCGAGTGGGCATTGAAGGTCATGCGCGCACACGGCATCGATTGGGGAGTTGGCTACGCGGCCTTCACCCAGGGCAGCCTGGCCGAGCTGCGGGGCGACGTCGCAGGCGCCCGGACCGCCGAACAGGAGGCGCTGGCGGCCGCCGGCCGCATCGGCCTGGAGCCGCTTCAGGTGCTGGCCCAGATCCAGCTCGCGTTCCTGGACCTGGCACAGGGCCACCTCGACCAGACCCGTCGCCGGCTGGTCGTGGCCGCCACCACTCTGGAACGGATCCGCTACCTCGAGGGGACTGGGTACGCCCTGGACGCCGCCGCTGGTATGGCCATCGCCGAGGGACGGCCGGAAGCGGCGGCGGCGGCGCTGGGCGCCACCGACGAGATCCGCGAGCGCCTGGGGATGCCGATCTGGCCGTTGCTCCATCCGCTGCGCGATACGCTGGTCGCCGCCTCTTCCGGCCACCAACCCCCGAGCCTCGGCGGTGACCCATGGTTCGTGCTGCGACAGACGCTGTCCGGTGCCTAGGATGAACGGACGAGGTGTCTTGCCCTTGGGAACGCCGATGGAAAGAGGTCGTTCATGGCCATCAGGCTGACGTACCACGCACCCAGCGGGGAGACCAGGCCGTGGACGCTCCGAGAGATCCTCCAGGGCAAGCCGATCGATCGGCCGATCCATCCGATGCTGGTCCACTTTCCGATCGCCTTCTCCATCGGGGCGCTGGGTCTCGATGTGCTGTCGCGGATCGGGACGTTCCCGGCGGCTCCGCTCGCTGCGACCTGGCTGATCCTTGGATCCCTCGCCGGGTTCGGCGGCGCTGGGCTCACCGGCCTCGCGGAGCGGTCGACGATGCGGCACGGATCCCGGATCCATACCCTGGCCACCCGTCACATGCTCCTCCAGTACGGCGCGGTCGCCATCTTCGTCGCGGACTTCGCGATCCGCTGGTCCCACCGACACGACGTCCACGCGAGCTTCCTGTGGATCGCGCTGGACCTGATCGGTGTCCTGGTGATGACCCTGGCCTCCGATATCGGCGGCCAGATGGTCTTCAAGATCGGGTACCGCGGCCTGGGCGGCGACTGACTCTCAGCGGATCCGTTCCATCGGCGCGTCTACACGTTTGCGCCGCGCCACTCGTTGATACCTAGGGTTATGGCAAGTGCGAAACTCACCAGCCGAGCTGGGCATCCGCGAGGAACTGGCGGTGGGACGTTCGGCGGCGTCATTCGAGGAGTTCTTCAGGGCCGAGCAACTCCGCCTCCACCGGGTCCTGTTCGCCATCACCGGGAGCCAACCGGAAGTCGAGGATATCGGGCAGGAGGCGTTCCTCAGGCTGTGGGAGCGGTGGGACCGGGTCAACCAGATGGACGACCCGGCTGGCTACCTGCATCGAACGGCGATACGTTTTCCGCGATCGTTCCCGAAGATTCGTGCTCGGCTTGAGACGTGCTGTGCACGTTTCGCCGCGGCCGGACGAATACGACGCGTTCGAGGCACGTTCGGTCGCGGCGTCGGTGCTCGGCTCGCTTCCCCCGAGACAACGCGCGGCGATCGTGTTGACCGAAGCGCTTGGGTATTCGGCCGACGAGGCGGGCAAGCTCCTCGGCATCAAGGGCTCAACCGTTCGCGCGCTCCACTTCCAGGCGCGCTCGGCGCTCAGGGGCTCGAAGGAGGCCATCGATGGATGACCTGCGAACGTTCGTCCACAGCGAGATGGACCGCGTCGGCTCGCCCCGCTACTCGTTCGACGACCTCGGCCACCGCCGCGATAGGAAGCGACGGAACCAGCGCATCACGGCGGGCGTGGTCGGCATCGTGGTGGCGCTCCTCAGTCTCGCGACTCTTGCTGGTGCCTTCCTGGAGGGAGAGCGTCCCGCGAACGAGCCGACGCCCTCTCCCCAGGACATCTTCGCTCATGTCGGCGGGTGGATCGTCTACGTGACGTGCGCCTCCGCAATGGGATCTGGGCGGTGAACCCCACGCGGCCGGGCGACCCTGCGGACCAGATCCACTTGAGCGAGCGCCGTGGGGAGCCTCTGGCGTGGTCGAGCGACGGCTCGAAGCTGCTCATCCGTCGGAAGGTGCCGGATGCGAATGGGGGGATCGTCGACCTCGCCCTTTTCCTCCTGAACGCCGACGGCACCGAGACGCGCTTGGCGAGAGGCGACTGGATCACTGGCTCGATCTCCCCCGATGGATCTCAGGTCGTCTACGGTGCGTTGGGCGACTACATCTACTCCGTCGATACGGAAGGCGGCGAGCCACACGTCCTTCGTACCAGTACCCGTCGCTCTTTCCCGGAACAGGGACATGCGTACCGCACGTGGTTGTACAACCCGACGTTCTCCCCCGATGGAACGCAGATCGCGTACTTCGACGGCATGGGCGACTGGGGCCACAGCCTCCGGATCATGAACGCAGACGGGAGCGGCGTTCGGGTCCTCATCGACGATGCTCCGGAGGAGGCATGGCACATTGACGATCTCGTCTGGTCCCCGGAGGGCTCGCGCCTCGCGTTCTCCGCCTAGGAAGGTGGGATATGGGTCGTCGGCGTCGACGGCTCTGGATTGACCAAGTTGATCCCGCACGGGGTGAACCCCGCCTGGTCGCCGGACGGCTCTCGGATCTCGTACCAGCCTGTCGGCGCCGGCTCGTCCATGCTCGGCGCGCTCCAGATCGCGACCCTTGACGGGAGGCACGTCCAGGAGTTCGGCTACGGCGGATCCGGGCCGCGGAATCCCCTGCCTCTGTCGGTCCCCGGTAACCAGGGGGCGACAGCGAGCGCGGGCCGGGACCGTGTCGGCCCGTTCGTCTCAACCCTCGCTCTGTTGGCGGTTGTGGGCGTCGTCGTGCTTGCCCGTCGATCAAGGAAGAAGATCACCTAGCGCTGAAATAGAGCCGCTGGCCACAGCGCGCCAAAGCGCGACGAGATGTCTTGCTGGGCGACGCCCATCTCGACTTGAGAACCCCGCCGGATTGGGTTTCACGAGGTCGATGCGGAGCTGGCTACGCTGTTCCCTAGAACGAAGAAGGGGGTCGCGGGTTCCGAATCCCGTCGTCCGCTCCACACACGAGGTCGCGTAGACTAGCCACGGCCCGGATCACCGGGCCATTTCGGCGGGGTGGCCGAGTGGTTAGGCAAGGGTCTGCAAAACCCTGTACACCGGTTCAATTCCGGTCCCCGCCTCGAAACTCCGTTGGGCACGTAGAATCGGCGGGCTCGGGCGCTTAGCTCAGGGGTAGAGCGCTTCCTTGACGCGGAAGAGGTCAGAGGTTCAAATCCTCTAGCGCCCACCAG